>Ga0105035_100017_pt1 | contig 18727 bp, 14 predicted proteins | sample RS_233metaG_FD_91483 | JGI IMG/M metagenome (GOLD analysis project Ga0105035, IMG submission 91483) | Switchgrass associated microbial communities from Austin, Texas, USA, to study host-microbe interactions - RS_233 metaG | ecosystem: Host-associated > Plants > Roots > Rhizosphere | place: USA...
GGGCACTACCGCCGAGATCGAATCAACATCCTCGGCCACGTTGGTGTAAAAGTACCCACGTCGCGCCCGACCCTGAGAGATCTGGGCCTTCATGTACCCATTGGCCTTGAAGTCCTCATGCGGGGAGTCCTCGGTGTTCGACATCTCACCCTTGATGCGCACTGGAAAGATGTTCGGCTTGGCGTCCATCGCGATCGGCGTTCCATCGCTGTATGTCGCTCCCTCGGTCGGATAGTGATCCTCCGCCGCAGAACCCTTCATGCTGTAACCGGTGGGATACACCCCTCGCTCTTGTAGCGTGCGATGTCCGGCCAGGAGTGTCTTGCCATACTCCCGAGTACCGTCCCAGTGCCCCTCTGCCGGATGACCGATCCTGGCGTTCAGAGCTTGCCGAGCTGACTCATGGGTACCGATGTGAAGGCCGTACGCCCCGCCGCGCATATCCCCACTTGGAGAGCCATGCCAGAAGACCTTGTCCGGATGCGGGATGTAACCCTTGCGGGCGGCCGTACGCGGTGCGATGTCACCTTGCTGCTCGTGGTGGGTGACATCGAGGTCCCCTCCCGACAAGGCCCTCCACTCTCCGGCATCGGTGCCGTGGGTACGATCATTCATCCGGATCCCGGTCGCCCCCGGCTTCGGCTGAACGTGCAAGATCGCGAACTGCGAAGGATCCTTCTTGGCGAACTCGACGGAGTCGTTGGCGATGAACAGGGGGTTCATATGGCCGCCGTGGAACTGACGGCTCCAGGTGAAGTGCTTGTACAGCTCGGACCGTGCACGGGTGCGCTCCTGCGGTACGACCTTCCTCGTCCACTGGAGATGCACGGGCTGGCCGGTGGCGTGGTGGCGACCGATCGGCTCCCCGTCCGGCTCCCAGCCCTTTGGCTGATCTCCCAAGGTGTGCACGGCCTGCACCGAGACCCGGTCGCCCTCCAGCTCCTTGGCGCGCTCGTAGTACTCATTGCCGCCGTGCAGCAGCTCGTGGAACGGCTTCTTGGCGCCGACGCCGAGCCTCGCCTTCTCGGCCAGGTCGTCTGGTGTGATCTTGCCATTGAGCACGTCGTGGTACTCGTGCAGGGAGTGCAGCAGATGGTCCGCCGTCTCCTTGTGGTCGGTCAGCGAGATCGTGTCGTCCCGGCCGCCACCGAGCCCATGGCCATGCCTCTGGCCGAGCTCCTTGCGGGTCTTCAGGCCCGAACCTCTGACCGCGTCCAGCGCGGTGGTGACGTGGTAGAGCTGGCCCGGCAGCGGATGGAGCTCATCTCTGGAAGCTGACTTCACCACGACGGCAGGCTCCCACTGCTTGGTGTGCGGATTGAACGTGCCGTGATGCGCCAGGTGTACGTGGTACAGACCCTTGTCGTCGGTGTATGAGTCGGCGACCTTGAAGTGCCCGGCAGTGATCGCCTCGTCCCAGCGATGGTCCAGCTCATATTCCTTGCGGTCGGCCGCGCTGGTCTCGCTCTGCGGGTAGAACGGCGTGCCCTTGGGGAAGTGCATGACCGTGCCGGGGTCCTCATCTCTCACACCGGCGTACATCTGCGCCATATCAGCCATCCCGGTGGCCGCCGTCAGGGGCAACCGGATTTCATCGCCGGTCCACAGCTTCTTCGCCCCCGGATTCTTGGTGCCATGGTAGATCGGCTCGTCTACGCCGGGGCTCTTGTGGATCACGTGCAGGGCGTGGTGTGCCAGGGCTAGGCGCTCGCGCTCGGTGCCGCTTCGGTACTCCTCGGCGTCGTGATGGTAGCCCGGGATGCCCATCAGGTGGGCCGAGGCCCCGGCGATCATGCTGGAGTTGCCGTGGCTCGATCCCCAGGCACCCCGGAAGCTCCGGTACTGCCCATCGTCCCCGCGCACATGCTTGTGCGGGTCGTGGACGGTCAGCCGCCGGATCGCCCGCTCGTACTCGTGCAGGCCGATATATCCGATGTGGATCCCGCCGTCGTCGGTGGTGCGATGCACGATCCGGTGCCCCCGGGATGCCTTGGTGGAGTACCAGCCCTTGAGGTTCATGGTCAGAGCGTGCGTCTGGGTGGGGCCACCATTGGCGAGCGTGTTGATCGTGTCCTTGATCTGACGCTGCTCGGGCTTGGCGAGCCTGCCGAGATCCTTGCGCGCGGCCGGGTGAAACTCTACAGATCGAGGTCCGCCTGAACCTGCTCCCAGCTCACCGGAGTCTCCTGGCTGGCGGTCCTCTCCAAGAGGGTCGCCTCCAGCTCGGGGCTGTGGGACTCCGCCGCCTCCTTCTGGAGATCGACGTGGCTTACCTCGTCCCGCCACTCGCCGACCGGCCGCTGTCCCTCCATGTCCACCTCCGAAGTACTCACTGATGTCTGCACCCAGATTATCCCCAGAATCTTGGGGAATCAATCCTCTCTGGGACGCGAAATGCTGCATGGGCTCCGGAAAAGTGTGGTGCACCCAACCGTTCTCGTCGGCCTCAGGGTGCTCGGCATCCGGCAGCCAGGAGATCCCCGTGAGCCTCACCGGCTTACGCTTGCGCACCGGCACCTCGGCGTCTCCCGAACGGTGGTCGTGCGGCCACACTCCCTTGTTCCTCAAGACATCCGGCCGGGTCTCGATGTGCTGGCGCTCCGGCACCTCAGCATGAAGGACCACCGGGATGTCCGTACGGACGTCCAACGCGTTCCGGAACGCGAACTGGTGGGGCTTCACGGGGTCGGCCGACCAGTGCATGCCGATCGGGCCCTTGGCCTGCACGTGCTTGTAGAGCAGCTTGGCCTGATCCGCCGCCGACCGATCGCCCGTGTGGATCTCGCGAGCCTCGTGCTGCTCCAGCCGGATGCCGATCCCTCGGTGGATCGAGCCGGGCAAGTTGGGGAAGTGGGTATCCCAGTCGGTGGGCAATCCGTAGTCCCGGTTGGGGTTGAAGTCTGGGTCGCCAGGCTTGGGCTTGTTCTTCTCGTGGAGATCATCCATCCACACGACTCGCGAGCCAGGGTGTCGACGCTCCATCTCGTTCAGCAGCGCCGAGCCAGCTCCTCGCTTCCGGCTATCGCCAAGCCTCTCGACCGTGACCGGCGATCCCTTACGCTTGGGCGGGTAGTAGCTCAGCTCTCCCGCCAGCTCACCAGTCCCAGGGTGATGGGCCCGGAGGGTCGCCTTCCGGGGGTACTTTATCCCGCCGTTGTAGACCTCATCATGAGCGAAGTCGTAACCCTCGCCCGGCCTGGCGGCGAAGTACTCCAGCATCCCGCCCCTCCTAGTCTCCCTCACCCCTTCAAGGAGGCACCTCAGGCGCCCAGACAGGCCCTGCGCCAGGCTCGCTCAGAGAGAGGGAGGACTCCGTACTGCTCGCTGACCGAGACATGATCGCTGTAGTACAGAGAAGGATGCTCGCGCATATCGGACAGAAGGTCCAATTCAGTGATCTCATCAAGCTTCGCCAAGATGGCAGCGAGCTGAGCAGGACCGTACGGGTGAGCTCTCATCATCAGTCCGTTCATCAGACATGAAGATGGCCCCGGCTCCCTCAGGAGCGGGGCCATCTCAGGACAACTACTCCGCCAGAAGTGATCGTCCTAAAGCGCTCAGCTCCTTATGATGCCAAATCGAGACTCGTAAAGCAAAAAATCTGGCCTCCGGGAGTAGCACCTACTCGGATGATACCTGCCCTACCTGCGGCGATGTCCACGTCCGGGCGAAACGCCCTGATTGCGAGCAACCCGGCGACTCACCCCGAAATCGCTGAACATGTCGTGCGGAGAGGGCTGGTGACCCTGCGGATTCTTCTGGATTCCCAGGGTGCCACCTTGCAGACCGCCCTGGATGCGAGTCTTACCCATCTCCTCCAGCATCAGCTGTATCTGCTTCCCCAAGAAGTAGTAAACGCATTCGAACATACAGTCGGCGACATCCTTGGTCTGGACGGGACCGCTATCAGGATGGTCGACGACCATGTTCCCCTTGTCCTGAAGGAACTTGAGCTCGACCTCAGCCTGATCGTATTGCGGCGCGTGCACCAGCCCCATGTTGATCGCAGTTTTAAAAACCTCTGCCCGTGACCAGTTGAGCGGCTTGGTGGCCGTGCGCTCGTAGGCTGTCACCTGCTTGGGGGTCGGGGTCTTCATCAACGCCTTGTTGATCTTCTGGATCGTGGCCACCGAGTTGAACTGGTCGAAGGTGATCTCGTTCGGGTAGAACTTGTGCGCGATCTTCTCGATCATGAAGTCGGCGATCTCGTCGTAGTCGACGACACCGTCATCCCAGTTCTGTGGCTCCCAGTGGTGGATCAGATCGAACACGCAGTGCAGGTTGCCTTCGGCGTCCGGCTCGGCGTGCGCCACCGCGAGACCGAAGTTGCAGTTGCTCTTGGACGGGTCGGCGTGCGCCTTATAGGTGTTGATCAGCAGGCCGCCCTCTTGCATCTCAAGGTACGCAGGACCGTTCGAGGGCAGGCGCCCGATCCACGGCTTGAAGATGTCGAGCACCTTCTGCTCGTTGAGGTAGGCGTCCATGACCGTGGCGAAGTGGCTGTTGTGCGAAACCAGACCCTCAGCGATGAAGGTTCCCGTCGTGGTCTCGATGTCCACCAGTTCCTGCTCAGGCAACTCCTCGATCTTCACGATCGTCTTGAAGCCAGCCTGGCCGTTCATGTGCCCAAGAGCCCGATCCTCCCAGATCTGGGGGATCGCCTGCCGCCGCAACCGATGCGGACCGATCTGCCCGAGGAACCTCATGCAGTCGTTCAGGCCAGTGATCTTGTAGACCTGAGCTCGTCTGCTCCCCGGCACATGCTTGGGATTGAACCCCTTGTCCCGCAGGTAGAGCAAGGTTGACTCAAGGACCACTCCAGGGTTCTGGACGAAGGTTACAAAGAACTCCGATCGCTTCCGAGCGACCGCCGTCCCTTCCCCGTCATAAACCCCAGCCAGATAGCCAGCCTCCCACGAACGATCCTCTTCCCACGGCTCAACCAGGAAGCGGATCTTGTCACCCTCTTGCAGGATCCGACGCGGACCGTTCACCCCCGGAGCAGGGAACAGTGATCTCCATCGATACCCACCGACCCCCTTGCTCGTAGAGAACCAGCGATGGTTGCCCGAACACACCACACTCGTGCCGTCCCCGAACGTAAGTCGATAAGCTCGATCCACAGAGCGCTGGACGCCCACCACTGTGGCCGTCCGCATCTTGCGCTCCTTGCGGGGCTCAGGCGGCTCCTCATCGACCGCCACGAGCCTGTCGCCCTCCTGTAGTTCCCCGATGGGGCGCCACGTCAGATCAGCGCACAGAACGCGCGTACGAGGGTCGAGACACCGCCGCTCGACCTTGAAGGTGTCCGGATTGGCCTTCTCCAGCCGCTGCATGGCTGCGTCGTACGCCTGGATCGCACCCTTGAGCGGCCGGAAGGTCGGGTAGGGCACCCAGTCATCGCTCTCGGGATCGTACTCCCCGAGATCACCCATGAAGCCCTCTGGGAACAGCGGGATTTCGTGTGCCCGCTCCCAGTCCTTGTAAATGTCCCAACTCGTGAGCTGAACCATGAGCCGCTCGGGGTAGACCGGCTCCCCGGTCTCCTCGTCGACCTCCAGGGCCTGCTCGTAGTTGGTAAAGAACTGGCCGGTCTTCTGCCAGGGACTGGAGGGCGCGACGATGAAGGCGTCCTTGCCGAACTGGTCCAGCGAAGGCGTGGCAGCGCCGTAGACGTCCTCAGCGGACCGGTTGGCTCCTGCCGCTACAACGTGCGCCATCTCGTCGTACCCCTGGGCGAACGAGGCAGGGCCTCGCGCGGCCATCAGAGTCGACTCCTTGGGCTGGATGGTGAACGTCGCTGCGTCCCGGCCTGCCACAACGCCCCGGCGCTCTCGATTGCGCATCCGCACGAAGTCGTTCGGCGCGAAGATCGTGATGCTCTCGGTCTGAGCGTTGTTGATGTAGTCCGTGAAGCAGGGCGCCCCAGTGATCACGTTATAGACGTCGCCGAACAGGTTCGCCTTGGCCTGCTCCTTCTTGCCCGCGAAGACGAACAGCGCGAGCTGCTTGTCCCGGTCGACTCCGTAGTACCCCTGAGGGTCGCCCTTCGCCAGGTAGGTCCAGAGCACGTAGGCGAACGCCAGCGCGCTGATGTGCCCCTTCCCGGCCCGGCGGCCCATGACGAGCAGGATCTCCCGGAACCAGCGGTAGCCGTCGGCACGGAGCATCTCAACGCGATGGAGCACGTCCGTTTGCGTGCCATTGTTGCCGGTCTCCGCGAACGAGGTCGTCCACTCGTCCAGGACCTCGTAGTCGTAGTCCGTGAACAGGTCCGTCCTCAAGAAGAACAGCTTGAGCAGCGTGGCCTGACGCGGGTAGAGGTTTCCTCGGTCCAGCCACTGCTCTCCGGCCACGAAGGTGATCGGATCGGGTACCTGGGGACCCGTGAAGAGCTTGAAGATGTTCGCCGGTTCGAGATTCGCACCGAGTGACGACCTCCTGCGCGACAGCGTAGGTGTGGCCATCCCAACCTCTTAGTGGTCGCAGTCGGAGCCCTGCTTGTGGATCTCCTTGGCCTTGTCAGGCGTCCACGACTCAGGGGTCTTGATGATGCCAGCGTCCTCCGACGGCAGGCCGAGGTGGTTGTTGACGATCTCGTGGCGCAGGCGATCGTGGTCGAACTCCCCGGCCTTGATCGGGTCGCACCGGTCGAGCACCTCGATCTCGGGGATGAAGACCCCGCGCTGATCGGTATCGAACCAGTTCACCTTGACCTTGAAGCCCGCCTCGCCGAAGCGCTCTACGATCTCCCGATCGAACGCATCGAGGTTGTGGCTCTTGCCGGTCCGACCCTTCAGTGTCGCCAGGACCTCTTGCAAGGTCGCAACCTCGGAGTCATAGATGTCAATCACGCTTGCTTCTCCCTCCACGAAGACCGCCCCCGTCAGCACAGTGTGGCTGATGGGGGCGGATCTTGCATCTGTACGGATCAGGCGATGACCTGGTGGCAGGCGCCACACCGGTCGTGGACCTCGCGGACGAAGGTCCCGCCCGCTCGCTCCAGCTGGGCCCGGGGGCCGCGCCGGGTGCGCAGCTCCGGCTGGTTCGCCTGGTTGGTGAACAGGTTGACCAGGTCGAACATGGTCGGCTCGTGACCGAGCGTCTCCGCACTGAGCTGGTCGGGCACCCGGTTGGCGAGAGCCACGATCGTGCGCTGGGGCAGACCGCGCTCCTGGCCCATGCGGGTGACAGCCTGGGTGACGTCACCCTCGATCCGCTGCTGCCGCATGGCGTAGAAGTGAGCGATCTGCTCCTCGACCTGACGGAAGGCGTGGTCGGCGGCGAGCTCCAGCTCGGCCAGCACCACCTCGACGGACGAACCACGGGCGTCGATGCTCAGACCGGTGTCCGGGATGACCATGCCGTTGGTGCACAGGGTCCGGTACAGGAAGGTGTCGACGTGGGGAGCGTGGTTGTTCTTGCGGTCCTGCTCGAACCGGATGCCACCCCGGGTGATGTCGCCGACCTGGCCGACGTCCGGGTCCCCACCGATGCCTCTGTCCGAACCGTCGGGCACGATCACATCGATCCGCAGCTGGTCGTCCAGCCACCACTCCGCGACCTGGGCCTCCTCGCCCATGGTGTTGATCGCGACATCGACGATCTGCCGGGGGTCGAGACGCACCTGGGTGGGCTTGTAGGCCTCGTGAACGCCGGTCTCGTCGAACCTCAGCGTGACATTGGCCGGGTTCCGCCGGAGCATGTTGCCGAGGATGTAGTGCTGCATGTCGGGGTCGACGTTCAGCAGGAAGTTGCGCGGGATGCCGGTGAACGAGGCGAGCTGCTCGACGCCATCCTGCGTGGCGCGAACGTCGTGACCACCGAACCGGAATGACAGGATGTCGCCGTCCAGGCCCACGTTGATCTCGTTGGTGACGCCGCCCCACTCGCGGTCGTTGCCCCTCAGCTCGTTGGCCAGCTGCCGAAGAGTGAAATCGGGAAGATCGCGCAGATACAGACCCATAAGCCCTACCTCCTGGGTATACGTTCAAGGACTGATGAGGCAACCATACCCCAGATATCCTAGGAAAAACAAGATGTAAAAATCCTAGGTCTCGATCTCCCCCGCTATGGTCTGGTTCCTTCGAGAGAGCGCTCTGATCGTCGGCGAGCGCGCCATGTCGTCGCCGATCCGCTGGAGCACTTCCGGTGACACATGCCGCTGAACGATCTCCATGTAGGCCCAGAGAGCGTCAACGTAGGCATCCTCGTTCAAGCCCTCGTTCTCCTCGGCGGTCACCGCCGCCTGGAGCTTCAGGGCCGTCAGCAAGTCGTTCATGTTGGGCTGGATCTCGCCGTTGTTCAGACGCTCGAACCCACGCTGGACGACCGTACGGAGGATCCCGATGTTGTCCACCAGGAGCTGCTCGCCCTGCTCAGCAGAGCGACCGATCTCCTTGCCGCGCTCTTCGATGATCCGCCGCTGCACCGAGAACGGGACCGGCATGTGCCCAGAGCGCACGTGCCGCAGAAGTCCGTCATAGGAGGGGGCGCCCAGCAGGGAGTGGTTGTCGTACGGCTCCACCAACTGCTCGATGATCATCGAGTACGGCATCCCGTTGATGATCCCCTGCTCGATCTGGGTGCGGTACCGACTCCGGCAGGTCAGGCACTGAGGTACGTGCTTGGCGGGGTACTCGCGATCCCCGACCCGTACGAACATGAGGCCGTTGCGAGAGACGATCTCTCCCGGTTCGGGTGCGGCTTCAGACAACGTAGACCTCTTCGCTGATGTAGGTCGTCCCGCACTTCGAGCAGACGACCTCGTTGCCGACCGGCAGATAGCGACGACACGGAGGACATTGCAGGCGGCTAACCCGACCCCATGTCAGCCGACGGCAGGTGGTCTGCAACCTCAGACGGCCGTTGAAGACCCGGCCCGCACGATCACGATAGGCCTCTTCAGAGAGGTAGACCGATATCTCGTCGGTGCGCCGGGCCTGTGTATGCCCGTCTCTGCTGTTGAGATGTGTGTTGCGCGGGTTCCAGACCCGGTTGTACATCCCACTCCGGACCGCTGGATCCGGTACCCCCTCAGCGGTGTAGACCTCCTTGGAGAGCCGATCGCGCTCCTTCCAGGGAGTCAGGACGTCCATCTTCTGGCTGCGGGGCACGGTCGCCACCGCCTGACGGAGGATCTCATCCGCCGCCGCCTCCAGCTCCGCGTGTACCCCGTAGTGCACCCGCTCCATGATCAAACCCCCGATGGCTCGTGACTTCGATACCCAGAGAGCTCGCCCTGCTTTATCAGCTCGCAGAGCCGGGACAGCCCCTGGGTGGCGTAGATGGCGATGGGGTTGGTCTCAGCCACCCCCATCAGACGGGCGACGTCACGTTCACGGATGTTCTGGTACAGGAACAGCTCGATGGCCTGCCGTTGGCGTTTCGAGAGCATGGTCCGACATGAGTACAGATACTCGATGTCGTAAATCGAGTGGACCTCACCGTTCGGGGCGGTGATCTCGGTCAAGTTCTCGGACTCGCGCAGAGCCTGGAAGGCCTGAAGATGGCGAAAGAGTTCCCTCAGCGTTGCTATGTCCACGCGCGTTCTACCATGCCCCTCTCTGGCCCCACGTCACGAGAGACGCCCGATAGTCCGGGCTACCTGGCGATCCCATACCAAGATGCGCCCAGCGTAACCCATTACCAATAGGGCCGGGGAGACGTCAGCCCACTAGTGTGAATTGGACGTCTCCCCCGGAACCTCCCAGGAGCCCACGAGACGGGCGCTACCTGGACGTATCCTTGAGCCGCTGAGACAGCAGCGTCATCGAGCGGACCAGTGCCTCGGCCTTCTTGGACCGTACGGACATGTAGATGGCCAGGTACCGCTGCTCGCGGCTCTCGGCCTGAGCGAACTGGGTGCGGTCGGCCTCGGTCGGCCGCTTGCTCTCGACGAGCGGCGCATCGGTGAAGGAGAGGGCGAATCGCTCCTCCCAGGCCGCCTTGGCGAACATCGCCTCGCCCCAGAAGTCAGCCGCCCGCTGTTCCCAGAAGAACAGCCGGGTGGTGATCTGGTGGAGGAAGTTCTCCTTGTCTCGCTCGGTCAGGAGGTTCCAGTCCTCCAGCGGCATCCCCGTGTGATCCCGCTTCCACTTCGGGTAGCCATGCTCGTCCAGGAGGACCTCACCGGTCCCTTCGTCGACATCCTGCTCCCGGACGACGTCGTACAGGTTGCTGAGGATCCGGTAGGCGTCGGCGAAGCTCACCATCAGCTCGTCCTGGGCTTGAATCCTCGCCTGCTCGATGACCCCCTCTTCCTCCCGGGTCCAGTTCGTACGCATCCGGGTGAAGGACATCGAGGTGAACCGGCGGGTCCGGTCCGGGTGCGGATCTACCGTCATGGGCTCCTCCGCTCCCTCGGTGACCTCCTCCATGGCCCTGTCGATCCGGCGTGCCTCGGCCAGTGCCTCCCTCATGCCGACTCCTCCTTGATCTTCAGATCACGCAGGTGCGCCAGCGCGTTGATCGCCGCGTCCCGCATGTGCTCGTTCCACTTCCGGGTGATGCTCCCGGGGATGTAGTGCTGTCCGAGCGCCTCGTGCCCGGCCTTCTTGTCATCCCGGGCCTTTCGGCCCGCCAGTACGGTTCGCGAATGCTGAATGGACACCAGAACGGGCTCCGTCCACCACTTTCGGGCATAGACCCGTACGGTGTTCGCCGCGAGCAGCGACGATTCCGTTCGGTTGCCGAAGACGGACGGTCGCTCCATCACGATCGCATCCGGGAATCCATAACGGTGAATGTCCAGCTCGTCATGCATGGCCTCCAGGCCCTGACGAAGCTGATCATCCTGGTCGAAGTACCCTTCGTGGCTGTTCAGATCGCTGGACGTCCGAATGGTGCCCAGCGAGAACACTTCGACACAGAATCGGTGCCCTCCCCAAACCTTGAGGAACACCCATCCGGTCTGGCTCAGAGACTGATCGAAGCTCAGGATTCTAAAATCTTCCAGGAAGTCACCGTGACCCGGCTGTCGCCACTCCGGCTTGGCCTTCGCCGACACCTTGTCCGCGTAATCCTCCAGGGCACCCATCAGCTCATCCTCTTGATCGGGCAGGAGGTGGCCGGGCAGCTCTTAGCCATCGATGAGCCGGGCGCGCAGCAGGGCAGCGGCATCTGCTTGTGCTCGACCGCCTCACGCACCTCCTGGTACTTGCGCTCGGTCGTCAGGGCGAACCCCAGATCCGGCGTGATGGTGAACTCCCGCATGTCCCACGGGTTTCCCATGGCCATGAAGATGACCTTGTAGCGGGTCATCCCGGTCATGCGCAGGTACTCCTGAACCTGCGCCCAGTACCGGGGCCACTTCTCCTTGAATGCGGCCACATCGTTGTTGCGGATGTTCCTGAGCGCCATCGGCATGGCGGTCTTGAACTCGAACCCGGCCAGCTCGCCACCGATCCCGATGACCCCATCCATGTGTCCACGTGAGCGAACCTTCAGGTCCGCCGCCCCGTGCTCCCGGCACTCGGTTGGCTGATGCCGCCCGCAGGCGACGCAGGTGCCATTGGGCTTGATCAGGTATCCGAGGTCGATCAGCGCTGTCTCGATCACGTCGTGCGTCATTGAGCCGATCAGGGCTGACATCTTGATCGTGTAATCGAAAGGCTCCGGCTGCCAGCCGTCCGGGTCGACCATGTAGAAGTACAGCTGGCGGTGCGCCATCAAAGGATGACTGGACGGATGGAACCAGCCGTCCGGCCGCCGATCACCGGTGCCGCCCCGCACCTTCACCGTGAACGGGTCCGGCAGCTTCCCTCCGTCCAGGTAGCCGTACAGGATCGGGATGATCTCTGTGTCGGCGTCACTGGCCTCGACGATGCTCTTGAACCTGCTGGATGGCTTCATTCGATCCCCGGAGCGTCCGGCTGAGCATTGACCATCTCCAGCAGCTCAGCGAAGTCATGCAGGCTGAGCACCACGAGATCGTCCCCAACGTCGAGACGCTCATTGTCGTACCACCGCAGGGCGAGCAGCGGGCGCTCGCCCCCGGCCTGCTCGACAGCCTTGGCCCACATCTCCCGGGTCACCCCGACGGACTTGCCGAGGGTGGCCTTGCCGTCCCAGGCGAACGCGAACTGCCGTGTCATCCTGTTGTGGCGGCCGTCCATCTGGTCTCGCCACTGGGAGCCTGAACCCCGCGTACGGTAGCCGCCGAGCACCGCGACGAGATCGTCTTCGTGCCTGCGACTCATCCTGAACCTGATGTCTTTGCTCACGAAAGAGCCTCCTGGCAGAAGATCCGGACCTCAGGCGAATCCTTCATCGGCCACATGATTACCACCTGCCCCCGCGTCAGTGACCGCTTGTGGCAGAAGCACTTCGGCACATCACCCTGGATCTCCGAGCGCGGGTTGTACACGTAAGTGGACGGCGGGTTCTCCTTGTCGAACGGCAGCGCGGCCATCTTGCTCATGTCCAGCTCGGCCTCGGGCTTCGAAGCCGACTCACGGGCCTTCTCCACCACGGGCTCCGGCTCCTGTACAGACTCTTGAAGGTGCTCTTCAACGTCCCTCCAGAGCTCAGACCGAGCCTCCATCGGTACGGTCCACCCGGAGTCAGGACGCTTTTCCGACGCCTCGTCCTGCTTGTTGAGGTGGATCTGCGTCACGCAGATGATCAGCGTCACAACCAGAACGGTCGCGCAGATGATGACGATCGCGATCAATGCCTCACTCATCGCCAGCCTCCTCGAAAGTGGTCTCGGTCTCTGCCTCGATCTCGTGAGCGACGCCCTTGAGCGCCTGCTCCCGGATGTTCACCACGGCGGCCGGATCGCTGCGCAGGGCCGCGACCAGCTTGGCCCGTCCCTGAATCGCCTTGTCCTGACCAGGCAGGGTGTAAAAGGCCCCCGCCTGCTTGATGACGCCCATCCGCAGGCCGATGTTCACGGCCTCGTCCACTCGGTCGATCCCGATCGGACCGTACTCCTCGGTCGGCTGGTTGAAGAGCCAGAACTCGGCCTGACGGCCCTGCGGGCTGACCCGGGACCGGGTGACCTTGGCGACGAACCTCTTGGCGATCTCCTCGTCCTCACCGTCGACCTTGGTCTTGATGAGAGTGTCGGAGGCGGCGCCGCTCTTGCGTGCCATCCTGATCGACATCGTGGTGTTGTACTGGAGCGCCTTCGGCCCCGCCGGATTGTCCTGGCCCGCGTAGGCGAGGTTGGCCCGGAGCTGGTTGACGTAGATGACCGTGATCTTGTTGCTCCGGGCCAGCGAGGCGGCCTGCTTGACCATCCGGGTGATCACCTGGGCGTTGCGGCCCATGGTGACCTCCTCGGCGTCCTTCTCGAACGCTTTCTTGGACTCCATGCCGCCGATCGAGTCGACGACGATCAGGCCGTACAGCGAGGTCTGCGCCATGAGCTTGTTCATGTCGCTGACGTCCTCAGAGTCATCCGGATAGATGTGCGTGAAGGCGTCCTCGCTGGTGTCGAGCCCGAGCGCCTCGGCCCACGCCCAGTCGAAGGACTGCTCCATGTCGATCCAGCCGACGGCCTTGCCAGTCGCCTTCTGGTGCTCGACCGCCGCGAGGATCGACAGCGTGGTCTTAGCCGCCCCAGGCTGGCCGACGATCTCGTGAGTCCGGCCCCGGATCCAGCCGCCCGTCCTCATCGCGAGGTCGAGGGTCAGGCTCCCGGTCGAGATGACTTCGTAAGTGACCGGCTTGTCCGACCGGCTGAGGCGCGAGCCGTACCGGTTTCCGAGCTGCTCACGGAACTTGGCCATCGAGGGAGGGACAGTCATGGTTCTCCTAGGTGTCGAGCACGTTGAGAGTCTTGAGCTGACTTCCGCGTGAGTCGCGCTTGAGCTCTGCGACCACGAAGTTCCCCACCTTCAGGTGCACCCCGTAGGTGGTGAACGCATCAGCGAAGGAGGCGACGTCGATGTCCGTCGTCTCCGTGCCGAGATTAAAAAATGCCATCTCCCGGTCCGTACGGTCCCGGTGCTTGCGGATCCTGGTGATCGTTCCCGCCACCAGGTAGACCCCCGGCAGCGCCTTGTCGAGCAACTCGGCCTGCCCCTTCAGGAACGTCCGGTCAGTCTCCTCCAGGAGATCGAAGACAGAACTGGAGAGCTGGATCCCCAACATCTCCTGCTCGATCGTACGGATCTCCTTGGCGGTGAAGTTGCCCGCGAGTTCCAGCGCGACCGGCTCGGGGGCAGTGTACTGACGGCAGCCCTTGGTGCACTTCTTCGGCAGCGGCTTGGCCTTCAGCAGCTTGCCGGTGCGCTGGTTGACCGGCCTGGGTTCGTTATCCCAGTCGTAGGTGCAAGGAAGATCGTTGGGCCCCTTGTGGCCGATCACCTTGAAGGTGCACTGGGAGTCCGAGCCGTCCTTCTCGGCCTCCAGGCGCTGCACGAGGCCCTTACGCCGGGGCTCGATCGAATCGAAGGCACCGATCCGGGCCAACAGGTAGGTCACGCCAGTATTCGCCTTGGATCCCTTGCGCTCCAGGTAGTCCTCGAACGAGGTGTACGGCTGGTTCTCCACGATCGTGGTCACCGCCTTGTCGCCAACGCCCTTAATGGCGTCGAGCCCGTAGCGGATCGCATTGCCGTCCGGCTTGAACCCTCGTCCCGAAGCGTTGATGTCCGGCGGCAAGATCTGGACACCGATCCTGCGAGCCTCCTTGACGAACTCGGGCACCCGCTCCTTGTCGACGGTGGAGAGCAGCGCGGTGAGCGTCGGCACCACGTAGTGGATCTTCCACCAGGCGGTCCAGTAAGTGATCATCGCGTAGCTGACGGCGTGCGCCTTGCCGAAGCCGTACTTGGCAAACTCGGCCATCTGATCCCACAGGATCGTAGCTGCGTCCTTGTCCATGCCGTTCTCGACGCATCCAGCGACGAACTCCAGTCCGGCATCGTAGACCGCATCGACCTTCTTCTTGCCGAGGATCTTGCGTACGCCGTCGGCTCTGGTCGAGTCGTATCCGGCCAGCGTCATGCACGCCTGCATGACCTGCTCCTGGAAGATCATGACGCCCTGCGTCGGCGCGAGGAACTGCTCCAGCCGGGGGTCCGGGAAGGTGACGGGCTCCTCACCTGCCCGGCGCTTCAGGTATGCCTCGGTCAGGCCAGAGCGCATCGGCCCCGGCCGGACGATCGAGCCCATGTCGGCGAGCTCACCGATGTTCGTGGGCTTCAGGCGCCGGGCCAGCCTGGTGCCGCTGACCGTCTCGATCTGGAACATGCCGAGGGTGTGCCCGTCGGCGATCTCCTCCCAGATCATCGGGTCGCCGTACTCCTCGGTGAAGCCGTAGACGTCGACCTCGATCCCGAAGTGCTCGCGCGCCCCGTCAACCGTCTCCTGGAGGGTGTCCAGCGTCCGGATCGTCAGGATGTCGAACTTGATGAACCCCATCGCATCGAGGTCGTCCATCTCGAACTGGCTGATCATCGCGTCGCCCTCGTCGCCCGCACGCAGCGGCAGACGGCCGGTCAGCGGATCATCTGTGGAGATGACCAGCCCGGCCGCGTGGCGCCCGTAGGAGCTGAGACGGCCATGCAGCTGCTCCGCGATGGAGAACAGCTTGGGGTAGGCCTTGCGGTACTGCTCCAGCGCCTCCCCGGCCTGGACCCACAACTCGTCCCAGGACAGCCCGAGTCCCGCCGTGCCGGACTCGGCCTCCCCGATGATGGCCGAGATCTTCTTCGCATCGGCGAAGGCTTCTGTGGGCAGCTCAGAGGCGAGCGCGCTGAACAGCTTCTGGATGATCCCCTTGGACTTGTACCTCAGATGGGTGCCGACTCGCAGGACGTTGTCATCGCCGTACTTGTCCCGGATGTAGTTCTGGACGATCTCCCGCTTGGACGCGGGGAAGTCGACATCAAAGTCGGGCAGGGTCATCCGGCCCTCGGTGATGAAGCGCTCGAAGAGGATGTCGTACTGGACCGGATCGACCTCGGTGATCCGCAGAAGGAAGGCCACCAGGGAGCCCGCACCCGAGCCTCGGCCGGGCCCCACGAGGATCCCGTTGTCCTTGGCCCAGCACACGTAGTCGGCGACCATCAGGAAGTACCCGCAATAGCGCTTGCGGGTGATGAGGTCGAGCTCGCGCTCGAACCGATCCCGGTAGACCTGCTGAGAGTGCGCGGTGCTCTTGATCCGGCTCCAGTTCTGCTCGCAAATCTCCCGGACTCTCTCGGCATCCCGGTCGTACCCGCCCTGCCGGTAGTAGACCGGCATGACGATCTTGTTCTCGATACGGGCGTCGCACTGCTCAGCGATCTTCACCGTGTTGCCCACAGCCTCGTCCACAACCTGTGGACCGAGGTAGACCAGACGCTCGCGCATCTCGGCCTCGGACATGGTGTGGTCGAAATGCCAGTAAGCCTCGTTGTCCGGGCTCGTCTGGCACGCCAGCCAGGTCTTGTGAATCTCCTTGTGGCCCGCCGTGGGGTAATGGCCATCGGCCGCCGCCACCAGGGGCACGTTCAGATCGTGGGCGAGCTCGACCAGGAGCGGGTTCAGCTTGAGCTGGTCTTCCAGATCACTCGGCTGGATCTCCAGGTAGAAATGCTCTCCGAAGATCCCCAAGAGCCTGGCCAGCTTCGCACGAGCCTCGTCGATCTTGCCGTCCAGCAGCAGCTGAGACAGCGGACCGCCCAGGCAAGCCGAGGTCGCGGTGATACCGGCGGAGTGCCGCCGCAGAGAGTCCCAATCGACCCGGGGCTTGTAGTAGAAGCCATCACGGTAGCCCTCGGTGGACAGCGTCCAGAGGTTGCGAAGGCCCTCATCATCACGGGCCAGCAGGATCAGGTGGCTGTACTCGCGCAGGCGTTTGGTCGTCTCAACGAGGGTGGCCTTGTGCGTCTCGATGGCGGACGCGTCGGTCTGGCCGTTCAGCGCGGTCTTGTCCGGTCGCTCCAGCCGATCATCAACGAAGTACGCCTCCATGCCGAAGATCGGCTTGACCCCGGCGGCGTCACAGGCCCGCTGGAGAGCGGGGTGCCCGGCGCACGTGCCGTGGTCGGTGATGGCCAGCGCCGGGTTGTTGTCGGCGGCGGCGAGTTCGGCCAGCTCGGTGACTGTGGAAAGGCCGTCCAGGGCGGAGTACTCGCTGTGGGTGTGCAGATGCACGAACCCACCTGTGCGAGACGCCGTGCGGGCCTCCTCCTGCCGGTTCAGGATCTCCACGAAGCTGAACTCGGCTCCGAACTCGATCCAGGTCGGCTCTCTGCCCTCCAGGAGTTCTCCGACTCCCTCATCCAGCAGGGCCGTCCCGTGATCTGCGCGGTCGAATACGACCACTCCCGTGGCTCCGGCCTTGTACGCACGGGTCCACAGGTGGGGGGTGAAGGTCTCGCGTCTGCTGAGTCGGAGCCAGCGGACGGTGTCTTCGGTCTCGATAAGGGCTGCACTGTCGTCCGGCGACGTCGCCCCGTATTCCTCAATGTGCCTGATCGACATGCCGACCTCTCGGGGTAAGAGACCCGCCCCTCGCCAAGACGCACGGTCCGGTGTGCGGTTGGGCGAGGGGCGGGGGTACTTCGGATCGACTGATCGATCAGGAAGTGATGGTGACCGTCTCGGGCATGAGACGCGCCCGAATCGTCTCCATCTGCCGCTTGGTCTCCTCGTTCGGCTCGTCGAGCGTGGTGCTGTCATCCGTGGACGAGGCCGCGTTGGAGGTCGTGCTGGCGACACTGTCCGCCGAGACGATCTTGCCGTCCTTGTCGAGGGCCTTGGTCTTGTCGAACCAGAGAGCGTAGTGCTCGTCGCTGGCCTGCTTGAGGACCAGGTCGTCCAGATCGATCTCGCGGGTCGTCAGCTCGTTCGTGTACCGCTGCCAGGCCTGGGTGCTGGGAGTGAGCTTCTCGGTCCGGTCCATCGGCATGATGTTGTAGGTCGTGTCCGTCCCGGTGCCGGTGCGCTTCACGACAAAGTCGCGGTCGCAGATGGTGCCGTGCATCGACCACGCGTGGTGCAGGGCGGCGAAGAAGTTCTGCCAGCTCATGTTGACGATGACGATCTTCGGCCGGACGCCCTTCTTGTTGGTGGGCTTGCCGTCCTTGTCGAGGATCTCGTACTCCTCGGCGTAGTCGCCGACTCCGACGATCTTGCCGCGCTTCTCCTCACCGCCGAGCTGCTCCGAGCCGTCGCCCTTGATCTGCTGGCGAACGACCGCGAGCGCCCAGACGCGTCCCGACGGCTTGACGAACTCGGGCTTGAAGTTGCTGGTGAGCTCGTTGTCGCAGATGTAGCAGTCGCCGAACATGTCGGCAATCTGCTTGTCGTAGCGGCAGACCGCGCCCATGGCCTTCGGCCAGGACTTGGCCTCCTTCGGGGCGGCCTTGGTCTTGATGAACGAGTGCTGTGCGACCTTGATCCAGTCCGGGCCGTCGGTGAGGAACCGGAGGATGGCATCGTCACCGTCGGAAGACAGCGAGAAGAAGTCGAGCCGGTCGTTGCGGGCCGCAAGAGCGGCCTTCTCGTCCTTGACTTCCTTCTCGATCGCTTCCGATCCCTTGTTGAAACCCATGTACTGCCTCTTTCGTCGTTGGCTGTGCCGTTGGTTCTGTCGATGCGGACTTTTTAAAATCCACTGGGGGCGAACCTAATGAGCCTGCTCACTGCATGGGATGCGATGTCGTCCATATCCGCGACCGCATCGATCGAGATGAATACGACATTAATACCGTCCACCGACATTACGAGGAAACGGGACCCATGTGCCTGTTCACCCATCAAACCGACCCCGAAGCTCACGGCA
>Ga0105035_100018_pt1 | contig 17859 bp, 26 predicted proteins | sample RS_233metaG_FD_91483 | JGI IMG/M metagenome (GOLD analysis project Ga0105035, IMG submission 91483) | Switchgrass associated microbial communities from Austin, Texas, USA, to study host-microbe interactions - RS_233 metaG | ecosystem: Host-associated > Plants > Roots > Rhizosphere | place: USA...
CCCGAGTGACAAGCTGAGGCCAACAGTGCGGACCCGTGCTCAAGTGCGGGTCAGAGCAATCTTGAGATGCGATTCCTCCCGAGCCCCTAAAGGGGCCGGGGTTCCTCGCAAGAACATGCTGAAAAACTCGCGCGATCTCACCACCAGCATCGATGCTCGATTGTCAAGATCTGCCGACAAGTGATCCTTCCCCATGCGAGAGCCCCTGGCTCAGCGCGGGCATACCGTTTCCGGTCGTCGCTCGCTGCACCAGGGGCCTGTGTTGCGGCGCTTCTCCATCCCGACCCTCGATGAGATCCGCCGGACAGTTCCTAACGCTGCTACTGAGGATAGTAGCAGCGGTCGATCAACGGTTCTCTGGGATTTCGCGCCTGTTCAGGCGCTACGGGAGCCGGTGTGGATCACGGTAGGTTCTCGAAGATCGTCTTCAAGGTGCCGTGGGCTTGCCCGGCCTCCTCGTTGGATGTGGCCGGGATATGGAGCAGGTGGAGCGCAACGAGCGCGGCGAGGGGTTTTCGGCTGGTCAGGGCGCGTTCGACCGCACTGGTGATCACCTGCGTGGAGTGCAGTGGGGTGCGGTGCGCGCGCAGGGCCAGCACATCGGTGCGTCCCTGCGGGGCGGCCTGGGCGCCTTGGCGGGCCGCGACGGCTTCGTCGCGTACGGCGTAGCTGCCGTAGGCAGCGATGTACACGCGCTCCTCGTCGTAGTAGTCGCTACTGAGTAGAGCCATGTCGCCGGTGAGCTTGTATCCCTCGGCTTCGGCGAGTTGCACCAGGCCCTGCCGGGCGAAGCCCCGGTCTTCGGGGCTGACGGGAGCACGGTCGCGGTTCTTCATGAGGATACGGAAGTGCCGCTTGCCGTTCACAGGCCCATCCCGATGAGCGCGTTGTCTTCCCACGGGTTGCCCACCTCGACGTATTCCTCCAGCGTGGGCGACCCGTCCCGATGGCCGGTCTGGAGGGCGATGATCTTGCGGTCGACTTTCTTTCGGACTGCTTCGGTGATGAAGCCGCGGCGGGCGGAGTGTCCGGTGTGCTTCACGCCGCATTTGGCGGTTTGGGAGCACTGGGTGACGAGGGCTCCGATCGTCTTGGGGTCCAGGCCGCCGGGCAGTGGGTTGAGGGTGCGCCAGTGCAGGGCCTTGAACACGAAGTCGTCGGGGTCGTCCAGGCCCGCGGCTTCGGTGTAGACGAGGTAGGCGCGCACGGGGCAGGTGGACAGGCGCTGGCCGTAGGGGACGTTGACCTCGCGTTTGGAGGTCTTCGAGACGCGGATGGTGACGACGAGCCCGCTTTCCTCCACGACGACGTCTCGCAGCCGCAGGTGGGCCATCTCGTGCTCGCGGCCTGCCACGGCGAACTGGAGCAGGATCAGGGCGCGGTTGCGTAGGCCGTAGAGGCTGTCCGGCTGGGCGTCGCTGATCTTCTTCAGGTGCTCGACGAGGAGGGCGGGGGCCTGGCCGACGCCGCGGCGTTCGTTGTTCTCCTCCATCTCGGCCTTGTAGCGCTTGAGGAGTTCGCGGGCTCGTGAGGCGACGTCGGTGTCCAGCTTGAGGCCGTAGCGCCGGCGGGCGGTGACGACGATGCCGGCGAGGCGGCGGTCGATGGTGTTCGGCGCGGCGTAGACGAGGGCTTCGCCGGTTTTCTTGTCTTTCTTCCAGCCGGGTTGGGTCCACATCCACTCGACGAAGGCGGTGAGGGTGCCGAGGGTGACCGCGGTGAAGGGGATCTGGAGTTGGAGGCAGAAGCGCTGCCAGTGCCGCCAGTCGGCCTCGTATGCCTTCTTGGTGTTGGTGGGCCTCTTGGACGCAACGTACTCCTCGGACTTCTTGTCCAGCTCGGTCAGTCTGGCCCAGAGGTTCGAGTCGTACGAGTCGGGCATCATGTCCCACTCGGGTCCGATGGTCGTGATGTCCTCGTCGAGCGGAATGGCCGTCTCGCCGTCCGTTTTGAGCACAAGATAAGTTGACATACCTTAAGTCCAATTCACCAGTTTGGCCGGATAGTTCATCTCCAATATGTGAGCTTATGTGGGATCACCCCTCCTCCGCCACAGGCCACGAACTTGCGGCCAGGTCGTACGATCCGTACGATACGAACATGGCGACCGAGATGAGCTACACGGAGATCAAGAACAACCTGGGCGATGTGCTCGCAAAGGCGGCGAGGGGTGAGCCGACCATCGGAACCACCAGGGGCAGAAGGACCATCGCGATCGTTCCGATCGAAGAGCACGACGAGTACGTCCAGAGCGAGACGGGCAAACTGCGCGACCTGATCCGCGCCCGCGAAGGCGAGCCGACCACCAACCTCACGGAGGAGCTGGAGGCCACCGTCACCGCGGTCGAGCAGACCGGCGCGCCCGACGCCAGGGAGGAGAGCGACCGTGCGCAGTGACCTCCTGAACGGTGATCAGATCGAGGTCGGTGACCCGCTCATCCTGGAGACCCACAACCGCTACCGAGGCGACCAGCGAGTCACCTTGGCGCGTATCGGACGGAGCTACCTGTACGTCTCAGGGGAGTACGGCGAGCTTCCGGAGAAGTTCGAACGCGGCACCGGGCGCGAAGCCGGCAACAGGCACGGGTACACGCAGCAGCTCCACACGCTCGCGCAGTACGACGAGAAGAAGCTGCGGGAGGCACTGGTCGCGAAGCTGCGCGGTCTGAAAGTCGACATCCAGTATCCGGTGCAGGGCACGATTCCGACGAGCAAGCTCAAGGCGATGCTCGCCATCATGGAGGACACGGCCCCGTCGAAGAGCCGGATGCCGAGGCGGCTGCACCCCAGCAGACCACTACGCCCGGCGCACAGATCGAGTGGGCCGTGGGGCGATACGGAACGCTGCGCGGCACGGTTGGTCCCCACGAACTGTTCACTGTCTCCCGCAGTACCAGGCGGGATGACCCGACCTTCCACCTCGACACCACGCTCCCCCTCGGCATCGGAGGGAAGAAGGAGACGGAAGAGGGCGCCATGGCGGCGGCTGAGCAGATCCTGACCAAGTTCGTGCGCGACCTGGGCGCCTCGTGGAACAAGGGGGACCGGCCATGAGGAACAGGAAGCAGGCCAACGTCATGGACCTCCCCGGTTACGCGATCCCTCCGACCGTTTACGACATGCTGCACAACGCTGGTTCGTGGGGCTGGGTAACGATCTCGCACATCGGACAGGACGAGGATGGATGCCTTTGGGCTGACGGCGACGCGCGGCCCCGAATCTGTCTTCCGACTGAGGAGAACAACGGCTGCCGTGCGTTGCTTTCCTGGTCTGAAGAGGGACTTTCCACGTGGGTGGACCCCCACGGCTACGGGGGATGGAAGCAGCTCGGAGGCGTGGACAAGGGCCGTTGGCTGCCGATCATGCGCGTGATGGCGAAGCTGCCCCCCTACGGCCGAGATCAGACACCCGGTGCGCCGAACGCTGAGCAGGAGGACTGACCGTGGCCACGGTCGAAGGATTGAGCGGTGTGAAGGCCCGTGACCCCCTGGTACTGGTCGGGAAGAATCCGCACCGGAACGACGAGTCCGTCACAGTCTCCCGCATCGGAACCAAGTACATCTACGTGGAATGTAACGGGCGCGAGCGCCCGGAACAGTTCGACCGCACGACAGGCATCGAGAAGGGCGGTGGTGGAGGAAGGCTGTATACGCCGGCTCAGCGCGAGAAGATGCGGCTGCACTTATCGCTGCTTTTGCGCCTCTACGCGGCGGGCATCGCGATCAAGATCGAAAAGCGCGGGGAATTCTCCACCGAACAACTCCAGAAGATGCTTTCCGTCGTACTGGGGGAGGACATCACCGACGACACCCCCCGACCGGAGACCGCAGCGGCTGTCCCCTACCAGGCCGAGCGCCGTGGAGGGAAGCCGGTCGGGACCGCCAAGCCCCGCGAACCGTGGCGCGTCATCCTCCTCCAGGACGGAACGCAACTGGTCGACGTCCCCCACACCAGCCAGGCCAAGGCGTTCCAGCACGTTCGCACAGGTCTCCAGGCTGGCGGAGCCGACACCGCGAAGGTCATGCAGTGGGAAAGCGGCCGATGGCAGCTCTTCGAGACCGTGCGCGCCGACGAGATCCCACCCGGACCGCCGCAGCCGGCGCCCTTCAGGATCGAGCGGGGTCAGATCTATCGCTCCCTCGGAAATCGTCACCACCCCGTAGAGGGCCCGACTCGGATCAAGGTCGTTGAAGACCCCGTCGCCACCCCTGGACTGCACGGTTTCGGGAAGGTCGACGTCGTCACTCTCAAGAACGGCCGTGAGATCCGCCGCCGCCCCATCGAGCTGTCCCAGCTTCACGCGAGCGCAACCACCCAGCACGGCAAACCTCGCCTCAGCGGCTACGTGCTCGTGCGCGAGGGCGGCGAAAACCCCGCCAGGCAGGGCGGCAAGCCCGACAGCGAGAAGGGGAGCGGACCGCGATGAGGACGTGGGCCTTCCGTATCGAGAGGAGCGCCGTGCGTCCTCCCGAGTGGGCGTGTCTGGGCTACGCCGAGATGCCGTTCGACCCTGCTTGGAGTGCACGGGACGTCGCCGAGGAGGTTGTTCGGAAGAGCCGCAACAGCCACTGGGAGAGCGCTGGCTTGGCCGTGGCTGTGTGGCGGCGTGGAGAGGGCGATGCGCGGCAGCCGACAGCCACCGGACCGTGTCCGGACGACGCCGAAGTCTTCGTCTTCGACCCCGGCTCGGCCAAGGCCACGGCCGCGGACAACGCACAGAAGAAGTCATCGCTGTCGGGCCGTGTCGATGCCATGGACAGCTACGCCTCCTGCCGGGCTCGAATGATGAGCTATCTGACAACGGCCGGGTTGAGCACGGCCCGTGCCAACGCCAACTTGGACGCCTTCTTGGCGTCTATCCCGCCTCCGACGCCGCTGGTGAAGGATTCCATGAAGCCGCAAGATGTGCCTCATCACCTCGTCATGGCGGGGGTGCGTGCCGCGGGGGCCTTCTCCGCTGACAGCGTGCGCTCTGTCCTCAGCGCGGTGCTCCCGTTGATCGACGCCGGCGCGAGCGACGCCGGGCACGACGATGCTCGCGAGGCGGCGCACGAAGCGGCTGTGGCCAAGCTGCATTCGACCTACAGCGGCCAGGTTCCTGACTACGTGGCCCGCGAGATCGCTGATGCCGTGCTGGGCGTGCTCAGTCGTACAGGCGAGTCGGGCGCCTCGGTGGTCGCCGGGCAGAGGACCGACGCGACCGGCGCAGCGGGGAAGAGGTGACCGTGGCCACGAAGTGGAGCTATCGAGGCGACCGGGTTCGTGGGGCCTCCCTTTGACTTCTACCGCTTCTGCCCTTCCTGCGCAGCCCTTCCCAGCGAGAGGTGACGACCACACCATGCCCGACCCCCACATCGACGACCTAAGCGAGATCCAAATCGGCGACATCGTCACGTCACATCCTCGCCGCGACTTCGAGGTCCGGACCATGGAATTCGACGATTGGGGTGACCTGATCATCAACAAAGGGACGGATGACCAAGCCCGAATCCTCCGCGACCAGAGCGTGACGATCATGCCGCGGTATATGGCCGCCTTGAGGAGCAAGATCACCGAGAGTAAGCATTCGCACTGGTGCGGCAACTGCGAGGGGATCGATCCCGCCGCCTGTCTGATGAACCCGGTGCGGTCGGCAACGGGGCCTCTGTCAGATGGCGCGGACCGTTCACATCGCCCTGACCGAGCATGACAACGACGAGGTAATTCTCATGCTGCCTTTCACTACCCTCGCCTCTCTCTCCGTTCCTCCCGACGAGTTCAACCCCGATGGGATCGCCGTTCTCGTTCTACACGGAGTCCGCACGGACGACGAGTGGACGTTCAAGTTGCATCCCGCCCAGTTGCCACTCCACATCGTGTACGGAAGCCTGAGCGCGTCGATCACGGACACCCCCAGCCGCGACCACAGCGAGTTCCAGGCCAGCCCAGCATTCCGCGACGGGGCCATGGAATCCGCGCTGCTCTGGCTGATCACCGAGACGCGCCGCCACCGCTGGCGGCTGGCCTCACTGGAAGACCAAACCAAGGTCATCCCTGAGAGCGATCGGCCGACGCTGATCATCGCCAGCATCATCCTGGTCAACGAAACGTTCCAGGCTACGCCCGGATCGATCCTGCTGGACGAGCAGATCACAGGCAGCGTCAAGGAGTCTTCCTGATGAGCACCGAGCCCGAGCTGTCTGAGACGGCCGTGGAGGAGACGGCCGCGCTCACGCCGGCGCAGATCCGTGAGTCGGCCGCCGCCGAGCTTCGCGAGCTGGCCACAAACCTGCTCGCTCTGAAGCCGGTGGTCCTTACCTTGCTGCGCGTCGCCCAGGACCCCACCGGTGCAGGCACTCCGCTCGGGCCATGTGAGTCGGCCTACTGCGCGCGAGTCGGCAGCAGCAACCGCGTGGTCATCTACACGGTCGATGACCACCGCACCGTGACGGTGGAGGGCTTCCGCAAGGTGGTGTCCCTGTGAGCGCGCGTACGCCCGAGCCCGACGAGCCGACCACCGACGCCGCCGCGGCAGGGCGGGGTCATCCCAAGTGGCGCCAGAACTGCGGAGGATCCGGTCTCCTGCCCGCGGTCCTGGCGGCCCCGGAGATCGTCAGGAACGGGGGCACGAAGCCGAACGTCACCGTGTGGCACAAGCCCACCGAGCCCGAGAAGTGCACGGGAGACTGCGACTGGCACGGCATCGCCTGCCATCCCACCGAAGGCATTCAGGCGCCGGGGGGATACCAGCATGTGCCTCTCGACCTGAACGTGCCCAACCAGAGATGGTGCCCGGACTGCCGAGCGCTCTTCGATATCCCGCCGGGCGAGCCGACCGCGGCCCTGGGGCCGACGACCACCGAAGGAGATGAATCAGCATGACGGCGTCGTTCGCCGCGGCGATCGAGCCGCGGTGCGGGTGCGCGCACGACCGGCACCTGGTCGACCGCGGTATCGACTGTGGCGGTCCCCGGCGCGAGATCGACGGGATCGTGTACTGCCTGAGCTGCTGGGCGGCCACTTTCCAACCGCACCTGGCGATCGCCAACGACCGCAGGGGCATGGTTCGGGTGCTCAACTTCGGCGTCCTGGACACGCTGTTCCGTCTCGGGCAGATCAGCGGCCAGCAGGCGTGGGAAGCGTGCCATCTGCCTGGCCCGGAGTGGCAGGCGTACGCCGCCGTACTGGAGAAGCAGGCCGAGCCGACACCCGCCGTCGGCGTCCAGTGGGGACCGTACGACCCCACTGGACGCCGGCTCGGCTGGGTCACCCGCGAAGACGGGATCCACGCCCAGCACGAGGGAGACGAGTACGGCTGGCACTGGCCCACCGGCAAGACCATCGACCCGATCGACCCTTTAGGAGAGGAAAACCACGCTCATGACCACCTCCCCGGCGCCGACGCCGCCGAATCTGCCGGCTGACACCGGCAGGACGGCGATGGTCAATGCCGACGACGCGTCCACGCCGGTACTACTGATCGATGTGGACGGGCCGCTCAACCCCTATGCCGCGCCGCCGCACCGGCGGCCGGAGGGCTACACCACTCACCGCTGGCACCCCGAGGGCTGGCACGGGCGCAAGCCGTTGCGGGTGTGGCTCAACCCGGACCACGGCCCGGCGCTCCTCGCACTGCCGTACCGGCTCGTGTGGTGCACCACCTGGCAGGGCCAGGCCAACACGTTCATTGCCCCCGTACTGGGGCTGCCGGAGCTGGAGTACTTGCCCTTTCCAGACTCCCCATCCCGGCCAGACGCCCGGCTGTTCTGGAAGACCAAGTACGTGGTCGAGTGGGCCGGCGGACAGCCTTTCGTGTGGATCGACGATGACACCACCCGCTACGACCAGGAGTACGTGGACCAGCACCACGACGGGTTCGGCCGCATCCTGCACATCAAACCCCACCTCGGCCTACAGGACGAGGACTTCGCAGTGCTCAACGCGTGGGCCCCGGACGCTGTGGCCGCGACCACCACGAAGGGGGAGCCACGATGACGACAGCCAGTACACCTGGAAACCCCATGCTGGGCGAGGGCTTCGTCTTCTGCGCGCTGGAGTGCGAACCGCTGGTTCCTCGCGCCGCAGAGGCCGCGGGCCTGCCGAGCGCCGACCGGTCGCACCCCTGGTGCGGGGAGGGCGGCCCGAACGCTTACCAGCTCGGGTACAAGCACGGCGCAGTCAGTGAGGCGTTCGTCTTCTCCCGCACCGACATGACGCAGGAAAAGACCGCGGACCGGTTCCTCCAGTGGAGGGCATTCGCGCAGGACGAGCTGATCGTTATCGCCGCTCCCGCCTTGAGCTGCGACTTCATTGCCGACCTGCGTCACCACCGGAACGGCGCGCCCGTTCACTTCCTCCTCGTCTGCCACGACCCGTGGTTCACACCGGTAGCGGAGTAGCCCATGGACAAACGAAGGAGCGCCAGCGGCCTGGAGGACGAGGAGCAGCCCGCCAAGGAACCAGTGGCCGACCCTGCCACCGGCCGCGTCCGGCTGATGGCAAAACGGTGTACGACCTGCATCTTTCGCCCGGGGAACCAGATGTTCCTTAAACCGGGGAGAGTGAAGGAGATGGTGGAGGCATGCGTCCGCGACGAGGGCCATGTGACCTGCCACAAGACCCTTCCGGTAACCGGGACGGAGTTGCCCGGGGCCGTGTGCCGTGGGTGGGAGCAGCACCCCTTGGCGGTCCGGTCGCTCGTCGTCCGGTGGATGCGCATCACCGGGCAGGCGACGCTGGTGCACGAGGATGGTCGCCTGGAAGACGTCGACTACCGGGCCCTGCCGCCCTATGTCGAGAAGTGAGCGCGCGTCTGCCCGAGCCCGGCCGGCCGACCACCGACGCCGCCGCGGCCGGGAACGCCAGGAAGGTAGGTCGCACGGCCGCCGGTAAGGACGACACCGGACCCCGCTGCCAGGTGTGCATGCGTCCGGGGTTGCAGAGGCGCAAGAACGGCACGGTGTGGACGCACAAAACCAAGCTCCCGTGGGGTCATCCCAAGTGGCGCCAGAACTGCGGGGGTGCTGGTCTCCTGCCAGCGGTCCTGGCGACCCCCGAGATCGTCAGGTACGGGGGCACGAAGCCGAACGTGTGGCACAAACCCACCGAGCCCGAGAAGTGCACGGGAGACTGCGACTGGCACGGCATCGCCTGCCACCCCACCGACGGCATTCAAATGCCTGGGGGGTACGAGCATGTGCCTCTCGACCTGGTCGTGCCCGGCCAGCGCTGGTGACCGGACTGCCGAGCGCTCTTCGACATCCCGCCTGGCGAGCCGACGGCAGCCCCGGCGCCGAGGACCACCGAAGGAGATGAATCAGCATGACGGCGTCGTTCGCCGCGGCAATCGAGCCGCAGTGCGGGTGCACGCACGATCGGCACCTGATCGACCACGGTATCGACTGTGGCGGCCCCCGGCGCGAGATCGACGGGATCGTGTACTGCCTGAGCTGCTGGGCGGCCACTTTCCAACCGCACCTGGCGATCGCCAACGATCGCAGAGGCGTGGTTCGGGTGCTCAACTTCGGCATGCTGGACACGCTGTTCCGCCTCGGGCAGATCAGCGGTCAGCAGGCGTGGGAGGCGTGCCGGCTGCCCGGCCCGGAGTGGAGGGCGTACGCCGCCTTACGGGAGAAGCAGGCCGAACCACCGCCCGCCGTCGGCGTCCAATGGGGACAGTACGACCCCGCGGGGCTCCGGCTCGGCTGGGTCACCCTCGAAACCGGAATCCACGTCCAGTGGGAGGGAGACGAGCACGGCTGGCACGCCCCCACCGGCAAAACCATCGACCCGATCGACCCATATAGGCAGGCGTCCACATGAACGTCCCTTCGATGCCCGAGCGCACTCCGAAGGCCCTCCGCACCGCCATCGCTACGTACACGCCGAAGCTGCTTGTCGACTTCGATCGCCACTGGCGACGTGACATCGCCGATGCCTACGACCTCGCCCCCGTGCCCGCCTTCATGGCTCGCTGGTGGGGTGAGTTCGCCCTGGCTCGTGATCCCGAGCTCGAAGCCAAAGTTCATCGGCTGGAGGATGGTGCGGCGCGAGAGCCCGACGGGGCTCGCGCCGTGAGCCTCGTTGAAGAAGCTGGGCGTATCCGCCGTGAGGCAGCGAAGGCGCAACCCGGTCAGTGATGGCCCCACTGCGGTTACGTTCGCACTACCGCGGGATCCTCGGCCGGAAGAGTGCCATACCGTCCTCGTGTACAGCGATACTGAAGATGACCTGCTGCTCCTCGGGTCCGCCGAGGAAGACCTGATTTGTCACCAGTACCTTCCTTCCCGCGAAAGCCACGCCGCCCGGCAGGTTGAACGGGATCTTCCGCTCTGCGTTCTGCTGCGGGGTCAGCGGCACTCGGGTGATCTCGTCACCGTCAGGGCTGATGACTGCCAGAGCGTTGGCGACTGCAAGCGCGACGTAGACCGTGCCTGACTCGCCGACAGCGAAGCCGTCCGGTGTCTCCCCATCGCCTGTGGCCTCCCAGAACGTCTCGCGCGTGCCCGGACTTCCGTCATCGTTGAGAGTGAGCTTGATCAGCCGTCCCTTGGCCGTCGGTAGGTTCGCAGGGTCTTGAAGCCCGGTTGCAGAGTCAGCGAGCAACAGGGTCCGGCCGCGATCCAAGAATCTGACGGTGTTGGGCCCGAACAGCGAATCTAGATCCGCAGTTGTGTACCAGACGTTCGCACTGCCGCCGCCCGGAGGAATCCGCCAAATCGCCGCCTGCGTCAGATCTCCGACGTACAGGTGACCGTCAGGGCCGAAGCAGAGGTTAATCGGTTGCGCAGGCCGATCGGTCGCCGCATCCGAGCATGCCCCGGGCTGCCCACCAGCGGAGCACAACATCACGTCCGGCAGCTCGGCGTAAACCTTCTGCTCGCCCGTACGCGGATCGAGCGTGAGGACGCGGGCGGGCGCCTGATCGACGATGTACAGCACGCCGTCAGCGTCGAGCGCAATACCGGTGATGCCCTGACCAGTATCGGCCTGGCCGGTGATCTCCCAGTCGTGGACTACCTTGCCTTGCTGGTTGTAGGCGAACACGTGGGAGGCCACGTTCGGTTCTCCGGTGGCCTGCCGGTGTGTGCCCACGTAAACGGTGCCGTCGCGCTCGACGGCGATGCCCAGCGGATGGCCTGGGAAGGGGACGGCCGCAAAAACCTCTGCGCAGAGCCGGTGCTTCGAGACGCTATCGGACATGCCACGCTCCCAGCACGAGAAGAACATTTCGGACATAATGCTACCGGTGGTGTCCCCCGTTTTTCCGCATCCGCGCCGCCGCACACCCCAACACACGGATGGGTGGGCTCCACGTCGTTGATGACGCGTAGCCCACCCATCCGTGAAGATCACGTGGAAACTCGCTCTCGCCGACGCCGCAAGCGCCCGGTACACATCGCGGGGGGCCGCCGGTTGACGGGCGGTGAGGACATAGGCCACAACACGCATCGTTGCTGCTCGGGTCGGCCATGCCGATGCCAGAGTATGGCGCCCATGAAGACTCTTGAGGTGATCCTTCAGCGTGAGCTGGCTGGTCTCCAAGAGCGTTCCGGCAAGAAGGCCCTCGATGTCCTCGAAGTCGGCACGATCCGGGAGACCGCAGAGGGCGCACGTCCAGCCGACGGTTGGTCCACGCTCTTCTTCGCCGAGCACGCGGCCAAGCACGGCGGCCGGGTCGTCGGCGTCGACCTGGACGTCACCGCGGCGCGGCAGGTGCTCACCAGCCATGGCGTTGCCGACCGGGTGGAATTGCTCACCGGTTCCAGTCTGGACGTCATGCCGCGCCTGATCCAACAGGGCTACTCGTTCGACGTGGTCTTCCTGGACTCCGGCAACGACCCTGAATTGGTCATGCGTGAGTACACCTTCGCCAAGTCACTCATCCGGTCCGGCGGTCTGCTCCTGGCCGACGACATGGACCAGGACGACCCGTGGGTGCGCAAGGGGCTGAAGCTGATCCCGTACCTGATCGAGGCCGGGGCGACGTATCGCATGGACCGGCGTGAGGCCCCATGGGGCGGCCGGGACATCCTGATCCAGGAAGTGAGGGCCTGACCCATGGCGCGCGTGAACCTTGTATCCAGGGACAACGACTCGGGGCTGAGCGTCGATCTGAAGGTGGTGACAGACGCACTCACCCGGCTCGGCCACGACGTGGTGTGGGCGGACTTTCGTGACGCCGGGATGCGCGAGTGCGACGCCGCGGTGTTCCTGGAGACCACCAGCGAGGCCCTGATGTCCTTCGCCCGCCGTACCGTGTTCGTGCCGAACCCGGACTGCCTGGATGATGACAAGGCCAAGCTGATCGACCGCTTCGACCAGGTATGGGCCAAGTCGGAGACGATGCGCCGGGTAGCCGGCGAGCTTCCGGTGAAGAACCTGGTGGTGACCGGCTTCGCCACTCCGGACCGTGCCCAGCCGAAGAAACGCCGCAAGCACGCGGTGCTGCACATGGCAGGGCGCTCTACCGCCAAGGGCACCGCGGCCGTGGTGGAAGCGTGGAAACGGCACGGCGCCGAGCTGCCGCCGCTGGTGCTCACTTCCGACTGGGACCTGTCTTTCCTCGGCCTGAGCCTGCCGCAGAACGCGACACACCTGGGGCACGTCGGCCGCGAGGAGGCGGCGGACCTGCTGAACACCCACTCCATCCACCTGCTTCCCTCGCGAGCGGAGGGGTGGGGGCACGGCATCGTGGAGGGGCTACTGTGCGGCGCCCAGGTCATCACGACCGATGCCGACCCGATGAACGCCCACGTGCGGCCGGAGTTCGGCTTCCTGCTTCCGGCGGTGGACGAGGACATGGCCGGGAGGGTGCGCTGCAAGCGCGTGGACCCGGACGATATCGCCGCGGCGGTGAAGAAGGCCGCTGCTTTGCCGGTGAAGGACCGAACCGCGCGCGCCAGGCTCGGCCGCTCCCACGTCCTGACGCGCACTGAGGCGTTCCACGCCGCGGTGAGGGACGCGATGGGCGAGCTGCTGGCCTGAAGGCAACGACCGTACGACGACGAAAGAGGTTCCTGGGCATGCGCGTGGTCGCCCTGGTGCACTTCTACCCGCCTTACCGGCTGGCGGGGTCCGAGACGATGCTGCACACGATGCTCAAGGCCCTTCAGCAGGCCGGGCACAAGGTATGGGCCGCCACCACGGACATGCCAGAAGCCCCCGAGCAGTGGACGTATGAGGGCATCCCCGCCTTCTCCGAGCGCCGCGACGGGCGTGTGGTCCCCCTGACGCATTCGCTTGAGCCGGACGTGATCGTCACTCACCACACGCACGCCGCTCTCGCGGTGCAGACCGCCCGGGAGCTCGGTGTCCCGTCCGTGGTGATCCAGCACAACACCTTCCCGGAGCACCATGTGGTGATGGCCATGCAGCCGGACCTGACGGTGTTCAACACAGAGTGGATCGCTCGCTCGTGGCACACGCTTCTGGGCGGGGCCCGGTGGATGGTGTTGCACCCGCCGGTGTGGCCGCACGAGCACGCCACACGGCCCGGAGGCGCGGTGACGCTGGTCAACCTGAACGCCAACAAGGGCGTACGTGTCTTCGAGCACCTGGCCATGCTCTTCCCCGACGTGCCGTTTCTCGGTGTCAAGGGCGGCTACGGGGACCAGCTCACAGCCGGACTGACATCGCACACGAACATCCAGATCATCGAGCCCACATCGGACATGCGCGGCGCGGTGTGGTCGCGTACGCGTGTGCTGCTGGTTCCCTCGCTATACGAGTCGTACGGCATGGTGGCACTGGAGGCGATGGCCAGCGGGATTCCGGTGATCGCCCACCCGACACCAGGGCTGCGGGAAGCTCTGGGGCCGGCGGGGATCTACGCCGACCGGGACGATATGCAGGAGTGGGCAACGGCGCTGCGGTCCCTGGTGCGTGATCCGCTGGCGTGGCAGCGGGCATCCGTCGCCGCGCAGGCACGCAGTCAGTCTCTGGATCCGACGAACGACCTGTGGCAGTGGGTGAAGGCGGTGGAGTCCCTGGCGGATGCGAAGCCGCTGGCGTCATCCGCCAGGGGCCGCGGGCGTCCGTGAGCCGCAGTCGCACGGGATTGTGGCGAGTCGCGGCGTTTTCAGGTGACCAGCCCAATGCGTTCTTCATTGGGCTGCACCTTCGGACCTCGGCAGAGATGTCGGTGTCGACTTCTTTCCGTGGCTGCCACGACGGACATGTGGCGGGCGCCCGCGAGGTGGGTGAGGAACGCGGGCATCTGGGAGCGGCCCTGCGTTGTGGACGCACACGAACAGCACGGACGGCACGGCGGTGTTAGATACGGGCGGGGTCTTCCTGGAGTGCGGCGGATGTGATGAAGAAGCGACGGGCGTACAGCGAGACGTAGACAAGGGCGATCAGCGCCGGTACCTCGATCAAGGGGCCGACAACTCCGGCGAGTGCCTGCCCGGATGTGGCGCTGAACGTGGCGATGGCCACGGCGATCGCCAGCTCGAAGTTGTTGCCCGCGGCGGTGAAGGCAAGCGTCGTAGCGCGTGAGTAGGCCAGGCCAGCAGCGCGGGCAAGCGCCATGGAACCGGTCCACATGAGGGCGAAGTACACAAGTAGCGGGAGTGCGATGCGCGCAACGTCAAGGGGCTGTGAGGTGATCGCGTCGCCTTGTAGCGCGAACAGAACGATGATCGTGAACAGCAACCCGTACAGGGCGAAGGGGCCGATGCGGGGCAGCAGCTTGAGCTCGTACCAGATACGCCCCTTGGTACGCTCACCGATCCGCCGCGTGAGGTAGCCGGCAGCCAGGGGAATTCCGAGGAAGATCAGCACGCTTCGGGTGATCTCCCATACGGGCACGTTGAGCCCGGACCGTTCCAGTCCGAGCCACCCGGGCAGGATGGACAGGTAGAACCAGCCGAGCGCCGAGAACGCGACCACCTGGAACACGGAGTTGAGCGCGACCAGGACTGCGGCGGCCTCGCGGTCCCCGCAGGCCAGGTCGTTCCAGATGATCACCATGGCGATGCAGCGGGCCAGGCCGACGATGATCAGACCCGTGCGGTACTCGGGTAGGTCCGAGAGGAACAGCCATGCCAGCGCGAACATGATCGCCGGCCCGCCGATCCAGTTCAGCAGTAGCGAGAGCAGTAGTAGTCGGCGGTCACGAGTGACGGTGTCGAGTCGTTCGTAGCGCACCTTGGCGAGGACGGGATACATCATCACGAGCAGGCCGAGTGCGATCGGCAGCGACACCCCGGTCACGGTGATCGTCGCGAGAGCGTCCCCGAGGCTCGGCACGACGCGTCCGAGTCCGAGACCGAACGCCATGGCGACCAGGATCCACACTGCGAGGTAGCGGTCCAGGAACGACAGACGGCCTGCTACCTGCTGCTCCGAGGATGCTCCGGCCTTCTTCAGGAGGGCAGGAGTCAATCTAGGGGGAGGCATCGGTCCTCCGTGCTGTACGGTTTCCAGCCGGTTCGGCCTAGTCAGCGGCCGGTCTTGGTCAGCGTCTTCGCGGGTTCCTTCGCCACGGGCGCTTTGATCACGGGGGCGCGCTCCTGGGCAGCCGGGGCCTTCGGGTGATCGGCGCCCGCCTGTTGGTGTGCCTTGGCTGGTTGACGGTTGGTCGGGGCCTTCAGGGTCATGTCCTCGCGGTCATGGCGGGAAGTGGGCGTGGTCAGGTCATGGGTGGGGTTGCTGTCGGGACTGGGGGGTGTCGGGGGATTCGGTGCCGGCGGAACCGAGGGCATCCTCCTCACCTTCTTCTTTGCGTGCTCGCACAGGTGATCGTCGATGGCGTCGGCGAGCCGGGACGCGCTCTCGCTGTCAAGGCCGTTGGCGCCCTCGGTCAGCTCGATGGCAATACGGTTTTCGTCCAGCACACACAAGAGGGTGAAGGCGTTCACCGCGGCGAGGATTTCGCGGTCCGTCAGCGTCTCCAGGCGCCTCTTCTGAGCAGTGCTGGACACGTCGTACCAGGTGCTGATGACGGCCTTCTGGTGACTACTGTTCAGCTTGCCTGTCTTGACGTGGCCGGAGACGTCGTTGGCGTTCGAGGAGCAGCCGGCCAGGGCCAACGCGGCTGCGGTGAGAGTGGCGGGAATGATCTGATTGGTACGCATGGCCGCCTTTGTACCAGTAATGAAGGGTGATGCTCGTTGACTGCTCTGTACGGGATTGGCCAATTGTCCCTCGGGATCGGATGTTCCCTGGCCGTACGGATCGAGACGGCGGCTGACTTGCACCGGCGCCGAGAGGAGACGCGGCGCCTGCACGCCCAGGCGATACCGACGCCGCGCTGCGCGAGTGCGGTACGGAAGCCGGACAATGCCCTGTTGCTGCTGGCCCTGTCCGTGGCGGCTGGGGCTCGCTCCCCACCGAGCTTCACCTACTGCTGGTGTAGGCTCGCGCGGGCGCTGATGGGACAAGTCGCCGATTCCGGCGGGAAACCTGTGCTCTCGCTGACCGAAGACATTGAACGGATGAGGGCCGGTCAGCCGGTCTACTCGCAAGCGCTGTCGTTGCTGCCTGACGTGGACGTGGCGGTGACGTACGGGCCGGACGCGGATATTGCGCCCTGCCGGGATCGCCGCGGCGATCCCGGCAGGGCGCAATATCCGGCGCGTGGCCTCGACGATGTATGCCCTACCGGCGCCGGAGGATGAAACTACGCCTCGTCGACGATGCCGGGGATCAGGGGGTGAAAGGCACGCAGCTCCTCGGCGGAACAGCGGATGTGGTGGTTCCTGTCCTGGGTGTTGCGCAGGGCGTAGCCGCCGCCTTCGATCTCGGCGATCTCAATGCAGCACTTGCCACCACCGCACGCGGCAGTCCAGGTGCTCTCCTTGATGGGGCTGGTGAAGAGGGTGCTATTCATAACCCGAGTATGAACCCATTTGACCCATTACGCCGTATTTTAGTGGTGGGAGGTGAGGCGCATGATGCTGGCCTCGGTCGACTGGGGAAGTGTCCCGGCGTGGGTGAGCGCAGTTTCACCCCTTTTGCTCGCCGGGATCATCACCCGCGCCCTGAACCGCACCACCCAGGCCGTACGCGAAGCCGTACGCTCCACCCGACCGCGGACCCTGCGCCAGCGCCTGCGCGCCCTCGCCCAGCCCACTCCGCGCCCGGATCATAGCCACGGCGACGGCCACCACATCGGCCACAGCGGCGCCCACCACGGCGAATACGTGGATGGCAGTGAGTAGTGCACTGGCCAATGTTGATCAGACATTTATCGCTCACTGCAACTCTCCGTGTGCCGGGTGTTTCGGCCGGGACGCCCGGCAACTCACCGACACAAGGAGAGACAAGTCCATGACGCAAGAACAGGCACAGCCCACCATCTACACCACCGCCACCGACGTCGACCACTTCATCAGCCCACCACAGCGCCGAGTCGGCTCGCTGACCCTCATCACCAACTCCGCCGGCGCGGTCCTAATGTGCGAGAAGGACCCGGACCCGGAACTGCGCAAGCCGTGGTACCACCCCGGCGGCTGCGTAGAGTCCAACGAATCGCGCCACGCAGGCCTGGTGCGCACCGCGTATGCGAAGCTGGGCATCACAGTCACCCCAGGCGCCCTACTCGTCGTCCACCACATGTTCCAAGAGCCGCACGAGACCCACGTGTCCCTGGAGGGCTTGAACTTCGTCTACGACGGCGGCACCCTGCCGGACGACATCAAGTTCACCTTTGGTGCCGGCGTGATCGGGGTCCGCTGGTTCATGCCGGACGAGCTTGAGGAATACCTGGCGCCGTTCACCGCATGGCGCACGCGCGCGGCCCTGCGAGCACGGGAGACCGGCAAGGTCGAGGAACTGGAAGGCCACCCGGCCGTCGCGTAGCCTCTCCCGGGCGTCCCGTACTGACCCTCGTTAGTACCCGGAGAACGGAAAAGGGGGCCCTCCCGGGAGGGCCCC
>Ga0105035_100022_pt1 | contig 16152 bp, 20 predicted proteins | sample RS_233metaG_FD_91483 | JGI IMG/M metagenome (GOLD analysis project Ga0105035, IMG submission 91483) | Switchgrass associated microbial communities from Austin, Texas, USA, to study host-microbe interactions - RS_233 metaG | ecosystem: Host-associated > Plants > Roots > Rhizosphere | place: USA...
CGCAGCTCTGGCGCTGGCAGTGCCAGCCGTCGGGCATCGCCACGAGCCGGATCGCGCCGGACTCCTCCTCCGGGCAGGTGTATGGGTGAAAGATCTGCGCGCCGAACTGGTAGTCGTTCAGCGCTGCGACCTGCTCGGGCGTCCACGGGGCGCGTACGTGATCTTGCATGGCGTCAAGAAATCCTTGTCGAGGCGGAGGCTAACGCGGTCGACCGCATCTACGACTACAGACTAGGGGCCATGCGCATGCGGACCCCGACGGCTCCGGATGGCGTGTGGTACGAGATCCGCCCGGTGCTCTACCAGTACGCCGGCCGGACGTACGAGCTGCTGCGGGTGGAGAGCTACCCCGGCAGGTACTGGCACGGGGATCATGCGACGCCGGAGAAGGCGCTCGCGGCCATCCCCTGGGATGCGCTCCCGTTCGGCCGCGATGCCATGTTTACCGTCGGCGACGTGATCGAGCTGGACAGTCGGCGCGCCGGCCGCGAGCGCGGCTTAGGTCGAATCGCGGTATGAGGTAGGCAACTCGCCTCGGCGAGAGATTAGCCCCCGGAAACAGAGCGACCCGTACGCCTCGGGGGCAGGCCGGCTTACGGGCACCAGGCGTCCGCAGGCTCCCGACCAGAGCAGCGGACAAGGACCGGCCGCCCACTTGTCCAGGCGTGGCAGCGACCGCAGTAGCCCTGCGCGATGTCGTCGGGGTGAGCGCTGACAGCGCCGCACTCCGGACAGGTAATCGTCGGCTGCTCACTCACGGCGAAGGCCTTCCTGGTCTGACGCCACACCGGCGCGATCTGTCCGATCACTCGCACTCGGGATCGTCGTCGGGCTCGGCCGGCTCGGCGCGCTGCCGCTTGGCTTCCTCGCGCTCGTATGCCGCCTGCATCTCGGCACGCACAGCCTCGTAGACGTCGGGCGGGAGCCGGCGCGCCCGCGCGACGCGCTCAGCGATCAGGCGATCTTCCTCCCTGAGCGCGTCGCTACCAGGGTCCTCCTCGGTCACCCCACCAGGCTAGTGCCAGCTCAGGCGGCCAGCGGCAGCGGCGCGGGCAGCGCCTGTTGCAGCTCCACCAGCTCGACGCGGGAGGCATCGAACTCGAAGTTCGCCGCGTTGGCCAGTGAGACGACGAACCCCTTCGCCACCGTCCGAGCCCAACCGTTCTGCTCCTCGGCGGTGCCGGCGTCCCACTGTGCCACCACGGCGTCGTAGGCCTGCGCCTTCAGCTCCTGGTAATAGCCCTTCGGGTCGTCCGGCGCGAGCGCGTTCATCTCAGCGCGCAGCTCGTTGATCTCGTCCTCCAGCGAGGCCCCGAGCGTCGCGCGGGTGCGTGCGGGCACGCTCTTGTCGTTGACGATCTCGAAGTGCTCGCGCTCCTTCGCCTCCACCTTGTCCAGCAGGGCGCGCCAGGTGGACAGGTCCTCATCGCGCACGGCGTTGATTCGGCTGATGTGGTCCTGGCTGGCCAGCAGGGCGATCGCGTGCTTGCGGATGATCCGCTCGGCATGCTTGGCCGAGATCAGCACCGGCGCCGAGCACTTGCGGTTCTTGCATCGGTAGCCGTTGCCGCGACCGGCGCCGAGCCGCTGGCCGGCATGGAGCGGCTTCACGCAGCTCCGGCAGTAGAGCAGGCCGCTGCCGGTGTGCTTCTGCGGCGTGCGCGGAGCGCCGGCCTTGTAGTTCTTGGCCATCCGGGCGATGATTTCGTCGAACTCCTCGCGGGTGTAGATGGTCTCGGCGTCCTCCTCGACGCCCTGCATGCGCGCGCCCAGCTCGCCCTCGTATTCGAGGTGGCCGATGTTGATCGCGCGGGTCATCAGCTTCTTTACGGTCACGCGGTACCACCGCTCGCCACCCTTGGGCGTCGGAACGCCGTCCTTGTCCAGCTCGCGAGCGATCTCCTCGATGGAGTGCTTGCGGGTGTAGATTCCGCGGCCGAGGTACATGTCCTTCATCCGGCGCAGGACGGCGGTCTCCGCCTCGTCCATCACGTAGCCGGGCGCCAGGCGGCGCTTGGTCTTGTTGAAGTCGACCTGCACCTCGACCCACGCCAGGCCGTAGCGGGGGCCGGGGTTGTTCATGATGCCCTGCTCGCGAAAGGTGCGCAGGGTGCCGTTGACCCGCTTGCGGGAGCGGACGACTTCCTCCTCGCCGCGCAGCGCCTCGCGCTTCAGGTCAAACACGTCGTCGGGGTTGTTCGGGTCGTAGATGCGCGACTCGGTCGCGAGGAACGTGCCAGCCACCTGGCAGATGTAGATCAGCCGGTTGAGCTGGGTCTGCTCGCGCACCCACCGGTCCGGCCGGATCGCCAGTGCGTACGTCGGCCGCAGCGCCTCGATCGCCGCCAGGTAGGCCTCCCAGTCCGGCCGGTGCTTGAGGTTGCCAAGCTGGTCCGGCGCGGCGCTGATGCCATCGTCGGTGAACGGTTCGACCGGCCCGACGTGCTTGGCCGGAACCCGGATCGGACCGAACCGCCCGGCAGCGATCTCGGTGTTGCGCAGGAGCTGCCGGGCGGTGTTCTCCACGCCCCGGTCCTCGCGCGGGTCCGACAGGCGCTGATAGCTGATGTAGGTCGCGTTCTCGATCAGGCCGGGGATCAGCCGGGGCGGCGTGGGCGTCGGCCCGAACGGCTCAGGGGGCGGCGTCTCGTGGGACGATGACGCTGGTTTGGTAGCAGATTGAAAGGTCTTGATCGCCATGTCGCTAGCGTATGCCTTAATAGATACATGAGTCGAGTCACGTTTCTATAAAGACACACGAGCCTGACCTGGGACGATGCCATCGAGTTGTCCTGATCGCGGCCTGACCTGGGCAGATATCGCATCTCTACGCCTCATCGTTCGTGGAGAAACTTACTGGATCGAGTAGCAGCCCGGCGAGTCGCAGTAGCCCGTACCACATGCGTTCGGATCGCAGCAATCGGTCGCCCACGAACGCTGACAAACCCGTGCACTCCGTGGTCTAATCGTCACGGCACTGCAGGTGGAAGCGCGGTGCCATGGACACCACAACTTCAAGATCACGAGGTAGGACCATCTGATGGCAGCAGTAGCAGCCAGGAAGCCGGCTGCCAAAAAGTCGGCAGCCAAGCCACGCAAGGAAGCGCCGCTGAAGGCAGTCCCCACGTCTGAGGAGCAAAAGCGGCTCAGTAAGGCGTCACGGCGGTACGTACGCACGAACACCAACACCAAGGTCGGCCGGGCCGAGACGGTTCTGGTCACGCCAGAGCTGGCCGAGTACTGGCTCACGATGCGTCGAGAGCCCAACCGGACCATCTCGGACGTCGAGGTGGATCGGATCGTCGACGACATCATCAACGGCCGGTGGGTCGACAACGGCGAGGCGATGAAGTTCATCGGCTACCCGAGCGAAGACGACGACAACTCCGAAGTGGACTTCTTCGATGGCGGTCACCGCGCTTGGGCGATCATCAAGTCCGGCGTCTCGCTCGAAATGAACGTGGTCTTCGGTCTGCCGCAGCAGGCCAAGGACACCGTCGACATGCATCGCAGCCGTACAGCCAGGGACGTGCTGGAGATGAACGGAGTCCCGAACGCGCACATCGTCGCGGGGATGGCGCGGCTGTGGCTGACCTATGACAAGGAAGTCCCGGAGGGTGTACGTCCGGGGCGCAACATCACCTCCCTTGCCCTGAGGGATCTAGTCCGGGAGCGCCCGAACAGGTACCAGGAGGCAGCTCGGATCGCCTACAGGTACTACAAGCGGGAGAAGGCCAAGCCCGGCGTCCCTGCCAAGCGAGGACTGCAACCGGTGCCGCCGAGCACCGTCGGGTACTGCTACCTCAAGTTCATGGACAAGGCTGGCCGGGATGCAGCCATCCTGTTCCTGGAGACATGGCGCAGTCTGGTCCGCCACGAGATCGGCGAAGCCGAGGCCGGCTCGGCGCTGGTGGCACTGGTCAACCGGCTCCAAACGGCGAAGGAGAACCACGAACGGATCGACCGAGGAGCCTTGATCAGCCTCATCTTCCGCGCCTGGAACGGCTGGCGCAAAGGTGAGCCAATGTCCAAGCTCCAGGCACGCAGCCGGTCCGGGGCGGTTCCGATTCCGGCGCTCGTCTGATGGCGGGCAAGGATGGCGGCGCGGCGTTCTGCCGCGTCGCCCATGTGGCGTTCGCCGTGGCCATACTCGCCTGCGTGGGCATGCACCTGCTTCAGCTCATCACCGCGGGCTTCTGGCTGGCCGTGCTGGGCCTGGCCGCGCTCGGCATGGTCGGCGCCGGCGTGCTGGTCATCGTCGATTCGGCGGTGGACCGCTGGAAAGACCACCGGCGGTTCGAGAGGCTGCGCGAGGAGTACCACCGTGTGAACGCTGAGCGGGCGCAGCGGTACATGGAGATCGTGAACGATCCTGAGTTGACCCCGGACGACAAGCGCAGGCAGTACGTCCGAATGGCCGAGGAGGTGCAGTTCGATCCGGACTCAGTGGCGGACGAGGCTCCGGCGCGCCGGCCGTTCCTCTACCGGTTGCAGGCATGGACGCTGGACGGTATCGGCCTGGCGTTCGCCGCGCTCGTGCTGATGACGGTCTTCGTCGATCCGGTCGACACCAGCGACGAGGCGAACGCCAGGATGGCCGGCTGGGTCGACATTCTCGCTCTAGTAATGGGGTGCCTGGTGATCGCCGGCGTGAGCTGGGCTCACCGGATCACGCACGTACGAGGCAACCTGCCGCACCCGAGTCGGGACGGCTGGTATGGGCGGTCGCATGGCTAGTGGGGTGTCCTATGAGCTGGGCAGGACCGTCCTGTTGGTCGACTTCTGCACGAAGGGCTGCCACATCCTGGCGGTCCGGGACGACATGGAGCTGAACGTCCAGGTGCACCGGCACAGCATCCCGGACACGCTCCGGGTGGTTGCCATCGTCGCGATGCTGGCGGCCTGCGGGTGAGCATCGATCGACCGAACCTCGGGGATGATCCGGGCGAAGCCAAGGCCGACCGGCCAACACGGCATGACCGGATCATCCCCGACCTGGACAGCATGTCAACCGAGGCGTTGGAGTCGGCGTTCGGGAGCAAAGACGACCAGCCGCGCGGCTGGACCGTCGACGAGATGCCCGTCAAGGACGACGGGGAGGCGGCGGTCGAATCGGCCGGCTACCGGGCCTGGTACCGCGACCACGGTGCCGACGATCCCAAGGCGCCTGCGCCGTTCGATCGGGCACCGATGCGCGAGGTGCAGGAGGCCGAGCCGCGTGGTTGGGGAGCGGGCATACCCACCTACGGCATCCTGACCGAACCAGCGGATCGTGTACTGAAGGACGCCGAGCGGGTCTGGGTAGAGCCCCAGCGAAGCGGGCGGAAGGGACCGGCCGCAAGTATCGACTGGGCGGCATTGGGTGTCGATCCACGGAACATGGCCGTCGAGCAGCACGTCGAATCGCACGCCGCCGCGACCATGCGAGAGCGCGGGATGGACGAGGGTGTCCTGTACCTAACCAGGCCGACGTGCCCGAACGACGGCAAGCTCAGGCAGGATCAGAGGCCGGAAGATGTCCCGACGAGTTGCCACTACCTGCTTGAGAACGGATTGCTCCCACCAGGAGCGAAGCTCACGGTCTACGGCCCGGACGGCTTCCGGTACGTATACCGCGGAAAGACGGAAGGCGAAGGGTGAGCGGAATGCTCATGTTCCACATCGACTACGGCACCAAGCCATCTGAGCTGGTATCGACACCTCAGGAACTGGATGCCGTGCTCGACAGGGCAACCGAGGAGTCGCAGCAGGAGGAGTGCCCTTACCTCGTCCAGATCTACCCGGTCACCGACAACCCCAGCAAAACCGAGCCCATGCTCAAGTTGGGAGTTGGCCGGTCGTTCTCCTTCCTGGATTGGGATATGGACTACGTGCCTGGAGAGCTGGACGGCGGCGAAGAGACGACCTGGGAGTGGAGCGGACCCATGGAGAAGGGGCCGGGCGTGGGCATCCCGAACGAAGTGGCGCGCGAGGCGGCGCGCGAGTTCGTTCGCACCGGCGGCAGGCGGCCCACGAACGTCGAATGGGTCGCAGGCGAATGGCAGCGCCCGGTTCGGGCGGAGGATGCGAGGTAGGGCTCCACTGGACGCAGAACGGCCCCTGGTGCACTCCCGCACCAGGGGCCGTTTGCTGCGCGGGGCAAGGCCTATTCGTCGTCGAGCGGCTTGGCGAGCTGCGCGACAGGTACGCCGAGCATCCGGGCAATGGCCTTCAGATCGCCGACCGACATCTTCGTCTCCCCGGACAGCCGGCGGCTCAGCCAGGACGGCTTGTGGCCGAGCTGGCGCGCCAGCTCCTGCTGCTCTCTGCCTTGGCGCGCCAGCTCTGCGCGGATCTCGCCCGCGACGGTCGCCTGCGCCTCGTCTGTCATAGCAGAAGCCTAGGACAGAACCAGCAACCTGATACCTCCAGGTGTGCTGTACATCACATAACCAGCAATCGAGTTGCGTCATCTTTACGGCGACATACACTTCTGGCACACGGCTTGCTATATCAGCAATCGATCATGGAGGGGAAGACCATGGAAAGCACTGAGCGGCCGAAGCTCAAGCTGTGGCCCGTCGCGCTCGGCGTCGCCGTGGCCGCGATTGCGGCCTTCGGGATCGGCGTTGGAGTCGGCGGCACTGGCGACACCACTACTCCAGTCGCGGCCAGTGATCCGGCACCGGCCGTTACCAAAACAGTCGAGGTGCCCGGCCCGACGGTTACAGCGACCGTCGACGTGCCTGGCCCGAAGGTCACGGTGACCGTGACGGCCAAGGCGCCCAAGCCGAAGCCGCAACCCAAGCAGGAGGACTCCGGATCGTCCACGATCCCCGGCGATGGCACCTACATCGTGGGCAAGGACATCAAGCCGGGGACCTACCAGTCCGAGCCCGCGCCGGGCGGCATCGACCTGTGCTCCTGGCAGCGCCTGTCGGGCACTTCCGGCAGTCTCGATGACTTCATCGCGGGCGACGTCTCCCAGGGCCAGACCACGGTGACGATCGACGCCAGCGACAAGGCCTTCGAGACCACCGGCTGCAAGACCTGGAAGCAGATCAGCTAGCGAACCGGGGCGGCCCGGACCCCGCCGCAACCCACAGACGTGTCTCCGCCACCTCCGCCCCGGCGGAGGCACCAGGGGCCGCATGATCCGAAGTGGCCTACCCCTCACCCACAGATCGTGCGGCCCCTACCCCATACCTGACGAACTGGAGGACCGATGCCCCGCCGACGCAAGGTCGCCGCGATCGCCTGCATGTGGCTGATCCTGCTCGCCGGCGCGATCGTCACCTGGTGCGTCAGCGCTCCCGTCTGACGGACCTGTACGGGGCCAGGCGGTAGCAACCACGGCCGCGCGAACCGGAGCCTCTGCAAAGGCCTCCACTCCGGTTCGCGCGGCTTTGGCGTACACGCTCCCGAAAGCCTGCTAGCGTATTGCACGTGCTCCCCACCTTGGTGGGGATGACCACACCTCATCGGCCCTAGCGGGTTGATTTGCTCCCCGCTCCGGCGGGGTGAGAGTCACAACGTCTTTCAGGGCGGATATGCGCTCTTGATCGCCGTTGAGAATGCGAAAACCGGCCCCCTGCCGCGCAAGCGACAGGGGGCCGGTTTGTCACTACAGGCCGAGGTGTAGGGCGATCCACACCAGCAGTTCGAGGGTCATCGGGTGCACCTCCTCACGTGGTGACGTTGAAGCCGTACTTCGCGCCGAGGCGCTTCAGCGTGGTGCCACCGGGGATTCCGTCGGCGTCGTCGCCGGTGTAGCCGCAGCGGCGTTGCCAGGCGGCGTAGGCGGCCACGGTCTTGGTGCCGAAGCTGCCGTCGCCGGCCCAGGACTTGGGCAGTAGCCCTTCCCGCCGCAGGGCGTCCTCCACGATCCGTACGTCGTCGGTCGAGCCGGCGGTGGTGCCGCCCTGCCGTCGGCCGGGATCGGCCCGTGCGGCGGCCTGGAGCGCTTTCAGAGACACCCGCTTGGCCGGGGCCGGACCACCGCCGGCGCCGGTGCTCGGCGGCCTGTAGGTGCCGCTGGACCAGAAGCTGACGTGCACGTGATCGGTGTGTGGGCCGCCGTCGCCCTTGTAGGTGACCCAGTGGTTGTAGGCGTAGCTGTCCCGGTTGGCTGAGATGATCCGGCGGTTCCAGATCACGTACCAGACGCCGAGCCGTGCTCGGTTGGCCCACACGTAGTCGGCGATCTGCTGGCCGAGGGAGGTGCGGGCACGGCCGGGCTTGAGGACGCCGGAGCCGTACTCCAGGATCGAGAAGTCGAGCGCGCGGCCGAGCGGGTGTTCGCCCTCCGTGCCGTCGCTCTTGCCCCAGATGAAGTAGAGCGGCCCAAACTTGGTGGCGATCTCTTCGGCGACCGGCCGCACCCAGGGCTTGACGGCGCCGAGGTTGGTGACGACCGAACTAGGCAGTGCCATCCTCTGGCCCCTGGTCTCCGCCGTTCTCCGGCTCGGTGTCCGGGGTCGGTTCCTCGTGGGCTCGCTGGCCACCCTCGACCGACGGATCGGTCTCAGGGTCCGGCTGCGGCTGCGGGTTGGTTACGTCCGACATCTGTCGATCTCCTCTTGCGTTGGGTAAGGCCAGGCCTGCCGGTTCTTGGCGGCCTTGCGTTGGACAGCCACGTAGGCGTCGTGGGCCTTGACGTAGTGCGCGAGCGCGGCGCGGCCCTGCTCCGGTGTCGCCTTGGGGTCGACGAAAACGGCGAGCATATCCCGCTGGGCTTCCTGAAGCTCCAGGTTGCGGCGGGCCGACTCCTCGGTGTAGGTCGTGCGCTCGGCGGTCGCGCGTAGCTGCTCCGACAGCACGCCGGCCGTACAGGTGGCCATCCGGTCGACGCGAGCCGTCAGGCTCTCGTTGCGCTCGTACTGCCCCCAGGCGGTGAAGCCGGAGAACAACGAGATGGCGATGAGCACCCACAGCACGACGTCGGTTCTGGTGGGCCGCCAGCGGCGCTTGGGCTCTGGCTCGTCCATCACTGCCTTTCGTACGGCGTCGGCATCAACTGCGGCCCGCGACGTCCAGCCGAGGATGTGACCGAGCACGAACCCAGCGAGCCCGAACGTGACGCGGATTGTCACGTCATCCATCGCTGCCACCCCCGCTGTCGTCGTCGCGCTTGGTGAGCTTGTCGCGCCTCGTGAAGACGTAGCCGAGCAAGGCGCCTAGACCGCTTACCACCAAGGGATTCGGCGTTGCCTCCAATCCGAAGTACGGCGCGACAGTCAGAAACGCGAGCAGAGCAAGCGCAACGATGTAGGCCAGACTGAACTGCCACGGTTTCACTCCAACCCCCCACCTGCCTGCACTAGGCGGTCGTCCCGTTGCTGATGATCTGTGCCGTATCGAGCGCGGCCAGCAGGTTCGCCAATGCGACGTTGCCGCCACGCGAGCCGGTGATACTTGGCCGCACAAGGGACGTCAGGCCGTTGTAGGCAAGCGTTGTGGCGGCGCTGAAGTCGTTGCCGCCGCCCTGAATCCAGGCGTTGCCGGTCACGCCGCCGGACAGGTACTGGCCGTAGGCCGCGACGGTGGTGGCCGACTTGGAGGCACGGATCAGCCGGTTGCCCTGGATGGTCCAGGTGTTGTTGTTGCCTCGGCTGGCGATTACGGCTGCCGTGGTCGCGGTGTTGCTCCACGGGTCGATGACGGTGTTGCCTTGGAGGATTGCGCCGAGGTTGTCGTGGTAGAGCACGATGCCGTAGTGACTGGGCTCGATGATGCAGTTGTTGGCGACGACCGCGCCGCGGGTCCAGTAGATGCGGATGCCGCCGCCGATGGTGTTGGGGTCGGTGCCCAGCCCTGATGCGGCGCCGGAGCCCATTCGGCGGATGACGTTGCCGGCGATCATGCAGCCCGTGGCGTACTGATCGCCCGCGCCTGTCTGGTCGGCGCCTACGACGGTGATGCCTGCGTTCTTCGTGCCGTCGGAAACTTCGCTGTCGATGAAGTTGTTGGCGATGACCATGTTGTTCGGGCTGTAGACGTCGGTCACCGTATCCGTGTCGGGGCATGGCACAGCCGCGATCCCAAACAGACAGCGCCTTACGCGGTTGCCGATGATTCGCATGCCATCGGCGCCGTGCGTCTCGATCGCTTCCCAGCCGACGTCCTCGACCGTGCAGTCAATCACGGCGATGTCGCGGCTCTTGGGGCTGACGGCGAGGGTGTCCAAAGACCAGCGCGTGAAGGAGATTCCGTAGGGCTGGTTTGCGGTTCCCTTGACGACGTTCTTGACGAAGCAGGTCTGCAAGCCGGCGCCCTGGATGGACATGCCGATGATGCCGCCGTAGACGAGGTTTTCGCACCGGACCCGCTCGTAGACGTGGTTCTTGCCCCACTTGGTGTAGATGCCAACGAAGGGTTGCGTATCGATCCTCAGGTCCTTGAACGTCAACCGCTCTAGGGCTCCGGCCCAGTTTGGCGCGAAGGCCCAAATGCCGGTTCCGCCGTTGCCTACGTAGGTCGCAAACTGTGCGCCCTGGAGCCGCAGGCCTTCCACCGTGACGTCTGAGCTGGTGATGTTGATCTGGTGCACGCTCTGGTTGGCCGACTTCAGCGTGGCACCGTAGCCGGAGATCTTCATTGCCTTGTCGACGTTGAGCGCAGAGTTGGCCAGGAAGGTCTTATCCGGGCGGAAGTACAACTCATCACCAGGCGCCATCGCGCCGATCGTCGCGTTGATCGAGGCAGCGTCGTCATCGACGCCGTTGGCCACGGCGCCTTCGTGCACGGCGTCCCAGCGGTTCATGCGGTGTCGCACGTAAGGCACGACTTCCAGGTTCGGCATGCCCACGCCGGTGTCGATGGCAGTCTGCGCCTCCGACGCTGCGGCGAGTGCGTCGTTGGCCGTGCTGGTGGCCGCAGTCGCTGCGGTGGTAGCGGCGTCGGCAGCCGCGGTGGCTGCTTCGGCGCTGTCATAGGCGGTCGTCGGGAGTTCGCGGCCAGCCTGGAACCACTTGACTGGGTTTCCGCCGGCATCGTTATACCGATACTCGATCTCGCGGTAGTCGGTCTTGAAGGGGCGGATCGCGCCGGGCGCGTTCGAGCTGACGGGGTTGCTGCGGAGCTGTGAGATCGGCGTTACGCCGTCGATTTCGTACAGCGTGGAGATGATCTCGCCGGTGTTGGCGACGACCACCTGCACGGGATAGTCGGGCACGACGTTGCCGGAGGCGTCAGTCAGGACATCGCTCGGAGTTCCCCCGAAAGTCCACAGAGCCATTCGTCAAGGACGCCTTCCTAGTCGAGCCAGTAGATGCAGTTGAGCGACGTCCAGGGCACGTTCTCCTGGCCGACGCCTAGCCAGACGGAGATGGTTCCGGGGCCGCCAAGAGACGTGGTGTTGCTCGTGCCGTACACCTCCAGGCGTGCGGCGGACACCTCGTTGGTGCCGACCAGCGACAGACCGACAACGCCCGTAGCGATCTGGGTCGGAATGCAGTCGGAGGGGACGGTGCCGACCTTGGACCCGTTGAGCGGGATGTTGTTGTCGTTGTGGTTGGCTCGCCCGCGGAGATAGACCAGGTTGCCGATTCGCCTTACCTGGCAGGCCGTTTGGACCGAGTACTGGGCGTCGAGCGTCACGGTCCGCCACGTCTCGATCGGCTCCCACCATGTGACCCAGCCGGAGTCGGCCTTGAACCAGGCGGTGCCGTCGGTGGTTTTGACCGCCAAGGTTCCTACCGGTGCATCGGCGAGGCGGGTGTTGCGCTCGTTGATGTCGGCGACGTGCTGGACCAGGTGTGGGTCGGTCGCGGCTACGAGCTGTGCGGTGTAGGACGGCCAATCAGGCGCGTCGAGCCCTTCCCATACGGGTAGGCCGGCGTAACCAGAGTTGATCACTGCGGGAATCTCCTAGGCGTAAACGACTTCGACATCTCCGGATACCGCGCCGAGTGCTCCTGACTTCGGGCCTTCGTAGGAGGAGTACGGGCCAGACTCGGCATAGACGGCGAAGCCGTAACGTGGGCCGGCCGAAAGCAGGGTGAGCCAGTCGTCGGGGATGCGGACGCGGATAGATCCACCTGGCGACAGCGGTCCGACGGGATACGGGCCTTCGTTGAGCACAAGGTCGCCGGCCGGCGGAGTCTGGTAGCTGTGCAAGTAGAGATTGACCGGCAGCCGCTCGATCGGACCTTCCGCGGTGCGGATGATGCGCAGCCACATCTGCGTGACGGTCCGGTCGGTGAACATGTCGAGGATGCTGAGTCCGTAGAACCAGGCGCCCTTGTGTGGCGGACTGTCGGCCAGGACGCCTTGCGCGGGTTCGGCCTGGCCGCCGTTGGGGTACTGGCCGAGCCAGGCTCCACTGCTGGTCGCATGGACGATGGCGCCCTGCGTGGTCGGGGGGCCGACGCCGGATTCGAGGCCGCCCACGGTTGAGCGGAAGTAGACGTTGACGGTCCCATCGGCGTTCCGCTGGAAGTACACGCCCTGATCGGCCAGGGTGTATCCGGCTGGCGGTGCCAGCTCGCCCCACATCGCCTTGTTCAGCGTCCCTGCCGGGACGTCGGCGCCCAGCCGCCACATGACCACGGGCTGGCCCGCTGAGATCCGTACTGCCACGTTGTCGCCGGCTTGGCGGATGCGGTAGGAGTCCGCGCATGGCACATCGAGCACGAGCGTGCCGTCGATGAGCAGGTTGACCGCGCCGGTGGCGGTGATGTCGGCGACGACGGCGCCCACTACCCGGTCGCCGCCGGCCGAGGCGGTTGCGCCGGCGACCACGGTGCCCAGCTCGTCAGCACCAGTCATGGCCAGGCACCTCAGATCCTTTGCGTGGTTGTGCGCGTCGTGCAGTCCATCGAGGAGCCGGTGAGTGACCAGCGCAGCGAGTCCACGAGGTGGCGCTGCCAGACGCCTGGGTCCACCTCGACCCGGATCACATCGCCGGGCTCCAGGGCGGGGTTGCAGACGGCGTGGAAGGTCAGGGTGGACTGGACACCGAGTGAGTCGGCGAGGATCGACTTGGCGGCCTTCTCTGCCGAGACCACGCTGGACAGCAGGGGTGAGCTGTAGTAGCGCAGCCGGATGCGGATGTCGCGGCGGTTGTTGCGGTAGGCCCACAGTGGGTCGTTGATCGGGTCGGGGCCGGCGTAGGTCAGCGAGTACGGGTCGTTGTCCCAGGCGTAGGCCGGCCCGACGACTGCCGAGCCGTCCCCCTTGTCGCCTACGGCGGAAACGACGTTGTAGACGCCGTCAGAGTTCTGCTCCACGCTGCGGTCGACGAGCACGCCGCCGGCGCCTTGCCCGATCTCCCACACGTGCGGATCGTCGATCGATGGTGTTGGGCGGATGGCGAACTCGCCCTGGGGGCCGAAGTAGCACTCGGCGGCGAGCGCGCGAGCAATCCCGATCGACTTGCCTTCGGCGTTCTCGCCGCTGGACAACAGGTCCCAGCGGGATTCGTCGGAGACCATGCGCGGGATCGTGGTGCGGAAGTCGATCTCCGGATGCCAGGAAATGCTGACGCCGGGCAGTGCCTCGTGGACCAGCTCGTCCACCAGGTCGTCGGCCGGCCCTGGCCCGATCACACGGGACTTCGGGAAGCGTGCGTCCCTTAGGACCTGCTCCAGACCCTCCAGCGTGACGGCGACCTGGCCGGAGCGGTCAGCGCTGACGCGGGAGACGGCGTAGACGCCGGCGGGGAACCATTCGACGCCGTGGCGGGTGAACGACATGCCCCTGCGCAGCCGCACGATGGTGGAGATGGTGTTGATGCCACTGCGGCCCAGGGGAACGTCCACCAGGGCGGCGGAGCCGGTGTAGCGGGTCTCCGCTGTGCGGTCGGCTGTAATGTCGGCGGATGCGACCTTGACCGAGGCCCAGGTGGCGCCGCCGTCGTTGCTGTACTCGGCGGCGGCGTGCGCCTGAGAGGCGCCAGACAGGGCCGCCAGCGCGTAGGGGCTGATCGGCAGCATCAGGCGAGCCCGTCGGTCGCCGCCGCCGCATTCGTGGGGTAGGACGCCTCGACCGCGGCGAGCGTGGCAAACCGCGACAGCAGCTCGTCGCTGCTCCAGCCGGGCATCCGCATGGTCTGGTCGCTGGTGTCTGGCCGGGCTACGGGCTGGAGTGGGACCGTCCAGCGCCGGGCCGGGTCGCCTGGGCCGATGATCGCCTCGGTGAGGGTGCCGGCGACCACGAACTCATCAGGCCGGTTGTGCTCGGGCCTGGCCGAGACCAGCAGGACGTCCGGCGACTCCAGCAGGTTACGTAGCGCCTGGGCCTCGATGACGCTCTCGGTGAACAGCGTCATCGAGCTGGTGGCGGCGTCGTACACGTCGGAGACGGCCACCGGGTAACGGTTGCCGGGGATGGTGACCAGTTGCCGGCGCGCTTCGCTCGACAGCTCAGGCCACTCCTCCACGTGCACGCGCTGGCTCGCGGTGGGCCGGTCGGTCGATTTGATCCACACGTCGCGCGGGAAGGCGGGCACGGGGATCGTGACCGCCACTTCGGAGGCGTCGGCGGCCGGCTGGCCGTCGGCGCCCAGTGGCGTCGCCACGTAGAGCACGGCGACGCCCAGCGGTGCCTCGTGGTCGTAGGCGAGCCCGTAGCCGCCTGGGCTCCACACGGGGTCGCCGGAGCGCACCAGGTGCCGGCTGCCGTCGGGGTTGACGCGCTCGATGCGCCAGTGTGGGATGACCGTCGGGTCACCTGACCGGTCACAAACGAGTAGGACGCCCGCGTACGGCTCGTCGATGACGGCGGTCAGGTGACCGTCGGTGGAGACCACCTCGGTGGGTGGCTCGATCTCGGGTGCGTTCGGGTCGACAATCATCGGCATGCGCTGGTCACCTCTTGACGCCTGTCTTGGCTCTGCGGGCCGCAGCGGACAGGCGTCCGTCGGCGCGGTTGTCGATGTAGGCGCTGAATTTGGTGCCGTCGTCGAGTACGAGGTAGACCGGTTCCCTGCCACCGTTGGTGTTGCCCTTGGTGAAGGTTCCGGGGTTGTACTCGCCGGTCTGAATTCCCTGTGAGGCTAGAGCCCTCGCCCCGTAGGCCATGCTCACTTGTGACATCAGTGCGTTGGCGATGGCGTCGGGGTGCGCCTCGACGCCTTGGGCGACGCCGAGCGGTAGGTACTGGCCCACCTGGTCGGCGAGCACCTTCGATGGGCTTTTGATACCCAAGGCTTTCTTGAGGTACTTGACGATCTGGTCGGCGAGTTTCTTGGACGCAGCCGCGAGCGCTTTGGCTTGCGACTGCAGGCCCTTCACTAGGGCCTGCGCGGAGTCGACGCCGGCCTGGTAGAGCTCCTTCGCGCTGGCTGCGCCGAGACTCCTGGCTGTGACGCCGAGCTGGCTGGTAAGGGTGTTGATCTGCTTGATCGCGCCGGTCCCGCCTTCCAGCAGGGCTTGAGCGATCGGGCCACCGGTGTCCACACCCGCCTCGACGAGCTGCCGGTACGTGGTGAGGTTCAAGCCCTTCTTACGCAGGTCGGCCAGGGTCTTGGCGAACTGTTGAGAAGCCTGCACCCGAGCCTTCAGCTCGTCGATCATGCCTTGCGCAGTGGGGGTTCCAGTGCCTGCGACGCCGGTGATCGAGCCGAAACCCATCACGTCCTCGCGCACACCCTTGGCGAAGTCCTCGCGAGCCTTGATCGCGTCGGCCAACTTCTCCTGCGCGGCCTTGAGTTTGGCCGCGACGGTCTCGCGCTGCTTGGCCAGCGTGGTCAGGCGCTTGTTCTCATCGGCCAGGGTCTTCATGACTGCGGCTGATGCGGACTTGCCGCGCGCCGCGCCGACGTTGGAGGCGTTGCGAACCCGAGCCTCGGCCGCGGCGATCGCTCGCGCCGAGCCGCCCCTGCGGGCTCGCTTGAGCTGCGCCTGCGCCGCCGCCTTCTCCCGGTCGGTGAACTGCTTGCTGAATGCCGAGTAGAGCTTGTCGGCCAGGGTCTTCAGCGTCGACTGTGCAGTGCTGAGCGAGCCTGTAACACCCTTCACCAGGCCGGCTACCAGCCACCGGCCCAGCTCGATCATGGGCTTGCTCGGCGAGTGGATGCCCAGGGCATCGCGCAGGACTTTGATGATTCCGCTGCCGGCCTTGTTCAGTGCCTCGATGGCATCCCTGCCGCCCAGGGCCTTGGTCACCTCGGGCACCAGGACGCCCTCGCCGTCGCGGAACAGCCCGATGCGGTTGTCCTTGGCCGAGTAGCCG
>Ga0105035_100023_pt1 | contig 16133 bp, 20 predicted proteins | sample RS_233metaG_FD_91483 | JGI IMG/M metagenome (GOLD analysis project Ga0105035, IMG submission 91483) | Switchgrass associated microbial communities from Austin, Texas, USA, to study host-microbe interactions - RS_233 metaG | ecosystem: Host-associated > Plants > Roots > Rhizosphere | place: USA...
CCTATTCTGAAGCGCCATCTCCTCTGCGGCTTGTTGCCACTTCTGTTCGCGCTCTTCAGCTTTCTGCAACGTTGATCTGGGGACCAATCGTCCTGTGTAGATCAACCAAACACTCACAGTGACCAAGACCCCAAAGCCACCCTGTGAAAGGATACTGGGCGGGATGGCTGTGATTGTCTGGAGCGCTGCGAGAGCCAACATTAGACTCCCCTACGGAACAATGCAATTGCATTCACGGATGTGTAGTTGAGCGGGTCAGCGCCCCAAGCGGTTCCGGTAGCATTGATCACAGTCTCAACGAGGATGGTCGAGCCGGGCTCATTCACGAGCCCCGAGTGCATGATGGACCCTGATGCGAAGGTCCCATCCACAGCGCCAAGGTTCACACCCCCGCTGCCCTCGCCGTCAATGTCACCTCGCAGCGTGACGTAGGCGAGCACCCCCGTGTCATTCAATACCTGCACCGTGTGTCCGGAAAGGATGATGGCCTGGTCTGCCCACGACGGCACAGGAATGTTGACGCCGACATATCCCGTGATGGCGGTCCCGAGCGCGAATCCGCTGGTCCAGTTCTTCCGCTCATCGAAGGAGATTGGCCCAACGAACTGCCCGCCAAGTACAAGCCGGTCAGCTCCAAGTGCCCAGCCCGCTGTGCCAGGGTTCTCAGCCAGCAGGTCTCCATCGAACGTCGTGGACCGGATCGTGCCCTCTTCATCAACCCGAATCCCACCCCGGCCAATGGTTGCATTCTCCAGCCGGCGTGCAGCAAACTGCTCCTGCACGAAGCGTTCCAACTCGCGCAGCCGGCGCATGATGTCGCCGTTGGACTGTGCGGCGTCAGCTACGCTGGCCATCAGCTTGCCTCCCCTTCAGTTGGATCCCAGAGGATGGGGCGCACGACCCCAGCTCCGCTGTCCAGCTCCCATCCGATCACCCGGCCCTGGCCTCTGTACCCGTCAGGGTGCCTATGGCCCACGAGATCCCAGGCGATGTCATCCCCCAGTCGCCAGTCGAGGTTCAGCCTAGGCACGGCATCCCAACGCGCCTCAATAGTGATTGTACGTGAGCCATATCGACGCAGCGCTAGTTCTTGTGCCGCGTGTGCATTCAACGTCGAGATGTCTGAGATGGAGGTGGATGGGCTGAACCGGCGCTCATAGCGCGGCCAACCGGTTGCGACTGCTGTTTGCGGCACGGACACAGGCCGGTCCTCGCCCTCGCCCGAACTAGTCGCCGTGACATGATTAGCGCCACGGCCATCCGTGTAATCTTCAATGTATGTGTAGATTGCTGAAGATTGTCCACGAGTGGTGAAGACCGCTGATGGGTTGGAGCTAGCCACGCCGATGTGCTTCCGGACTCGCAAGGTCTTGCGCACCTTGTTCCGCAGGAACTCATCATCCCAGTCAACGTCAATCGTCCACTCGGGGCCATCTTCTACGCCCATCAGCTCACGCAACCGCGAGTAGACCGTTGCATCGTCATTCGACAAGTACGTCCGGCTGCGCTTCACGCCGGTTGCCGGGCAGTCCAGGATCACGTTGATTCCTTGGGTTGCTGCGTCCAACGCGAGCCCGCGAGCGATCACCGAGGATTCATCCTGATCAGTCCACTCGTGGTCCGCCACATAGCGTCGTTCGTAGTAACCCTCCAGCGAGACACAACCTAGCTCCAGCGTGGCCCCGTTGGATCCGCTGCGAGTCAAGACGATCCCGGCCCAAGTCGGCACGTCATTCACAACCGCCACGATCATCGACTTTCCCGGCTCAGTCGCCTGGAATGCGAGATCCCCCAGGGCGCCAGGGCCGCTGCGGGGGATGGGGAGTGCCAGCGAGGATGATGTATATGCACCCAACACGCGCGAGATTGAGCCCGACATGTCTAAGAACTCAGCGATGACCTCGCCGGATGTGAGGTCGCACCCTAGCCAAGTGAGTCGCTTGGACAGGACCGCAATGCTGTGGTCTTCCGGGTGGTCTTCCGGCTCTTCCGGGCCAGGATCAACTGGTGGCTCTTCCGGCTCAACGGCAATATCGATATGGAGCGATGTTGCGTACTGGAGCGATGATCCCGTGTAAGCCCGCAAGGTGATCTGGATTGCATCGCCATTGTCGATGACCTGCACGGTGCCATACTGGTCATTGCCCGGGATCGTTGGGCCTTGGTCGTACTGGTTGCTGCCGGTGCCACCTGGAAGCACAGAGTCCAATGAGCCAAAGATCGCAACAGGGAAGCCGCCCCACTGGTTCCCGCCACCAGAGTCCATCGCCAGGCCGTGGTAGTCGCCGTTGAGGCAGACCATCCGGTCCAACCAGCCGTACTGGTCAAACATCCGCACAAGCTCATCGCGCTCGTTGGTGTAACCGGCCCACGTATCGGCGGACAGCCCCATCCAGGGTGTGGGGTTCAACCACACCAGAGCTTCAGCGTCACTCGTGGATAGGATGTCCTCCATCCAGACCTTCTGCGCCCCGCCCAGCATCGTCTTGGTGCTGTTGTCCGGGTCAGTCGATGGATCGCGATATGACCTCGTGTCGCTCATGATGAACAGCACGCGGCCGCAGGTGAAGCTCTGGTACACGCCGATGTTCACGGAGTCATTCAGCGGGTAGCTCGGAACACGCTCGCGGTATACCTGTGCGGCGGCTGGCCGGCCCGGGTCGGTGCGGTCACTGTTGTTGTTCGCATAATCGTGGTCATCCCACACGTATGCCAACGGGACTTCACGATACAACTGGTGCTGCCGAGACTGATCCAGGACATCATCAAACCCATCCCGGTAAAGGCTGGGGCTGTTAGTCGTGATGTTCTTGTAGTGGATGTCCCCTAGATGCACAAAAAACAACGGGTCTAGGTTGCGGATCGTGTCAAACACCGCATGGTTGGAGATCCCGTTGACGTTGTCGAGGTCGCCGGCGCACGAGCTAGCGGCAAATGTGTAGCTCGCCTCAGATCCCTCGGCGGGCATGGTGGTGAACTTGCCGCTGGGGTCAGTGTCCAGGATGCCATCATCCTCGATGGCGTACCAATACTCCGTGTTAGGCGTCAGCCCGGTCGCCGCGAGGTCAACCCAGCCGAATGAATCCGCTGTGTCCGTGTCGACATAGGTGATACCTGCGAATGAATCGTTTGTTGCAACCCCCAATCTTGCCGTGGTTCCTGTGATCTCCGCGCGGACCCTGCACGATGTATCCGTGAGAGCCCCGCACCAAATCCTCGTGACGGACATGGCTTACAGCGGCCCAGCATACGTGACGCTCATGCGCGGGGCACCAGCGCCAGTCTCGGTGTTGAGCGCTGCGCCGGAGTCTTGGAGCCCGGCCAGCTCCATGTAGTCCGTTGAACCGTTGAGGTTAACCGTCACCGTCTGCGCCGGGATCACAACGAAGCCGCTCGCCCACGTGGACACGGCGTAGCGTGACAAGTTACCATCAAACGCTGCGCCATTCTTCCGCCAAGCGGTGCCTCGCACCGAACCGCCAGTAGCCAACTCCATGCCGATGGACGCTTCGAACGTGTACCAACCGGCCACATTGGGCTGATACCGAGTGGGGTTGCTACCGGAGGACCAGCAATCCAGCCGGTCCAAGTCCTCGATGTTCCACGGGATTGCAGTGGAGGATGCGCCCGAGGTCGTGTTGGTCAAAGACACGGCCGTGGATCGCCGCAAGACCGCGACAACCGTACCAGGAGCCAGGATTCCAGCCCCCGCGATGGTCTCCCATGTGCTCGCACCGTCGTGGACTTCGAGCGCGTCAGTCGCTTGGTTCCAACGGAGCATCCCGTCGTACACGCCCGACGCTGTCCCCGTCAGCTCGCTATCCGTCCGGACCACCTCAACCCCGCCAGCCGCCACGGCGATGGGGTAGTTGTTGGTCACGGTAGCGCCGGCTGTGTTGTTGGCCGGGACATCGATCGTGGCGATGCGGAAGCTGTTGGACGGCAAGGAAGGCTCAGCAGGCGAGGCAGCAGCGGTGCCGGTCACATACTCCGTGTCCAGTTGCCGCAGGCCGGAAGAGTCCTCGTCATCATCCCACACCCGCACCACAATCAGGTCCTTGCGCGGCAAGGATGCATGCGCGGCGACGATAGCGTGTGTGTGTGACGGGAGCTGGAACACGTACGGGCCTGTCAAGGATGTGATCCCCGTGTGGATCACGCCCTTGAGGTTGTTGACCGTGATCGTTGGGTTGGAGAATGTCACGGCGTTGCCGCTCGCGGGGTGAAGCCCTGAACGCGCGCCGAATCGCGTACCTGTGCCACCCTGGCTCAGGTAGGCAGCCTGCGCGCGCCGCAGCTCCTGTGGGTTGTACTCTGGAGCGCCGCCGCTCGCGGCAATCCACAGCGGGTCAGCAGGCATGCCTACCACCAGACCTTTGTGTATGAGACGGACAGTTCTGCACTTGCATTGTATTCACCCGCACGGAACAACATCTCATGCGGGCCACCTGCTGGGAGAGTCGGAAACTCTCCGGATGTGTTACCTAGTTGGGAAATCGTCCCATTCAACATCACCGTGCGGGTCGCTGTGTTGATGACTAGCGCCTGCCCGGTCAGCAGCTTGGTGTTGATCTCCAACGTTTGGATCGTTCCGTCAGCGAGCTTCATCACGATGCGTGGTTCCTCGACTGGGCCCGTGATCGTGATGATCATGTAGGTCTCGGCAGTTCCCTCGTTGGTAATGCTGAGAGATCCACCGGTTAGGACGCTGTCAATCGTGAATGGAACAGTGAACGGGACTGTAAGCCCGCCAACCATCGTCGGCAGGTTGATCGGCCCGAGCGTGGTCGCTTCCGATGCGAAGATCAACGGGTTGAGTGCCACGAACACACAGTTTGCAACAGTGACTCCGGACCGGATCAACGTCATGTCGTGCTGCACGACCCTTGGCCGGCCGTACATGACGAATTCTTCGCCACCGAACATGAACCGCAGCTCGATCTCTTCCGTGTCATCACCAATTGGTGCGAACGCAGCTTGAAGCGCGTGGCGGGCTTGGAGCCAACTCGCCTTGTCGTAATCTGCACCCAAAACCTCAAGGGGCATGGGGATGATCACTTCATTCATCCACTCTGCGCCGGACCAAGAACCGTGCGCCCAGGGTCGTGGGCCACCTTGATCGGCCCTGACCTCGCGGTCCCAGGGGTTGAAACCGTTGAGAAAGTTGTATGGCGTACCAGGCCCCAGAACCAAGTCCCGGACCTTAGCCTGTCCTTCAAGTAGTGGCATCAGATTGCTCCATGCATTGCCAGCTCAGTTTGGACTTGCTTCAAGCTGAATCGATCGGAGTACGCCTTGACCTCCAGGTTGGCGACGTTGATGCCACCTGCGGAGCCTGAGCCAGCCCAAGCTCCCATCTTCTGCTGCGCTAGGTTGGAGACTGGTGGCCCAGTGATGTTACCCGCAATCACGCCGCTCGTGAGCGCGCGCATCAAGCGGTCCAAAGTCGGGCTCTCGCGCTCGATGCCCATCGCGAGCATCTTCACGATCTCCTTGCCCGAGTGCCCTTGGTTCAGGATCTTCAACGGGCCTTCCTTGACCGGAGATCCAGGCAGGAGGTCTCGCACCTTCTGGGCAATGTTCCGCGCGGCAGAGATCACACGGTCACCAGCCTCTCGCACACCGCGCGCCAATCCCGCGATGATGTTCCGACCGGCGTTGACGAGCCAGGATGCAGCCCCGCTGAAGAATCCTGTGATCTTGCTCTTGATGCTTCGCACATTGGACATCAAGTTGTTGATCCTGGTGCGAACCGTGTTCACAATGCCATTCCAAATCGAGGATGTCACCGTCTTGATGAAGTTCCAAGCGGTTCGCACGACGTTCCTGATCGTGTTCAGCACCGTAGAAATGACACTCTTGATGGTGTTCCAAATGGCCCTGTTGGTGTTCAGGACCGCGCGAACGGCGCTGACAATTGCACTCTTGATCTCCGACCAATACTTGGTCACGAGCGCGATGATGATCCCCAACGGGCCAAGGATGATCGATATCAGGAGTCGCCAGTTGTCCTTGACCCAGCTGATTGCAGCAGAAACCCCATCGACGATGGCATCCCACGCCTTTTGCAGGAATGGCACAGCGGTGTTCAAGATCCAGTTCACCACGAGCTTGATGATGTTCAGCGTGGAGTACCAGACTGTCTTCACGATGTTGCGGAATGTCTCAGACTTTTTCCACAACAGGATGATGCCCACGACCAGCAGGCCGATCGCGATGATGATCAGGCCAATTGGGTTAGCTGCAAAGATCAAGTTGAGCGCTTTCATCGCGCCACCAGCGAGCTTGAGGAACCCCACCAAGCTCTTGATCGCCGTGCCGACCTTGAGCGCTGCCGATGCAAAGAGCAGGAAGCCACCCGCTATGGCAATCCCAGTGATGATCATCTTCTGCGTCTCTGGGGAGAGCGCGAGGAACTTGTTCAGCAGGTTGGTGAATCCGTCCACCAACTTACGAATCGCCGGCAAGAGGATGGTGCCGAGCGCGATCCCCGCAGTCTCCAATGAGCCCTTGAGCTGTTCCAGCGAACCCTTGACGTTGTCCAGTCGCTTGGCCGCCACGCCTTCTGCGGTGACCTTGCCCATCGATGCAGCCATCTTGTTGAAGCCCGCTGACCCTTCATCAGCGAGGATGGCCGCGCCACGGATGGCGTCCGATCCAAACAAGGTCTCCAGGGTGGCCAGCTTCTGCTGCTTGGTCATCCCCTTCAGTGATCCCTGGAGAACCTGTGACACATCCGCCAAGGACTTCATGTTCCCTTGGGCATCGAAGAATCTGTTGGTGCCATCCTTCGTCACGATGCCCAGTTCCCGCATCAGATCCACTTGCTTCTCAGTGGTCGGATTCAGGTTCTGGAACATGGTCTTCAGCGAAGTACCGGCATCAGAGCCCTTGATGCCGGCGTTGCCCATCAGGGCAATCGCGGTCGCGGTGTCCTCGAATGACACGCCGGCCAAGTTGGCGACCGCACCAACCTGTTGCAGGGACTGGCCAAATTGCGAGACATCGATCGCGCTTGCGTTCGCCGCACCAGCGATCAAGTCGGCAACCTTCGGCATATCTTGGGCCGATAGGTTGAAGCTGTTCATGGCATTGGCGGCCAGCGTTGCCGCCTCGGGCAGCGCGACCTCGCCGGCAGCTGCGAGCGCCACAGTAGCCTGTGCCGCGCCATTCATTACATCCGGCACAGAGATACCGGCCTTGACCAGTTCCTCGATGGCGCTGGCCGCGTCGGTGGCGCTGAAGGCGGTGTCCTTGCCGAGCTGGAGCGCGAGCGCGCTCAGCTTGTTCATCTCCGAACCGGTCGCACCCGAGACAGCCGCCACAGCGGACATGCGCTGTTCAAAGTTGGCCGCCGAGTTGACCGCAACCGCGATCCCGCCAGCAATCGCTAGACCGGCAACACCCATTGCATTGCCGGCCTTAGTCACGCCGGCTTCAGCTTGCTGGCCGGCCTTGTTGACCTTAGCTAGCCCAGCCTCAGCCTGATCGACGCCTTTGCCGTCATAGTCAATGACGACTTCACCGCGAGCAGTGCCGAGATTGGTGTCAGCCATCAGGGTTCACCTTTTTCATGCGAGCTGCTGGGTCAGCAAACTTGCGTTGTGGAGCTTCCTCAGGGTCCATTCCAACCCGCATCCACTTGTCGAAGCAGGCTTGACGCTTGCGGCGGATGGCAGCATCGGTCTTGGCACCCTTCTCAGATGCATCAAGATCAGCCTCCATCTCCGCGCCGAACAGGTACACCGCTCGGTTGAATTGCCATGCAGTTATTTCGTCTTGAATGAAGTACAGCTCAGCCGGCGTCTTGTGAAACTCCTTGCTCATCTGCCAGGCTTCCCACAGCCACTGAGGTTTCTCTACGAAATCGCTCCAGATCTGCGGAACCCCCGACAACGTAGTCCAAAATGAACAGCCGGTCCTCCAACGGGATCTGATCGCAGTAGACGTGGTCACCATCCTTGCGGTTGGTGGGATCATTCGGCGTCATCAGGACTGTGGGCTTGACCACGCAGTAGCAGGTGGTCCTATCGATCATGTGCAACAGGCTGGTGATGTTCTTCTGATCCTTCATGAGGGATTCAACATCAACCTGCGGCTGGCCCTTCACACGCTTCAAGTGTTTGTTGTCCACGAGCGCGGAAAGCCCATCGGTGTTGTGCAAAACTCCGGCTGCAATCAGGCCCTCAACGCCCGGACGCCGGACCAAGATGACCTCGCCGGAAGGCAATGTTAGCTCGGTGTTGAATTCCCCGCCCTGCGTCTTGGCCCAGACCCGCTGGCCATACCCCTCGCCTGTGGCGCCGTTGGTCGTGGCCGGCATGGATTGCGGCTCGACAGCCGCGCGCTTGGCAGCCGCGCGCTTGGCGGGGTTGCCACTTTTCTTTGCAGTGGATGGCATCTCGTGCTCCCAGAATCCGTTTGCTGTTGTCGACTTGCTGAAATCTTACGCTGGAGCCGGAATCGCCGCTTCAGTCTCATTCTGGACGAATGAGTACAGCTTGCCAACGTCGGCAGTCACGGTCGAGCCGAGACCAACGCCGGACCCAGAGGTGAGGAAGAATTCGCCGTCAGTGAACTCACCCTCCAGGGTGTCGTTCACCTTGGCCTTGTAGATGATTGTGTGCAGGTCGCCTCCACTGTCGGAGATGGCCTGCCCTTCAATCTTGAAGTACGGCCGCTGGTCGGTCGCCAGCTTGTCGTAGGTCTTGACTTGGTCGGGGGTTGTGCCGGACTCGGTGATTGCTCCACCAGCCATCGTGGCGTACGCCTCAAGGCTGAGACCACCAGCCTCAATCTCCCACTCAACCTGCGAGCCCTGGCCGTGAACGGCGATGAGCGTGTCGTCGCCGCGCAGCTCAGTGAACTCTTCGGTCTCGCTGAAGCTCAGCGTACGTGCGTACGGCAGGTCAACGGTCGGCGTGCCATACACGGTTGCGGCTGCTGTCGTGAACGGAGTCAGACGGATGTCCCGAATCCCGTACGGCAACGGGACGGTCGTAAGTGGCATCGGTTCTCCTGGGTTCCTTGAAGCGCTTGTCCTTCAGCGCCTCTCCTGTCTTCACATCCCAGCGGTGGATCACTACCACCCTGGGCCCTCCACCGCACCAACGAGACTTGCACTTGACCTCAAAGACGCCATCGATGAGTTCGCCGTGCTTCTTGCTCTCGCAGCGCAGGTCCATAGTTACTCCACAGAGTCCACGACAAAGCCTGCATCCTTCTCAAAGTACTGCAGGGCATTGTCAGTGAATTCATTGACGGGGATCTTCCAGCCGTTGCGACGATCCCAGACAGTCTGCTTCTGGTCTTTCGCACCAACGCCGGTCCAGTCACGCCCGGAAATCACACGCCTGTGTGCAGTTCCGATGTACCGGACGTAGCGCTCTTGCTTCTGCTCCTTGCTACTCGATTCGGTCATGCTGCTGGTGCCTTCCTACTCACGACCTCATACCCGTGGTTACGGGTGAGGGTCTTGTAGCCATCGTCCACCAGGTCGCCGGAGGCACCGCGCCAGTCAACCTGAGTGAGGATGTATCCGTCACTGCCCACGACGTGCGATGCGGCTTCCAGGATCTCCTTGCAGCGTTCCAGAATCAAGTTGATCCGGTTGTAGCTTCCACCGTGGTCGTGTGCCCAAAGGCTCATCGATGTCTTGCCGGGAGAGTTGGAGAGTCCCCAGCGCGGGGATGTCTCTTCCCAGCGGATGAACAGGAACGGCTGTGTGGCCGGTGGGTCGTCAGTCGCGTTGGACGGGAAGATGTTGGAAGCGCCGATGCCGAGCGCGGACAGCTCGGTGTCCCCCACCAGCAACGAGTACACAGCAGCCCGGCTCACTTCAGGCCTCCCACCAACCGGCTCAGCACCCGCATGACGTCCTGCCCGGTCTGTCGGAGCGCCGGTACGATGATCTGGTACCGGCCACTCCAGCGGACCTCAAGCCAAATGCCGTACGGGACTGAGTGTGCATGGATGATCCGGTGCCGTCTGGGGGTGTGCTCGGTCGCGGTGAAGAGTCCATTGCGAGCGTTTCCGGTCTGATCCCGCCAGCGCGCTTCGCGCTTCATGTATGCCTCGCCGCGTGTCGCGCCATACTCCGTGGCAGCGATGATCGCGCGGTTCATCCGGTCGGGGAAGCCTTTCACGCCCGGTCGGAGTGTGTCGCTCTTCCAGTGGAACCCAACCTGCCGGCCAGCCACTAGAACCCACCTCCAAACCTCGCCACGAGCGCGCGACGTTCCCACCCGTTGTTGCGCATCAGCTCGATGATTTCCCACTCTTCCCCGCCATAGCTGAACCGGTCACCCTGGTCCATGGACGAGTCCCACGCGCCCAAGAGCTGCATCTCAGCGTAGCGCTGTGATCCATCAGCAGCGCGCACGGGATTCAGGTCTGAGCCACCCCCGCCAAACTCAATCAGGTGGAACGTCTGCGCGGTGCGTGGCTCGCCTTCCTCCCAGGACCAGCCTCCAGAGCCATCGGAAACTCGCACCTGCGGAGTGAGAACCAACGTGACGGGCAGTGCGTCGATCAGCCTCTGGGTGAGTTTCCGCTGAATCGCTAGCTCGGCAGGGCTCGTCATGGCGGCTCTCACACACGCTCTATGGCACGAGTGGTTGCCGAATTGCCTCCGGGTGTCTCGGTACCCTCGAAGGATTCGGCAGCCAATAGAGCGTGCTCTAGCATGTCTCCCAGAGCGCGCCTGCTCGTCCCTTCCTGGGTATCGACCATCTCAACGTACTTTGCAGCCTTCTCACGCCAGATTGCGGCTGCGGCCTTCCGGAGATCATCGCCCGCATCATCAATGTACAGGTCCAACGTCGTGTCGTCGTAGGCCTGTGGCACCGAGACATCATCCACCATCCGGCGCAACGCGGCACGCTGATCCTCAGTGGCCATTACTCAGCCTCATCATCCTCGCGAAGGCGTGCAATGAGTTCGTCCTTGTTGCCCGACTTGGAAAGCTCACGCTTTTCAAGCTCCTCGCGCAACTCATCGTTGGTCCACTCATCGTAGTCGTCTGCACGGTCGTCCTCGACGGCCATGGAGCCGGCTTCAGCGGTGGCGGGCTCGGGCTGGGGCTCTGCCTCTGGGGCCTTGCCCTCTTCAACACCAGCAGGGATCTGGACGTTCCACATCTTGAGCCACTTCAGGTACTCATCGCCCTGCTCGGCGTGCTTCGCTTTGTCATATGTGGGCCAAGGCATCTTGCAGTTTCCCTTCTAGGGGTGTGGGATCTGGTTGGGGCTCGTGAAGCTCAGCCCGACTTTCGAGCCCCAACCAGGCCTATGGGATTTACCAGGCGTACGCAGCCGGCACCGAGTACGTAGCCCCGGAATCGACCTGCAGGACAGCCCCAGCACCGCGCGTGTTGATGCCCGAACCGATGCCCCGGTTGTAGAAGGAGTCAATCAGCGGGTAGTCAGGCGTGCGGCCCTTGACCAACCGAAGCCCACGAAGCGAGGCATTCGGGTGCTCACGGAGCACCACAGGGTTCTGGACGTTCTCAGGCCCACCAGTGGCGAACCCAACGAGGTATCCAGCGGGGATGTACTCTTCCTCGACCACGAGCCAGTTGCCGTACTGGCCGACAACTGTCATGCCCTGGTAGGTGGACGGAGGCTGCGACGCATTCTCGATTCGCAGGTTGTCCGGGACCAGGAACGATGGCGTGCCCTGCGCCGGCACGAAGTCGTAGAGACCTCCACCGGTCGCCGGAGAGGTGCCACCGTTGGCCGCGCTCCGCCAGTTCCGCATGTAGTCCGCTTCGGCCTTGTTGACCAGGAGCACATGCCGGTATCCCAGTGCAGCCTTGTAACCGTGCTCGGCGATGAGGTCGTACAGGTTCTCCACCGAGGCAGCGGTCAGCGTGGCCGTACCAGTCGTGACGAAGTGGTTGTGGCTGTCCGCGAACGTGGTCGAGCCAACCGCAGGCGGCAGGTCTCCAGCCACACCCGCGTACCACGGGTACACGGTCGTGCCCTTCTCGTTAGTGCGTCGAGTGTTGTTGAACACTGTCTTCATCACGAGATTGAACACGTTCCGGTTGTCCGCTTCCAGCGCCATCGCCGCAGTCGCGTCCACCTGGTTGGCCGGCGCGTTGGCCAGGTACATCCAGGTGAAGCGGGCAGCAAGGTCGTACCACTTGAACGTGTATCCGAGGAATTCGTGCGCCTGGGTGGGACGGTGCCCAACGGGCTCACCGTACTCAGATGCTTCCTCGAATTCGGCCCGCGCACCAGTGCTGAAGAAAGGCTCACTCTCCAGCGTGGTCCGCCGAGTCAGGAGCGCCACCACCGGGTCACGGAGCCTGTTGGCCTCGGTGAGCCCTTCCTGGTAAGCGTTCCACAGGTCGTTCAGGTTGACGCCGTCAGAAGTGCTCGTGACGATGTCACCCTGCGCATGGATACCACGGTCACCACCGAACACACCAGGGATGATCCCCAGCTCGCGAAGGTTGACCAGCTCCATGCCGCGCTTGGGCGTACGCGAGAGCGCACGCGCGTCCAGGACTCCAAGAGGAGTCATGAGAGACTTGCGTCCCATTGTCTTCACTCCTCTCAGGCGCCAGCGCGCCGGACGATCATGCGCCAGGCCTCGACCATGAAGCCGAGTGGGGCGCCAGTGTTGGTGTCGGAGATGACCCCGTCAGCAATTGCAGCATACACATCGTCGCCAGCCGCAACACCCGTGAGTCCCGAGACGTCCACGATTTCACCGGACGTCATGACGTCGATCACATCGCCAGCAGACATGACCTGCGAGGGGCAGATCACGCCTTTGATGTCACCAACAGCAGCGCCGCCGAGCTGTACCAGCCCGCTGCCATCAATCTGCACGCCCTTGGGGACGCCCACATCACCGCTGGCAATGGCGAAACCCAGCTTGGCGCGGAATCCGCCAGAGACAGGGTCATACTTGTCGAACCTGGCCATTTGCCTTCCTGTCGCTCAGCGACGGAAGCTGCCAGTAAGCCCTCTTGCAGCCAATTCCTTTTGGCGCTTTTTCTCATCACGCTGATCGTTGCGGGACTTGGCCGGGCCTGGTTCCCCGCTGGCGCCAGTGACCTGCTGCTTCACCAGGTATGGGCGCTTCTTGGCCAGGTCTTGCAGGGCCTTCTGGAGGCTGGCTTTCGTGGGAGCCCCATCGTCATCCAGCTCCAACAGGTCCTTGTCGACCTGGGCGAGCGCCAAATCTGGATCATGCCAGGTGTAGGTGTTCGCCGAGAGGAACGCATTGCCAAGCCGGAGTGTCCGCACCTCATCACGAAGCGTGTTGAGCTCAGCCTCAAAAGCACTGGCCTGCTCAGTAGCTCGCTGCAACTCCGTCTTGTCTTTGTCCTGAAACTGCCTGAGACTTTTCAGAGCTTCGTCCAACTTGGCACGAAGTTCCTTGTTCTCTGTGCGTCTGCGGGCATTCTCACGCGAAAGCTCTTGGATTCTGGGGCTCTGCCCTTCATCCTTGCTGTCCGCGTCATCCTCGGCACTACCTTGGCTGCCGCCATCCGCCTCACTGTCGGCACTGCCGTCAGCGTCTTCCGCATCCTCATCTTCCCCAGCGGGCTGCTCTGGTGCAGCTTCGCTTGCACCAAGCACCGGCCAAATGGGCCCACGCTTCGTGTACCCAAGCGGCAGCAGTCGCTCGCCGGTCAGAGGATGAGTCATATACCGAACCTCATCCAGCCACTGGCCAGTCATTCGGTTCCTCCATCTATGTCGGGCTGGGGTGAATGATACCTGATGGGCCGGCAGATACCTGAAACCCTGTGTAAACTGGCGTTTTCTGCAGCTATGCGATGCGCCGGCCTGTGGAGCCAGGCATCAGCGAGTCGAGATAGCTGTCATACTGTCCAGACAAGAATCCTTGCACAAATGCATCTTCCGAGACTGGCACCGGCTCAATGTAGCAGAAGCAATGCGGGTGCGGCTTGTTCGGCACTCCGTCTGGCTTGTACTCGCCCGGTCCGCCACCTCGGAACGTCGTGCGGGTCGCGAGGTCATCGCAGATGTCAGCCTTCGAGTGTGACCCGGACAGGTTCCACTTCACGGTGTCCACCCACGGCGTCTGCTCATACTTCTCGCGGCTCAGCGTGTGGAATGCATTGTTGAGTTCAGTGCGCCCCAAGCGCATCGCTGCATACGACACCCCTCCTGGTGTATCCGGTCGTATGAAGCGGCCGACCTCCGCAGCAATCTCGCGAGCGCTCTTCCCGAGCAGCAAGCCTGAGTTGATGATTGCATCTATCCGCCCAGAGGCCAACACCCGGTTGCGGTACACACGCTCCGACAGCGGCACACCATTCACGCCGCGTGCGAGATAACTCAGCACACCCCGTCGAGCTGTTGCAACTTGGGCTCGCTGCCACGCGGCTGGATCAATGCCTATGGAGCGCAGGTAGGGCCGATCGAACTGGGACATTAGCTCGGCTGCTGCCTGGCCGGCATTCCCAGCTCCGCGACGAATCGTGCCCTCAACCTGCGCCCACAGCCGGACTTGCTCTTCAGCAAGCCGGACCTGCGCTGCCCGCACCTGGGACGAAGGTGCATTGCTCAGGGACGCTATGAAGCGCTGTGACTCCCTGGCAGTGTCGCGCAGGAGCTTCCTTAGCTCAACGTCGGTGAGACGCTGCGTCCGCAAATACTTCAGCAGGATGGAGCGACCCAATGGTGCGGGTTGTGGGACTGGGATCGTCGCCACGTAGCTCACCTGCCAATATCAGTGTGATGATCAGGAATGCAATGAAGATATGCGCCCAAGCGGCGCGCTTCTGCGTCGGAGACATCACCCAGCCCAGCTCGCCCCCAACAGACCTGCCAGTGCTACCAAGATGACGGCAGCGACAATCAACTGGTGGAAATACTTTGCAGCAGCGAGCGCCAGAATCGCGAGGATGAGGCCAATCACCAACAACACTGTTGCGATCATTTCGAGCCCTTCTTGGACTTGTTGCCCTTGAGCCTTCTGTCCTTCCGCGTTCCCTTACTGGGCTTTCCGCCCACGCCTACCACCTCCCTTGCGCCGATTCTTGCGCAATGATGGGTAACGCTTCAAGACCTTGGCCCGGATGGTACTGTACGCGCCGGCCGTGTCACTCCGAGACGCATATGCTAGTGCAGATTTCGCACGAGCCTTGGTGTCAATGGGATACTTGCGCTGACTCGGCAGCGCGAAACTGCTGCGAGGCAATGCTTTCCGGCGCTTACTGTTGAGTTTGGCCATCTAGTGTCAGCTCCCCAGAAGCCCGAGCCATCCACTCGTCCAGCGAATCCCTACGGGCCTGCTGCTCTTCTTGAAGTTTGTCGCCTTCATCTTCCGGGAACACGTAACCGTACTCTTCCAGCTCTGCACGACCCCAATCCGCGCTGGCGATTCCACCAGCAACAATGTCCAGGATCTCCTGGATGCGAGCCTTGCGGTCGGTCGGCAGTTTCTCGCCAAACACCGGCACGGCGTAAGCGTCGCTGTTGAAGCCTTCATACGCGGACAGGAATGCCTTCAGATCAAACAGCATGTTGCCGAGGACATCCTGGATCTCGGTTTCACGCTCCTCAGCCTTGCTGAGCATTGGGCCCATCTGCATCGCGAGACTGACGCCGGACTCAGCAACTGAGACGTCCACCTTGCCAATCGCGACCTCTGGAGTCCCAGAGCCCTCGCGGATCGAGTTGATCAGGAATGCCAGGTGGTCCATGTACGGCGTGACCGAGCCAATGCCGTCTACGCGGGTGAAGTTGGTGTTGGCGGGCAGCTCGACCACGCGCCCAGGGCCTAGCCGCCAGTTGATCGTGTTACCCTGGTCATCCTTAGGCGGCCCAGCGTCGGTCGCGTACATCCCCAAGCCTTCCAGCGCCAGCGCTAGCTCCTCATCGGAGATGGCCTGGTTCACAGCAGCCATCACGCGCTCGAATCCGCGCAACTCGCTGCTGCCGAATATGTCACCCGGCGTAGCGATGTTGCGGAAGTGATAGATGGGAATGGCGGTGATCTGTGGCGGCAGCTGCTCGGCTAGCTTCACAACTTGCGCCGGGTTGTGCGTGAGGTCGCGCCAGTTCTCGTCATCGACCGCATACGGCCCAACGCTGTTCCAGATGCTGGTGTCTGAGCCATCGTTGTTGACGGAAGCTGCACCTCGC
>Ga0105035_100026_pt1 | contig 14879 bp, 23 predicted proteins | sample RS_233metaG_FD_91483 | JGI IMG/M metagenome (GOLD analysis project Ga0105035, IMG submission 91483) | Switchgrass associated microbial communities from Austin, Texas, USA, to study host-microbe interactions - RS_233 metaG | ecosystem: Host-associated > Plants > Roots > Rhizosphere | place: USA...
GACTACGATGACTTTGTCGACGAGATGATGAAGGGCGACGACTGATGGAGATCCAGATCAAGCGTCGGAACGCGATCGGAATGTTCGCGGTGACCGGGCGGCCGTCGCCTGGCGCCAAGACGATCGACCTGATGGCGGGCAAGGACAAGGCTCAGCTGGAGGCGATCGCCGAGAAGGCCGGATGGGTGATCGTCAGCAAGTGGAGCTAGTGCGTTCCAGTCAGGTAGGGTAGGTTCTTCTCAACGGGGCAACCGGCCCCCTAACCCCAAGGAGGGGACATGCTGAACTCCAACCACTTCCGCATCGCCGAGGCTGTCTACGCCGACACCTACGCTCGGGAGATCGGGTACGGCATGTCGGTTGAGGCGGCCCACCGCTGCGCCCGGGGTGCGTACACCGCTTACCTGGCGGAGACCGAGCTGCGCCTGGCTCGGTAGTGGGACGGCCGGGCAGCCACGAGGGGCTGCCCGGCCCGCAAGTCGGTCTTGCCAGTTGGGGTGGAACCTACTGGCACCTGGACAGTCGCACGGCCTGAGCGGGGAGCTAGGGCAGCGACGAGGTCAGTTCGAATCTGACCAGGACCACTCAGACGAGGCAACGCGAGAGTTTGGAGACTCTGATGCCGCATTGGGTTGAGTACGAAGAGTTCGCAGAGGACTTGCGCAAGAGCTGGGTGTTGCTGTACCCGAAGGGTGCGCACAGCCGGGCGTACACCATTCGTAAGGTCAATGTCCAGGTCAAGTACGTGTATGTCGAGACTGAAGAGGGGCTGGAGCCGTTCCGCATTCAGCGTGACCACAAGGTCAAGGTTCTCAAGCCGGAGCTGACGCCGCAGGAGTCATTCAATCAGACCCTGCAGGCTTTCGTGCTGCACTGGAAGCGCGACATGATCAACGCGCAGAGGGATTACACCGATCACATCGAGGAACTCGCCAATCGGGTTGTTGGCGAAGATCTGTTGACCTTCTGGGAACTGGAAGGAATGGCGAAGCAGCAGACTGAGTTCCTGTTCTACGCGCACAAGGTTGCGCAGATCTTGCGGTACATCTGCAAGACCGAGGACAAGCAGAAGGATCTCGTCCAGCTCGCTGAGGTTCCGACGAACGACCAGTGGTACGAAATCATGTTGGCTGTGCACGATCTCCTGATGGAAGAGATCCTGATGGGCCACGGGCATTCCACCAACAGCTTCTCGAACGCCTGGAATGACCTAGAGCGCGACATGCAGCGCCAGTGGCTCCGACAGATCCGCAGCCAGTTGCAGTCGCTCAAGAAGTGGGAAGATAAGATCCCGACCCCGGGTAGCGACGCCCCGGCGGAGTAGGGTACGGTAGTCCTAGCCAACGCGAGAGTTTGGAGACTCTGATGGCCAGCATCACTTGCCGCCACGGCGGTACGCCCCACACGCACTACAGCGTGCCCGAGGTTCGAAAGTGCCAGGGGTTCGTTGCGACGTACATCGACAACCTCCCGGATGTGCCCGTGAAGCCGACGGCCGAGCAGGTCGTGGAGCAGAGCGAGCGCACCGGCGGCTTCCGGGTCGGCGTGTACCAGTCCGATAGCGGCCAGATCTACAAGGTCCAGATCTCAAGGACCAGCGGCAGGCCCTACGCTCTTGCCCTCGTCGAGGAGGAGGGCGAGGATCCCCGCTGGGAGTACGCCAAGGGCGCCATCTACAACCTCACCCCGAACGACATCGCCCCCGCAGAGGTGGCGAGCAAGTTCGGAGCCAAGTACAGCAACTGCATCAACTGCTTCCAGGAGCTGAGTCGTGGAGAATCCGTCCGCCGTGGTTACGGCCCCACCTGCGCTGACAACCACGGGTGGGAGTACAACCACTCCTCCACCGACTAACGGCAACGAGATGTGCTACATCCACATGCAGCCCAAGATCTTCTGCCCCTGCCCCTAGGGTGAATTACTGCACTTGCGGCCACCCCGCGTCGTATCACGGCCGGGGTGGCCGCTTGCCCTGCCACGGACTCGACGGCCAGAAGCGCTGTCGATGCAAACGACTGGAGAGGTTCCATGGCTTCCGAAGAGAAGCTGATCGACAAGATCAACAAGCTGATGGCCCTCGCCATGGACGGCGGGGCAACCGAGGGTGAGCGCGAGGCTGCCCGTCAGATGGCGGACCGGCTGATCCTCAAGAACGCCATTGACCGGGCCAAGCTCGGAACGCCTGACGAGAAGAAGACCGACATCATCTCCGAGACTTGGGAGATGCCGTTCAGCGAAGAATTCTACGAACAGATCCGATCGCTTTGCAGCAACATCCTTTGGGTGTGCGATTGTCGGGGTCTGTTCAGTTGGAGGAAGGTCACTGTGGTGGGCTTCCCGGAGGACATCGCTTACGCTCGTGGTCTGTGGATGATCGCGTTTCGTGAGATGGCCTTCAACCTGGACCCTGCGTGGGAGGCCGAGAAGTCGTTCGAGAAGAACGTCTACGATCTCGTGAAGGCTGGCTACAAGTGGCGCGAGATCGCCGCCAAGGGCAACGTCAAGTGGCCTGACAACGGCAAGCTCAAGCGAGCCTACCTCAAGCACTGCCACGCCATCGGGGAACAGGCCCAGAACCACACCTCACGACACGGCGCGTTCCGGCTGAGCTACGCCAACAGCTTCACCTCGACGATCACCAGGCGGATCCAGGCGATGCGAGAGCGCAGCATGGAGGACGTGAGCGACTCGGACAAGGCTGCCCTGGCGCTCATCCCGACGATGCAGCAAGTCAACGCCGAGTTCTACCGGCTGTACCCGCAGTTCGACCCGGAGAACCTCCGCAAGCAGGGAGCCGAGGCAGAAGCCCGCGAGGCAGCCCGTAGAGCTGCGATGACACAGGAGGAGCGCGACCGGGAAGACGCGAAGGCTGCCAAGGAGGAGGCTCGGTGGAGGAAGCACTACGAGCGCACTCGGAACGTGCAGCACGACGAAGGTGGCTGGAGGCGGGGTAACTACGTTGCCAGTCGGGTCGACCTCAGTATGGGCAAGGGCCACATCAATCCAAACCGGACGGAGATCGGGCAATGAAGCCCAAGATGCGGCGGGTGGGCATCATCCGCGTCAAGGAGGTGTCAGTCTTCAAGCTGGACCCCGACAACGGCAATCCACAGGCGACCACGGTCATCGTGTACCCGGGGTACTACCCGGCATATTCGTATCGAGGTCTGTTCTGGTGGTATCTGAACGGAGACCTCAACGAGCGGTACTACATCGACGGTGATCACGAGACTCCGCACCAGCCTATGGGGCTCGGAGTGCAGTTCCTGAGTCCGAAGTACAGCGCCCGTCAACTTCTCGCACTAGAGGCAGATCCTGCCTGGAGCGCGAAGTTCGAGCTTCGGTTCGACCTGAGCGAGGAGGTGGCCTAATGGGCGACGAGGCGGACTGGGAAATCGACAAGATGATCGGCCTCTACGATGGCAGAGACGAGTTCGGCGATTACGGCTTCGGTTCGCCTTGGCGCGGCCGGTACAACATCGGAAATGGCATCCACAAGAGCCTTGTGAGGCACGCTACCGACAACACACCACTACCCAAGAAGGTCACCATGAAGAAGACACCGCGCCTCGCTCAATTGGAGGCGCAGAAGGAGCGCCTTGAGGCGAACATCAAGGCCGAGAAGAAGCGCATCAAGGAGTTCGGGCCGGAACCGGATGTTGGTGAGGTCGTCAAGTTCCAGAAGCGCTTCAACAACAGTGGCCCGTGGTACCTGTACGCTGCCATTCGTACGAGTGTCGGATGGTTTGTTACTGGTAGTTCGAGCCGAGGAGCAATGAGCTACGCTTCCCTGATCGACTTCATCAAGGACTCGGATCAGGTCTACAAGACCGACGAGGATAGTTGGGAGTTCATCCGGTGAACAAGGACAGCATCATCCAAGCCTACGCCAAAGAGAAGAGCGATGTGCTCAAAGCGTTCTGGGAGGAGATGATGCGAATCCTTGACATCCTGATGACCGAAGATGAGCCCAAGATGTACACCGACGGGCGCAGCGAAGTCAGCGCCAGGGCTTGGGCAGATGATCTGATCGCGTACGGTGAGAATCGCGGGCAAGCACAAGGCATGGCCTTTGCTATCGCGATTCTCGAGCAGGTGTACAGCAAGCCTCCGGATGTGCCCGGAGTCAAAGAACGTGCAATCGCCATGTGGGAAGAACTCAACGAGGAAGAAGACTGATGACCAAGAAGTCCGTTACACTGCCCCTCGAGTACGATGCTGCCATGATGCTGCGTGACATGCTCATGCACGCGCAGAAGGCTGCCCTCGATGTGGGCCGGAGCGAGCATCACACCACTGCACAGCGCACCGAGTTCCTTCGGAAGCTCGAGATCATGGGTGAGTCGATCTACCAGCTGAACGTGGCGTTCTGGGACGAGGTCAAGGCCGACCCCTACTTCGGCCAGGAGATGCGCGAGGAGATGGAGCGGATCGGGCCGAACCTCGGCGTGCTGTACGGCCCGCACCAGGACCCCGACCTCTCCGAGTTCGAGGCGCAGCTGTCTGAGGTCTGCGACAAGGACCACAACGACCCGAACGACCCGGCCAACAAGATCGTGCAGGAGCTGATCGCGATGGGCGCCGAGCCGATGGGATCGCCGTTCCCCGGCATGCAGGTGTTCGGGATGCGGGCGGGCGACTGACCCATGGCGATGCAGGACAGGGTGATGGAGGCCGCAGTTGCAGCTGAGCCTCCTTGGGACACCAAGCTGACCGAATCCGAGGATCTCACCACCCTCGTCCTGCGGCGGGGTGACGAGACGATTGAGATCAACTGGGGATTCCGAGAGAACGGATCCCAGTACCTCGAACACCCGCTCTGCTACAGCCTCCTCGGGGTTCGCGATATCCGACTCCGGAACGTCGCCGAGGCGATGCGTGTCATCGCCGGTCGGCCTGACTACACGACCAAGAAGGCCCGCAAGAAGGCGGTCGTGGAGAAGGCCGAACCCGAGGAGGTTGTGTCGATGCCACTTCCGTTCGACCCGCAGACGTCAAGTGATGTGGACATTCGTCGGGCTGTGAGCGGAAAGTCGCTCACGTGGCGGGGTGGCATGACGGGCGAGTACTTCACCGGAACAGTCCCACCCCGCCGTCGGGTGGAGGTGCCGGATGGCAAGGGTGGCAAGAAGTTCGTTCTCCGAGTGAGCCCGAACGTCTACATCACCACCACGGAAGACGGGAAGCGTGTGTTGACCTTCCCTGCAGTCAATGAACAGTTCCGTTCCTGCTACCTGGAAAGCTTGGTGCAAGTCGTATGAAGAAGATCCTGATCGCTACTCTAGTAGCGATGGCCGCGTTGACGGCGGCCTGCGGCTCGTCCGCAGACTCCGTGTCGAAGAATCTTTCGACTGAGGCCGACGAGTTCAAGGTCGAGCGCAAGATCGTCGCGATCAACGGCATCACGGATGTGGTTCTGTTCGAGATCACGGGGCTATGCTCGATCCAGCGCGATGGTGACCTCGTGGTCGTTTGCCGCAAGGGGCCGAACGAGTACGAGAAGCACTACGTCGGTCTGTCGCAGAACGTCACGTTCATCTCGACGCAGCTCCGCACGCTCAATGTGGATCGCTACCAGACCAAGATTATCTTCCGTCCGACGTCTGTCATCCCGGACTTCGATCTGTCTGTGAGCGAGAAGTGAGCGAGTGCGACCACGACTGGAAGGCGGTCGTCACTGACGGCTTCGGTCGTCCGGTCGTCTGGCGCTGCATGAAGTGCGGGGCGATGAAGTGAAGAAGTTCTGGCGTCGGAAGCGCGGACCGCTCCGGTGGCTCGCCGATGTGTTCGGAGCAGTGATCGATGCAATACTGCCGTAAGTGCGCCAAGAAGTTCACGGTGACCAGCTGGACACGTGACAACTTCTGGCGCGAGGTCTGTCCGAAGTGTATTGTCGAACTCCTGGAGAACAACGGTGCGAGGAATCAAGTTCTGGCGTCCGACCAGACCCGTGCTACCTCCGGAGGAAGCGGATCCGAGTAAGTACCGCACCGAAGAAATCGACAGTCCGACAGGACCAATCAAGAAGATCACCCGTCTCGCAGACGGGGATGTTCGGTACGTCGACGGAATCAAGATCGTCCCTCGACCCCGGACTACCGAAGAGGATGGAAGGGAGGCAGGGTAGGGCTATGGCAATCACGGTGGAGATCGTCGGGAAGCGAATCGAACTTCGCGGCTGGGATGGTCCCGACACTTCCGCGCGCTGCAAGCAGATCGTGGGCGCGCGAGCTAGGTGGAACCGTCGTCCCGACGGCGACAAGTTTGACTGCTGGACATACCCGATCGACTACACCGTGTGCCTGCAGTTCCGCCAACAGTTCGGTGACGCATTGGTAATCGGTCCGGCGTTGAGCAAGTGGGCGCGCTCTGCGAAGCAGAAGCGCGAGAAGCTCAACACGACTCTGTCTGCTGCAGAGTTCGACCTTCCGCGCGTCACCGGGCTAGCGCCGCAGCTAGCTGCTGCGATGAGTGCCCGCAAGTACCAGCAGGTGGGCGCGGCATTCCTGACCCAGGCTCGTCGCGCTCTCATGGCCGACGAGCCTGGGTTGGGCAAGACTCTCCAGGTCATGGCAGCTGCCGTGCAGGACGACGTCAAGGGTGAGATCCTGGTCCTGGCCCCGAGCCAGGCGGTACAGATCACGTGGCCCGACGAGCTGAGGCGGTGGTTGCCGGAGGATCGGTTCTACCCCGCCGTCGGTGACCGTGCCAAGCGCACCCGGGTGATCGAGGCGTTCAAGGCGGGCCTGGAGGCCGAGCCCGACCGGCGACACTGGCTCATCTGCAACTACGAGATGGCTCGTGCCAACACCAAGCTGACGAAGCTCACTCCAGAGCCTGGGCCGTTTAAGTGGTCATCTGTCGATAAGAAGACCAAGAAGACGATCAACGGCAACTGGCACCACCCGTACGCGGATCTCTTCCGTATCGGCTGGAAGATGATCGTCGCTGACGAGAGCCACAAGGCTCTGGTGGCGTCGACTTCGGTCAAGGTGAACCAGTCACAGACGCGAGCAGGGTTGGGAATGCTCCGGATTGCAGACGAGAATGGATTGCGAATCCCGATGAGCGGAACTCCGTTCAAGGGCAAGCTGTACAAGCTCTGGGGCACGCTCAACTGGATGCGTCCGGATCACTACACATCGTATTGGAACTGGGTCAACCGGTTTTTCGAGACCTTCGACGACGGCTACAGCACCACCATCGGCAAGCTCCGGCCCGAGATGGAAGCGGCGTTCTACGCTGAGCTGGACACGCTGATGATCCGTCGGAAGAAGCGCGAAGTGGTGCCCGAGCTTCCTCCGAAGGAGTACCCCGGGCGTCCGCTCGACTCCGACGAACCGGGCAGCCTGCACGGCATCTGGCTGGAGATGTCCCCGAAGCAGGCGAAGTTCTATGGTGAGATGGTCAAGAACGCAGAGGCCAAGCTCGACAGTGGAACGCTGATGGCGGTGGGCGGGCTGGCAGAGCTGACCCGCCTCAAGCAGTTCGCAATCTGCGCCGGAGACATCGAGATCGGCGAGAAGTATGACGCGGATCTCGACATGATGGTGCCAGACCTCAAGTACATCCCGGGCTTCCCGAGCAACAAGTTCGACTGGCTGTGGGAGTGGCTGGTTGAGCGCGGCATCGCTCCGGACGAAGATGGTGAGTACGGGGACGCTGACACCAAGGTGGTCATCGCCAGTCAGTTCACCCAGATAATCAACCTCTACGCGGCCGAGCTGGAGCGTCGAGGCGTCCCGGTGCACGTCCTTACCGGGGAAACCTCCGCCGGTCGGCGCCGGAAGGCTAAGGAGGCCTTCCAGTCCGACGGAGGACCCCGCGTCTTCCTTCTCAATACCGAAGCGGGCGGGGTAAGCCTCACGCTGGACGCCGCCGACGATTTGATCTTCCTGGACGAGAAGTGGGTCCCGGATGACCAGACACAGGTTGAGGATCGAATTCACCGAGTGTCTCGCATGCACCAGGTACGGATCTGGTATGTCCGTTCGCTGGGTACGATTGAAGAGCAGATCGGCCGGAACAATGAAGAGAGCGACATGATTCAGCTCCACGTTCTGGACGGTCGCCGTGGCGTGGAGTACGCCCGGAAGCTCATCGGGATGAAGGTGTGAGATGATCGAGACCATCCTGTGGTTCGTGGCGGTGCCCGTAGCATTCATTGTGGGGTGGGCATCGTGCGGATCGATTTCTCGGAGAAATCGTGATGCCGAAGTCGAGAGCGCATACAAGACCGGCATTATCGAAGGCCAGCAGATGGAAACGGAATGGGCTGTCAGAACGGCCGTAGAAGCCGAGCGGCTCGCCGTTGAGCGTAGGCTGCATGATTCGGGCCGTAGACACGCTCCTAGGGAGGCTGCGGGCGAAGCCACGATCCACAAGGCTCGGGTCGGGTCCCCACGACCTAACAATCCCAGGAGGTAGTTGTAGCCATTCAGCTGCAAATAGGCTAGAATCGTAGTTCAAGCAAGACCGATTCCGACACAAGTCCCAAGGAGGACAGCAATGCCCACTGCAACCGAGCCGCGATACGCTGAGTACGCGGACAAGGAGCCGACCCGCCTGCAGGAGCACTTCGCCGAGTGGCTTCCCGAGGTCACCGGCGTCGACATCGACCAGTTCGAGGACACCGCCACCGCCTTCAACGAGGGTGTCCGGCTGGCCGTGGCCCTCCGCATGGAGTACCAGCGCAGCCCGGAGAACCGCGAGCGGACCGCCGCAGACCGTGAGGAGCGCGAGGAGGCTGCGGAGCAGGCCCGTCGTGAGCGCGCCGAGGCTCGTGAGGCCAAGGAGGCCGAGCTGGAGGAGAAGCGCCAGGCGGCCAAGGAGGCTCGTGAGGCACGCGCTGCCGAGCGCGAGCAGAAGCGCATCGAGCGCGAGGAGGCTGCAGCCGCGAAGAAGGCTGAGGCAGCCGCTGCCAAGGCTGCGAAGGCGGCTGAGGCCGAGGCCGACGAGGACGCCGAAGAGGAAGAGGACGAGGCTCCTGCTCCGAAGGCGGCTGCCAAGAAGGCCCCTGCCAAGAAGGCCCCGGCCGGTAAGCGCGGCGTCTTCTGACAGGTACGGTAAGGTACCTACGGCGTCCCGGTTCGGTCCCGCGAGCGGGCCGGGCGCTGTGGTGGGGATCGAGATCTGCTTTGACTGGGCTCCGTCTCGATCCCCTCCAGAGCGAAAGCTGAAGGAACCGCCGGAATCGTGTTTCACCTTCTGGCACGTAGGGCTGGGGCTCGCCCGGCGGTTCCTTGAACTCTCGCTACTCACTTGGAGGAGTGGGGAATGCTGACCGAGGGAAAATGGAGGTGTAAGATCCTCGTCGTACGGAATGGGTAGGGTATGCCGAACAGTAAGGAACGAGAATGGGAGAGGCGACAACTCCGCCGCTGGTCCGAGTTGGACCAGGACTGGGTGGCTCCGCCTCCGGAAGAGGGTGGTCCAGAGCTACATAACCGACACACCTACAGCAACTGGCACTGTAGATGCCTGATGTGCAAGGCTGACAATGCCGTCAAGCAGAGGGAGTTGCAATTAACACGACAGACCTCCCAATCCTCAGAACTAGCGAGCGAGCTACCTTTGCGCGTTGTGTTCAACGATGGTGGTGGAGTTACCGAGAGGGCTTGAAGCCTTCTGGAATGCCGAACCGAAACCTTTGGTTCGGAACGGGGATTCACCTCTGCCTGGCGGAGTGGTACGGTACAGGGACCACACGCCTCGTGCACCCTTTGGAGACTTGGGAGAAGTACACCGAGGGTAGCATGCAGGTGATTCGCGTTGAGCTCGATAAGGGCAACGGCGTCGAGGCTGAATGGGTCGACGCTATCGAGCTGGGCAAGGCAATGCTGACCGGATACCTGGAGAAGTACGGGAAGGACGAGCAGTGGGACTTCATAGCCACGGAACGCTCCGGATCGATTCGGATTCCCGATCGTTCAGGCTCCCCGATCGTGAGATACGCGTACACTTTCGACGGGGTGTTCCGGAACGTCGAGAGCGGCGGTTTCAGATTGCTCGAGACCAAGACGGCCGCAGCTATCGTTACCGGTCACTTGCCGATGGACACACAGGCAGGATCGTACTGGGCGATCGCGTCGTGGGAGCTGCGGAAATTGGGCTTGCTCGGCCCGAAGGAGCGCATCGAAGGGATCACGTACAACTTCCTTCGGAAGGCGATGCCGGACGAACGGCCGAAGCACCCCGTTTCTGGCGAATCGTGTAACCTGCCCACCAAGGATCACTTCTTGACGGCTCTGGCAGATGCCGGTGCCAAGGAAGCGATTCTGGAGAGTGATCCGAATAGCACGGTTCCTCTGGCCAAGGCCAAAGTGGTGGACCTGAAAGCTACAGCTGAGATGATGGGTCTTGTCGTTGTTGGAGACCCCTCGAAGAACCAGCCGAAGCCGTTGTTCCATCGCGAGTTCGTTCGCCGCACCGCCAAAGAGCGGAATCGGCAACTCCGCCGCATTGCGGACGAGACCGAGTGGATGAACGCTGTACGTGATGGCAATCTGCCGATCACCAAGACCAATCGTTCAAATGGCGTAGACGCTTGTCACTACGGGTGCGAGTTCTACGACATGTGTGGCCTCCATGAATCTGGAGGCGACTGGGAACTGGTACGGGACATGATGTTCACCGTGCAGGACCCGTACGCTGATCACCGCAAGTCCGCACACATGGAGGTATAGTGCCCGGAAACAAGACGCTGGACTACCAGGTCGCCTACTACGGCCCGGACCAGCTCAAGGACACCCCGGCCCGCCGGTATTACTTGGTGGCTGAGGGCATCTCGGCTACTTCGGTAAGCCGCGCACTGTCCAAGTTCTTCAAGGAGATCCTGGAGGAGGAGGGCTGGGGCAAGACAGACGTGGTAGTCGTTGGGTGCATGCCCACTGACCTCCCGAACGGAAGGGTCGGCAGTGACGACGAAGAAGACTGAGCGTCGAATCCTGTTCGCGTTCTGGCTGGCGATGCGTATCATCGACATCGCCGAGGATCACGGCATTCTCAGCCGTCTCATCGACTGGATGAACAATGTTCGCCGTCAGATGCGCGGGTCGTTCATCAAGATGGATGACGCGGAGCGCATCGAGGACATCCAGCGTCTGCTGGAGAAGCACCTCGGTGAGTACTTCTCGTTCGAGAACGACGAGTCGGGCTCTGTGGCCCCGAAGGAGCCGGAGTTCTGATGGCGGGTCTTCCCGATGACATCGTCTCCTTGGAAGAGGAAGTCGAATACATCCAGGTCCTGGTTCATGGCGATTCGGGATCTGGCAAGACGCCCTTCGGGGCTAGCGCGGCGAAGGGTCTCGTCCTCGCAACGGAAGCCGGTACGGTCTCAGCCGCCCGGCGGGGTAGCAAGGCCAAGCTCTGGAAGTGCCCGACATGGCGTGACTTCCTCAAAGCCAAGGAATGGCTGGAGGACCAGGGTGCAGGCAAGGGGATCCCATTCTCGTGGGTGACTATCGACTCAGCTACGAACCTGCAGCAGCTCCTTCTCCGGCACATTCTGGAGACCGAGTACAAGGCAGCCCCGAGCAAGCGTAGCCTGGACATCCCGCAGATCCAGGATCACCAGCAGTGGCAAAACGAGTTCAAGCGCATCATGACTGAGATGGTCGCGCTCCCCGTGAATCTCTGCGCCACAGCGCTCCCGATGGCGGTCGAAGTGTTGGATGAGGAGGGCCTCTCAGAAGAGTGGATCATCCCGCAGTTCGACGGTAAGAAGGGCGGTATCGCCTGGACCATTTGCGGTCTGTTCTCTGCAGGCGGCCGGGTGAAGCTCGTCAAGATGAAGGATGGTACTGTCAAGCAGCGGATCTACTGGCAGAAGTCCGGGGCCCACTGGGGCCGTGACCGTTATGAGGCGCTGGGCGCCTCGACTCTCAACCTGACACTGGATGGCCTGGCCACAAAGGTCAAGGCCGCAAGGAGCGCCTGATGGCACAGCACACCTTCAAGATCAAGGGCAAGTCCACCAAGGAACTGGCTTCCGAAGAGGCCCAGCCGATTGGCTACCACGGCCCTACCCCGCCACCGGACGTCTACAGGGTCATCATCAAGCGGCTCCAGCTCAAGGGGCCCAACAAGAACGATGACATGATGCTGAACGGTGTGGCGGAGATCACCGAGCCCAAGGGCTCCGCCAAGGCCAAGTTCAACGGCTATGGCATCTGGTTCAACCAGAACATCAGCGAGCAGGGTGCACCGTACGTCAACCAGTTCCTCGCGGCGGTCGGCGGCAAGAACGGCCCGAAGCTCGTCACGATGTTCTGGGAGAAGGGTGTCGCAACCGGGGCCGACAAGAAGACCATCACGCGCATCGGCGGGTTCCTGCCGGTGACGGATGGCAGCCTGGTTGGCTACGTCTCGGCGCGGAACGGTGCCGACCAGAACGGCAACCCGAAGCTGGACGTCGGTGCATGGCTGAAGAGCAACGTCGTGGCCGCCAAGGATGACGACGTCGAGCCCGAGGACGACGAAGATCCGGACGTCGAGTTCGACGAGGACGACCAGGACACGCAGGACGCGGAAGAGGTCTCCGAGGACGACGGCGACGAGGACGTCGAAGACGAGGCTGAGACCGACGAGGACGAGTCCGAGGACGAAGACGAGGACGAATCCGAGGAGGACGAGGAAGACTCGGAGGAGGACGACGAGGAGTCCGAAGACGAGGAGGATGAGGATGAGGACGAGGACGACGGTTCCGCCGAGCGCCTCGCAGAGCTGGAGGCGATGAGCCGCGCTGAGTTGGTGGCCATCGTGAAGACCAAGGAAGGTCTGAAGGCGCTCAAGAAGGACACGGACGCCGACCTTGTGAAGAAGATCATGGACGCGGAGTTCGACGAGCCGCCGTTCTGATCCATGGTTGGAATTGCGCTAGCGCTCACATAGGCGAGCGGTCACCGTAGGGCGCATATGCTGGTAGGGGTTAGGCCAGTGATTCAGTGGGCAAGTGGACTTTAGGGGATGTGGCTGAGGCCACGTTCGGGAGACACCGCGTGGGCTAGTTGGGGATGAGGCCCACACTCTCAAGGAGGAGAATTGAGCACAGAGCAGAACGGAGCAGCGAAGCTGAATGGCATCCGGGTCGGAGACTTCCTGAACGTAGATCAGGTGGATGACGCCGAACCGGTCATCGGATTCGTTCTCGACAGAAGTGAGGACGACGGCTTCCTGTTCAGGAAGTTGGACGGAGAGCTGACCTGGCTTTCCTACTGGGCTATGCGCACTAGCAGTTGGCGCAGAATGGAAAGGAAGCCCGCATGAGAGTTGCGATCTTCGGCGCTGGCCCGGCGGGGTTGCTCATCGCACACGCATCCGAGCAGCTTGGCCACGAACCGACCATCTTCTCGGCGTTCGAGAAGAGCACCCAGTACGGTGCACAGTACCTGCACCAGAACATCCCGGGTATCCCGAACATCCCTGTCCGTCACCTGGAACACCAGTTCACTGGCACCATCCCCGGCTATCGGGACAAGGTGTACGGGATGGCGTGGGATGGCGTGGTGAGTCCGGAGCAGTACAGCGGCGTCACGCTCGCCTATGACATCCGGTACGCGTACGATTGGCTGTGGCAGCAGTACAGGTTCAGGATCATACCGCTCCGCCTCACGCCTGACCTCCTGATGGGGATTCGGAATCCCGAGTTCTCGATGACTCGGCTGAATGCCGAATTCGACATCGTGTTCTCGACCATCCCGCGCGCTGTGTTGTGTGCGAGCCCGGAGCACCGGTTCAACTCGGCCAAGATCTGGTGCATCGGTGACGCGCCAGATCAGGATATCTACGCTCCGATCAAGGTTCCGGATGAGACGCTGATCTGCTCGGGCGATCCGGACGTCAGCTGGTACCGGGCCTGCCGGGTGTTCGATCACACGACGGTCGAGTGGCCGCGTACACGGAAGCGTCCTCCGATCGAGGGTGTGGTGCAGGTGTTGAAGCCTCTGGACACGAACTGCACCTGCTGGCCCGAGATCAAGTACCTCGGCCGGTACGGCGAGTGGAAGAAGGGGGTTCTCGTACACGAGGTGTACCGCGACGCTATCCACGCGATGAAGGCTGCGACCGTTGAGTCGGTTTAACGGTAGCGGTCCGATCTTCGGCATTGACCTGGACGGAACTCTCGCTGATTATCACGGGCACTTCATTCGCTTCGCGGAGATGTACACAGGCCGCCAGCTCCCCGACCCGCAGATGATCAACCCCGGCGAGAAGTTCCGCAAGTTCCTTGGTCTCGGAAGCAAGACCTACCGTGACATCAAGCTCGCCTACCGGCAGGGCGGGATGAAGAGGAGCATGCCGTGCTATGCGGGTGCAAAAGAACTAACTGCTTCCATCAGATCCTCCGGGGCAGAGGTCTGGGTGACAACTTCCAGGCCCTATCTCCAACTCGGGAATGTCGACGCGGACACCCGCCACTGGTTGCGACGGAACGGCATCCAGTACGACAACATCCTGTGGGGCGAGAACAAGTACCGGGATCTTGCAAAGATTGCCGGTGCACGTGTGGTGGGTGTCCTGGAGGACCTGCCGGAGATGCGGCTACAGGCTCAAGCGCATGGGTTGACGGTGTTCTTTAGGACGCAACCATACAACGTGCACGTCAACTGCTACCCCTTTCGTGTCGACGATCTATTCCAAGCACAGGAGATGATGCTAGATGCCCTCAGACACTACAAGGCCCAAGCCGGGGCCCAAGACCGTAGGCTCACCTCTGGTCTGGACCGGCCCTAGCCAGGAAGATCTGGAGCAGGCAAAGTTCGAAGCCGACATGGCGAACGGACAGGCCTCGATTCTCGAGGAAGACCAGTGGGAGACGGTCAGCTTCCGGGTTCCCAAGGTTGAGACCGAACACGTCAAGCGAATCCTGAACAACGTGC
>Ga0105035_100030_pt1 | contig 13681 bp, 31 predicted proteins | sample RS_233metaG_FD_91483 | JGI IMG/M metagenome (GOLD analysis project Ga0105035, IMG submission 91483) | Switchgrass associated microbial communities from Austin, Texas, USA, to study host-microbe interactions - RS_233 metaG | ecosystem: Host-associated > Plants > Roots > Rhizosphere | place: USA...
CCACTCGCGCGAGTGGTCCTTCACCCTCACCGAGGCCTCCCACAGCTTCTGCAGATCGGCCGCGATGTCCAGCTCCATCGCCAGCGTCGTATGGCTGTAGGTGCCCTCAACTCCACCAATAACGTGCCGCATCCGCTCCTCGACCGCAACCCTCGGATGCCGCAGCTCATCCAGCCACACCTTCATGCTGTGGCGCAGGCCGTGCGGCACGATGTTCTCGATCCCCGCCACGGCCCTCATGTCCGGCAGCCGTGACGGCCGGCCAAGACGGTCCGGAACCGCCTTGTGCCCGTCGACCCACCGCCGCCAGACGTCGGCGTAGAACTCCGTACCCGTCAGGAGCTTGCCGCCCTTCGGGGCCGGGAACACCCACTCCGACTTATGGGAGGCCAGCACCTGGCGCAGCAGATCGGCGAGGAACGGCGGCAGGATCAGGTTGCCCGTGCTCCCGTACTTGGGATGGACCTGTCCGGGCTTTCCGTCCACGTACTGGTGCTGGGTCTGAACCAGCAGCCGGCAGCCCTGCCCGCCGTCTTCGAGGATCAGGTGCTCGCGGCGAAGGCCGACGAGCTCGGAGATGCGGAGCCCGCAGTAGGCGATGGTGAGAACGAGGGTGTATCCGACGATGCCCCGCATCTCGCGCGCGTTGCGGGCCAGCAGGTAGGCCTGGCGCGGGGTGGCGATGACAACCTCGTCCTTCTGCTGCTTGCCCTCATACTTCCCGCGACGGCGGGACTTGAGGTTGGGCACAGGATTGTCGGCGCGCACCTTGTCCGCGACGGCGTCGTCGAACATGACCCGCATCACGGACATGATCGACTTCACGTAGGTGGGCTTGTACTCCTGACGCAGCTGCTTCTCCCACGTCTTCACAGCCACGGTCGTCACATCGGCCATCGCCGTGTCACCCCAGCGGGGCAGGATGACGCTTCGCAGGCGCTGCCTGTAGGTCTTGTCGCTGCGGTTGGCCAGCTCGACGGACTCGATCCACACGTCGGCCCACTCCTGCACGGTGACGCGGCCATCCCGGGGGTTAATGAACGTCTTGCGTCTCACGTCCGTCTCAAGGCCCGCCGCATACTGCTTGGCGGATTCCTTGGTATAGAACGGCTGACCGTTGTCGTCGCGGCTGACCGAGCCGTAGTTGATGCCGTCGGGCAGCAAGTACCTGCCGCGGTAGCGCCACTTGCGCATCCTCTTGTCGTAGCCGCGCTTCTCCGCATACGCCATGGGTGCCTCGCCGTGCCGGTCGGGTCAGCCGGTGACGGCGGCGATGGTGTTGCGCACGAACGTGTCGTCGAGCCGCTGCCAGCCGGTGACGGTGGTGTTGAAGATCCTCTCAAGCGCGTGTGCGCCTTCGGGAGTGATCAGCTTCTTGTCGATGTAGACGTTGAAGCGACCATCGTCACGATCTTCAATCCAGACTTGCACGTTGAACGGCATCTTCGACACCGAAAGAACCCGCACAGACATAGGTCCCCCAAGCGACCACTGCGGGCGCCCCCCTGTGTGGTGTCCGAATATCACACCACACATACGGGTGGAATGTGGAGAGACTGTGTGCGACGAATGTGCAGAGGGTTACGAACCGTTAGCTGCGCGCTGTCCGTTGTCGTCGTCACTACCGTCAGGCAGTCGGTGAAGCTGCTGCTCAGTCTTGCGCCAGGCCAGGAGTGCCTGCTGGATCTCCTCGGGTGTCGCGTCGGGCTGGCCGTGCACCAGTACGGTCATGCGGACGCCCTTTGCTCCAGGCAGCTCGATGACGGCGGAGTCGACCACCGGGTCGTCGCTCTCCAGTTCACTGACGATTCGCAGCGAGTACTTGTCGCGAATCTTGTCCTTGCCGCCGCGGAGGCTGGCGGACGCCTCGTGAGTGACGGGCTGGGGCGTCGGCTCGCCGCCGCGGAGGATGGCGAGGCCGGATTCGGGTGCCCATCCGAGGTGGGGCTCGACCTTGGCGAGGGACGGCGGGATGCGGGTTCGGGGTCCGCCGGTTTCGAGGTTCTGGACGCTGCCTTCACTGATGCCGGCGCGCTCGGCGAGGTCGATCTGCCTCAGGCCGCGGGCTTCGCGGCTGGCTTTGACTGCCTCCGCGAGCGCGTCCCACCGCAGTTTGGTCCGGTCCTCTGTCATGGCCTTCATCATGCCGCACGGTTTGGCAACACGCACCCACTGGCTCACCCAATTGACCAGGATTGATCGGTCTTAGGGGAGCTTTTTTGTTGCCTCGTTAGCGCCTGATTGCGCCTGCGCCCCGTGCGTACTTCTGTGCGCTCCGCACACCTCTGGCCACGGATTTGCTCGCACGGCACCGACTTGCACCCAACAAACCCGAAGTTACACCCAATGAATCCGGCGCTACACCTTGCGTGACTCCATTCGTTGGGTCTACGTTGTGCCCGTGAGACCGAACGCAGCCGCAATGAAGGCCATCCGCACGGCACGGGGGATCGGCCTTCGGCGGCTCGCCGAAGCCATCGGCATCGACCCGGGCTACCTCTCCCGCATCGAGAACGGCCAACAGGGAGCAGGAGACGGGACCCTCCACCGCTACGCCGAGCAGCTTGACGTGCCCATCGAAGCCATCACCCACAAGGAGCCCCCCAGTGACCAGGACCGACCTGGATCCCCCCACCGAGACGACCCTGATCCTCCGACTGACCCAGCTAACTGCAGCTGTTGAGCGCCTCGCGGCGGCCCCCACCGCCGCCGAGCTGGAATTGAAGTGCTTCACCCCGGAAGAGGCCGCCCAGATCCTCGGCAAGACCGCGAACTGGGTGACCGAAGCCATCCAGGACGGGCGCGTCCCCCACACCTACGTCGGCAAGTCGCCGCGCATGACCGCCGCCCACATCCGCTGGGTGCAGGAACAGGGCCAGCGCATCCCGACCAAGTACGCCAAGCCGCTCACCACGCCGGCTCGCGCCGCCGCCTGAGGCGGCAAAGCCCCCACCGCCGGGCGCAACCGGCAGCAGGGGCGCCGCGGCCAAGGCCGCGCGATCCACCCCGTGAACCGTGAGAACAGGAGTGAACCGTGAGTTCATCATCCCAGAACCCCCGCCCGATGCCGAAGCCGCGTCCGGTGCAGTTGACGCCGGAGCAGCAGGCTCGCGCGATTGACGGCCTGAACGAGCAGGCCCGCACTCGCCCGGCCGCCCCTGTCCTGACGGGCGCACCGAAGCCGATGAGCACCCAGACGCCGGAGCGAGAGGCCGCAAAGGCCCGGGTTCGAGCCAAGCTCGAAGGCCGCCAGCAGATGACCGCCCGCGAGTACATCGCAAACCTGCTGCACGCCACGAACACGCACGCCGACGCGGAAGCCATCCTCGACCGCTTCGAGCGCGAGACGCCGACAGCCGCCCGACTGAGTGCCGTCCTCGACATCTGTGACCGCGAGCAGCGCAACGCGACGCGCTGGGAGAACCCGATCCCGGTACCCGAGTGGGTTGCCGAAGTGCAGCGCGCCGCGCTCGGCGACGACGTCCGCACCGAGGAGCCCTTCCCGCCGCGTGGCGGCCACGACGAGATGTGCGCCTACGTCTCCGGCATGACGACCCGCTGCACCTGCTCTGAGGGCGGTGCGTCGTGAACGACCTGACTGAGTTCGACCGCATCACGTCGTCCGTCCCCGTCATCTCCCCGTGGATGGCGATGTGGAACGAGGCGGAGGAGATGCTCCGCGCCGCGCATCCGGAGGGGTTTGAGGTCGAGGAGATCGGCCGTGTCGCGTTCGACTCGCTACCGGAGGACGAGAAGGCGGAGGCGCTCGACTGCCTCTTCTACACGTTCTGGGCGGCGGTCATGGCCGACCGCGAAACCCGCGCCCGCCTCGAAGCTGCTGGCGGTGCGGCGTGAGCATCCCCGACTTCCTGGCCGCGCTGTCTGGCGGTGACCTGCCTGCGGATGCGGTGCGTGAGGAGCGGTGTCTTCGCGAGCCGATCGGCTGTGGCCGTCCGCTGATCGCCGAAGACGGAACGGCCCGCGTGTTCTGGGACGCCGACGAGGCGGCCCGCTATCAGGCGGAGTGGCGGATCACCGGGCTGTGCCCGGACTGCCAGGACCGCATCGAGACGGGTGAGGACCTGTGACCGAGCGTCAGTATCCGATCCGGCCGCGTCCGGACGGTGACCCCCGCTTCACGTTCGGTCTCACCGTGGATGTCGCTGAGGTTCTGGAGCGCCACGGCTACCCGAAGATCACGGCCGGGCTGGACATGGTCGACCTGCAGCAGGCCCTGTTCGGGTTCCTGTACGGGACGACGGAGCCTGAGGGTGGTGAGGGCCTGTGAACGCCGACACCTTCAACTCCCTGCACCCGGTCGGTACTCCGGTGTTCGCCTACCCGGGCTTCCGACCGGAGGACCACCGCCACGCCCAGCGCCTCGTCACCCGCACCCGCAGTGCGGCGTCCGTCCTCGGCGGCCACACCGAAGTCGTGTGGGTGGATGGGCACAGCGCCTGCATCGCCCTCGACCACGTCGATGTGGTGTCGGAGGCCGAGTGGCAGGTGGCGAGGGAGGCCGACGCTGTGGCGGCGGTTGCCCCCAAGCAGACTCTCGGGCACGCCACCCTGGCCGAGTCGGTCCCCGCCCTGCTGGCCACGATCACGCAACTCCGCGATCTGCGCGCCCCGCTGATCGATGCCCTGCGCACCGTGCACGAGTCGATGACGTCGTGTGTCGGCGATGAGTGGGCGATGGAGTGGCTCGGCGAAGTGTGGACGCAACTGCCGCTCGCTGTGCGGGCGCTGGCTGGCGACCAGGATGCCACCGCTGAGATCGCCGCGGAGCAAGGCGCACTGCCGATGCCGGTCGGTGAGCGTCGCCCAAACAGCCAGGTGACGGAGTGGGGTGTGCGCCGTGTCGACGGAGGCCACACCACCCCGCACCGCAGCCGCGAGGACGCCGAAGGCAACCTGCGCGGCCTCGAAGCCCACGGCGAGGCGGCTGAGCTCGTCACCCGCGCCGTCACCTACAGCCCGTGGGAGGCGACGTCATGACCCGCCCGATCGCCGACCTGGTCGAGCGCCAGTCCGTGGACCGTGCCGTGTCCCGGCTTCGTGCTCTGTTCGCCGAGCCGCCCGCCGGCCACACCCCTGTCCCGCAGCCGGACGACTGGTACGAGGCCGTCTTCGACCAGCTGGCCTGCGCCCACCCCGAGAACTGCACCTGCCCGCCGAAGGAGGCGAAGTGATCAGCCAGACCCGTGTCATTCAGACGGTCATCATGCTCGGCGGCACTGTCGACGACATCGCCCTCGACACCCACGCCGGACACACCACCCTGGTCCTCGGCCGGGACGTGGCTGTGTGCCTGAGCACCGCTCCGCAGGCTGTCCTCGACAAGCTCGCCACCCTCACCGCCCAGGCAGCCGCCGACAGCCGCGCACGAGCCCTGAAGGCGGTGTCTTGATGGCCTCCCCGGTCCGTCTCGCCGACATCGTCGAGGAAGCACTTATCCGCGTGTGGACGGACGCGCACCGCGAGTTCGGCCCCGACGAGCGCGCATGGACGCCCGGCCAGGTGCGCGAGTACGAGTTGCGTCTCGACGCCGCCCGACTGGATGCCGGATGGGTGGTGGCCCAGTGACCGCCATCGACCTCGCAGCCCTGCCATCCGTGATCGTCGTCCCCGGTATCGCCGCATGGCTCGGCTGGACTGCGCCCGTATCGGACGAGCCGGTCGACGGCTACGAGGCCTTCCTCAACCAGCTCACTGAGGAGGCCCGCAATGCGTGAGCTGACCGCACGCCAGGGGCGGCTGCTGAAGGTGCTGCGTACTCGCCGCGGGGTGGTCACAACGGGCCGTGTGCACGAGGTGAAGCGCGCCCTGGGTGCCCCGAAGCGCACCACGGCCCGCCACGACATCGCCGCCCTGCACCGGGCCGGGCTGCTCATCGAAGGCGGACAGGACCACGCCCGCTTTTACCTGCTCACACGAAAGGCGACGACGTCATGAACCCCATCGTCGCCACCGTGATCGTCGCCGTGTACGTGGTGCTGGTCCTCAAGCTCGCCGCAGTCGTCGGCCGAGCACTCGCCCGCCAGGGGGACGACACATGACCGCCATTCGATCTTTCAGCTTCGGGGGGGGCGTGCAGTCCATGAGTGCACTCGTCCTCGCTGCTGAACGCCGCATCGACTTCCCGCTGTTCGTATTCTCCAACGTCGGCGACGACAGCGAACGCGCCGCGACGCTCCGGTACGTCGAGGAGTACGCCAAGCCGTATGCCGCCGAGCACGGCATCGAACTGGTGGAAGTCCAGCGCACCCGCCGGGACGGCACCGTCGAGACCCTGCACGGCCGTCTGACGCGGCCCGGCTCGCGGTCGCTGCCGATCCCGGTGCGCATGTCCAACGGGGCGCCAGGCACCCGCTCCTGCACCGCCGACTTCAAAATCAAGGTCGTCGGCAAGGAGATGAAGCGGCGCGGCGCCAGCAAGGACAACCCGGCCACGATCGGCATCGGCATCAGCGTCGACGAGATCCAGCGGGCGAACAACCGGATCGTCGAACCGCACGAGCGGATCGTGTACCCGCTCCTCGACCTCGGGATGCGCCGCGTCGATTGCATGCGGATCATCCGCGAGGCCGGACTCCCGGTACCGCCTAAGAGCTCGTGCTACTTCTGTCCGTTCCACCGGCCGGAGACGTGGCACGACATGCGCCGCGAGGAGCCGGAGGAGTTCGAGAAGGCGTGCCAGCTCGAAGACCTCCTGAACGAGCGGCGTGACGAGCTCGGCAAGGACCACGTCTACCTGACCCGCTTCAACAAGCCCCTGCGGCAGGCGATCCCGGACGGCGTGGACCTGCTGCCCATGTTCGACGAGGCCGACGGGATGTGCGACTCCGGGTGGTGCATGACATGACCGCCCCGCCGTCGCGCCTGTCGCCGATCGCCGGCCTGTTCAACGCCGCAGTCGCCCTGCTCAACCGGCTCCTCGACGCACGCGGCCTCGAACTCGAAGCCCAACTCGCCATCGAAACCAGCATCAACCAGCACCTGAAAGGAGGCGACCATGCCTGAGATCACCGACGAACTGGCCCAGCGTCTCTACGAGTCAGTCGCCACCGACCTCCTCCCCGACCTGCCGGCCGCCGACGGCTGCGACAACGGATACGAGTGGATGGAGGAACTCGTCGGCACGGGCTGGGCGCCCGTGGCCGCCGACCGCACCGGCCGGCTGTTGGGGGACTGGCCGTACCAGGTCGTCGCCCACCACAACGACCCGGAGCGCTCCCTGTACGGGCTCGCGGTGTACACGGAAGGCGACGTCAGCGTCGAAGGCTTCCGCGATCGGTCGGCCCGCGACAAGGCCACGAACGGCTACCTCGAAGACGACGAGGAGGCCGCGTCGTGATCTACCTCGCTCCGTTCATCCTCATCGCCCCGCCGTTCCTGCTGCTCTTCGGCGAGCGCATCTCCAACCGCATCCGAGCGCGCCGGGAGGCCGACCGGAACGCGTGGATCGACGCCCGCATCCGCACCGAGCGCAACCCGGCCCGGCGTACCGCCTGGCGCATGATCCGCAACGACGAACTGGGAGAGCTGTAATGCCCACCTACCGCTTCCGAGAGATCAAGCATCAGGCCAGCAAGAACCTGCCCTGCCCCGGCTGCGGAAAGAAGCTGCGCCGCCAGCGCACCTTCATGCAGACCCTCAACCCGTTCAACAAGAAGGACGGCGTCGTCAAGACCGAGCTGGTCATCGTCCGCGAACTCGTCGCGCAGGCCGAGGAGTGGGAGCAGCAGCCCGAGACCCACGACGCATGCCGGACCGGGGAGGCGGCGTGAGCACTCTCACCGAGCCCACGACGGCCGAACTCGCCGACCTGTGCGACAAGGCCGCATCGATCATCAACGAGAACGGGCACCACAAGCGCTACCTGTACAACACGAAGCAGGCACAGGCCGGGGTGGCGCTCGCCAAGTGCCGGGTCGACATTCTCGGCGCCCTCAACATCGCCGCACACGGAACCCCGCGCTACGCCGGTTCCCCGCTGGTCTTCGCCGCGGAGAACGCGCTGGCGCGGCGCATCGACCGGGTCTCCCTCGTCGTATGGAACGACACGCAGGGCCGCACCAAGGGCGACGCGATCAACCTGCTCAAGCGGACCGCCACCGAACTCCGGGCGGAGGCCGCAGCGTGAGCATTACACAGGACCTGCGCACCCGCGCCAAGCACCGCGGCAAGACGCCGTGGCAACTCGTTCAGACCATCGGCCGGTTGGAGCGGGAAGCCGACGCGTCCACCTGCCAGATGGTCGCCATGGCCACCGAGATCGACCAGCTGCACGCGGAACGCAACGAGCTTGAGGCTCAACTCGACGCGGCTGGCATCGACTACTCCGGGGCGCTCGACGACCTGCGGCAGGCCCGTGACGAACGCGACGAGTGGCGGGATGAAGCCCTCCGCCTGCGCGCCAAGTTCGGTCCGCAGCTCGCCGCCGAAGCGAACGCCCACCGGATCACCGTGGCCCCCATGGTCCGCGACACCAGTGCCGTCGAGGACCAGGCCACCGGACCCATCGACGTGAAGGCGCTGTGGGAAGCCCGCGACGCCGGACTCCTCGGGCCCGTCACCGACCCGGGGAGGATCTCGTGATCCGCCCGATCGTGTCCTGGCTGGCGGTCTGCGACATCTGCCCGGAAACCCTGGAGTACGCCTCCTACAGCGTCGACGCCGCCATCGAGGACGTCGAGGGCGACGCCGAATGGGTCCGCCTCGATGACGGCCGGTTCGTGTGCGGCGTCAGCGACAGCGCACACGACACAGCCCGCGGAGGCGAAAGCCCCGCCGCCCTGAAACCCAGCCACGACGCAATGACCGTCCGCTACACGGCGCCCCTGCTCTCAGAGCTCATCGCCGAATCCGACAACGCCACCTAGACCGCCGCCACGCCGGATGACACCGGTCGGCGAGGCGGCGCCCAACAACCACCCATAGACGCGGCGTAGAGCACCGCTTCCCCCAAGCCGCTCCGCCGCAGCCGCGGCCTCCGCCCCGACACCCCCCTGACGGGCGGAGGCCCGGCACCCCACACCTTGAAACGGAGAACCATGAGCACCATCAGCCCCACCATTCCGCCGGATGTCGCGGCGCACGTCCTGTCCCACTTCGGCCGCGGCGGTTATCCGGCCGGCGCCTGGACCGAGTCGCTGATCACCCTCATCGACAGCGCCGACATGGCCAACCGGGCCAGGCTCCTCGGCGCGTTCCCCGAGTACGGGGCCGCGGTCCTGCTCGCCAAGTACGACGAGGAGGGCATTGCCACCCTGCACCGCTTGTCCGGGCTGAAGCCGACCCCCATCACCTGTGAGCGCTGCCGGGGTACTGACGGCCCGTTCACCGACGCCTGCCTGTGCGAGGCGTGCGCCCGCCCCATGCCCCTGGACGGCGTCGCATGACCGCCGCCGTCGAGGTCGAGGCGCCGGCCGAGGTCGAGCCCGGCCTGTACGACATCGACGCCGACACCTACCACAGCGACCCCATCCCCGGCGGCAGCCTCTCCTCGACCGGAGCAAAGAAGCTCGCCAGCAGCTGCCCCGCCAAGTTCAAGTACTGGCTGGACAACCCGGAACCCCCGAAGAAGACCCTCGATCTGGGCACCGCAGCCCACCGGCTCGTGCTCGACGACGGCCCCGAACTCGTTCTCGTCGACGCCGCCCGCTGGGACACCAACGCCGTCAAGGCCGAAGTCGCCGCGATACGCGCCGAAGGCGGCATCCCGCTCAAGCGCCACGAGCTGGAGCAGGTCGAAGCCATGGCAGCCCAGCTCCGCCAGGACCCCGAGGCGGCCCGGCTGCTGGAGCCCGGCTCCGGCGTCGCCGAACAGTCCGCCTTCTGGGAGGACAGCGGCATCTGGCGGCGGGCCCGCTTCGACTGGCTGCGCAACGACGGCCAGATCGTCGACTACAAGACTGCCCGGTCCTGCCGCCGCGAAGACCTGGAGAAGGCGTTCTACGAGCACGGCTACGCGCAGCAGCAGGAGTGGTACCTCGACGGCGGCCTCGCCCTCGACCTGGTCGACCCCGAGCAGCCGTTCCAGTTCGTGCTGCAGGAGAAGGAACCGCCCTACCTGGTGGTCGTCACGACCTGCGACCCGATGGCCCGCGGTATCGGCCGCCACCTCAACGAGGTCGCCCTCAACACCTACGCCATCTGCCGCGCCTCCGGCGAATGGTCCGGCTACCTGCCCAACCCGATGACCGCGCTGCCCTCATGGGTCGAGCGCCAGTACGCCTAGGAGAACCCGCATGTCCCAGCTTGGCCAGCCCGTCCGCGCCGGACGGCAGAACCAGCAGCAGGCGCAGCCCGACGAGTACGACGACAGCCCCTTCACCTTCCGGCCCGCAACCCGAGACCGCGTCAAGGCCCGCATGTCCATCCAGGGCGTCGCCGGATGCGGCAAGACCTGGACCGCCCTCAACATCGCCCACGGCCTGAACAAGGGCGAACGGTTCGCCGTCATCGACACCGAGCGCGAGTCGGCCAGCCTCTACCTCGGCGTCAACGGCATCTACTTCGACTCGCTGAACATGCATCGCTACGACCCGCGCGACCTCGTCAAGGCGCTCGCCTCCGCCGCGCAGTCCGGTTACGGCACGGTCGTCGTCGACTCCCTCTCCCACTTCTGGAAGGGGCAGGACGGAACCCTCGACCAGGTCGAGAAGGCGAAATCGAAGTACGGCGGCAACAGCTTCGCTGGCTGGAAGGATGGCACCCCGCTCCAGAACGACATGATCGACGCTTTGCTGTCGTTCCCCGGCCACGTCATCGCGACGATGCGCTCCCACACGGAGTGGGTGCTGCAGGAGAACGAGCGCGGCAAGAAGGAGCCGGTCGCTGTCGGCATGCGCGCCGAGCAGCGCAAGGGCGTCGAGTACGAGTTCAGCATCGTCGCCGAGATGGACATCAACAACCGGATGCGGTTCCTCAAGTCCCGCTGCCCGACCTTCCACCAGCAGGTGCTGGAGAAGCCCGACGGGATCCGTGAGATCGCCAAGCCGCTCCTGGACTGGCTGAACGACGGCACCGAGACCGTCGACCCGGCCGCCTACGTCGACGACGCACAGGCGGAGGGCGTGACCGCCGACAGCCTGCTCGCCCTGTACCGCGAAGTCGAGTCCCGCGGCCTGCTCGCCTCCCCGCTCATGCACCCGGAGACCGGCAAGCCGACCAGCCTCGGCGACTTCATCAAGGAGCGCGGCACCGCGCTCAAGAACGCCCAGCAGTAGCCCGCACACGCGAACGGCCGGCCCGCGGGCATTGCGGGCCGGCCCCTCACCCACAGGAGATTACGCCGCCATGACAGACCAGCCGATCGAGGCCCGCTGCGACCACTGCAAGCAGACCCGCCCCCTGTTCCTCTACGAGCCCGAACACGACTTCCATCTCACCGGGATTACGTGCGAATGGTGCGCCCGCGAGAAGCAGCCCCTCCTCTGCGCCCGCTGCTGGAGCGCCGAGAAGCAGCTTGAGGAGAACGACCCCGGCGACCCGACCGACAACGCCGCAGCCGAGTTCTTCGTCCGGGCCTGCGCCAACAACGCCCGGATCATCGCCCGCGAAGAGGCAGACAAGGCCACCTGCGAGGGCATCGCCGAAGCCACCCGCGCCGCTGAGGAGAACGCCTCATGACCGCCAGCGTGCAGCCCGCCCTCGACGGCAGCGTGCCCGAGCCGGCCAAGACGCGGACGCAGCGCCAAGCCGAGGACTACGAGACCTGGCTCGCCGAAGTCTGGCCCAAGTTCATAGCCGCCGCCGCAACCGGCCGCACCTTCACCACCTACGAGATCGCCGCCGCCAACGACCTCCCGTCGCCGCCGAACCCGCAAGCCCACTGGGGCCGACTGATGACGCTGCTGAAGGACGAGGGCTACATCCGCACCGCCGGATGGGCCTGCACCAACCGGCCCACCGCCCACCACAGCGGAGTCCGCACCTGGTGCGGCACCGCCGCAGCGAGGAGGGCCGCGTGATGCCGATCCGCACCCACACCTGCCTGACTCTCCGCTGCGACGTCTGCCCGGCCGTCTTCTCCCCGCACGACTTCGACGCCCATCTCCCCAACCTCGAAACGGCGATCACCGAGAGCCGCGAGTGGGGCTGGACCGTCACCGCCGACGGCACTGTCGTCTGCCACGTCCAAGATGCCCGGCACCGCGCCTACTTCGACCAACTCCTCGCGCCCATCAGCGCCGGACTGGAGGCCGCGTGATGGACCGCCTCAACCACCTCAACCTCTCCTGGGTGTACGTCGCCGTCCTCGCCGTCAGCGCGATCGGCGTCGGCATCGGCTGGCTCGCCACGTGGAGGCGGCGATGACACCCGAACAGATCGACACCATCACCAACGCGCTCGTCGAAGTCCACGCGATCGTCGGCGAGTACGGGCCCGGCCTGGTCGCCGCCGCGGTCGCAGGCGGCTGCTGGATGGTCGCCAGCCGCATCCGCGCACGACGCACCTGGCGCCGCCAACTCCAGCACGAGCGCCAGCAGATGGCCCGCCTCGCCGCCGCCAGCGAAGCAGCGCCGCTCATCCCCACGCAGCCCGGCCAAGACAACGACCTGCTCAACCAGTGCAACCAGATCCTCGCCGCCACCGACGACCGGAAGGAGCCGCAGTGACCACCGCCGCCAAGCCTCTGCCGCCGCACGGAAAGCGCGCCCGCTACCTGCGTGGCTGCCGCTGCCTCCCCTGCCGCGACGCCAACAAGCGCTACTGCAAGCACTACCGGACCAAAACCATCCACCAGCCCGTCCGTATCGACGCAACCCCAGTCCGCGAACTCCTCCAGGAATGGGCCGCCCAGGGATACAGCCAGACCCAGATCGGCGACGCCGTCGGCAAAAAGTCCGGCGACATCTCCAAACTCCTGCGTGGACAGCCCACCATCGCGCCCTCGATCGCCGAACGCATCCTCCGCTCGCCCGGACCAGCCGGCACCCCCATGCACGCCCGCGTCGACAGCACCGGCACCATCCGCCGCGGACGCGCCCTCCACGCCATCGGCTACCCCATCTACGTGATCGCCGAGAACGTGCCCATGGCGACCAACCACCTCGGCCGCGTCCTCTACCACCAGCCGGCCGCCGTCAGCGCAGCCGTCGCCCAAGGCATGACCGCCCTCTACAAGCAGTGGAGCGGCAAGCCCGGCCCGTCCCACTTCGCCCTCCACAATGCCCGCCGCCGCGGCTGGGACGGACCCCTCGCCTGGGACGACGACACCATCGACAACCCCAGCGTCCACCCCGAATGGACCGGACACTGCGGCACCGACCGCGGCTGGTGGAAGCACAACCTCAACACCATCCCCATGTGCCCGCGCTGCGAGACGGCACACGCCGCCTGGCTGTCCGACCGCCAGCACTTGTCCCACCCGGAACGGATCCGCCAGCTCGCCCTTGCCAAGGCCGCCGCATCGAACCGCGGCGCCACCATAGCCGCCGACGGCCGCGAACTCCTCTCCCACGGCGTCCACATCGACCAAGCAGCAGCCCGCCTCGGCATCACCCGGCAGCACCTCCAGCAAGAACTCATCCGCCACCCCGCCGAACTGGAGGTGGCCGCATGAGCGACCGCTACGCCTGGATGTCCGACGCGCTCTGCGCCCAAACCGACCCCGACCTGTTCCACGCCGACAGCGGCAACACCGCCTACCGCGACGCGAAAAAGATCTGCG
>Ga0105035_100031_pt1 | contig 13444 bp, 16 predicted proteins | sample RS_233metaG_FD_91483 | JGI IMG/M metagenome (GOLD analysis project Ga0105035, IMG submission 91483) | Switchgrass associated microbial communities from Austin, Texas, USA, to study host-microbe interactions - RS_233 metaG | ecosystem: Host-associated > Plants > Roots > Rhizosphere | place: USA...
GCGCATGTCAACGACGCCGCCCCGCGCGAACGTCATGATGTTCTCGCCGACCACGCCGCCCATCTGGCCGCCGGTCTGCGCGCGGAGTACGGCAAGTTGCGCTTGCAAGGCGGCGATCCGCGCGCCGGCTGCTGCCAGGCCGGCGACCTGGGCATAGAAGGTGACTGTGTAGGACCGTGGGATCGAGTTCAGCGAGTCCTTCGCGTTCTGCACGCCGGCGTAGTCCGGAGTGACCTTGCCCTTGGTAGGCGCCGTGCCGGGGATGGTCTCGACGGAGTTGACCCAGCCGCTCAGGCCCAAGGCGTCCTTGATGATCGTCGTCTTGGTGCTTTGCTGCTTGGGAATTCCGGGGTCGATGCCCTTCTTCCAGTTTTCGAGCGCCTGGTCCGCGGTTTCCAGCTTCGCTTGGGTAGTGACTTCTGCCGGCAGCTTCAGGTACTGGTCGGCGAGAGCCACCGCCTCTTCCTTGGTGTAGCCGATCGAGTCGGCCGCGGCGATGAAGTCTGCGCGCTGCCGCTTCAGGATCGCGATCTGATCGGCCATCGGCTTCTGGGTGAACTGGACGTCATCGGCGAGCCGGTTCTGCGCCTCGGCAAGCGCCAGGATGTTCTGCCGGTTGCTCAGGCCTGCCTGGGTGCTCTGGTCGATCGTGGCCTTGTTCTGCTTCAGGCCCTCCCGGACGTTCAGGAGCGCTTGGTTGTAGCCCACCTCAGCATTGGCCATCGCGAGGGCTTCGCTGCGGTTGCGCTTCTGCTGGTCAGCCAGCTCGATCAGCGCGTTGCGCTGCGCCTTGATCTCGCGGCCGGCGGCGGCGTGCGCGTCAGCCTCCTGCTTGGTGGCGAACATCAGGCCGGAGGTGTTGTCGCGCCAGCCGCCCATCAGGGCGTTGTACTCGCTGATGACACCGCGTTGCTCAGCGATGTCGCCCGTCTGCGACCCGATGAGCTTCAGCAGCTCCCGCGCGTTGACGGTGGTCTTGGCGTAGGTGTCGTTGAGTTCGAGGAAGCGCTTGTTCTCCTCGGCAGTGGTGCCCTTGGCCAGCTCATCCCGCTGCGCCTTCTGCGAGGCGGTCAGCGTGTCGATCTGAGTCGTGACGCGCTTATAGGCATCGGCGTTGCCTTCGGCGGCGAGCTGCACATCGCGTGCGCTGACGCCCAGCTCGCGGGCCATCCGCACCGCGCCGGCCTCCTGGAGCGTCTTTTTGATCGACTCTCTGGATTCGGCGGTGATCGCGCCGGTGGTCTGGTCGAGGGACTGCTTCAGCTCGTCCGAGCGCGCCTTGGCCTTCGCGTGGGCGTTGGCCAGCAGGCCCAGTCCGGAAATGCCGGCGGTGATGGCAAGCCCCCACGGGCCGCCGAGCGCGCCGCTGACCGCGCCGAGCCCGCCCCGGAGGCCGCTGACGGCGCCGCCGAGCCCGCCCTTGCCGGTGCCGACGGCGGTGCGAAGGTTTTCGACCTTGCCGCGCACGCCGTTGACGACGTTGCCGAACCCGGTGGCGGCCCGAGTGGCGGCGTACAGGCCCGCCGCAAGCGTGACCAGGCCTGGGGCCGTCTGCGCGATGAGCCCGGCGATCTGGGCAAGGCTTTGCAGGATGGTCAGCATCGGGCCGGACAGCGGAGCGAGCGCAGTGCCGATCGAGATGAGCGCGGACGCCAGATCCTTCAGCAAGCCGATCACCTGAGGACCGGTGCTTTGGATGTAAGCGATGAACTCGCGGAAGCCCGAGCTGACGCCGAGTTGCTGGCCCCAGACCGCGAACCGCTGCGCGCCGTCGGCCAACACCGAAAGGAACTCTTGCCCGAAGGGCGTGAATGCGGCGATGACGCCGCCGATACCGGTAGCCAGACCACCCATCAACCGGGCCAGGTTCTGGAGTGCCGGCGGCGCCTCGGTCTTCAGGAAGCCCAGGAACGTCTGGTAGCCGGCGCCGCTGACGAAGTGGTCGATGGTGTCGACGAACTTGCCGAAGGTCGGCGTGACGGCGTTCACAAGGTCGGGCAGGGGCTCTAGGGCTTTCTGGACGACGTCCAGTGCACTCCCGGCCACCGACAGCGTGCGCGGGCCGGTGGCCGTGACGAAGCCCTGCCAGGAGGCCTTCAGGTCTTCCAGGTCGGTGATGAAGTCTCTGGTGGGCTTGGACAGGCCGCCCATCAGCTCGTTGATTTGGCCGACGATCTTGAACCGCTGCGCCGCATCGGTGGCCGATTCGAGCTGGGTCTCCAGCTTGTCCAGCTCTTTGACTGCCGCGCCGGCGTTGGCCACGCTGCCGATCAGCGCGACGCCGAAGGCAGCCGCGCCGCCGCCGGCAGCGCCGAGCGCGGCCACCAGGCCGAGCGCGCCGCCCGTCATGCCGGCGAGAGCCGCGGTGGCGGCCGGCGCGAGCGTGACGATGCCTTGGATGATCTTGCGGATGTGGGACTGGTAGGCGCTCGCGGACAGGAAGGAGTTGTTGTCGACCCTGATGTCCAGCTCTTTGCCGTCGAGCGAATCGATCTCGCGTCTGAGCGCTTCCAGTTCCGCGGCTGCTGCGCCGGCGTCGACGCGCACGTCCAGCCGGGCATCCTCCCGCGACAGAGTGCGCAGCTCCTTCGCCAGGTCGTCAATCTCATGCCTGGCGCGCTCGGCATCGATGTCCACGCCCAGCTTTGCGTCGCGCAGGGAACGTAGTCTCTTCTGAAGCCGCTCGATCTGGCTGTTGGCCTTGGCGGAGTCGACGTTGAGCTTGATGTCTGGCAGGTTGCGAGTGGCAGCCTCGACGCGGGAGCGGAACGTCTTGGCGAACGCGCCGCCAACGTCCTCGCCTTCCTTAGCAGCCGTGGTGCGCGCCTTGCGTCCACTGGCCTTGACGCCCTCGGGCACGGCATCGCGCAGCCGTTCCTTGACGGCCTTCGCGAGCGTCTGGCCTACCTCGTCGCCGACCTTGGCTGTGGGCGGGATGAGCTGCGCCTTCATCTCGCGCACCCAGCCGCGCAGGTCCGGGCGGACGTCGACATAGACGGTGCCAACGCTGATGCCGGCCATGTCAACCTCCTCCCTGGATCAGGTAGAGCGGTGGGGCTTCGCCGGTGAGCATCCGGTACTGCGCGGCGGTCAACGTGCTCTTGCCGACGTCGGCGGCTGCTGCCGTGCCGGGGCGGCGGATCGGCTCCGGCTGCTTCGGCGGACGCTTGGCGTGCGCCGAGATGTAGGTCCACTGAAGGCTGTGGATCGCATCGATGACCGCGGCGAGCAGCATGTCCGTATGGGACCAGCGGGCCTCGGCCGGATCTGCGTCACTGCTGAGTGCGTCCTCGCCGGCCGCGACGCGAACGGCGGTCATGGTCCGAGACCCGGCCGGCAGCTCGCGAAAGAGGACGCCAAGCTTCCGCCAGGTGAGGCTTGAGCCCGGCCGCCACAGGTCGAGTAGGTCAACCCCGTACTCGGCGTGGAGATCGGCTTCTAGCGCCTCGCCGTGCGCCTCGATGATGCGGGCGAGGCCTGCGATTCCGGGGGTGTCGTCGCGTAGTGCTTGTAGCAGGCCGTGGTGAGTTTGGTGAGCTGCTTTCCGGTCAGCCGGTGGGAGCAGAACCGCTTGAACACTTCGTCGTCGGCACCCAGAAGCTCACGGATGAAGGCCATGAACGACTCGGTGTCGTCGCTGTCAAGGCGTGCCTGCACCTGCCAGTCCACATCGTCGGGACCGTACATCGTGAAGACTTCGCCGCCGAGGCGGAACGTGAACGGCTTGCGCTCCGCCTCGGCTTCGAGTGCGTCCAGGTCCAAGTCGACGGACTCGGGCACCTCGGCGCCCTGCTCGGTGACGACTTTGACGGCTCGGGGCATTACGAGTTGCTTCCGATCGGCGTGGCCGGCGCGTTGTCGGTGATGTAGACGGTGTTGCCGGCGTTGTCTGGGTAGGTGGAGATGGTGAACTGGTACGTCGCCGAATCGCTCGGCTGGTACTGCACGTCGCCGCGGTCGGTGACTTCGCCGACCGGGATGTAGAACTGCTTGACCACATCACCGTCGATCGCCTTGAAAAGAAAGGCTCGACGGTCGGGCGAGGGTGCAGCGGCGTCGGCGTAGGAGCGAATGTCGCCGGTGCGTGCCAGGTCGGCGATCGCGACCTTGTGCATGAGCGAGATGGCGATGTCGCGCTCGGTCTCACGCAACGTCAAGGTGAACGTGCGGGTGGCGGACGTGACGATGGTGCGGAAGCTTGCCAGGACGCCCCAAACCCTTACCTCGGTGCGGTCCTCGTCGAAAGCTTGCGTGAGTCCGTCTTCTGTGACGGCGCCCATCGGAATCCAGATGCTGGCTGGAACGGCACCAGGGTCGGACGGCGCCGCGGGCGCAGCAACGCCCTTGTCGGTCGTCCAGCCAACGCCGTTGCCGGCAACGAGCATCAGGTCGACATCGCGGTCCACAGGAATCGCCATGATGGCGGACACCTTTCTCTACTAGGCGTGCTGCGGAGCCCTGTGCAAAAGGACTTCGTAGGAAGCGGAGTAACGGCGCCAGTCGGTGTTGGTGTCAGGCAGCCAACGGGGGCCGATGATGGTGAATGGGTAAGAGATGACAACTCCGCTGAGCACCTGGCCCCGTAGGTCGACCCGGAAGGCCGTCCTGACACGCTCGGAAAGCTCCGCGGCTTCCGGACGTGTTGCGGCGAAGACGTCGACGTCGACAATTGGCCTATCAAGCTTGTAGTCGTTGTCGGCGCCACTGATTCGGTAGAGGCGGATGATGGGCGGGGCCGCATCCGGTGGCAGCTCCGAGACGACCCGGACGCCCATGTTGGCTTCTAGCCAAGGGATGAGTAGGGCCTCGACGTCGACGAAGAGATCCGTCATGACAGACCCCCGCTGGCGACCGCCGCGGTCAGCAACACGTGCTGGCCGCGCATTCGGGAGGTTCCAAACTCGACGAACGTCGAGTGGTTGCTGGTGTTGGTGACGGTCGCCTGTGCGCGGTCGCCCTTGGCTCCTCCATGCTTGGTGGCCGTAACGCGGAAGCTTTCCACGTAGTCACCGGAGTCCACGGGGGCGATCGCGATGGCGATCTCCTCAATCACCTCGGCGCATCGCCGCATTTCGGCCAGCATGCCCTCGCTCCTGGCCAGTTCGCCGACGCCGGCTTGGTTGTGGACGTAGCGCACGCTGGCCATCGCAAACCTCCTCAAGCGGGGTGGGGTGACCGCCGCCGTGTGTGCTTAGGCGGGCCGAACCGGGTGACACCAAGCCCGGGAATGTCCAGACCCGATTGCCGCCACCGCGGCGGCGGTCACGTCTATCCGGTGATGTGGGAGATGGAGGCTTGAATGCCGCCCTTGCCGGCGGTGAGTGGATTGCTGTCCCACCGGGCCACCGGGCCGTCGATTTCGTAGGTCTCGCCGCCGTAGCGAATGCGGTCCGACGGAGCGATCGGGTAACCAGGCAAGGTGATGTAGAGCGTCAGGCCGAAGATGGCCATGTCGCGGGCTTGAACGTCCTCGAAAGTGGCCCGCGGCGCAATAACGCAGCTCGGGATGTCGGTCTCGACCCACGTGGTCACGTCGTTGCCGTGGGCATCTTGGCCGGTGACCTGCCGGCGCAGCCAGGTGACGGTGACGCCGAAGGCAACGCCGGCGATCATTCCTCATCCACCCATGAGTCGAACGGGTCGTCCCAGTCCCACACGGGCGGCCAGCTCGCCGCCGGGGAGGCGTCGGCCGGCGTCGGATCGACGGTGAAGGCGCCGGCCATCCGGCCGGCCAGGCGGCGTAGTCGAGCGCGCTCCCGGCGCGTCAGGTAGGCCGCCGGTGTCTGGTAGTTCGCGCTGAACGGTCCCACGGACTCGGCCGACAGGCCTTGTGGGTTGCCGTAGACGCGGGCCGACGCGGTGACGATGACGCCCTTGGCGGCATCGGGCACTGGATCGACGACTGAGGCTGCGTCCTCCATGATCAGGCCGATCACGAAGTCAGCGCGCTCGGCGTTGATGGTCCCGCCGAGATCGAGGTAGATATCCAGGTCGGCGGCGGTCACTTCGAGGGTCACAGGCCACCTCCAAGGACGCGAGCGAATGCCACGCCGCGCGGCGTGGGCAGGTAGAGCAGTGGCGCCAGCAGGCCTTCGGTCACCAAGGGCTCGATGAACGCCCTGACGGCGTGATGTGGGCCGGTGTCGTGGAAGCCGACGACGGTGCGGCTGTGCATCATCGCTAGGTACCGGCGGAACTCGATGTGGCGGTAGTCGCAGAGCGAGTCGAACCAGGCGAAGTCCACCGGCAGCGGCGGCACATACTCCAGGCTCGATAGGCCGACCACCTCGACAGGCAGCCCTTCGCACCGCTGCTCGACGTGGGCGATGCGGTCCGGCTCGATCTCCAGGGATTCGAGCCTGCCGTGGCCGTTGCGCAGCAGCGCTTCGGCGATGGCGTGGGTCGTATTGCCCCACGCCGCGCCGGTCTCCACGCAGAACTCTGGCTGGAGCGCGCGCACGAACGCACCGACCAGCTCGGTCACCTCGCATTCGGTGGAGTCGCCGTCGGTGGACGTCCAGTACTCCGGGTGCGGACAGTCCTCGCGCGGCTGGGTGAACCGGCTCTCCGGCTCTGCGATCACGCGGCTCCGTCGATGGCGTTGAACGCGAAGACGATCACGACGAGGGTCACTATGACGAGGATCGCGATGACCAGGGCACGCTCGACTGTCATGATCCGACCCTTTCGCTTGTGCCTTGCCAGGTGAACTCGGTGACCGGCAGGTGCTTGCGGCAAGCGACGCAGTAGGTCGCGCCATAGAAGTTCGGCCGCCGCGCGTAGGTTTCTGCGATTTCGCGGCTCATCCGCGTGACGGTGCCGCAGGCGTCGTGGACGTAGCTGCGGCGCAATGGTCGAACGAAACCCTTCGCGCGCTCCTCCTCCGACAGCACCAGGTACACCTCGGCCTGCGCGACCGGCTCTGAGTCCGGGCCGTGCGTCAGGCGAGGGTCAGTGGGATCGGTAGTGGTCATTCCGCGCGCTCCACGAGGGATTCGACAGCATCGCACCAGCGGGCGAGATCCGCGTCGGCGTCCAGCTCGGCGGCCCGCTTCAGGGCGTTCTCGCTGGCCTTGGCATAGATCTTCTCGTTGCCCAGCAGGGCCTGGAGCGCCTTCTCCCATCGGTCGATGTCTTCGCGGTCGGCGAAGATGCCGGCGTCGCCCAGGTTCTCCTTCAGCCCCGGCGTGGGGTGCGCGATGACAGGGATGCCGGAGCACATCGCTTCGGTGCCGACCCTGCCCCAGGACTCGTAGTCGCTGGGCATCAGGACGACCCTGGTGCGTGCGTACACCTCGTCCCGCATGCGGTTGAAGGGGACGTGCGGGATCTGCTCGACGTTGGGCAGCTCGCTGCCGAGCTGGACGCCGTAGGCGCCCCCGACGGCGAGGAATGGCACCTCGGGGAGTCGGCGCGCCAGCTCGTAGAACACCTCGGCACCCTTGGTGGCCGTAGCGTTCACGATCGTCACAGCGTCACCGGGTTTGGTGGCGTACTCGGCGACATCGACGCTCGGGTTGATGACGATGCCGTTCTCGTGGTCGCCCAGTTCCTTGCGCATCCACTCCGAGTTGTAGACGACCAGCGCTGGTCGCGCCTCGTCGATCGCCTTCTTCGTTGGGTAGAAGGTGTTGTGGGCGAGCACGATGTACGGCGTGCCGTAGCCCTTGGCGATGGCCGCCGTGGAGTCCACGTTCTCCAGATGAGAGATGAGCACGTCAGCTCTCGTCCAGGTGTCGTTGACGCGGGCGCGGGCCGGCACGACCCGCACCCCGTCAACGTCGTAGGCCTCCCGAGCGGGTGTGTACCGGGCGATCCATGCCGTACAGCGGTGTCCGCGTGCCACCAGGGCGCGCAGGAGGCTGTGCAGCATGGTCTCGGCGCCGGCATTGTGCTCGGGAACGTACGCATGCACCCGAGCTGCGATGTCAAGGTGTCGTTTCGCCATTAGCTGCCCGAGGCGGTGCCGAGGTAGGCAACGAAGGCGTTGACGTCGCCGCAGACGAAGCCGAAGTAGGCCTCAGCGAGCAGGAGGACCAAGTTCTCCTGGAACGCCGAGTGGACCACACCGTCTTCGTCGATGTAGGTGGCCTCCGTGCTGATGCGCACCGTGATGTCCATGCCGACGCCGTAGGCGCACTGGCTCCAGTCACCACCGATGGCACGCAGGCCGGTGTCGGCGAGCCCGGACTGGCGGATGAGCTTGCCGGAAACGCCGCGGCTGTAGGACAGCGGCTCGCCGATCAGCGTGCCGCCGCCGGCGGCGTCGACTCCACCGGTCGTGGTATCCACGAAGATGGGACGACCAGTGGTATCCGTGGCCAGCAAGAGCTTCGGCTTCAGGCGCTGGTCGGCAATGAACCCGGTGAAGTCGTAGTTGTCGTCGACAACCAGATCCATGCCCTTCACCAGGTCGGCGTAAAGGCCCCCTTGGCCCTGGGACGTTGTGCCCAGCGTGATGGTCTTGTCGGTGGCCGCGAGGTAGTCGGCGAAGGGGCCGGTGGCACCCTTCATGGTCTTGCCGTGAACGCCGGCGTAGTCGAATGCGCGGGCGAGCGCGGTCGGAAGGTCGCGCTGGAGCTGGTCGTAGAGACCGGCCGCGTTGGTGCGCGCGATTTCCTCGGACACCGGGATGAGGGCCGCGACCTTTTTGCCGGTCATGGTCTTGACGCCGATTCCCGAGCTGGACAAGGGCTTCCGGCCGGCCTGGTCAACCCAGTCGGCGACCGGAACGTCCATCGGAACCGGAATGGCGGTGGCCGCGTCCAGCGCCAGAGGTACCCGGCGAGCCCGGCGCATGATCGCGGACTGTTCGGTGGCCTTGGCGAAGATCGGGCCGGTGAGCTGCGGCGGAAGCAGGGTGCTCGGAATGGCCCCTGTTTGCAGCACAGGCGTTGCAGCCATGGGGGTGCTTCCCTTTCAGATAGGGCTTTAGCCCTTACGTCCCAACTGCTGGTTGAGGAATGCGGCGAACTGCTCGCCCTCGGACTGGGCGGACTTGCGGTTGCCCGATGAGCCCTGACTGCGATCCGGCGCCGGACGGCGCGGCGCAGGTGCGCCTTCGGCCTTTCCCCAGTGGGGCTTGCGCTCCAGCAGCTCGGCCAGCTCGCGCTTGATCCCCTCGGTGTCAATGTCGCCGTTCTCGTCGACGTACTCAGACGGGTCGAGAGCTGACGCGGCATCGTCGGGGTCGGCGAACCCATCGGCTGCCAGGGCGCGAATCTCGGACTTGACGGCGCGGGCTACCGCTGCGGCTGCGCGCTTGTTGGCCGTCTCGGCGGCTTCCTGGGCCTTCTGCTCCGCGGTCTTCTGGCTCTCCAGGAGCTTGTTGTATTCCGCGAGTTGCGGTTCGGCCTGCTTCAGTCGTTCGCGTAGGCCCTTGGCTTCACTACGAGCCTTGGATACCTGGTCGAGGATCGCCTTGCGGGAATCGTCGTCCAGGTCGCCGAGCAGGTCGTCCAGGGAGCGTCGCTTGGTGCCGGCATTCGCGGCCCCGTTCTCGGTGGCGGCAGTCGTGCCACCCTCAGGGCTCGCATCCTGGTTCGCGTTGTCCGTGCCGGGCTGAGCGCCGGCTTCCTCGTTAGTCGGTTGGGTTTCGGACATGACGGGTTACGTCCTCCAGGGACTGTTCGATGGCTCCCACGCCTGGCGGGAGGAAGAGTGAGTTGACCGACCGGCCGAGATGTGTCGTCAGCACCCGTTGGAGGCAGACCGATCGGTCAAGACGGGTTAGGCGCTGGCCGTGCCACGGCGCCGGGCATAGCGCTGGCGTCGGCGGGCGTTGATGGCGTCCTTCTGGTCCGGGTACAGCTCGCGTCTGCGCGCGTTCCTGGCGCCCTTGTGCTCGGGATAGATCGCGCGGCGGAAGGCATTGATGGCTGCCTTGCCGCTCTTGCCCTTGGTGGAGGACTTCCACAGCGCGGTCCACTCGCGCACGTAACCGGGCGGCTGGAAGGTCTCGCCTTCGAAGACAGGGACGGCCAGACAGCGGCAGTTGTCGTGATACCGCTCACCGGAACGCTCACGGCCGGGGCCGACGATCAGCGCTGTATCGCTGTCGCTATAGACGCCGCCCCTGGTAGCCAGCATCCGGCAGAAGTAGCAGGCATTCGGGCGCGCGATCCTCGCCCAGCCCTGGGCTGCGGGGTCCTCGACGGATGCGTCCGCGGCGGTTTGCCGGCCGGTGTCGAGCACCAGCTTTTCGGCGCCAGCCTCCACGTTGTCTCTGGCGTCCTCGGGGCTCCCGCCAGACCACATCTCACTGGTGGCCCAGCGCAGGACCGCCTCGATCTGGTCGCGCTCCGGCGGTTCGATCGGCGCCAGGTCGAACTCGGAATCCACGCCGGCGTCGTCGCGGGCGGCCTCATACATCTCCTGAGCCAGCGCGCCCATCGCAACCGCGTACTCCTCGATGACGGCAGCAGCCGCCTCGATCCACATGTCCAGCGTTTCCTCGTCGAGCCGGTCCCACAGCACGTCCAGGTCGGACAGCAGGAGCACGATCAGGGCGGCCTGTGCCTCCTGGAGTTGCTGAGCATCCTCGACGGCAGCGGCCACTACTGGACCGCCTCACCGGGGGCGTTGGCCTCCACCGGCTGCCTCTCGGGCTGTGGACGCTGGGGAATCGTCTGGGTGAGGTTGCGGACCATCTCGCGGCCGTTGGCTCGCCGGCGCTCGGCCACGACCCGGCGGCGCTGGCCGTGAGATAGACCCACCATGTCGAGCACGACGTCGGACTCCGGAGGGAGGATGCCGGCCTGGACGAGCTTGACGGCGGCGTCGGTCTGGGCGGCGACGGTTGGCGTGGCGGCGTTGCGCCAAACGGTCTCGATGCGCTTGCCGGGGTCGGGCGGTGTGCCGTCGCGCAGCCACAGGGCAAGCCGCATCACGCGGGACCAGACGGCGCCGAAGTAGTGCTGGCGGCGTTCGGCCTTCTTTACCAGCGAGGCATCGTTGGCGCGGATCGCATCGGCCGAGGCAGGGTTGTCGGTGCTGTAGCCGAAGTACTGCGGCGACAATCCCGTGTGGGCGCTCATGATGCGCGCGTACATGTCCACGATCGCCGTCTGGCTTGACGGGTCGTGCGCGGCGAACTGACCGACTTCGGGGGTGTTGCCTTCCTCGTCGCGTTCGAGCGCGAGGATGCGGCCAATGTAGGTCTGCCAGGCCGTCTTCGGGGTTCCGTCGGGGGCTTGGAAGGCTTCCTCGGCCGCGCCGAGGATGTAGCGCTGCGGCGCGCCGAAGAACTCAGCGGCGACTTCGATGCCCATCAGCCGGCGACAGGCCGCATCGGTGATGCTCATGATCGGTGCGGTGATGTCGCTGCTGCCGCGTCTGTCAGCGGTGCGTTGACGGTTCGACAGCCGGAACACCGGCACGACGCCGAGGTTGTGTTCGTCGCGGTCGACGACTTCCCAGCCGCCGGCGCCCAGGCCGCCCTCCATCAGGGAGATGGTCTGGTTCGGCAGGTACAGCGTGGCGGCGCGCTCGATCTCGGTTGGCGGCGTATCGGGGGTGTTGTCCATGTCGTACATCCGCAACGCCGCCACGATCATCCGTAGCCGCGCGTCGTAGAGCACGGTGACCTGCGTGGGCGATTCGACAGTGATGATCGGCATGCCGTCGGGCTCGTCCGCGGTGCCGCCGACAACGTAGCTGTGCCCGTAGATCAGCGCGTCCAGGTGGGCGAGCTGGCTCTCCATGTCGAGCATGTTGGCCGTCCAGATGTCAGCCAGGCCGCTATCTGCGGAGGCGGCATCGGCGAACCGGAAACCCTCGATATCAAGGCGTTCCTCGACGCGATCGACGGCGATGCCGGGCCAGCCGACGACGGTACGCAGGCCGCGAAGCTGAGGCGGAATCGAGATGCCTAGGTCGCGGATCAACTGCTCGCCGCGGTAGTAGGCGTCGTAGAGCTGAAGGAATGGCACTGCGACGGTCAGCTCGGCCTGGAGGAACTGGAGCAAGTCCAGCTCCTCCTCAGACAGCTCCAGCAGGGGCAGGGTCGGCGTGCTCATCGAGCCTCCTGCTTGCTCATCTTTTCGAGGCTTTCGGCGGCGAGGCGCAAGAGCGCGGCCAGGTTCGCCAACGTCTCTTCGGCGGTCGGCCCCGGCGTGATGTCGCCGATGACTCCGCTGAACCGGCCGTCAACGATCAGCTCGACACCCCACGGGCGCAGCAGATCCTCGTGGAACTGCGCCGCTGCCCGGCGGGTAGAACCCTCGAAGGCGGTGAATTCGCTGTCAGGCAAGGACGATCACGCGGCCCTTTCCGGTCGCACGGTGGAGGCGTTTCTTGTACTCCTTGCTGGAAAGGACCAGCCGGCGAACCATTCGTGCACCGATCACCGCCACACAGGCGTCGATCTTGCGCGGCGAGGACGGGGATTCCTTGCCGATCGAAGTGCCCCAGCGGTTGGTGCGCCGGCGCGCGTTGACAACGTGCCGGCCGAGGACGGCGTTGCCGTCGTGAGTGAAGCGTCGGTCGTTGATCTCGGTCTCGGTCAGCTCGCACGACATGGTGAAGTCGTAGACCTTGGAGCGCATATCCCAAGCGATCGCCTGCGGCTCCTTTCCACCCGGAACCGCCCACACGAGAAGGTCGTCGGCGTACCGCTCGGGCCAGGTGACCTTGGCGAAGCCTTCCCATTCCTTGACGTCGCTGAAGAACGCCAGGACGTTGTACTTGGCGAAGGCCTGCTCGACGGTGGCGTCAACCTCGCCAACGGGAACCACGTCGCTGGTGTCGTGCGCGGGCTCTGGTTCCCAGATGCCGAGGGTGAAAACGTGGCCGTCCGCCATGGTGCAACCCATCAGGGCGCTGGCATCCCGTGACTTAGAACCGTCGAAAAATAAGACGATATCCTCGTCCGCCTCAACCTTGCGCTCGCTGTCCCGGAGCGCTGCCCATGCCTCACGGGTGGTCCAGGCATCCTCGCTTGCCACCGGCTGGTTCAGGTATTTGCGTCGGGATTCGCTGGGCGCGGCCGTGGGGTCCCAGATCCGCTCCATGATGGCGCGGATATCGACCCACCAGCAGTCGTCGTAGACGAAGCGAAGCGCCTTCTCCAGGGACTCCGGATCGGCCATGTCGGTGTCCGGCGGGGCGACGCGAGCGTCATAGAGAATCTTCGAGGAACCGCGAACGCGCCCTTCCTCCTGGGCGATCCAGGCGTCGAACGTCTTCTCCGCGACGCATTCCCTGCCGGGCTCCCAGGAGTTGCACAGCTCCAGCAGGCGGCTACCGGACTTGGCGAGGTTGTCCAGCAGCGTGGAAGCCAGCCGGTCGCCGCCGCGTTGTGGAACCCACAGCTCCGTCTCATCGGCGAACACGATGCGGATGGTCAGAGCCCTTGCACCCAAGGGCTCTCGCGTCGTCGACGAGTATGCGATCGACGTCGGGAAGGAGAAGTTCTTCCTGCCGCCGGAGGGGACGCTGGAGCAGA
>Ga0105035_100032_pt1 | contig 13293 bp, 22 predicted proteins | sample RS_233metaG_FD_91483 | JGI IMG/M metagenome (GOLD analysis project Ga0105035, IMG submission 91483) | Switchgrass associated microbial communities from Austin, Texas, USA, to study host-microbe interactions - RS_233 metaG | ecosystem: Host-associated > Plants > Roots > Rhizosphere | place: USA...
CCGACATACTCTCCGACCCACCTGTCCGTGATCGCCCCGACCGTACAAATCAGCCCGGACACGATCATCGATGCCGCCCACACGAAGACGATCCATCCCCCGCCGGATGCGTCCTCCACGCTGACCGGTGGGAACACCAGGGCGGCCACGCCGGAGATGACCAGGGACAGGTAGCACATGACACGCGACCACCGCAGGAAGGTGGCCGCGTGTCGGATCCAGGTGCCGCGGATGCTCACTCGGGGGGTCCTCCGCTCGTGATGGCGGCGGCCACGGCTTCGGCCTTGGCGCGACCCATGGCGGCAACCAGGGCTTCGGCGATGTCTTCCGCTTCGGCTTCGTCGGAGCCGAAGGCTTCGCGGACGGCTTCGGCTGAGGCGGCGGCCACCACGCTGGTGGAGGCCTCGATGCGGGCCAGGATCGCGGCCTTGTCCCCGTCGTCCATCTGGACGTTGGCGAGCACGGCGGCGGTAGCTTCGTTGTTCGCCTTGATGGCGGCGGCGACGTCCGCCAGGAGGCTGTAGGCGAAGGTCCGCGGGACGCCGGGGCGGAAGGGGTTCGGGATGCCTTGTGCCCACGCGTCCCGGCCGATCCGGGATGTGGGGGTACCGTCGGTGTGCTCGCCACCGGCAAAGAACTTGTTGAGTGCTGAGGTCACTTCTGCTTCGGACACTTCGCCCTCCAGTACACCGATCTCTGTGAAGTAGCGACGGATGATCGCCACCCGGTTGTGGAATTCGCTGTCCCGGAACCAGGACACGTGTGTATGCGTTTCGTGGGAGCTGTCACCCGTGGATCGGATCCCCAGCCGGTCCCAGCGTTTGACGGTCTTGCCGTCCAGGGAGTAGATGACCTCCCGGATGTCCAGGGAGTCCGCGGTGCCTGCCTGGCATTGCTGGACCAGCCAGGCGGAGAACGTCCGGAGGTTGTGGGTCCGTCCCTGCCAGGTGAACGAGAACCAGCCGAAGTCGACGGCGCTGGACGCGTCGGACAGGCCGTTACGGTCCCGCGAGGATTCGCTGACGGAGTAGGCGCCCGCGGTCAGGTAGCCCTTCCCGATGTGGTATGACGTGCCGGGCTCGCTCCGGGAGATGCCGACGGACCGGGGGTCGATGACGAACCCGGCCTTGGCCAGACAGTCCATGTAGAGGGTGCGTACGGCCCTCAGGCTTTCCGGTGAAACGGTCATGCGGGGTCCCCCCGTCGTCAGGTCTCGCCACACCGCGGGGTCGCGGATGGCGCTTTTGCTGACCTTGATGGTTCCGCGGCTGCCGTCGGGGAAGGTCAGCGGCTCCACGGCATATTGCATGATCGCCAGGTTGTCCCATCCTCCGTACCCGGCCCGCCAATGCGGGCTCTGGTCGCCCGGGTAGCGGCCGGGGTACCCGGCGTTGGGTGCGGCCCACAGGTGCGGGGCCAGGTCGGAGACGCTCCATCCGGGCCTGGCGGTCCACCACCAGTCGCCGGTGTAGAGAGCGATGGGGCGGCGGAGGATCGCGGCCACGTACTGGATGTATTCGCGCACGGCGGCCAGGTCCGGGACGGGGTCGGACTCCACGTCGACCTGGTGTGCGGTGCCCTCCTGAAGGTCCAGGGCGGCCATTTGCTCCAGACAGTGTCTGGCCTGGACGGCGCCGGGGACACCGGCGACGAAGTAGTGGAAGGTCGAGATGCCCAGTCCGAGTCGCCGGGCTTCCGTCACCCACCAGGCGACCCGCGGGTGTACGGACTTGCCGCCGTTGCCGTGGGAGATCTTCAGGTTGACCGCGTCGAACCCTGCGCGTTTCACGTCGTCCGGCCGGAGGTCACCCTGGTAACTGGCGACGTCCAACAGGTAGATGGTCATCCTGGTTCACCTCCGCCCTCCGATCATCCCCGTCAGGGCCGCAGGGTCAAGACGTGCGAGACCCCCTGCCGTCAGCCATCGGCAGAGGGTCTCTGGTGTGGGGCGGGTCAGGCGTCGTACGTGTGGTCCCAGTCGCCGTTCTTGGCGTCGGCCATGAACCGGTTCCATTCGGCCTGCGTGAAGGTGACGGACCCGTCGTTGCCTTCGATGGTGGAGGTCACGGTGACCCCGTCGTCGTGGCGCTTGACGTCGACACAGGTGTCCGTACCACAGCGTCCGTTCTTGTTGCCCTGCATGGGCTTCCTCCGATGTGGGGTTCGGCAGTGCCCCCGGATCCGGGGGACCTCGGATAGTCCGGAGTCTATCGGCCGGGGGAGGTCAACGGTGGGGGTGCTCACCATCTGAGGATGACGGTAGAGTGTCGTCAGGTCAGCGTCTGGATGCGTCCCGCCGAGGGGTTGTGCGCGCGGCTCCCGGCATCCCGGGATAGGGCTTCACCAGGCTGACCGGTCGCCTTGTCGGACGGAGCGTTCACGCGCCGTTAGCGGGTGGCCCGCCAGCGGCCGGTCAGGGTGTGCGTCCCGACCGGCCGCGGTTGGCGGTCAGGAGCACCAGTACATGGCGGCTTCGGTCATGGCCTCTTCGGCGCTGCCGTGCCAGAACGTCCGGACGGTGGATGACGGGAAGGCCTGGAACATGCCGGGCTTGTCCCAGTGCCGGAAGATGCCGATCTCCAGGACCCAGTCCCCGTCGCAGTTGCCGATGGCGCCGACGACGCCCGCACCGTGCTGGATGACCAGGTATTTCTCCGCCCGCTTGTTGGTGTCGCGGGTGATGAACAGGTGGTCGCCCTTGCCTTCCCGGCGGACGCGGGTGCCGCCGGTCACGTTCTGGAAGGTGACCGCGGGGGCGGTGGTGGAGCGGCGGATCGCGGCGGTGGTGGTCATCTCTGCCTCCCGGCGGTTGGTGTACTCCGAGTCTAACGCCCGGGACGTTGGGACGCAACCCCCGGGGCGTGATCGTGTCCGGTATCGCCTCGATGTCCGTGGAAAATGGGGAAGGCCCCGCCACGGCGGGGCCTGGCGACCGCCGGTCAGGCGATCGAATCCCAGAGCGGGACGAAGGCGGTCGGGTCGGTGACCACGAAGCACTCCAGCCCACCGAACTGGTTGGTGGCGGGGTAGACCAGCGCGCCGTCCGACTCGCGGACCAGAGGTGCGCCGGTGATCTCGGTCAGCCAGGAGCCGAACTCGCCCCGGCACTCCTGCTCCACGATGTTGCCGACCATCAGGAACCGGCCGACCACGGCGGAGACGGTGATGAAGTGGTGGGCGGTGGTGATGGTGGCGTTCATGTGATCCTCCTTGGATCGGTTGGGCTGATACCAAGAGTCTAACGCATGGGACGTTAGGCCGTCAACGCCCGGGGCGTGGAAAGTTCCTGGAAGAATCTTGCCGGACCCCTTGCGCATCCAACGCCCGGGACGTTAGAGTCATTGGCATAACTCCACAGCGACAACCTCCAGGGAGGTACCGAACCGCGGCCGGTCGCCGCGGGAGGCGGGACCCCGAGGGGAGGGGCCAGCGCATCCAGCGCCGGTCGCCTGATCTCCCTGGAGGACCCGTTCGCCGAGGTAGTGAACCTGGCCGTGGCAGGCCAGGGAGGTACGACCCGAGGGACCGGCTCCGCCAGCCAGGCGGATGCGCGGTGATCCCGGTGAACGAGCCAGCCGGGAGTTCCGCAAATAGCGGCGGGCTCCCGGGGTCAGACCCCCCACGCGCGGGTCTGCGGTCGCCGCCGGACCCGCGCCCCCTTTTTCTGGTTGCAGAGCTGCCCGCACGTCGGGCACGGGTTCTGCTTCACCGCCCGGCCCGCCCCCATGGTCCCGTGAGCTGGCTGGAGATTTTCCAGGGCGTCGAACCCTGGCATCCGCTGGCCGGTGGCCAGGTCCCGCGGCCAGTCCTTGTCGGAGATGATGTGGTCCGCGGTGGCCGCCCCGTCGTGGCCGCACAACGCACAGCGGGTGCTCTGAGCAAGGAGCGTTGCCCGGTTCTTCCGGTAGACGTGGTTGCCGGTGCCGGACCGGCCGGACCGGCTCATCCGACCATGCCCCGGATCGTGCCGGGGCCGGAGCGTTCGCCGCTGACCTGGCCGACGCCGGAGCTGCTCCCGGTCAGCACGGACGGGGCGAGTTCGGCTGTGTCGCGAATGACCGTGACCGAATCCGCGTCGGCGTAGTGGATCAGGTCGGACACCCCGGAGCCGGAGATCGTCACCGTACCGACGATCGTCACCATGGGCGGCTGTACGCCGGTGGCGGGGGCGCCGGACATGGTCAGCGTGCCCGTGATCGTGACGACCGTGACGAGAGCGGGGGCCGTGGGGGTGGCCGCGGGGATCGTGGTAACGCCGGTGATCGTGGCGACCACGACCCGGCTCCCCGCCGACCCGGTCCCACTGATCGTGACTACCCCCAGGATGGTCGCCGCACTGGCCCCGGTCGCGACCGAACCGGAGACGGTCACGGTTGGCGGCGCGATGGTGGCCGGAACCGGCAGGGATCCGGTACTCACGTCGCCAGTTACCGCCGCCATTCCGTTGATCGTGGCGGGTGCTGGCCGGGCGCCCGCCTGAGCGGTGCCGGACATCGTGGTGGAGCCGTTGATCGTGGCGGGCGTGGGGGCCGCACCGGCTTGCGCCGTGCCCGTCACGGTGACGGTTCCGTTGATCGTGCTGGGGTTGGCGGTGCCGCCTGAGGATGTCTGGGCGGACCCGCTGACCGTGGTCGTCCCGGCGATGGTGGCCGGGGCGACGGTGGAGCCGGTGGCCGCGCTGCCGGAAACGGTGACCGCGGGTGGCGCGATCGTGGCCGGTACGGGCGCGCTGCCCGCGGCGGCAGTGCCTGTGACCGTGGCCGTGCCTGCGATCGTGGCCGGTGCTGGCCGGGCTCCGGCTTGCGCCGTTCCGGTGACGGTGGCCGACCCGAGGATGGTCGCCGGGCTGGCGGTGTGCGAGATTCCTGCCACACCGGTGATCGCGGCCGTTCCTGCGATCGTGGCCGGGCTGACCGTGGAGCCGGTCCTAGCCGATCCGGTGATGGTCGCCGTTCCCGCGATCGTGGCGGGTGCTGGCCGGGCGCCCGCCTGAGCGGTGCCTGTGACGGCGGCTGTACCCGCGATGGTCGCTGGACTGGTGGTGGCTCCGGCGGATCCGGTGCCTGTGACGACCACGGCTCCGGCGATCGTGGCCGGGGTGGCGGTGCCGCCGGTCTGCGCGGTGCCGGTGATCGTGGTCGTCCCGGCGATGGTCGCGGGTGCCGGAGCGGATCCGGCTTGGGCGGTGCCGGTGACGGCGACCGATCCGGTAATGGTGCCGGGGTTGGCGGTCGCATCCAGGGTGTCGACGCTCGTGAAGACGTACGGGGGTGGGGTGCTGGCCCACTGGATGCCCGGCCCGTCCTCGGTGGTGGCCGCTCCGGCTCCGGCGGTCAGGGTGCGCCCGTTGCCGGAGTAGTCGGCGGTGAAGTCCCCCAGGTTGTGGAGCGGCCACCAGCCCGCCAGGTCGGCGTATCGGGTCGGCCTGCCGTGGAGGGCTTCCATGAACAGTTCGGTGGAGGTCAGGGCGGCAGTCCACAGCTTGACGTGGGCAAGCCGCCCGTTCTGCCACTGGGCGTCGTCGGTGTAACGCTGCATGCGGATGTTATCGAGCGCGAACCCAGATTGCGGGGGAAACGCGGCTGTCGCGGTCAGCGTGGTGGCGCTGAGCGCACGCATGTACGCGGTCGCCGACGTTCCGCTCACCGAGACGGCCAGGAAATACCAGGTACCGACGGTCTGGGTGGCCATGTTGTCGGCGTTGGTGTCGTTGAAGACGATCCGCTGACTGACCCCGTCGGTCTGGGTCTGGAAGGAGACGGAGTTGGCGATGGTCCCGCCGTCCACCACGAGCGCTGTGGAGAACGTGTTGCGGTCGACGACGATGTTCGACCACATGCAGAACGTGAAGTTCGTCTGAGTGCCGAGTCCGAGGGATCCGGTGTAGGCCTGGTTTTCGGCGGAGACGCGTAGGGCCATGCGCAGGGCCTATGTGTCGCTGTAGGACAGGATGACCGCGGTCACGATGGCATCGCCGGTCATGGTGTCGGAGCCGTTCGCGGTGAGCCGGGACAGCCGGAACGTCACCAGGTCGAGGTTCGCGACGGAGTCCAGGTTGGACACGGTGATGGCGCACGTGTGGAGCCGCTGGCCGGTGGTGCCTAGGTGGGTGTCGGCGACGGTTGTCTCGGTTGCCAGGGCGTCGGTCTCGATGTCCTGAGTGTCGGCGTCGGGGGTGATCGCCCGGATGGATCCGCCCCACACGACCCCGCCGGAGGATGCGGTGTCGGCGTACCACAGGACGGTGGCGGTGATGTTGCCGGAGCCGTACGCCAGGATCGGGAACTGCCAGAATCCGTTCTCCTGGCTGCTGGCGTCGTAGGCGAGCCCGGACACCGGCAGGTTCGTCCCGTTGATCTTGGTGAACTGGGGGAAGGCGGTCGCCAGGCCTAGCGCGTTCTGGGGATCCAAGAACATCCGGGTGGTTGCCACAGATCAGTCCCCCTCGATGCGCAGCTTGTTGATGCGCATCATCAGCACGTAGGCGAATATCCATGTCTTCTGGACTGCCGTGGTGGCTGAGGCGACGTTGGCCGGAAGGGTCGCGATCCAGGAGGCCTGGTTGTCGTCGATCCACTGGTCTGTGGCGTTGACGGCCGTACGTAGCTCAGCCTTGGTCATCGGACCTAGGGGGGCTTCGTTGTCGCGCATCAGTTGGTCGGTGACCTTCTGACGGTCGGCGGCGGACAGCGCCATGGCGACCTCCTACGGGGTGAGGTCCAGCGCGAACACGCCGGTGGAGGCGAACTGGACACCGAAGGTTCCGTTGTTCGTGGCGAAGTCCGCACCGAAGTTGATAAGGAACATCAGCGGGTCGGACGCCAGCGCGTCGGCGTACAACCGACCGGCCCGCACCCCGGACAGGGTCGTGGCCGAAACGGCGAAGTCGTTGCAGTCGTACATCAGCGTCCCGGCCGGAGACACGGTCACGGTCGGGGATGCGGAGGTGCCGCCCGCGGCGATGGCCGACAGCGCGATCCCGCCGGTCACCCACCCGGTCCCGGTCACCTCGTTGGTGTTCGACCAGGCGGCGTCGGTGTCGAAGTTCGGCGTGGCCGAGTTGTTCAGGAGCGCGAACTTGTGGGTGGTGAGGCTGAAGTCAAACGCGAGTTGTGTCCCGTCGAACATGTCGACGAAGTTCGCGAGGTACAGCCCGGATGCGGTGACCGCCATGGCTCAGTCCTCCCCGACCCGGCGGAGCCGCGGGCCGCGCTGATAGTCGGGTGTCGCCGCCCGGGTGATGCCGATGAACGCGGCGACCGGCTTCCCGTCGGAATCGACACGCGACCGGCGGTGGGTGCGCCGGGCGGCCACGAGGTCGTCCGTGGCCGCCCGGTAGGCCTCCGTGTTGGCGGCGGTCGGATCCTTCAGGAACGCGGCCTGCGCGGCGATGTAGGCGGCGGACGCGTCGGCGATGCGCTGGCTCATGAAGTCCTCGGCCTGAACGCTGTCGTCGTCGGGTCCGTCCGGCCCCATCGGAGGGTTGTCCTCCAGGAGCCGGGCCACCACGGCGGCCTTGTACGGGAAGTGTTCTCCCGGGTCGGCCAGCCGGGCGGCGGCCACGTCCGCGCGGGCTCTCGTCAGGGCCTCCCCCGTGCTGCGCTGCTTAGCGGGCATTTTCGACCCTCCCGGTCTGTGGGTTGCGGACGGCCTGGATGGTCTGGACCCGGGCGACCGCGTCCACCCGGTCGTCCCGGGTGGCATGCTCGGTGACCTTCCCCGCTTCCGTGATCGTCGACTTCCAGGGCTTGCCGGTCTCGGGATGTTCGCGTCCCTCCCGGACAACGGTCCGGGTGCGCCGACCGACCATCAGGGTCCGGAGCTTGGCGACGTCGATGGGGGTTCCGTGCCCGGGGCGGCTGTCCGGCATGTCTGACCTCTGGGTGATCACTGGGTGTGTCGCCTGATCGTCGCATGTCACCGCGGGGGTCGACCAGGGGTAAGGTTCGGTGCCTCGCGGTGGACTCCTCCGGCGTGGCGTCCGGGGGCTAAGCGGACGTGCCGGGGAAACCCGAAGCTCCGAGCCCGCCACCCCTAGTCGTCGGCCCGCCGACGGCGGGCGCCGGGCACCGTGCGGACCTTGACCCGGCGGACTTTCCCGACCTTCGTGGTGCGCGGGAGGTCGTCGTCCAGGTCCATCTCCTGTTCGGCGGCCCGGAGCCAGCCGTGGTCTTCCCGGAGGGGGGCAAGTTCGGCGGGGGAGTCTTCGGATCCGGTGCCGCCAGTCTCCGCTCTACCCCGCCGAACCGTCATGCCATCAGCATGCGCGGCGGGTGACGGGGTTCGCAAGGATTCGCGTGAACGGGGCGCCCCGCTGTACGCGTCGCTGGCGAACAGGTGCGGTCGCGGACTCGCGGGTCCCCCGGTAAAGATCTTGGCTCAGATTGGCTCTGAGGCCGTTTCGGGGTCTGAGCGTGGAAGGACCCGCCATCACGGAGGAGATGGCGGGTCCGGGGGGGGCTTCCTGGAGGACCGTATCAGGCCAGATACTCCGCCTCGATGTTCAGCGCGGCCACAGACGTGTAGCTCAGGTTCAGATGGCCGACGTTGCCGGAGGTCTGCTTGAACCGCTGGTCATTCTTGATCGCGACCTTGCGGATCTCGGTGGCACCCATGGTGACGGTGACGTTCACGTCGGACCCGAAGTTCGACAGCTCCACCGAGTCCAGGGTGATGACGGATGCGGTGCCGGTCGTCTCGAACCGGAGCAGCGTGTACGAACCCGACAGCGCGACCGAGTCCCCGCCGCCCGCGGGCGTGACCGGCGTGACGGCCTGGCCAGCCGTGGCCGACCCGTAGGAGCTGGACAACGGATTGAGCCCCAGAGGGGTGATGATCGCCATGGCTTGGCTCTCCTTTCGCTGTCCGGAGCGTAGATCAGAGCAGATCCGGGGGGATAGTCCGCGCGTCGCGGAGGTTCGCGGTCCGACGGGTCACCGCCACCCGGCCGGGCCGGATCACCTTGACCGGGTCCAGTTCCAGGAGCCTCAGATACAGCTCCGACGGGATCACATCGTGCGGCTGGCGGCCATCGTTGAAGACGTGCCCGAGTCCGTCCAGGCCACCGGACAGGGTCAGGGCCGAGTCCACCTCCCAGGAACAGATCACCCGGACCGGGTCGCCGTCGGCGTCGGTGCGGGACAGCCACCGGTTCAGCGGCGGGACGTTGACGGGGAGCCGGTTCAAGGCGATGGCCGGGTAGCACTCGAACGCGTACGGGATGCGTTTGCGCGCCTGGCGTTGCGCGATCTCGGCAACCAGGTCTGCTTGGCCGGGCTGGTACCGCGGAAGGATGTACGTCCATTCGTCGGTCCAGTGCTTCGCCGTCCGTAGTGTGATCTCACGCATCCCGCCGGGCTGGGCTTCGACCATTGTCGGGCCGAAGGCGTCTCCGCCGGTCTCTCGCCACTCTCGGCCGTGGGCCTGCGTGATGATGCCGGTGTGCCGGATCCGCCACCAGGTACGCCAGGTCAGGCGGCTCTTCCAGGGGGCCACCAGGATCTGGCCGAGTCCGACAAGGCCCCCGGCACCTCCGCCGATCGGTCCGAACGCAATCCAGCCCGGCCCGAGTTCCGTCATGCTGCCGAGCACGGTTCCCCCTCCGCGTTGCATCGCACGGCGACCAACCCGCCGAAGTCGTCGGCCTCGCCGGTCAGGCGGTACCACAGGGTCTCCGGCTTGATCCGCATCTCGATCAGGTCTCCCTCGATCGAGCACCACAGGGACGCTCCGCGGCGGAGCATCTCGACCAGTTCAGGCGTCCAGGACGTGGCGTCCGGCGGCGGCCCTTCCAGGGTGACTTCCCCGGACAGGCAGTCCAACGTGATGATGATCGTCTCGGGTTCCATGGTCGCTGCGTCAGCCACGCCGGGCTCCGGGGGTGATGTTCGGGATCAGGAGCTGGCCTGGCCGCCCTCCGGCGCCGTTCGACAGGATCAGGCCCTGATGCTGTTCGCTGGCGGCCTTGGCTTGCATCGCGGCCAGGCCCTGAGCGATGCCCATCCCGAACTGTTCGGCGGCCTGCCACGGGATCCGGACGGTCATGGACACGGTGCCGTCACGGAGTTCGAGGACCGCCCATCGGCGGCCTTTCGCGTCGGGCTGGGTCAAGCCGACGGCTGCGGCCACCGGCAGGGGCGGAAGTTCCTCTCCGGGCGGCATCTGCGGGGGGACGACCGCGGACCCGTCGGGGCTGACGGTCCATGCTGGCGCGGCCGGTGCGGGCCGGGCCTGGTCATCGGACATGGGTTCTCCGTTTCGGGAGGGATACCGGTGCGGGTCGCCCGCGGCCGGTCTGGTCAGGTGCCCGCCGCGGGTGCGCACCCGCGGCGGGCAGTGGGGTTATCCCCTGCAACCGAACAAGGTTGGGATCTGGGGGTGGGTCACGAGCGTCGCCCGCGGGGCCACAGTGCGAGCACTGTCACGCACAACAGGATGACCCACCAGTGGTCGATCAGGAAGTCGATGACTTTGATTGCGGTGGCGGTGTCGTCGGCCCGCTCCCGGAGCCTCTCCCAGACCGCGGCCGGGTCGACGTCGTTCACGACGTGATCTCCCACAGCCACGCTACGAACGCCACGATGCAGAGACTGCCCGCGCACATCGCCACGATCGGCCAGTGGACATCCCACCAGCGGGAGATGCGCTGCCGGACGGTCAAAGCCGCCAAGGCCTCCTGGCGGCGTAGCTCCAGGTACGACAGCCGGTCCCGTTCTACACCCTCCCGGATGTAGGTCTGCCAGTCGCGTTCCCACGGCGCCCGGCCGGTCATCGCGCGTCCCGGTCCGGCCGGTCGACGGAGGTCGGGAAGGTCCGTCCGTGCCGGGTGTAGTACCGGCGGATCCGACGGGCGGTGGTGGTGAGTTGCCGCCCGGTCAGGAGCCGCCGGTCGCCGGTCTGGACTGCCGCGTCGGCGTGCGCTTTCCAGGTGAGTTCCCGGATCTGCCGGGCACGGTGCCCGTTCATCCCAGGTACTCCTTCGGCTTGACGTGCCAGCGGGACACGGCCGGTCCGACGGTGACGAAGTCCCCCACGCACACCTCCGGGAAGGCGTCCGGCCGGAACCAGGCGAAGTCGTGACCGAAGTCGACGATCACCGCCGTGTCCAGTGCGGCGACGACCTGTCCGGCGGCGTGCCCCGACGGAACCTGGCCATCGGCCCACCCGGCGAAACCGGCGAGTGCGCGTTGCCTGATCTCGGAGCCGTCAGCCATGACGGACCTCGATGTCCGTGGGGTGTCCGTCGATGGTGGCGACCGGCCCGGCGTATTCGTCGTGCCAGGCGGCCACCTGTTCGGCCGTGACCCCTTCGGGGAGCGGCTCTCCGGCGGCGACCCGCCGCTCCAGCTCTCGTTGGTTGATCGCCCCAATGTCGATCAACAGCAGACCCGGGCCAGGTTCCAGTCCGGCGTCCGCGTCGGTCAGCGGGCAGTTCTCGCAGCACTGGATCGTCTCGACCCCGGTTCCGTCCGGGTCGTGGTCTTCGCAGCACGCGGCGACGGGTTGGGTGTGGTCGGCAGTCACGCCCGGGAGCGTAGCACCGGGGACCGACATCGGTGGTCCCCCGATTGCGTCCAGGCCGTGGAGCGGGATGCGGTAGCCCATCTGGATCTCCGTTCTGAGTTGGCCGGGGGTTGGCCGTTAAGGGTTGGACGGTTGGACGGCGTCCAACCCTTCCGCGTCTCCCCCCCTATATAATCAGGTAGTTTAATATATATTTTCCCTGGTCAGAGCCCTTTTAGACGATCATGAATGTCGTCGGTTTTACGCGGAAGGGTTGGACGGCGTCCAACCGTCCAACCCTTAACACGAATCCCGTTCACGATCGCGTGATCCTGTACTTCGAGCCGTTTCCCGACCGATGCTCGATCTTGCGGGTCTCGATCTCTCCGGCCAGCGACAGGGCATCCAGGGCAGGTTCCAGGAACTCACGGTGACGGCTTCCCACGGCCACGTTCAGCTTGCCGTGAGCCAGCCAGCCGTCATCGTCCGGGCCGGGGAGAACGCGGAGCTTGCGCCGGATCATCTCGGCGCACTTGGTCACCTTCTGCCTGTCGATGTGCTCTTCGGCGATCACCGAGCGGTCAGCTTCGGCGAGAGCCTTCGCCGTGTTCTCTTTCTCCTGGACCCGGCGGAGGGCTCGCAGGCATCGGGCGCGCTGGGTATCGGAGACGGCCATGATGACGCCGGACAGGTGCCAGTCGTCGTCGTCGATGGCGGCCCGGCCGTCCAGGATGGCCAGGGCGGCGGCCACCTTGGTCCGGGTGAGTACGGCGTGGGAGTCGAGTGCGTTGGCGGCTTCCTCGCGGTCTGAGGCCCGGCCGCGTTGCTCCCGCGCGGTGAGGATCGCGTCCACGCACTGAGCCGGTTCGGTCAGGATGAACTTGACCTCCCCGTTGACGTGCTCGCGGGGTGCGAACGCCCACGCGGGTGCCGTCCAGGCGAGAGGGTTCGGTGGCGGCGGTGCGTTACGGGTCATGCCCGGGTCCCCGGACGGCAGCCACACGAACCGTTGCGGCGTGCCGCCCTCGGCGTCGTTCAGGAGGACCCCGGAACGGGATGGCTGGATACCGGCGATCAGGGCCAGCCGGTAGGCATGCTCCGGCACGATCATCCGCCGGGACGAGTCGGCGTAGAAGAATCCAAGCTGCTGTCCCATGGCGGCCTGGCGTAGCTGGCTGGTCAAGGTCGACGACTGGCGTTGGACCAGCGCGCCCATGCTGTCGATCTCGGCCACGGTCACCAGGTTCTTTTTCTGGTACATCTCCGGCTCGGGGAAGGGGTTCTCCTTGGTGGCCTTGACCTGCCGCATGAACATGTGCGACAGGCCCTCCCCGGAGCCGAGCGGCGCTACCCGGAACGACGGGTTCTCGATGTAGATCGCTTGGGCGGCGACGGACTGGGCGGCGTCCTTCCCGTCGCCGGACTCGCCGACGACCCCCACGAACAGGTTCAGGCTGGCGTGCCCGCCGATGGTCGCCGGGAGCTGGACGTCGGGTGAGGTTTCGGCGACGACCCGCGCCAGGGTGGCTCCGAGGACCGCCCACGGGCCGACCATGCGGGCTCGCGCCCACGCGTGGAGGTGGGCCAGGACCGGCCGCGCGTTCCAGAACTCGGCTACGTCTACGGCGTGCCGTTCGGCGGGGGTGACCGAGGTTTCGTCGTCGGTCGGCTCGATCAAGTTTCCGCTTTCGTCGGTCATCCCCTCCCACATGTCGTCGGGCATTGAGCAACCGGCGTCGGTGGTGTCTCTGGTCGGCATGGCGGTGGGTCCTATCCGGCTGTGTATGCGGC
>Ga0105035_100035_pt1 | contig 12209 bp, 29 predicted proteins | sample RS_233metaG_FD_91483 | JGI IMG/M metagenome (GOLD analysis project Ga0105035, IMG submission 91483) | Switchgrass associated microbial communities from Austin, Texas, USA, to study host-microbe interactions - RS_233 metaG | ecosystem: Host-associated > Plants > Roots > Rhizosphere | place: USA...
GGTTATGGGCAAATCACAGACAATGTCATTCGACTGGAAGCCTGCTGGCCAGCTACCGAAGTCATCGATAACCGCCCTGGTCACCAGGTTGTTCGTCGCTCGCTGGCTACCAAATTGGGGGTTGACCGGCATGCCGGTCATGGATTGAATCCTCCTGTTCCTACTCACCGCAGCGGGGAGCGACGGAGAGTTAATGGGTGGGATGTGAGTGGTGGGTAGCCCCACCGGCCACTCACCGCACGACAGCATGGTTGGAAGGGCGGCACCACATGACATTGCTGGACGTTCCCTCGAACACCCCCACACGCCGGCGCACGTACTACGCGCCGATCCGGCCCGCATACCTTCGCGAGGCCCGCATCATGCGCGGCATCAGCCAGGTAGCGATGGCCGAGCGTGCTCGCTGCTGCCACGGAATGATCTACCGGCTGGAGAGCGAGAATCCGAAGCGCCGCTGCAACGCGAGCGAGGAAATCGCCAATGCCATCGCGGAAGCGCTCGGCGAGCCCCGCGACAGGCTGTTCAAGGTTGCAACGAGGAGACAGCGACGAAATGTCTAAGGAGTACGAGGTGCGCGACAAGCCGCCCAGCAGGGGCGGTCACCGTCGGCGCCCCGCGGACCCGTACGCCATCGCATTCGCGAAGGAGTGTCGGGAACACCCCAACTCCTGGGTCCGATACGCCCCCAACGGAGACAACTTCCAGGCCCAACACCTGGCCACCGGTACCCGCGATGCGATCTACCGGGGCGGCGAGCCCTGGGGCGACGACTTGTGGGAAGCCACTACGCGCAAAGTGCGCGGAACCTGGAACGCCGACAAAGGCACCTACCTCCCCGAGTGGGAGCTGTGGGTCAGCTACAAGGGCCGGCGCGAGCTGGCCGAGCCACCGGCCGAGACCCCGCCGGTGGCGGAGCCAGACGAAGCCGACCCAGACCAGCCGGCGTTCCCGTTCGGCAGGTACTGAAAGCTCCCCGGCGTTGGGCGGTGATGCCCCCCTCTGCCTGACGCCGGGGGTTTTACGGATGGTCCGTAGGCACGTACGACGCCATATCGGGGGTCTACGGACCATCCAGCTCTAACGGGTGATGTCCGAGCTGGGCCGCCGCGTCAACGACGGCCCAGCCTGGACAAACACAACTCCACGTCGGCAGGGGACCAATCTGATCCTGTCGAAATGAAGCCAGGGACACGGCGCGCGCTACCAACACTCACCGTGTCCCCGTAGCGGGGACCGTCTGCTGCTGCATGCACTGCTACTGCATGCCCTGTGGAAGAGGACCAGGCGGTCCCCACGAGAGGACTATCTCATGGGCGGCGACCGCAGTCCATATGCATCCCGTCACGTAGGGCTATTTCCGGACGATTCCTTTACGCCCACGTACCTGTACCACGAGACTCCGCGTCCGGAACTGGCTATCGAACTGGACGCCGGCTGGCGCCTGCACATTCGTATCGATCAGGCCGGCGCCGCATACCTGCGCAAGCTCGCAGTGATCTTGACCGTCGCAGCCAACGTGGCGGAGGAATCGGCGGCGCTCCCATCGGCACTCGCTCCCGTCGGGGGCGAACGATGACGACCTACATCGAGGCGTACGAGACCGCGCGCGACATCTTGCTGCCGGGCGGCTGGGATGCGGCCGGCACCGGCGAGCGTTACCCCGGCGACTTCCATCACCGCGCTTTCGCGGCCGTCCAGGAGCTGTGGAACTACCTGGAGCGCACGTGGGACTTCTGGAAGCTGGAGTCCGGCCCGGACATGGACGATGTGATCGGCCGGTACAACTCACTGTGGGACGTCCTGGCCTACCAGCCCGCCCAGCCAGAGCCCGAGCCGGCGCCGGAGCCCTCCGCAGGTCCGGCGCCCGACACGGGTAGCCCCTCCACGGATGTGGATGAGACGGCCATCCTAGATACCGCCACAGCCTTCTACGAGTCCGACCAGCCCACGCAGGAAATCGTCGCCGCCTTCGAGGACGGCGAGCAGGGCGAAACCGGGCCGCCGGTCGAGGACGACAGTCCCGCCGACCCCGCCACGCCCGGCCCACTCGTGGCGGAGGTGGAGTCGTGAGGACCACGATCGTGGAACCCCGGCAGCTCGTCTCCGAGTGGGGCAGGGGCGCCGCTCCGCGGATCGTCGGGTATGCCACCGGCACGCCACTGATGGTCGCCGACTACTGCTCTCACGAGGTGTGCCAGCGCTGGAGCACCGGGCCGTGCACCGTCAATCTGGCCTTTCTCAGCCCGCCCGAGGTGGGTGAGGGCCAATGACGCCCTTCGCCGAGCTGGTCGAGCACGTGAAGGACTCGGCCATGGTCGTCCTGATCATGCCGGAATCGATCGAGGATCTGGATGAGAAGCTGGCGCGGGAGACCGGCCTGGCCGCCTTCCTGGACAAGCCGATCATCGTCATGGTGCGCGAAGGCACGCCTCTGCCCAGCAAGCTGCTGGCGGTCGCCGATCGCGTCGTCACCGTCAGGAAAGGCGCGCTCGGCGCCGAGGCGCAGCAGGCGTTGCAGGACGCAGTCGACTCGCTCGTCGGCCACATGCTCGGGCGGCAGTCATGACCTTCGAGTACATCGACGTCGCCGAGCGCTCGCCGGCGTGGTACGAGCGGCGCCGGCGCGGCATCACCGCCAGCGAGATCGCCGCCGTGCTCGGGCTGTCGCCGTGGTGCTCGCCGTTCACCCTCCACATGCGCAAGACCGGCGCAGTCGACGACCAGCCCGACAACGAGCGCCTGGCCATCGGCCGCGACATGGAAGACGTCGTGCTGCGCCAGTTCGCCCGCCGGCACCCCGAGCTGACGATCACCAAAGGCGGGCTGTACCGCTCGACCGCACGCACGTGGCAGCTCGCGACGCCGGACGCCTTGGCGTACGAAAAGCCGGCCGAATCCGACTATGACCCGCTGAACCTGTCGGTTCCGGCAGTGCCGGCCGACCCGCACTACAACGCCCCAATCGCCGTCGTCCAGGCCAAAACCGCTGCCACGCATCACGAGTGGGGCGACGAAGGCACCGACGAGATCCCGGTGCAGTACCGGTGCCAGGTGCTGTGGGAGATGGATGTGATGGGTGTCGGTGTTGCCTACGTGCCGGTGATCTTCGGCAACGCGAAGTACGCCGAGTACGTGGTGGAGTACTCCGTCACCGACATCGACATCATGCGCCGGCGAGCCGCGCAGTTCCTTGCCCGCCTGGCCGATGGCGAGCCGCCGCCGGTCGACTGGGCGACCAGCACCACCGACACGCTCAAGAAACTCCACCCCGACCTGGAAGATACCGAGGTGGAGGTGCCGGAGCGCAGCGTGAACGCCTACCACGTCTTCCTTGCGTTGGAGAAGTTCGCCGAGCGCCGGAAACGCCAAGCGGAGAACGAGATTCGCGCCGCGCTCGGCTCCGCGGCGCGTGGGACCGTCGACGGCCTCAAGGTCTTGACGAGATCGAAGTACGAGCGATGGACCGTTAAGAGTTCGTCGCTGAAAAAGGACGACCCGGCCCTCTGGGAACGGCACGCCGTTCCGGCCGTGGTCGACCGGTTGACGTATCTGAAGGAGAAACATGCCCGCCCAAACGGTCTCTCAGGCCGTAGCCCGGAAGGAAACCGGGCCTGAATCCCTGATCGCGAAGTACCAGAGCGACTTCGCCTCGGTCCTGCCGAGCCACATCGAGCCGGCGCACTGGGTGCGCCTGGCCCAAGGCGTCCTGCGACGCGACGAGAAACTGCGCGACGCGGCCGAAAAGAACCCAGGCTCGTTCCTGGCCGCGCTCCTGGAGTGCGCCCGGCTCGGCCACGAACCTGGTACTGACCAGTACGCCTTGACGCACTTCCGCAACAGTAAGACCGGCGTGCCCGAGATCGTCGGCATCGAGCAGTACCAGGGCGAGATCGAGCGCATGTACCGCGCCGGCGCTGTCACCTCGGTCGTCGCCGAGGTGGTTCGGCGGAACGACCTGTACGCCTACAACACCAGCGCCCGCGCCATGGGCTTCGAGCTGATGGGCAGCCTCGGCATGGACTTGGACCAGGCCGTAGCAATGGCCGAGGCGTCGGGCGTCCCGATCCATTTCAAGGGACACTTCTGCGGAGGGGACAAGCGGCACCGGCGGTTCCTGTCCGAAGACGACCGCGGCCCTCTGGTGGGCGTGTACGCCTTCGCCCGGTTCGCCGGGGGCGTCATCTCCCGCGTGGTGGAGATGGGCCACGGCGAGGTGATGAAACACAAGGCCGTCGCGAAGACCACCAAGTTCTGGGACGGCCCGTGGGAGCCATCGATGTGGCTCAAGACTGCCGTCCACGAGCTGGAGAAGTGGGTCCCCACGTCCGCGGAATTCCGGAAGGAACAACTCAAGGCACTCGCCGAGGCCGACCGCATCCGCCAGACGCCAACCGTCGAGCAGGTGCACGTCGACACTCGTACCGGCGAAATCCTCGATGCCGAAATCGTGCCGGAACCAGAGCCGGCTGAGTGGCCGCCGGCCGCCGAGCCTGGCTCGCGCGGGGGTGACAAGTGATCACCACTCGCAAGACACAAGAGCGCGTAGACGCGATGTGCCTGACCGAAGGCTGCCAGTGCTTCCACGTCGGCGTCGGCACCGATGCCTGGGCGATCGATCACATCCACGCCAATCCTCAGCACCTGGTCAGCGTCACCCGCCTCACGGTCGACCTGCACTACACGAGGGAGGGCGACGATGAATCGTGACGACGTACGCCGCGAGCTAGAGAAGATCCGCGACGTCCTGGATTGGGCCGCCAAGCATCACACCCGCGAGAACGAGGCGAACGCTGCCCTGCATCTGAACGAGAAGGTGTTCTACAGCCCACTGACCACCCAGCTCGTCGAGGCGCAGTGGTCGATCGAGCGGATGATCCGCAACCTCACCGACGTCGAGGACGTATTCGCCGCGAAGATCGACGAGGCCATGCGGAAGGCAGCCGACTGATGGCCTACATCGACCACCGCTGCCGGCGCTGCGGCCACCTGTGGATCTCCCACACGATGTACGGCTGCTCCTACCGCTGGTGCAAGAAACGCTGCTCCCGCGTCGAAGCCGACTTCGATCAGCCGGAAGTCATTCCGACCTACAAGGCCTGGAACGACCCGAACCACGACATCACGCCGCCCGGCGAGCCGGTCTTCTACACCGACCCCGAAGGCCCAGGCATCGTCCTGGCCTGCCGCTGCGACCAGTGCCTGGCGCTGTTTCGCCAGCTCGTGCGGGAGGTACCGGCATGAGCGAGCATGTAGCCCGCCTGGAGGACGGCGTGGCTTGGGAGATCAAGCTGGCCCAGAAGCTCGAACGCTGGGGCTGGGCGACCGCGCCGTTCGGCACGGCGACGCTCCCCGGCGTCGTCTCGCTCGGCCGGCTGCGCGACGGCGGGCCGCCGCCAGGCACGCTCTACAGGGCGCTCCAGACCTTCCGGGACCCGCTCGGCTTCCCGAGCGGGCTGCGGTGGATGCCGGACATCATCGCCGGCCGGCGTGACCAGCTCTGCTTGATCGACGCCAAGACCGAGCGCCGCCCGTCGCCCAACTACGCCATCGAGTACCAGGCATTGCAGGTCGGTCGGACGATCGTGGAGTACCTGAAGACGCCGGTCTTCTACGTCTGGGAGGACGGCGGTGTTCTCGCGCCGGCCGCGTTCGTCGACAACGACGACATGAGAGTCCTGCCCGGCGCCGAATCCAAGGGCTCTCGAACGCCCTTCGCCCTTCTGCCGAAGAGATATGCCGCTCTGGCAACCGACGTCTTCGGCGACCACACGGGAGGTTGACATGCAGCAACGCGAGTGGATCAACATGGACAAGTCCACGTGGCCGGACGGCCCGTGGCAAGCCGAGCCGGACAAAGAGCAGTGGGTCGACGAGAAGACCGGCCTGCCCTGTCTCATCAAGCGCAACGGCTCTGGCGCGCTGTGCGGCTACGTCGGCGTGACCGAAGGCCACCCGTGGTTCAACCTGGACTACGACAACGTAGAAGCCGAGGTGCACGGCGGCCTGACCTACTCCGACTTCTGCCAGGAAGGCGACGACGGCCACACCATCTGCCATATCGTCGACCCCGGCGAGCCCGACCGCGTGTGGTGGCTGGGATTCGACTGCTCCCACTGCGGCGACTATATGCCGGCGCACGACGCCGGCCACCAGCGGATGCTGAATGCATTCTTCGAGGGATACTCCCGCGAAGAGGAGTACCGCGATCGTGGCTACGTCAAGGACCAGTGTGCGCTGCTGGCCGACCAGGCGGCGAAGGCGGCGGCATGAGCGACATTCCTACGTTGACACTGCTCGCCTCACCGGACAAGCCGGACGTCGGCACGCCGGTCAGCATCTCCCGCGTCGTGCTCTACATCGTCGTGCAAGCCGACGGTCACATGTCCATTGCCGGCGGCCTGCCGTACGAGTACGTGCCCGAGGTGGTCGAGCGGCTGCGGGACTACCTGGCCGAAAACCCTCTGGGGACCCACGAGCACACCCACCGCTGGCCAGGTGAAGGCCCGTGATCGCCAACGCCGCCGACGTGATGACCGCCAGCATGCCCGAGAACGAGCTGCTGGCCGCCGTCCGCGAGGCCTGCCGGGTCCTGGGCCTGCTGGCCTACCACACCTATCGCTCCGACCGGTCCGAGCCGGGCTTCCCAGACTTGGTGATCGTCGGCCCTCGCGGCGTGCTGTTCCGCGAGCTGAAGACGGAGAAGGGCCGGCCGTCGCACCACCAGGAGAAGTGGATTGCCGCACTCCAGGCCGCCGGCGCTGATGCTGCTATCTGGCGGCCGAGCGACCTGTTCAACGGACGAATCACAAGCGAACTGAGGAGAGTTGTGCCATGCAAGCGGTGAACTACCCGACTGCCGGCGAGCAGGGTGGCTCGGACGACGACGCCCTGCCGCCGCCCCCGCGGCCAGTCACGCCGAAGCCGAGGCACGTCAACGACCGGCACCCGAACTTCCGCGGCGAGCGCGGCGAGCTGTACCTGGTGCGCTGCTTCGCCTGCGTACCCGAGATCGGCCGCGAGAACTACGCCTTCGCGGTAGCCGGAGGCGTCTGCGTCTGGTGTGGCTGGCAGGAGAAGACCGGTTATGGCGACTGACTGCGTTCTGTGCGTCGAAGTGCAAGGCAAGACGCCGGAGGAGCTGGAGGCGGCGGCGTACCGGCACGCGCGGGCGTTCTGGCGGCTGGCCGGCGCCGAGACGATGTTCGACGTCGACCTAGGCAGGGTGTACCCGGCCGCGTGGAACCCCGGCGGTGAGGTAGCCCGCTGGCAGGCCGACGTCGAGGTACGGCTGCGGAGGAAGTGATGCGCTACGTCAAGCTGGCGCTTTACGGCGTCGCGGTGCTCGTGACGGTCTTCACGTTTGCGATCGTCGAGCCCGGCCTGTACCTGGTGCTGCTCCTCGTCTGCTGGCTTGCCGGCTGGCTCGATACGAGGCGGGTGTGATGCCGACGACGGTCAACATCCTCCAGGTGCGGCGCCGGCTGGGGCCGGACGAGTGGCATGCCCCGATACCCTTCGGGCCTGACGGGTGGGCGATGTTCCGCAAGGACGGCATGGCGAACATCCGCATCACCGTCGCTTCCTGGGACGGCATCGAATGGGTGCACGCCTCGATTGCTACCCCAGATCGCATGCCAACCTACGAGGAATTGCTCCGACTGCACCGAGCGGTATTCCCTGATGGGTTCGCCTATCAGGTATTCCCGCCAAAACACGAGCACATCAATCGCCATGCGACTGCCCTTCACTTGTGGGGGCGAGTCGATCGGCTACCAGAGCTACCGAACTTCGGAGAGTACGGAACCATCTAGAACGGGGAGACCGAATGCCCCGACGCAACAGACGCCGGCTACCGAAATCCACAAAGTTTTCCACGAATGTGGATACCTACAAGGCCCGAGCAGAAGTCGAGCGGGAGCGCCAGGAGCTGCTAGACGTCCTGATGCGAGAACGCTACGGCGGCCAGGCCGAGCAGGAGTCTGACGACGGAGACGACTAGGCGTGGGCGTGAAGAACGCGGGCGTGGTCTACGCCAAGTGGGCCGACCTGCCGCCGAACGCCTTTCGGCTACTGGTCTTCATGGCCATGCGGGCTCGCGACCGGGACGAGGTGGCTCGCTACTGGGGTGGCCGTGAGGAGCTGGCCTGGGCACTGGGCCGGCCGACGCACGACTGCCGGTCCGAGGCTGCCTTCCAGCGGGTGAAGATGGCCATCCAGGCACTCACCGACGCTGGCGCGATCACCCGGATCGAGAACCCTCGACCCGGCCGAAACGCCGGCTACCGGCTCAACCTCTAGGCCGAGGAATGGGGTACGCGAGACGTACCCCATTCCGATGCCGAATGGGGTACGGAAAACGTACCCAATGGGGTACGCGAAACGTACCCCTGGAGTGCACTCAAGGGGTACGGAAAACGTACCCAATGGGGTACGAAAAACGTACCCCGCCATAACAGGAGGATTAAGGAGGAATATTCAAGCTGTCGCTTGAAGCGGCAGGAGTATTCCTAAAGGACTATGGCTGAATCATCGTTTCCTCGTACAGGTTTGCGCGCCTGATCGCGCGACGAGTTGATCTTGATCCGGAGCTGGAAATGACCCACGACCAACCCGAGCTGTCCGAGCGCCGGCTGGCTGCCATGGCGGCCTGCCGCGCCGAGCTGCGCGCCGGCCTGCGCCGTGCCGAGGAGCGCGAGGCGGCTTGGGCCAAGGCATGCGATTCGCAGGGATGCCCCTCATCGCCTTCCCCTGGCGAATCTGAGGCGTCTGCGGCCCCAGGCACGGACCCAGGTACCCCCCAGGGCTCTCGCACCCACTGAGCACGAACCCAGAACGCCAAACGGAGGATTCATGGCTGATACGTGGAAGTGCGTCGACTGCCGGCGCACCATCGTCGGCCGGCGGACCGAGCACTGCGCCGCCTGCCACCAGGACTTTCGCAGCACGGGCGCCGGCGACGACCACCGTGTAGGCCGCTTCGACGTCTCCGACGGCCCGGATCGCCGTCGATGCAGGTCGCCCCGCGAGATCGAGGGCCGCGGCTGGGTTCGCGACGAGCACGGCCGCTGGTACCGGCCCATGCCGGCCGACGTCCTGGCCGCGCGCCGGGGTTCGGCGTGAGGCCCGGCAAGCTCCTGGCTCGTTGCCAGGCTGAGGATTGCCTGCCGGAGGGATCGCGGCCGGTGGAGGCACGAGCCATGCTCTGCCACCGGTGCAGCGAGAGGTTGACGCGCGACATCCACGAGGCCGGCGATGCCTTCCTGCTACTGGAGAACGCGCTGACTGCTACCAAGTCCCCTGGGGAGCGTGTGAGCGGACGAGGCGAGTTGCCAGTACCAGTGCGGCTCATCGTGGTCGAGGTGCGAAGCCAGATCCTGCACGACCTACGGTGGTGGTGCTACTGGGTTGCACGCGAGCGATCCCTTACTGGTAAGCCGAATCCCTTCCACGCCCGAGGCATGGCAAGCTGGTTGGCAACGCACGTTGACTGGCTGGCGCGGCAGGAGGACGTGCTGGTGCTGCGCGAGGTGATGGCCGGCCACCGCCGGACCGCACGCGCGCTGCGGGACATCCCGGCCGACCGCACGAAGTTCCCGGTCGGCCCCTGTCCAGAGCTGGACGACGACGGAGCCTGGTGCGCCGGCATCGTCTACGCGCACATCCCGGTCGAGCTGGACAAGCCGGCGAGCCTGCGGTGCAGGGCGTGCGGCGCGGCCTGGGAACGCGGCTGGGCTCGCGTCGGAACGCGCATCCTGCGCAGGATGCGAGGGATCGCCTAGCGGGGGCTGGGAAGCGAGGGAGCATGAGCGGGGAAGTTCAGGTCCGAATTCGGCTCGCCGAGGAAGTGCGCGCCGTCCAACTGACCACGTGGCCACTGTCCGGCCTGGAAGGGCTGGTGCGGCACCTGCGGAGCTGGGGCGTCTACGACGGAACCGGCGAGGATGCGGAGCTGACCGGCCAGTTCGTCATCGACGGCGATGCCGCCTACTTCGAAGTGATCGTCGGAGGCGAGTAATGGGCGCCCTGATCGACTCAGCCGCAGCGGCTGTCGAGTTGGGCGTGTCGGTGCGCACCGTGCGCCGGCTGGTGGCCGACGGGCACCTGGCCAACCACGGCAGCGGCAGGCGGGTTCTAGTCCGGCTCGACGAGCTGGTCCGGCTGGAGCCCTGCATCGTCGGCGTCCAGCCCCGGCGGAACCTGCGCCGGCTTCGTGGGGTCGGCCTGGCGTCGTAGCCCGGTCGTTTCCCACCGAAGCTTGCGCGCCTCACTGTCGGTACGCAGCGGGATGCCAGCCTCGGTCAGCAGGCGCCTGAGCGTGTCCTTGGAGCATCCCAGGTGCTCCATGACTGCCTCCAGTGTCGCGCCGCCGAGGTACATCGCGCGGGCGTCCTCGGGCAGTTTGGGCCACCGTCGAGCCGGCCCAGGCCGGTACAGCGCAACCTTGTTCAGTTCGCGTCGGGCGTCGTCCACCGAGCAGCCCATCTCCTCGGCCAGCTCCGCCAGCGTCACGGCGCCGACGTTGTAGCGGTTCACCGCACCCGGCGGCAGCTTCACGTCGCGCTGGTAGTTCGATCCCCACGGCGTGCGCTTCCCGCCCGTCTTGCCCGCCGGCCGGATCTCGCAGCCTGCTTCCCGCAGTAGCCGGTTGACGACACCCGGATCGTGCTGCGTCTTCCGAGCGATCCCTGCGACGGTGGTGCGCTCGGCGCGGTACGCCTCGATCAGCTCCGCCGGCAGCTCGGTGACCTTGTGAGCGAAGCCGGTGCGTGCCTTTGGCACGTCCACGCCGGCGGCGCGGAGCAGGTTGGCGACCTTGCCCTTCGAGATGTTCATCCGCAGCGCGAGCTGGTCGAGCGTGACCTTGCCGGCCTTGTACTGCTCCACCGCCCGCTCCGACAACTGCATGCCACCGTTGATTCGCGGTCCAGCCATGCTTCCTTCCTTACTTGACATCTGTCCGCTAGCCTGGAGTTCGGTGGCCGTACTGGCTGGTCGGCCGCGGCCACCATGGACGCGAACCCCTCGATGCCGGTCTTCCCTCGTGGCGCCGTTCCGAGGGGTTCGCTTGCCGAGCGGTCCAGCTCCCGCTCGGCGACCCACCCCCTGGAGAGGCAGGACCCGCGTAAGGCTTCCTTCCGTGCCGTGCGGCGCGGGTCCTGCCAATCCGCCCTTACCTAGCGACGACGCTCGCGCCGCCGGATGCGCCGGCGTGGCTCGTCATCCTCCGCCTGCTGTACCCGCTGGGGCTTGCGGATGCCGATCTTGCCCCAGTCCAGCGGCGGCGCCTGGCGTTCCGACGGCGCTCGCCTGATCTTCCTTCCCATGGTGTATCTCCCGAGATGCTTTCCTGGCTGCGATCCGGTTCCGGATCGCGAAGACGCCGAAGATCGCCACTGCGATCGCGAGCCCCATCAGCCCGCCCCAGGCTGCCTCGGCCGGGCTCGGCGGCACGGCGTAGGCGGCATCGCAGTCGAGTAGGCCCCCGCTGGTTCCGGCAGCCGCGCCGCCGGCCTTGGCGGCGGCAGCCTTCCGCTTCCGCTCCCGTTCCTGCGCTTCGCGCTCGTCCCGACGGATGCGCTTGAGCCGAGCCTCCTCCTCGTCCTGCTGCTTGGGTGTCAGTGGATTCGTGCTGTGGTTCGACAAGGGCGTATGGCACTGCCTGCAATGCAACCAGCCGCGATGGCTGTACTTCCCGCCCGTGTGTTGACACGCCACGCCCGACTAGGCGAGGCCGTCCCGCGGCGGCGGGCAGTCGTTGCCCGCGCCCGGACCGCACGGAGATGTCGGCGGCACGTAGGCGAACGACCACGACGGACACGCCGTGGCAAGGATGAACGCGAGCACGATCGCTGCTACTGCTTTCCTCATTGGTGATTCCCCTCTCTGGTTGATCATTCGGTGAACCCGGCACCCGCCACCCCACGCAGAGAAGCGAGAGCCGGGGGCCTAGTTGAGGTACGGCGCGAGCGCCTGCGCGGCGACCACGGTCAGGTCGAGCGTGCGGATCTCGGGCAGGGTCTTGAAGACCATGGCCCGCCCTTCGCGGCAGCACACCTGGTCTTCAGCGCCCTGGAGGATGTCGGCGCGGAACAGATGCCGGCGCACCAGTTCGTCCGCTGGTCGCGTACGGCGCCACTGCCACCATGGGCGCCGCTGTCTTCGTACCTCGTAGTAGCTGCCGGCGAACGTCAACTCGGCACCGCCGACCA
>Ga0105035_100036_pt1 | contig 12089 bp, 26 predicted proteins | sample RS_233metaG_FD_91483 | JGI IMG/M metagenome (GOLD analysis project Ga0105035, IMG submission 91483) | Switchgrass associated microbial communities from Austin, Texas, USA, to study host-microbe interactions - RS_233 metaG | ecosystem: Host-associated > Plants > Roots > Rhizosphere | place: USA...
CCAAGTGGAGCGGCAGGAGGCAGGTCTCCTCGGCCAGCTCACGCAACGCCGCCCAATGCGGCGATTCGCCGTCCTCGACCTTGCCGCCGGGAATGCTCCACATCCCGCGACTGGCAATGCCGTCCTCATCGTCGCGGAGCTGCATCAGGATGCGCGTTTCGGGCTCGCGGACTACCACGATCACGTGCGCGCTGGCTCGGTTGACCGGAACGAGCCAGTCAGCGATGGCGGTGCCTGCCAAGTGCTCATCGCGCCCAAGGCCGCGGACGTCCCGCATGGATTCGTGCGCTTCGGCGATGGGCTGGCCGTCGGTGTGGGTGTAGGCGCGCTCCAGCAAGCCGCCCAGCTCGCACATGAGGCGACTGTTCAGCAGGCGGGCGTCCTCGCACGGGCAGTCCTCACAGTCGCAGTCCTGGCTGCGATTGAGGACGCTGCGCAAGGTGAAGATGCGCCCGTACGCTGCCTCCGCCATGGAGCGCACCGCCGGATCGGCCAGCTCCTCGACGATCCTGAAGTCATGTGGCACCCACCAACAGCTCCTTCCCCTTGCCTGTTGAACCTCAAGTCCACCTGCCAGTGCCGTGGCAGGTGGACGCCCTGCCCTGGAAGCCCAGGAAATGGTCGCCTACGCGCCGGCGTGGACACTCGGAGTCCGCCAGCGGGGCACGGCTCAACCAACGTCTGGGCTCCCAGGAACCTCGCCCCTGAAGGCAGCACGACTATAGCCGTAGCCCCCCCACTACGGAGGAGTAACTTCAAGAAAATAAGGGAATTTCGCCGACGCGAATCGCGGGCATGCCGAGGCTGGCGACCATCAGTGCCGCCAGAAAGTCAACAAAACAAGGGACTGGCACGGACGCTCCCAGTCGTCTGGGGGAACGCCCGTGCCGCTATCTCCTCCCAATCACTCGCTTCGGCACCAAGTCGGCCCGCACCGGAACAAACCTGTAGCACGTGGCCCCAAGTTTGTTTGCCGCAAGGTTTTTCTCGACCGCGAGACGTTCGGCCTCGTCCTTCGGAACCGCCTCGACGAGAACTGGCTGCTCGTCGCCGGACCACAGCGGCATAGATACTGGTGGCGCTGGGTCCGGACGGTCCTCAGACGGTTCAGATGTATCGAACCGCACCACGAGAAACGACCGGCTGTACGGCATGGGAATCCCTTCCCGGTAAACGTGGCCCACCCCATCCGAGGCCCCGTTTCCAGTGATGGCGCGCGAAAGCCCTGGAGAATAAAGGATTTCACGTCCCCACCACCTTCCATGCCATAGCGAGTGCGATCGCGATCACCTGCGCAGTGATCACGATCGCAATGCCTAGAAAAGCACCAATCCGCACGCAGCGCAAGTGGTACTTGCCGATCATTCGCTCACGTCTGTGTCGACCGACCCGCACGACTGCACGGGCGTCTACGCGCTGTCCACGGGAGCCGGCGGCCAGACGTCAACGCCGTTGCGATGCGTGCGCTTGATGGCCGTCTGCATCTTGTTCCCGCGCGTCGAGAGCCACACCTCCTGCTCACTCTTCGGCAGCTTCGTCAGCTCCTTCCGCACGGCGACGCCGAGCGCCTTGCCGTGCAGTTCCTCGGTCCCGCAGTCGTCGAACGTGTCGGCCAGCTCGTCTAGGCGCTTGCGCACGTCGTCCAAGCCGTCGTTGTGCAGGTAGCTCACGACCCATCCCCTAACACAGCCCATCTCCCTGGTGTTCAGCGTTGCTTTCCGTTCCTGTTCCGCAGCACGACTTCGGCCTCCCCGAGAAGGCGGTAGATCGTGCCGTAGCTATAGCCAAGGGCCGAGGCGATGTCGCGGATCGGCTTCTGGTCCACGACATAGAGCTGCTTCACCTGCTCGCGCAGCTCGTCCCGCACACGGCCCTTCGTGACCCGCCGCGGCCGGCGAGCTGTCACGAGGCGGCCCGCTCGCCGACGTGGGTGCACTCCTGCGCCCGGCGCTGGTTCGGCAGTGCCGGGCGGCCCTCGACCATGCGCATGCTGATCCGGTTCCGGCAGGCACGGCACATCCACGCGCCGGCGCCATCGAGGAACTTGACCGCTGCTCGGCGGCGCGCCAGGAACTCGTCGGCGGCCTTCATGGTCCGAGCACCCGGAGGACGAACTCGATGGGCTCGCGCAGCAGGACCAGGACCAGGCAGGCGGCCATGGCCTTCAGCGTCCAGCCGTCGGGCACCGGCGGCTTCTCGGCCGGCGCAACGGTCGGCCTGTGCGTCGTCGTCGACACCGCAACCTCCTCGGTTGGATGCGGCGCGCGCCGGGCCGTGAGGGCCAGGGGGCAGTTGGCCGTAGGGATGGCAACCAACGCGCGCCGCGTCTGTGGGTGCAGATCCCGGCGGGCCACAAGCCCCGCGCCAGCGAGAGCCAACCGCATCCCGACGGGGGCGACACGGACGACCAGGTGGCCGATGGTCTGGGACTCCTCCGCAGCGTCCGCCAGGACCTGCACTGATGTCACACTGACATGCCGAATATGGTCGCGTCAACAACTTCTGTCACTACGACATGGAAAAGTTGTCACACTACGTAGTGAAGGTCTGATTGTCACAGTGCCAGATGAACCGAGTTTCGGCTGCTACCGGATGCTGACCTGCGATTACGACAGCCTGCCGCCCGTGCACCGTCGGTAACTCATGTCACTTGTCATACTGACGCATGACCTGAGATGACGGGTATCCGGGTTGCCACGCTGATGGATCATGCGGGACACTTGCGGCTGTGGCACGAGCGACGAAGGGCCAAGGGGCTACACAGCGCGTACTTACTGGCCGAGCGCTGAACCGTGCCCGCAACGCTGCGGGCATGACGCTGGACGCGGCGGCGCCGTACATCGGCAAGACCGCCCGCACGCTGATGCGGATCGAAGGCGGCGAGACCGGCATTGCCGAGCGCGACCTGGCGATGCTGCTCGGCCTGTACCGGGTAGACGAGGACATGGCCCGGACGATCTTTGCGCTCTACGAGGCGCCCAGCACGCAGAGTACCTGGACCGCGTCATCGCCGAGCGGCAGCCTGGTTCTCGTCGTCGGTCTGGAGTCAGTACCCGGCGCGACGATCAAGGCATTCAACCACCGTGTCCTGCCCGGCTTCTTACAAACCCGCGAGTATGCGACTGCGGTCATGCAGGCACTCACGCCCAACCCCGATTCGGAAGCAATTGCACGGCAGGCCGATGAGCGGGAGATGCGCTTCAGTGCCCTGTTTGGCGAGAAGGCGCCGACGGTGACCACGATCGTCGATGAAGTCGTGGTGCGTCGCAAGGTCGGTGGGCCAGCCGTGATGGGCGCCCAGCTCGAACGACTGCTAGAGCTGCCAGCGAACGTCGAACTACGGGTAGTGCCGGACAGCGTCGGTTTGCATCCCGGCCATCTGACCTTTGCGGTGTTCGAGTTTGGGTCGGGGTTGCTGGAGCCCGTCGCATACGTCGAGGGAGTCGCCGACGGGCAAATCATTATGGACGACGAGAAGGAGATCGAGAACTTCCGCAGTACGTTCGGTCGGATCGCTGAGGTGGCTCTCAGCGCGGAAGAATCCGCCGAATTGCTACGCCAAATTGCCTTCGAGGGTAAGGGTCAATGAGTACTGAGCTGAGTATCGAGTCAACGAGCACCGAGTCAGATACGCGCTGGTTCACGTCTTCGTACACCTCCGGTGGTGCGCAGAACTGCGTCGAGTTGGGGCTGCGTCGCAAGCGCCATGCCGTGCGCGACACCAAGGACCGAAGCGGGCCGCACCTGGAGTTCGACGGCCCGAGCTGGTATGCGTTCGTCGACGACGTGAAGGCCGGCAAGTTCGATCTGCCGAGCTGACGTAGGAGAACAACCCCACAACGGCGCAGCCCCCACGGGAGAGATCCCAAGGGGGCTGCGCCATCTCCTAGGCCCAGTGTTGCCGGGCCGTGCCGCGGCTCATCTCCCAGAGGTAGAAGTCCCTGTGCTTGCGGCTGGACCCCTGGGAGTGCTTGAACTGCCAGTCACTCGGGCCGGGGTCGCCGTCGAGCGCCCAGTCGCTGCGCTCGTGGCACGTACGGCACTCGTACATGACGAACTTGACGTAGGGCTCGTCTGGATCGATATCCGGCAGGCCCGGCCCGATCTGTGGAGGCCCGCTCACGCGCGCTCGCCGTCCTCGGGCACCTGCTCCGTGTAGAGGTGCACGACGTTGGAGACCGGCGCCTGCGGCAGGCCGACGGCGGCATCGGCCAGGTGAAGCCGTGCCTGGGGGGCCAGGTCGCACAGCAGGCCGCCCAGCCGCTCGGCTTCGTTCGGGTTGAGGCCGAGTAGGACCTTCTGGTCGGTGTCGGCGTCCAGGAAGCAGGGAACCCAGATCAGCCTGTCAGGCTCGTGCGGATCTGGTTCGTCGGTCAGCTCTGCCGCCTCGCCCCAGAGGGCAAGCATCGCAGTCATTGGTGGTCCTTCCGATGTGCGTTGTGGTTTGTCCGCCGGCCGGGGCTTCCACCTCCCAGCCGGAATTTGCAACGGTAATGGATCAACCCCGCCTTGTCAGCAGGGTGTTTCTAGCCGCTTCAGTTTCGAAACGGCTAATCCTTGTCGGTGGCGATCGGCAGATCGAACATGGATGCGATCGGCTGCGGCCCGACGTACTTTCGGCAGGCGCACTCCGGATACACCTTCACCTCGTCTTGCCAGTACCAGTCCTTCGTCCTGTCGCTGGCGTGACATTCGCCGTCGTCAGGGTCATGCATCGCCAGCGGGTGGCCGCAGTCGCAGATCGCCTTGACGGGCTTGGGCTTACGACGCCAAAGGCGGGCGCCGATGGCAAGACCCGCCACCAGCCACCCGCCTGACGCAACGAGGAGTGTCACCAGCTCGCTCACGTCGATGATGCCTCCTCGGCCGGGAACATCCGCTTGATGTCCTCGATCGACTTCCCTTGGGCCAGCGCCTGCCGGATCGCCATGATGATCTGACGCATCTTTGCGTTGGTCGCCTCATTGGCAGCGATCAGCGCGAACATGTCCTTGACGAGCTGCGGGTCCTCCGGCGTCGGATACACCGCCAACTGCTCCGGCGGCACCCCTACACCGTGCGCCTCCAGGTGCTCGGCGTAGGCCCGCTCATCCGGCTCCCAGAGGGAGCGTGGGACGTCCTTCACTGGCTCGCCTTCGAACGTCTCACCCTTGAACTTGCCGGGCTCGTACAGCGGGCGCGGGTCCGGCATCCGGTGCCGGCCGTCCGCGTAGTGCCAGTGGTCCGGCTCGTCATCCTTAAGTTTGCTCATTTGGACTCCTCGTCTCGTACTGCTGTGATCAGTTCGTCGGGTAGCTCGCCGCGCACGAACGCGAGCACGTGCTTGGCTTCGTTGTGGAGCTGGAAGTTCTGCTCGTGCAGCTTGTCCATCTGCTCCTCGTGGCGTGCCTGCTCCAGCTCGATCGCCCTGGCCGCGAGCTTCGCCTTCTCAGCCAGACGCTCGACCGCACGGATGACTTGCTGGTTCTGCATGAGGCGTTCCGCCTCATCGGGCGAGGGCGCCATGCCTCAACCATCCGCCCTGGGCGGCATCCCGCGCATACTTCGATACTCCGAGACTCCGGCGATGGTCGGCTTGTTCACTGCGAAGTCCGGCAGGAGAACCTCCACGCACCGCCAGCACAGCAGCGGTAGCGTTGGGTCCTCCTCAAGAGTCCGCTTCGTGCTCGGCGCGATCTTCACTTCCTTCTCGCACCGAGCGCACTCGGCCCGTACCGGGTTCAGTGGCGTCGGCATGCCTGGCACGCCCGTGACGGCCATGTGCGGTCGTGCCGGATCGATCGAGACGTGGTTGACCATCAGCCCTCCCGCCCACCAAGAACGGCTTTGGCGACGGCCTTCGCCGCCTCCTCATCGGTGTCGAACTTGCCGACGCTCGTGCCGTCCAGCAGCGTGGCCGTCACCACGGCTCCCTTGCGATGCAGCTCACCTAACGGCGACTGCCCGCCGACGCGCCAGACCACGCCGCCGCTCTCGTCGTCAGCGAAGTGTCGCGGCCTGCCCATGTCAGTGACTTCTATCGTCTCGCCGTCGAGGGAGAACTCCAGCTCCATTTGATCTTCCTTCCGTTTGCTGCGTACCTAGTCTGACTTTGCTAACTCAGCTCGTGCCTCGACCGCCAGATTCTTTACCGTTTTGAGCTTCAGCCCCAAGATCACCCCAACCTCCTCAGCGGTCATCTCGGTGCCGTCATAGAGCGCCAGGACAAGGGCGAGGAAGTCTAGGCGCGCCTTTCGGCCAGCCTCCCGCGCGGCATTGCGGGACTCCTCGGCTCGCCTGCTCAGCTCAAGCGCGCTCTCGGGCATCTGAGCGATGACATGCACCGGACCGCCGGCCATCCGATGCAGTTCCATCTTCAGATCCTCTAGCCGGCGAGTGGCGATTCGGCCGGCCGTGGGATGCGTGGCCCGCCACATACCGTCGCTAAAGGCGGCCAGCACTTGAAGCTCGTTGTCCGTGCCGTTCACACCGGGGTTCCTTTCATGCCTCATTGGATAGGTAGTACAAGATCGTCGCGGCTGCCGGCGAACTGGGATGCTGTCATCCGACCCCGCATTCTTGCGCGAGATCCAATCTGCATGGTCTGCGGCCAGCGCCGCTCCGTCGAGGTGGACCACCACCGCGCCGGCGACGACCACGGCGACGCCAATCTCCGCGGCGTCTGCACCTGGTGCCACCGCAACAAGTCGGGACGCGAAGGCGGCGTTGCGTCTGCCAAAGCCCGCAAGGCCAAGCGTCGCCGTCCGCCGGAGCAGCACCCCGGCCTGCTCTAGCGCCGGCGGACGACCGTGTCGCCTCCCGCCAAATTCTCCAGCCCGACGGCAGCGTCAACGAAGTCGCGAGCGCGGAAGTACACGTGGTCGGCGATTCGCCCGTCTCCCAGCCAATGCCCGACGAGATAGCAGTCGTCATCGTCGTCGGGCTCATCTTTGAACATCGCCAGCACGAACCACGGACGTCCGCCGGCGCCCTCGAAGCCGGCGCGCCGCTTGGCGATGACGATCGCTTCGCCGTTGGCGACTGACTCGCCGAGACGTGGATATTCCATTTCCGATTCTCCTTCGTGAGGTGAGTGAGATGGCCAAGAAAGCAAGTAGAAAATCGAGCCTTAGCAAGAAAGCAAACGCCCGCCGCAACACAAAGGCGGGTCGCGCCCGGATGAAGGGCAGCTCGTTTGCGCTGCCTGGCAAGAAAAAGTACCGGATCGACGATAAGGCCCATGCCCGCAACGCATTGGCTCGCGTTGCGCAGCACGGCAGCCCGGCCGAGAAGAAGAAGGTTCGCGCTGCAGTGAAGCGCAAATACCCCTCGATCGGAAAGAGGAAATAGCCCATGGGACGCAAAGGCGCGAAGTGGGGGCATGGGTTTCGGCCGCGCAATATGGCTGCCGCACTCCTGAAAGCACACGGCAACCGACACTACGCGGCCAAACTCCTCGGCCAGAAGACACCAGCCAAGCGCTCGCCGATCAAAGCCACGATGGCCCGACGGCGCAAGACCGTACGGACCTTCAAGGGGCGGAGCAAGAACACCGCCGCCAAGCGGAGCTGACATCTACTTCTCCGCGACGTGGGCTTGCAGAAGGGCAACGATGCGGTCAGCCGCTTCGTCGATCCCGTCCAGCTCGTAGTCCGTGCCATACTCCTCCCCGTCGGAGTAGGTTTGCACCTGCACCTCCTCGCGAATCGCGTCGGTGATGGCTTCCTTCAGCTCGGCCAAAGTCTGGCCAGCAAGCGGCGCCTCCTTCGGCCTTGTCCTGCCGTAGTCCTCCGGGTCGGCGCCGGCCATCGAGCAGTAGCCGCCGTGGATCTGGCAGACGCCGTTGTCATCGAAGACATGCTCGACGCCTTTGACCGTGAGTCTCATCTGGTTCTCCTTCACTTGCGCAGGGTGTAGACCTTCGTCCGTGGAGTCTTCTCAGTCGGCTCCTCGGCATCGCCCTTCCGGTACGGCTCGATCCACTGCGGCCGACTGCGAACCTCCGGCTTGTAGCGTTCGGCCTTGTAGTGACGCCAGTGCCCGGTGACCTGCCAGGTGCCGTGGTACTTGCGACCCGTGGCTTCGGCCTTCTCTTCCTCAGCCCTGGGCCGGATGACCTTGCGCAGGCTGACGTACTGCACGGCAGGCGCGGGGTGCCCGCGCCGGCGGATCTTCCTTGCATCCTTGGGCGGAAGGCTTTCCTCGCGCACCTCGGCGAGGATCGTGTCACCCATGAACAACCATGTCGTCAGCAGAGTTCGGAAACCCTCGGTGAGGAAGTCGCTGATCTGCGCACCGGCATGCGAGGAGCCACCCCAGGGGACAGCCATCGTCCCAGCCTCCTCCAGCCAGCCCTTCACCGTGCGGCTGTGCTCGTCATAGGGCGAGAGCGCGGTGTCGTTGTAGAACGTCAGCCACATGCCTCCCTCTATTGGGCACCATGACATCGCAGTGATCTGGATTGCATGCCCGGCAACCGGCTTCGCCCAGCAGAGCAGGCCGATGTCGTGCGGCACCAGCTCGGGCTCGATCTCGAACTCGGGTAGGTCCGCGGCTGCCTCGACCACGCGCCCTGTCATCGTCTCGTTGACGAAGTGCAGGGTGGACTCGCGGACCGCCCACGCCTGCCACCGCGCGAGCGCGTGGGCGGTCTCCACTCGACCGCCCTTGTCGAACTCGCCAGGGATGGCAAACCCGCGGGAGCCGTCGTACACAGGCGCCCTGTCGGTGGCGAAACTTCGCAGTGAGCGGTATCCACTCTTCCGAAACTGCTCGGCCCACAAGCTTGGCGCGTGCTGCTCCAGGAATCGGATCAGCTTGCTCTGCGCCTCCGGTACGTCCTTGGCGAACCGCACCGACGGGCGAGCCTTCGGCTCCGGGGCGGCGGACTTCGGCTTCCTGCTGGGCAGCCACTCGATGCCGATCAGGTTCTCGTCGACGGACGCATGCAGCCGCCTGATCTCGGCCCGCATCTCATCGGTGGCCTGGATGCCGTGCTTGCGCTCGATGCCTTTCAGCGTGCGCCGGAGGATGCCGTTCCAGTCGCCTCGCCGCACGCCCCTGGCGCAGTCGGCGCAGGCTGCCCAGTCCTCTTTGAACTGGTTGATCTGGTAGGCGTTGGCCTGCTCGAACGGCGCCACCTTGACGTAGGCGGCGATGTCCTTGGAGGCGCAGAAGTCGCACTCCTCGATCACGACGTCCAGGCTGTCCCGTGGCACGGGCCGCGCCTCGTGGCCGGGGCCGTCGCCGGGGGCATAACCAGCATGGCTCCACTCGACAGGGCCGCCGTCAGGCGGGAACCATCGGTTCAGTGTTCCGTGGCAGGTGCCGCAGGCCATCTCTTTGTCCTCGTCGGGCTGCCAGCCGAAGTAGATACGGGGCTCGTGGGCGAACATGAGTGATCCCACAACGCCATCGGCCTTGCGCATGGCCATGGCGAATGGCGCCCGGAACGCCTTCACCTCGAACTCGGCCTTCAACTCCTCCGTGGTCCAGGTCTGCTCGCCCGCGGCGATGGCATCGGCGAGCATCGCAGGCATCTTGGGCAGCATCTCGCGGCGCAGCGCATCAAAGTCCGCGTCAGTCATCGCAACTTCCTTCCTTCACTCGTAGGTGATTCTCGTGGCTCGAAAGCGTGGTGGCAACGCCGAGACCTTGCGCCGCTACTGGAGCAGCGGCGGCAAGGGCGGCGCCAAGATTAGGTGGGGTACGCCAGGCGACTGGACCCGGTGCGAACGCCAGCTCCGCAAGTACTTGGGTCCGCGGGCGAAAGGCTATTGCCAGCGGATGCACAAGCGGAACACTGGCGTCTACACCGGCTCCCGTAAGAACGTCGGCCGTCGGCGTCGCTAGTCTCGTCGCCGTGCGGTGAGTATCCACGTGCGGTTGCCTTCGTCGTCGACGTGCAGCTCGGGGAATCCGCCGTAGCTGTAGCGGTGAAGCCCGTAGTAGACATCCAGCCCGCTGGACGGCGGCAGGTAGCCGATCTCGAACTCCGCGTCCATGATCGACTCGTCGTCATTGCCCGTGCCCGAGCCTTCGAGGTGCTGGACAAGCTGGAGCTTGATCGTCTCCCGCCCGTCCAGCTCGTCGAGCTTGTGCAGGGCTTGGGTGACGCTCCCGCCATGGCGAACCGACCGTAGGACTTCGAGCCGCCCCGATGGCCGCAGGTAAGGGCGCCGCAGCGTGACCGTCACCGTTGCCGACTGCTGAAGATCGGCATCGAACCGCTGGGCGATGAAGTCCGCCCAGGTGTCACCGATCGCCTTTGCGTCGGCCTCGGTAGGGAAGCCGGCGTCGATCTGGACGCTCAAGTCGGCGTAGAAGGCGTCGTTCTCGCTCATCGCGCTGCCGCCCCCTCGACTTCGATCCCAGCTTCGTCCAGTCGCGCATCGTCGACCGAGTTCACGAAATGAGCCGCCGCCTCTCGGCGAATCTCTTCGACGCCTGGGAAGCGCTCGCGGAACTTAGCCTCGTCGACCTTCAGCTCAACGCTGACGATGAGCCTCATCAGCCCTGCCCCTTCCAGATCAGCCTGCCCAGCAGGATCAGCAGGCCCACGATAATCAACAGCAAGCCCGCGATCAGGTAGAGCGCGCCCTGCGTGGTCCGGGTGTAGCCGATGAACGCGACCACCGGGCTAGCAACGAGCGCGAGCCCGCCGACGAACGTCAGGGTGGTCAGGTTCGCGGTCTTCTGGTCATTCACTTTCGTCTGATCCTTCCGTCTCGCGCTCGGCATCTTGCCGTGCAGCATCCTCCGCCAGGGATCTGTCCGTACGCAGAATCCCGTACCCGCTTACCTCGCCGTGATCTTGGAAGAACCGGCGTGTCTCCTCGCGATTCGCCAGGCCCGGCCTGCCGTACCGTCGGTTGATGAAGTCGCGGTCCTCGTCGTCGACGTCGACCGTGTATGCGACCCGGACCCTCACTCGTACGCCTCCTGGTCCGGCATGTCGCTGACGCCCATCACCTGCTCGGTGAGGTAGACCCTGAGCCGGGCCATCGCTACATTGGCGGCCCGCCGGTGCCGGTTCCTGCCCGTCAGGGTGAACGTCCCGCCGTCGGTGAGGGCGCCACCGAGGTGATCCTTGAACCAGACGGCGAAGACTGCCGTGTCGCCTTCGGCGTCGAGGCCGGCGACGAAGCACGTCACGCTATAGCCGCGGACCCTCAAGCGGGCCTGCTTGCCCAGGCCGAGTGCCTGCTTGGCGGCCACGAGCTGTTCCACGTCGGTCTTTGGTGCCGACTTGGCGATCGGCAACTCGTCCTTCATCTCGCCCATTCTGGGCTCCTTCCGTTCCGGGCGCTACGCCCGCTCAGTTCCTAGGGTGGGTCGGGCGCTACGCCCAAACAGTTACTGCACCGCTGGGCGCTACGCCCGCACAGTCCCTAGGGCATGCTGGGCGCTGCGCCCGCTCAGTGACTGGGGTACTGGCGGTCCACCTCCGCGTGTACCTCCTCGGCCCCGCGACGGCTTGCCGAAGCACTCCATTGCCGACTCCAGCGTCACCGCGGTCAGCCCGTGTTCAGCGCACCAGGCTTCACAGGCGACCCGGTGGGTCAGGTCGCAGATGATGTGCTCGGGCTCCTGCGGCTCGCCGAACTCACGTCGGCGAAACCAGAAGCAGATGGTGTGGCCGCAGGAGCGCTTGGCCATCCGCCCCCAGCCGTCGGTCTCCTTACACGTCCAGCACTTCACTGAACGCTCCTCCCGTAGCTCGTGAGTCGCCGAAGCCGGCGAGCATCGCTCGGCGTCAGTGGCATCGGCGGTGGTATGTTCGCTGCATCGCTGGCATGGCCTGCATCGGAAGCATCGCATCGGCTGCATCGGCGAAAACGGGCCTTCTTCCCAAAAGCCCCAAAAGGTACCAATCAGGCATATCGGTCATATCGGGTCAATTCCCTCAAATCTCGCAACCTGATCAAGTCGGACATCGGGCAGATTATGCCGTTGTGTCCGCTTTCGCCGGTCTTGGTGGGTTGTCTCCTCTCTGTCGGTTGTGACCGGGTTGTGGGCAAGGGTGCTTTGCTGCGTACGCCGAGACCGGCCGGACGCTCCGGCCGGTCTCACGTCCCCTTGCCCCTATTCGTACGGCTCGTGTCCCGCAC
>Ga0105035_100037_pt1 | contig 11978 bp, 20 predicted proteins | sample RS_233metaG_FD_91483 | JGI IMG/M metagenome (GOLD analysis project Ga0105035, IMG submission 91483) | Switchgrass associated microbial communities from Austin, Texas, USA, to study host-microbe interactions - RS_233 metaG | ecosystem: Host-associated > Plants > Roots > Rhizosphere | place: USA...
CCAACAGAAAGAGCCACGGTAACCATCACGGTTCCTCAGTGGGCGCGGCAGGCGATCGTGCAGACGGCGGTCACCGCGCAGGCCGTCAACTCGCGTGATGTACTGGACTATCTGGGCATACGGATCGACATCCACGGGGTTGTCTCGGGGAACACGCTGTTTCTTCCCGCGTGGCCATTTGGTGATGTCTCAGCCGGATTCGTAGGTGGCACGCGTTACGGATCACGCTTGATAACCGACCTTGGTTCGACAGTCACCACGTCAGCACTGATGCACGTGAATGGTGGCACGTGGGCTTCGCATACGAACAACTTCGTTGATAATCACACGTCGGTGCTGTGGTTGGGTGTTGGTTAATCGTGTTCCCCATTGCTGCGGTCGAGACAATCACAAGCATCCCACCAAGTATCCTTTCACAGGGTGGCTTTGGGGTCTTGGTCACTGTCAGCGTGTGGCTCATCTACACAGGTCGGTTGGTCCCTCGCTCCACACTGCAGAAGTCTGAAGAGCGCGAAGCGAAGTGGCAGCAAGCTGCTGAGGAGATGGCGTTCCAGAACAGGCAGTTGCTGGAGAACAACAGAATCGTTAACGATTTCATGAAGTCGTACCCGCAACACAAGGATGGAGCGGGCGGATGAATTGGGACTGGCTCATGCCTTGGAAGCGCTTTTCAAAGCCTGATACTACACAAAAGGCTGAGCAGTACATCGCCCAAGTCCGTCAGCAGCAGGCCGAAGTCGACAAGCTCACGAGTGAGATTCGTGAACGTCACAGAGAAAACCACTTCAGTAAGATGTGGGAACAAGGACTTAGGGGTGGGTCTTAAGGATGTCTGCATCGCAGGCCATCGAGCTCTACGGCGATTTGTTGATCGCCGCAGCAGCGGTCATCTCGACCGGCAGTGCTATCCTGCATGCCCGCGTAGACTGGCGCGCGACGCCGATGGGTGTGCATCTGATGGCGTACCTGGCTTCACTGGCTGTGCTCTTTGACATCACGTTCGTCAATGCGTTTCTGATCAAGAATCATCAGCCTCTCTGGTGGGAGCTTACCCAGGCATTCTTGTACACGGCTGTCCCAGTTACGATGGCGTGGCGCCTCTGGATTCAATGGAAGGTCCGTCCTCGTGGTGGGAGGCGTAGACTACCGTCGAATTCAGAGGCCGCAATGACTGGGGACAAGGGGTCAGACGATGGCGGAAAACCCGAGCGCGCTGGTGCGGCTGATTCATGAGTTTCTCGAAGCAGAGCCGGACGCGCGGAACTCAGGCATCTTTGCTCGCAAGGCGGGCTACCACAACAGCAGGCGAAACCACCAGTTAGGCATCAACGGCGGCAGCCCGAGTGACTACTCGATCCAGACTGCTGCCGACAAGCGAGGTCCAGCGGACAGTGCAGCGGCGCTTGACATCTCATTCGATAGCGCGCGTCTGCGAAGCGACTTCCGCACCATCGCCAAGTACAGCGACCGCATCTACGTTGCGATGAAGAATCGTGACCCGCGGTTGTTCTACAAGGGCGAGATGGTGTGGCGGGAGTTCTTCGGGAACATCGACCTCGACCGAACCGTGGAAGGCTGGTCGCTGTATCGAGGACGTGCGGCGTCTTCGGACTCGTCGCACGTTTGGCACATTCACATGTCGGAGTTCCGCAAGTTCGTCGAGAACTGGGACGCGACAAAGGGGATGCTCGACATCCTCCTTGGACGAAATGCCGAACCCGAACCCGAACCTATTCCGGAGGACGACATGCCCACGATGAAAGAGTTCATGGACTACGACGTGGATATCACGCCTGGTGAGCAGGAGAAGTACGGATACCCTCCGAAGCTCAAGGTCCGGTCGCTGCTGGTCCACGCGGGCGGTGCGTCGTACGACGTGGAACGAGCGCAGCAACTCGAGGATGGCATCGAGGACAAGCGGTACGAAGCACTGCTTGCCAACATGAAGGCCACACAGGAGATGGTCAAGGAACTCACTGCGAAGGTTGACGCCCTCGCAGAGACCCCGACTCCGGACCCGCAGCGTACGTACACTGTGGTGGCCGGTGACACGCTCAGCGGCATCGCTGCGCGTTTCGACACGACTGTCGAGGAGCTCGCCAGTCTCAACAACATCAGTGACCCGTCCAAGCTGTCCGTCGGACAGGTCCTGGTGCTTCCATAAGGAGTTCTGCATGAACCGTGAACCAGCGTTCTTCGTTGGTCTCCTGGGCGCGGTGCTTGCACTGCTGCTGAGTTTCGGCGTCCCTGGACTGTCCAACGAGACCGTGGCTCTTATCATGGCGTTCGTCAACGCGGCGCTTGGCTTCTACGTTGCGTGGAAGACCAACGAAACGTTGCTCGGCGTCGGCGTGGCACTGACGAACGCAGCCGTAGCACTTGCGGCTGGATATGGCTTCAATATGACGGAAGCGCAGACAGCTGCGATCATCGGGCTGGTCTCCGTCATCCTCGGTGCGTGGCAGCGGACGCAGGTCGCCCCGCTGGTCCGCGGAACGTTCGCGGCCAACCGTCCGGCTGCCTGAGCACCAACAGAAGCCCCGCTCGCGTGTTGGAGCGGGGCTTCTGCTATGTCCGTACCTGTTCAGTTGTCGGCCGCTCAGAGGAGGACCAGGAGGATGATCACCAGGAGCGCGACGACCAGCAACGCACGCTCCCAGCCGACCATCAGAAGTCCTCGGGCTTGACCTCGAGTGTCTCCTCTGGAATGAGCACCAGATTCTCGTTGCATTCCAGGCAGCTCTGGTCCACGGGCGTGCCGTGATCGCAGCGCTCTCCGTACAGCGTCGTCACGATGAGTTTGTCAGCCGCGCGGAGAATGCGGTCAAACTCGTCGATGTGATTTTGCGGGTCGCCCAGCTCCTCGACGAGCTGATCGTGGATAGGTGTGTCGGACATCTCGTCTCCACATGTATGCGGCTGTCATGCCGATGATGACGATGTTCTGGACAGTGATAAGAGGCAGCAGTGACTCATACACGAACGACAGGACGATCCCTGCGATCCACACCACTGTCATTGTGATGCCGCCGATCCATTCGTTGCGATCGAGGAACCCGCGAGGGAATGCGGGGACGAGCTGGTCACGAGGCGGTTCCTCGTAGACCCGCTCGCTGGGGAACGCGCGCCTCCTGGCGGCTTCAGCGGTAGGGTGGCCGGAGGATCGTCCAGCCGAGTTACCCATCACGTCTGATCTCCATCTGTCGGCGTGCTCGTTCAACGTCCACGCGGCTGTATCGACGGTGACCCCCTGGCGTCTTGACGCACCGGATCTTTCCGGCTTTGGTCCAACGCTTCAGGGTCTCGGAAGAAACGCCCAGGTATGTTGCCACCTCACAAGGACGCAGCAACATACCCATGGGCAGGGGACCTGTGTCGGTCATTAGTGATCCAATGATCTGTCTGTGAAGAGGGCAAACCCCATCTCGCACGCCGTGCAACTGCAGTTGTTCGTGTGATGCCTGGCGACGAGTTCGCGATGCGCTGTCCACAGTGCGAGCGCGTACTCACGCCGCTCCTTCTTGGTGTGTACCTTCGAAGGAGGCGGCGTGGACACGTCCCTAAGGATGTCAGTCACGAGGCGAGGTCCTCAGCTCGCTTGCTTTCGATGATGACGAACTCCAGTCGACCGTACCGGGCGAACGGAGCTTGGGCGGTAGCGATGACCATGTTCATCACGGCCTTCGCTTTGGTTTCAGTCTTGACAGCGCAAAGGGTTTCCCACTTACCGTGGTGCTGTCGCGTTTCGACGACGAAGCCAGCCATCAGATGGCCTTCCTTTCCCACGTGCGCTTTCCACGGCCGTTCACGTGCATGACGACCTTGGTCTTTGCCTTGGACGATTCCACCACGGCCTTTCGACCTGCGGTGTCGTTGCCCTTGCCCTTTCCTTTTGCCATGTGCGTCCTACTTCCGATTTGCGATGGACTGGAGCATCTTCCTGGTGAAGAGCTCGGTGAGGGGCTTGCCGACTGCGACAGAGATGGCCTGCGCGTTGGTCAGTCCGGTGCCGCCAGCCCCGCGGGCCAGGTTGCGCAGGTGACCTTCAGATATCCCAGCCGCCTCGGCAACTTCACGCCACTTGTTGCTGTAGTTCAGATGGCTCAGAAGCGGCTGACGACCGAACTTGGTAACAGCCGTCCCGCGCTTGGCGCGCTCCTTCTGAACGGGCTTGTCGCCGTTCTCAAGACGACCGAGCAGGTTCTCCTGCATCCCCTTGGGGAGCAGGTCGAACGCGGCAGCCTTTCGGATGACCTCGGGGTCCGTCTTTGGGCGACCGTGCGCGCCTGCGCCGTGTGCGACGACGCTCGCTGAGCTGTCCGATGTGAACCCGTTGCACTTCGTGCAGAGGAATACCTCGGTGTTGGTCTCGGCCAAGTACACCTTCGACACTGCCGTGGTCGGACGCTCGGAGTGCGAACCGTCCGGGTTGGCGACAGTGACCGTGGCAGCTTCCTCAAGCACAAGGAAGTCAGTGTCCGGGACCAGGGGTGGATTGTGCTGAGGCATGTTTCCTTCTTTCGTGTACGTCAACAGGTAGTCGGTTGAGCAGAGAGTGCGGGGGTGGCTGTGCTTAGATCCACCACCCCCGCACGGGGGGAGATTTGGGATGCCGTCTAGGCCACCTCCTTCGGTCGACTACAGTCCTGGAACGATGTTCCGTTGCAGTTACACTGTAGCCTAAATCGGGCTATCTGTCAACAGCTTTTCCCTTGCCCTGCCAGTTCTTATTGCCCTTGGGAGCGCCGCCCTTGGAAGGCGTGTACCCGCGGTACCACTCGAGGATCTCCGTTCGTTCGTACAGCTTCCGTGGTCTCTTTTCCTGGGTCCATCCACGGTGCTGTGGAAAGCCATTACGGTTGCGACGTTGATCCCATGCCCACACGGTTGCCCGTAGGACTCCGAGCTCCTGCGCAATGTCCGACATCGTTATGAGGTTGTCGTTCATCGTCCCTCCTGTGGGATCGCTAGAAGCGAAGCCGCCAGCCCGGAGGGGAGCTGGCGACCTCGCGTTCATGATGGGCTACCTGCTGAGGAGAAGGTTCGCCGCAGCGTTGCGGTACTTGTTGATGAAGCCGTCGGTCGTGTTGATGAGCGACGCCTCTTCCTCCAGTCCGTCACGGCCATGCTCGTAGTACTCCGTGATGGCGTTGACGCCTCCCCAGGCGGTGCCCTGGTATCCGTTGTAGTCGCTGTTCTTGTACATCTCGACGATGCTCTCGATGACCTGCTCGGTCCGCGGCCTCTGCGGGATGATCGTCGTCAGCACCCTGTGGAACTTGTTGTCTGACATCGGAGTGTGAATGAGTTCTTCGCCGAGTTTCTCGAACTCTTCGCTGTACTTGAAGGTCATCTGCAACGTTTCACGGGCTTCGGCGATCTTGCCGTCCAGGTCGCCCACGTGCGGCATGCTCCACTTGTACTGCGCTCCGTTGACCGCGAGAGTCAACGTGTTCATGCACACGACGCGGACCATCACAATGTAAACCGAGATGGCCTTCGTGCCGTCGTGGCTGGTGCGAAGGAGAATGTACTGGTCGTGCCTGTCTTCTCCGCCGACCATGATCGGGGTAGGGACCTTCATGGTGAGGAAGACGATTCGTCCGCCCTTGAGCGAGCCGGCCGTTTCGTACTTCGCCTCACCGGAGTCCACGAGGTTGTCCGCGAATTCGAACGCCTCGCGGTTCTGGAACGGGGAATACCGTGAGCGCACGATTCCGAGGACCTTGTCGTCCTTGTCGCGCGTTACCGCGTGAACGTCGGGAATGTGCATCGACCCTTCACCGGTTGCCTTTCGCGTGGTGAAGACGTCACGAAGTTCCACCTCCCAGTCGAGTCCAGAGGCAATGATTGCCGCCTTTGCAGTGAGGACGTTGTCAGAGAGTTTGGTGGAACCCTTCGTCATGTTGAAATGCCACGGAACCTCGCGCTCGTTGCGAGCGACGGCGAACATGGTTTCGACCTCATGGGTCATGATGATCCTTCTTTCAGTCTGTCGTATGATCTTACAACGAGATCGTATCACAAATTGGGCTGCGAGTCAACAAGTTGTCAGAGCCCGCCACGTCGGATTTTTCGGGCGATTCCCGACCGACGTCGGTGCGTGATGTCCGTGTGGCCACAGATACAATGGACCCACCCCGCGATCCTGCCCGGAGCGCGCCCCAGCTCCTCGCAGTCGCACCCGTACGCTGTGCATGGACCAAACTCCACCGAAACGACGACCTCCGCTGACGGGGAGAAAGGGGCTCCCACGTCAGCGGAGGGGTCATCATCTTCGTCGTCGGCTACTGAGGGTCCCCGACCGCGCCGGACTCAGGCGCGTTCAGGTCATCCAGCGGAGCCTCCGCATTCACGGTGCGACCAGATTCCGCCTCGAGCTGGTCAAGCAGAGCCGCGTACGCAGCGCGCTCTTCGTCCGTGGTGCGCTTGCCGTCGGTTTCGATGCGGTAGACCTTCGACGGGGTGGAGCCGAGCTTCTCCGCGAACTGAGGACGAGAGATCTTCAGTGCGTCACGACGTTCGCGAAGAGAGGTACCCGTGTTCGACATGTGCGTGTTTCCTCCGTGATGAGGCGTTTCCCCAGCGTCAGCGTCACCTTGTGATGACGCCGTTTCCTCCACCGCCTCAGCGGCCCCTTGCTCAGCGGTGGCGGAATCCTTGTGAATCCAGACACGTGCGGTTGCCCCAGTCTTCTGGGACGTGACCGTGTCCGGGGTCCAACTGTATTCTATGATGGGGAGCGACATCGCTCCTCTTGAAAGTAGCTGTGCAGTGAGGTAGGCTCGTCCGTCGAGCGGGCCTCCCTTGAAGTAGTTCAGCACCTCGTCACCCTGCTCCCTGAGCCATCCGTCTGTCGGTCGTCCGCATTGTGCGTGCACCCACCATTCCTGGTCGGTGCCCACGCCGAGATTGGTGAACCCGTCTTTGTTGGTCGTGCACCTGCACGAGATGCTCATCGCTCCCGCATCCTCTTCCGTAGCTCTGGGTCGAACTTGACCGCGCGGCATTGACATTGGAACCGTGTTCCCCGCACGTGTACCCAGCGGTGTGCGGGATCGTTGATGTCACGTCCAGCGCAGGAGGAGAGGAGCTCGTCAGCCTCCCTTGGACGAAGCCGAACGCCCTCGCCCGTCTTGGCGTGACACGAAGCGCAGAAGTATTCGTTCCGGCGTGTGGCTGGATTCCTGAACGCGCCGCTCTGTCCGCACGCGTCACAGGCCTGCGTACGCTTCGGGTTGTTCCGTACGCGCTTACGCTCGCAAGAGGCGCAGAGGCCATCGTAGATGGTTGCGAGGTTGGTGTCGCCGCACAGTGCGCACGGACCGAAGTGGCATTGCGGGCAGGAGCACGTGCTAGACGTTTCCTGACAGTAGAAGTGCAAGTTTGCGGCGCAGCGCGCGGAGACGTCAGCCATCACTAACTCCTTCATCCATGTGTCGTGGCTACGGTATCAGGTCGTGCGGCGCGCCGGCTACGCCGACGCGCCCACGTTGGTCCATCAGTGTTTCGACTTGAGGTGCCGATCGACCGCCTCGGCGAGGTGCTGCATCTGCCCGACCAGGAATGCTGTGCGGATGTTACCGCGTCCGTGCGAATGCACCTGTGTGGTGCGAAGCACGCTGATGATGTCATCGATGTCCGACGGTCCGAACCAATCGCGGATGTCGGCGTCGGCCTTCGCGCCCGGCTGATAGAACGGGTTCGTGAACTCGTAAGGTTCGTCCATGCTTCCTTCTTTCTGAGGACAGGCGTCCGTATGGTGCAGGATCCAGGCGCCGGTGTGATCTTTCATGGTGATCGCTCCGCAGTCAAGACAACGAGCTGCGGTCATGCTTCTTACCTCCCATCCTTCACGGGTGCGACGACCACGTGGTGGTCATCCATTTCGACGATGGCCCAGTGCTTGGCGTGTGGTGCCATCGGAAGCGACAGCTTGAACGCGCCGTCGGCTTGCGTGTCGACGACGACCGTTCGGCCATCGTGGAGTGTGAACATCTGCATCGTGCATCCTTCTTCTGTGGTTTGCCAGGGAGGCTGAGTGCCTCCCTGGCGGGCTCGTTTCGCCTAGGCGAAGTACTGGGCGCAGACCGGACCGATCATCCTCTGAACCGACGCAGCGGCCTTGAGGGCGCGGCCGCAGCAGATGCATCGGCCGTAGCGGGTGGTGATGTCGCGGATTTCGTCGTCGTCGAGGGACACGCGGTCCGACTCGGCGAGCTTGAAGATCGCGCCGGGGGCGTAGTCCCATTCGAACTTGACGATCTTCTCGCCTTCGGTCAGGCGGTCTGCCGACTTGACCAGGCGCTTGGCATAGAGGCGAGTCTTCTGCTGGTTCGGCTTGACCAGGTAGATTTCCTCGTCCTTGCGGAAGACACCCGGCTTGGTGACGGCGTCGTCGGTGACCGGCGTGTCCTGGCGAGGAGCCCGTGGCAGAGACATCAGGAAGTCGATAGCGGAGCTTGCTTCGCGGCTGGACAGGCTGTCCAGGGGGTGGGACTTCAGGGCGTCGAGGATGAGCTCGTCGCCGCTCGTGGCGGGTCGACGGTCGGTCATGAGGCTAGTGATGAAGCTGACCTGCTTCGGGCTGGCGGGCTTGAGCATGGTGTCCTCCGGTCTCATTCAGGCTGGCCTAGCTAACCAGCGACGCCTCACGGCGTTTCGACCCGCTTACTTGCGGTTGCTGCGCTCGATGGCCTCCTCAACGGTTTCGGCGATGACGGTCTGCTCGCCAGGGGCGGCCTGCTTGGGCAGGTCGTAGGTGACCCACCAAGGGATGTCGAAGGTGTTGATGCGCGCCCACCGAACGTTGCCGACCTGGAGGAGCTGCACGGGCTGGACTACGGTGACCATGTCCTCGAGGTAGTCCATGTGGGTGTCGTGCGTACCAGAGAGGTCCTTCATGTACCGGTGGAGGATGGTGCTGGCGATCATGCTCATGATGTCCTCAGATCTTACGAATCAGACCGGCGTCGGTGACCGGCAGGTGCGAGTTGATGGTGTCGGCGGAAACGTTGTCCGGGCGGTACCGGATGTGAGTAACGTCGCCGTACTTGGGGTGATTGCGGGGAGGACCAACCTCGACGACCACGCCGGTCGTACCGCGGTCGCGCCCCTGCACGATCTCAATCCGGTCGCCTACGTTCATCGTGTCCTCGCTTCGTTCGTCGGTGCGTCGCTTACGTTGGAGAATCTAACCTAGGTCAGGCTACCCGTCAACAGGTTGTCAGAAAAAATCTTGGAAAAGTCGTGAATGCCCTGGTCAGAGACATAAAGATCTTGGCCCTCGCGTACGTACGTCGCGCGTTCAATCACACTTCGCGCTGGCGCGCTGGCGCCTGCCGCGGGCTGAAACGACCGCGAGCCGGCCCCTGGCGGGACCGGCTCGCAAGTCTGTTCGAGTTAGCTGGGGTCGCCGATCGCCCTGGCGAACGGCCGGTAGTCGTTCGTCACGTCGATGACGTACGAGCCGTCGGGCTGCGCTACCCCGCGATTGGATCCCGGTCTGTCAAGGATGGATTGACGGGCCCACGCAGACACCCACTGACCAGTTTGCACCGGCACGCCCTTACCCCACGCAGGTCCGAGGTCGGCAGCATCCCTTACTGGCCAGATCTTCCAAGCGTCGGGGAACCCCTGGATTCGTGCAGCCTCACGCTGCGTAAGGGTTCTGGGCAGTGTCGGATGTAGGATCAGATGCACGGCACCACCGGTGATGACCTTCGCCATACGACCACCGCGCCATCGGATGGTCTGGTTGTGTCCCATTGCGAAGTCGGTCTCGACCAGACGGTCAGCTTTGATGCAGGGTTCCATCTGCTTCTTGCCGTCTTCATCGTAGATGAAGTCCCCGTCATCATCAAGCTTTGGTCGCTTCGAGTTGTAGTACCAACCCCGAGGGAGCTTGCCGTACATCTTCCAGTACCGTCGGAGGACGTCGCTGATGCGCTCGCCCTCTTCCCAGTCCATACCCTCGTCGAACAGCTCTTTGATGCGATCGAACGTTGGGCTACGGGCGATGTCGTGTCCGTCAACCATCCCTTGCCCGTCGTGGATCTGCTCGCGAACCCAGCGTGATGAGTTCATCACAGTGACGGGACATGTGCAGTCTCGATCCACTTCCGACGCGCTGGACCAGAGGTCGTCACACAGATCGGTGTGGTTCGTGATGGTTCCCCTGTACGGCTGGGGATGCATGGTCAGTCCAAGGGGGATGAGATCACGCAGGACATCATTGAAAGGAGGCACGTACTCGAGATCCTCGAATAGAACTTCCTTGCCGTTCCAACGAGTCGTGCAGCTCTCAACCCCGAACGGTACAAGGGATGCGACCCAGAAGTACCGCTTGCGGATCGAGCAGCCGCCCACGGATGCGTTGTTGTGCAGCACGTGGTATAGCTTGTACGGCTTGCCCGTCGTCTCCACCAGCTCCTGGTGGAGCGCGTTCATGAGTGATCGACCCTGCGTGTACGCCTGCTGCACAGACTCGAAGATGACGATGTTCGGTGCAACCTTCGCTGCGTAACGCACGAGCTCCCACATGCAATCGTTGATTGACGAAGAGACTCCGCGGAAATGCTTGGGAGACAGCGTTGAGAACCCCGAGCACGGTGGGTTACCGAAGACGAGTTGCACATCATCGATCGGTTCCCACTTCCACGGATCGTCAGACTGAGCGTCCCATCCATACCCGATCAGGTCGCGGTTGGCCAGACAGTTGAGGACGCCGAACCCGACGCCCCTGCTCATCTTTCCCACGAGTTCGAAGCCGGCTCGCACTGTTCCCAGTGTGAAGCCGCCTCCGAACCCATGGACGTCAACGGCCCTCATCTACAGCCTGTCTTCCAGCACTGCACGTTCTTGTGCCAATGTGGCTTCCCAACAGTCCTTCGTGCAGAAGAGCTGATTGCTCGGTGACTGGAAGCGGACGATCCCATGGATGGCTTCGACGTCATCCCAGGCTCGCTTGCATCCTGGGCACTTGTCGAGTCCTGTGTATCCGTTGGACTGTCGCTCGGCGTTTCGCTCTCGCTTGGCGAAGTAGCCATCGAGCAACTCCTTCGCTGAGATCCTTGCAACGAGACAGAGGTTGATGAAGAAGTGGAACGCATCCACCAGTTCACCCTTGTACGCCTCGCGGTTGAGGTGGCGAGACGACGCCCAGGGCTTCCAACCAACCTCGCCGAGGGCTTCGTGGAGCTCGTCAGTCAACGCGAGAACGTTCCATCGGATCCACTCGGCGCGCTCTTCCTCGGTCATGTCTGACGGGTTGGTATTGAAGGACGTGCGCTGCAGGATGTACTGCTGCACGAATGCTTCATCGAGGCTATGCACCGAGCTGCTCCTTGACCTGTTCATAGACCCACTCGTAGGTCTGCTTCATTCCTTCGTAGAGCGAGATGGAAGGCTCCCACCCGAGCTCTTCTTTCACGAGAGTGTTGTCGCTCGAACGACCGCGAACGCCCTGCGGGGCAGTGAGATCATACTTCCGTTCGAGGACGTCCATTCGTCCGAAGGCGATCATCTCGGTCGTGTCCACCAACTGGTTGATGGTTACGCATTCGTTGGACCCGATGTTCAGTGGTCCAGGGACGCTCGACCGCATGAGGCGAAGCGTGCCTTCGATGCAGTCGTCGATGTACATGAACGACCGTTCCTGCTTGCCGTCGCCCCAGATGTCGATCTCGTACTTGCCTGTCAGCTGCGCAGTCGCAACCTTTCGGCAGATGGCCGCTGGCGCCTTTTCACGTCCACCGGTCCACGTGCCGATTGGGCCGTAGACGTTGTGATACCGAGCGACCCTCGTCACCAACCCACGGTCCTCGGTGAAGTGACGGCAGAGACGTTCGGTGAACAGTTTCTCCCAGCCGTACCCGTCCTCCGCATCGGCGGGGTACGCTGCGGATTCGGCGAGCTCCAACGTGTCGAGGTCGTCGCCGTTCTGCAGGTAACCCGGGTACACGCAAGCGCTGCTGGAG
>Ga0105035_100038_pt1 | contig 11946 bp, 14 predicted proteins | sample RS_233metaG_FD_91483 | JGI IMG/M metagenome (GOLD analysis project Ga0105035, IMG submission 91483) | Switchgrass associated microbial communities from Austin, Texas, USA, to study host-microbe interactions - RS_233 metaG | ecosystem: Host-associated > Plants > Roots > Rhizosphere | place: USA...
GCCCCGGTCCGTCCGGCGCTTCCAGGCGACTCGCCACCGGGCCAGGATCCCGGGCAGCTCGGTCATCAGGGCCTGTTCAATCTTGGGATCCTCGCGACCCGCGTAGGTCCGAGCGAAGTGGAACGGCTTGATCCGATAGGTGGCCGCGCCGGTCGGGTCATTGATGGGTGGTACCTCGTTCGCGCTGAACGCCATCAGGGCCCGGGACGTGAAGTCGAACTGGTGGCCGTACTTCCGGTTCGCGTGGATCTCGTCCTCACCCGTGGCTTTCTTGAACGTGGTCACGTCCGCCACCTCGTCCGAGGACAGCTCCCCGGCCGAGTTCAGGATCTTCCCGTAGAGATTGGCCGACGCGTAGACATCGGTGGCCATGTCATGCAGGGACACCGCGCTGGTCATCGACGGTCCGGCCACCGCTCTCATCAGCCGGAGGTACGTGGACTTGCCCGAGCGCTTGGGACCGAACAGGAAGATGGTCCGGGTGGGCCGGACCGAGGGGTCCAGCATCTGTGAAACCACTTCCTCCAGGTCCTGGATCTGGTCCTCGATGCCGAGGAACCGAACCCATGCGTCGTAGACCGGGGTGGCCATGTTCGGGTCGTACGGCACGGCCAGGCCGTGGGTGGCCAGGTAGTCCGGTGAGTGCTCCAGCAGCTCCCCGGTGGTCAGGTCCAGCATCCCGTTCGGGACGCACACGAGCGGCTTGGGCGACAGCTCCGGCGCCCGGCGCCCGGACTCGGTGAGTAGATACACCATCATCTGGCGGACCGACTCCACCAACCCGGAGCGGTGGTGGTCCCCGAGCGCGCCGGCCATCCGCGCGGCCAGCGCGTCCCGGTCCACCTGGTAGAACCCATCCCGGTAGAACGCGATCACCCCGTGCTCGGCCGTCAGCAGCGCCGGAGCCTGGGCCAGAACGTCCTCGGCCAGGGTGCGGACCAGCAGCCCACCGTCGGGATTCAGGTACTGCTCCGCGGCCCGGGTCTTGGCCTTGGTGGCCTTGGGCGCCCGGTCGGCCGGCTTGGGCTTGGCCTGGGCGATCAGCCGCGCCAGGAAGCCAGCGCGCCGGCCCGGCTCCCGGGCAGCCATCACGTCGTCCAGCCCGGCCGAGCCACCCGCGGCCAGCCGCGTGAACAGGATGGAGGTGGCCCCGTCTTGCTCGCAGGCCTGCCCGAGTCGGATCCCGGCCGCGTACACCTGGTGGTTGGAACTGGCGTCAGCGTCCAGACAGATGACGACCGGCCGGCCCTCGGCCAGCGGGATCTCGTAGGGGATCCGGTCGGTCCCGAAGTTCCAGCAGCCACTGATGGCCAACACGGTGACCTCGGGTGCCGCGTAGGCCGCGGCCATCCGGGACTGGAAGCTGCCTTCCACGATCAGCAGGGTCCCGGCCGGGTCGGTGCCGGACTTGATCAGAGCCAGCGGTGGCCGGACGTGACGGCCGAACACGTACTTCACCGTGTCCCCGTCATCGTTGCGCCGGGGCTCGTCGGGCCGGAACTGCCAGACGGTCTCCCCGGTCACCGCGTCGGGCCAGGGGAACAGGATCCCCGAGCCGGTGGTGGCGTAGGGGTTCTGCTGTAGCTCGACAGGGAGCTGGTCCGGGCTGGTGATGGGCTTCAGGCCCCAGGCCAGTGCATCCGTAGTGGTCAGGCCGCGTTCCGTGAGGGTTTCCACAGATTGTGGACAAAACCCGTCCTGGCCAGTCGGAAGGCCGAGCGGTGGGACTAGTGCCGTTACACTGGTGGCGCTATCCATGGGTGATGGTCTCTCTTCAGTCGTGGGTACTACGAGCTGGAACGCTTGGCGGTGGTCCGGCCGTTGAACGGCCCTCGGTCCTTAGCTGACCGGGGGTCGTTCGCTTTCTGCGGTGTGGTCTCTCACTCGCGGCCCCCCGGGCCACACGGTGAGACCACCCTAATCTGTCGGGCAGTCAGCCCAAGCGATCTCAGCCGCGTGGCTGGATCAACCGGTGGACGTCAGATTCCTTGACCCGGACGCTCTGGAGACCGGCAACCTTGCCAGCGGCCAGGCGACCGTCACGAATCCAGCGGCGGACAGTGGCCTCGGACACGCTCATCATGCGCGCCACCTCGGCCACGGTGAGGTAGCGCTCGGCGCTTGCGGTGTTGGTCATGGGGTGACCGTAGCACAACGTTGTGCATGGCTGAACAATCCTGTCCGGAGGATCTTGCAAGGCTGCCTAAGGCTGTGCATACTGGTCTCATGACACAGACACAGCCCCGGATCACCTGGTGGGTCTACGCCGGCAAGGACCGGATCCGACGGACAGCCCGGATGCGCGGCCTCTGGGGCTACGACGCCACGTGTTCCTGTGGCTGGGACTCCCGTACTGGTGGCGCCACGCGCCGGTCGGTGGAGGACCTGGTTTGGGCACACAAGGTCTGTGACCACTGAGACTCGGACCCCGGGGCTGGTGACCACCCCATAGCCCTGGCCCCGGGGCCCGTCCAACGTAGCTCCACCCGGCGCTCCACTGGACGAAGGACCACCGCCATGACCATCCCCGTCACAGCCGTCCCGATGACGGCCAAGCGCTCCCTTCCCGAGGCCGTGGCCTGGCTCCAGTCCCACTGGGTCGCTGGCGACCACGCGGCCATCCACGAGGTCCGGCGCCACGGCCGGTGGGTCTTCCGGATCTACACGTGGAAGGCCGGCCGGTGAGGTCCCGAGCGTCCCGGCCCCGACGCGCACCGCACTACCACGTCGCCCACGGCCAGGTAATCCAGTGCTGGAAAACCTCTTGCAAGGCTGTGCAACCCTGTGCAATACTCCCCGAGTGACCACCGCCAGAGACCAGGAGTCCCCGATGCACTTCCGTGACTACGCACCCGAGCCCCAGTGGATGCCCACCGCTTTCATCAAGGTGGCCCGGCCCAAGTCCAGCGCCATCCACATCCAGACCCTGTTCGGCCCCCGGCGCGGTGGTGACGGCATCCCCACCACCCTGTGTGGCCGGGTCAAGAGCTACGTGGAAGTCCGGCCCACCCACAGCTACGTAGCCTGTTCGTCCTGTGCTGTCGAGCGCGCCCGGATCGAGGACCTGGAAGCTCCCCGGTACGTCCCGGAGGACCGGTACTACCGGATGACGGCCGATGCCCAAGAGGCCTGTGACCGGGCGTGGCGCGACTACATGGGTCGGATCCGGCAGGCCAACCACGAGCGCGACATCTACGTGACCGGGCAGCTCGATGGCTCCCTGGCCGCCAAGGCTCTCTCAGACCAGTGCTACGCGCACGCTCGGGACGAAGCCTGGCGCGAGCACCGCGCCCAGCTCGTCCTGGCCGAGCGGCCGACCCCGGTCCCCCTGGCACTCCAGGCCGCTCACCAGGTGGCCGTGGACCGCGTGGTGGCCGAGGCTCGGGACCTGGGCGCCGAGGTGACCCAGGTCCAGGACGAGACCATCATCCGCTACTCCGAGGCCCCGGAGCCCATGCTCCTGCAGGTTGACCGACTCCGCGCCGAGTGGCAGTCACAGCGGCTGGAGGACGAGTCCATCAGCGCGTGGTTCCTGCGGACCCGGGCCCTCCGGCGCCGGTACATCCCCGACCCGGACCCCTCCGAGGTTCCCGAGTGGGGATCGGACACGCTCCGGCTGGAACTGGACACACCCCCTCGGGCCGAGGCTCTGGATCTCCTGGAAGCTCGGGAGTACGAGCTGACCGAGGAAGGCACCGAGGGCTACGTCACCACCGACCGGTACCTCTCGCACGACGCCACCCCGATCGATCACACCGAGGCTCAGAAGGCCGGCGCCACGGCCCGGGGACGCAAGGCCTACGCGGCCGACTTCCTCGGCCAGCCCCTGATCCCCGGCCGGACCCGTGTCGAGCACGAAGCCGACCGGGGCAACCTCGGACGGGTGACCCGCTCGGAGGACCCGGCCGTCTGGGTCCGCTGGGACGACGACCCCGGCCACGACTACCGGTACGTGGCTGGCGAGCTTCGGATTGTCTGAGCCTCCACATGCTGGTGGCCCCGGGCCTGCCTTCCCCCAGCCCGGGGCCACCTTTACCCAGCGTCACAACCCAATCACCCGATATCGGAAGGATACGTGATCATGGCCACCGCAGACCTGAACGACCTGGTGACCGCGACCAAGAGCAAGGCCGAGGCCCGTTGCCGGGACTGTTCCTGGTACATGAGATCCACCGTCACCCAGACCCAGAACTCCGGCCAGCTCCACGCGGCCTGGGCGACCGGCCACCGGGTCGTCGTCACCGTCACCACCGAGACCGCGTACCAGCTCCCGTAGCACCACCCGTAGCACCGTCCCTGACCAACCCGATGCCGAGCGACATCGACCACGGAAAGCGACCACCGCCATGAGTTTCAAGAGCGTTTACCTGGACCCCGACGACCGGATGCACGGCCTTGCCGAGTTGCTCGTCACCGAGCCCGAGCCGATGTACCGGGTCACCGATGGCTCCCAGCCCTGTGCCCAGCCCTCGGTCAAGGGCCAGCCGGTCACCATCGAAGACCGGGACCGCTGGTACCCGCCCAAGGGTGAGCCGACCCGGGAACCGGTGGACCTGTGCGTCACGTGCCCGTTCCAGGTCCAATGCCTGCACTGGGGTGTCTGGCACGAGGACGAGGGGGTCTGGGGTGGTGTCGGCCGCGCCGGCCTGGCCAAGATCCGTAAGGCCCTGGGGATCACGCGCAACACCCCGAGCCACGCGCACCTGGTCCCCACCCTCACGGCCGAGGAACGTCAGGCCCGAGCCGAGCGCGGCCGGCAACAGTGGGTCGAGGGCCGGATGCCGGTCCCGCCCAACCACCGCAAGCGCTCGTCCAAGGGCTACTTCGTCAAGGACGAGGGGACCGCGGCATGACCACCCAGGACCAGCCCCCAGGCCCTCCGGCCACCGTGCCGGCCATCAGTGACAAGGATCTGCTCAGGATCCGGTCCGAGGCCCTCAACCGGGTGGCCAAGGAGAACGACGAACTCCGGGCTCAGATCCGGAAGATCCGCACCCTGACCGACGAGGCCATGAAGGCCGACCGGATGGCCTGGCAGCTCGCCTACGACATCCGCCAGGTCCTGAAGGGCACGGACCGTCAGTAGTACAACGCTGTGTAACCTTTGACAAGGCTACGCATTCCGTGAGACCATCTTCATCCACTCAGACCCCGACGAACGGACCACCGCCATGACTCTGGAAGAGATCTTTCAGTTCGCCCAGCGCATCGCTGACGATGACACGCTGCCGTTGGATCTCCGGGACTGTGCCGAGGAACTGGCCGAGCTGGCAGCCGGCACCCGGGCCCCCTGGTCCAACCAGCGCGTGGACAACGGGGTGGAGGTTCGCTCGTGACCGGCCCCATCGTGTTTGACACCGAAGGCCACGCGATCGGTGAGGAACGAGCCCCCGGGATGACCCCGGAGCGGTTTATCCGACTGGCCGGCTGGTCCGGCTTCGAGGCCGGCTCCGAGGTCCACCTGACCACCGACATCCCCGCGTTTCGCGAGCTGCTCCGGTCCGCGCCTATGGTCGGGGGCCACAACATCCTGGCCCACGATCTCCCCCGGCTCGGGTTCTCCCGGACCGAGATCCTGGACATGGCGCGCCAGCAGAAGATCCTGGACGGCTGGGTCATGGCGCCGATGATCGACCAGCCGGCCAACTTCCGAGATGTCCGGCGCCCGGACGTGACGGTCTGGATCAATGGCAAGGACGGCCGGCCGGACATGGGTCGGCTGAAGGCTCTCTATCGGCTGGACAACCTGGCCTTTCGGTACGGCCACGCGGGCAAGACCCTGGACCTTCGGAAGTTCGCCACCGAGCACGGCACCGACGACGAGGGTCGGCCGCTGAACGGGGAGTGCTGTGTCTTTGCCGGGGTCCCAATCGACCACCCCGAGTTCGTGGAATACCTCCGTCAGGACGTTCGGTCCGCTCGTGGGGTGCTGTCCACCCTGGTGACGGGCGCGGCGCCGGGGAGCTGGGACTACTACTGGCGCGAGCACCGGGTGGCCGCGGCTGCGGTGGTGATCGGTGAGAACGGGTTCCGCTGTGACCACGTGCTGGCCCAGCAGCGCCACGACGAGGGCCGCAAGCGGGCGAACGAGCACCTGGACCGGCTGGCCGAGCGCTACGGCTGCCAGCTCGTGGACGCCAAGGGCCGGCCGTTCCGCAAGCCACTGTCCTCGGACCCGGGCAAGGCGATGCTTCGTCAGGCCATCCGAGAGACCGGGCTGACCGAGTTCGACTTGCCCAAGACTGCCAGGACCGGATCACCGAGCTATGGGGGGAAGGCCTTCCTGGAGCTGGCCGAGGCCCACCCGGAGAATGCCGCTTTTGCTGAGCTGGCCAACTCGGTGGCCGTGGTCCAGGGGGAACGAGCGGTCTACGGCACCGCACTGAAACACCTGTGGCCGGACGGCATGAGCCATCCATCCATCTTCCAGCTCCAGCGCTCGGGCCGCTGGTCCACCACGGACCCAGGCCTGACGGTGTTCGGCAAGCGCGGGGGCCGGGTGATCGAACGGGCCATCTACGTCTCGGACGTGCTGCCCCACGAGGTGGAGGACCTTCGGGACGCTCATGTCCTGGTCTCGTTCGACGCGGCCCAGATCGACGCTCGGGCCGTCGCAGTCCACGCCCAAGACCACGCGTATATGGACCTGTTCGAACCGGGCCGGGACTCCCATGAAGAGATCGCGGTGGCGATCTGGGGAGACAAGAGCCGGCGCGAAGACGGCAAGCCGATGCACCACGGGTTCAACTACGGCCTGGGGCCCAAGAACATGGCCAAGCAAGCAAAGGTGCCGATCGAGCTGGCCGAGGAATTCCACGCTGGTATGCGCTCCCAGTTCCCCGGGCTGATCGCCTGGCAGGAACGCGTCCGGGACATGGGGCTGTCCACCGGTTACGTGGACAACGGGTTCGGCCGCGTGATGAAGGTGGACCCGGAGCGTGCCTACACCCAAGCGCCGGCACTAGTCGGCCAGGGCTGTGCGCGGGACCTGATGATGCACGGCATCCTCCGGCTCCCCGACGAGATCATTTGCATGATCAAGGCTCAGATTCACGACGAGATCGTGTTGTCCATCCCGATCCGCTACGCCCGGGAAGTGGTGGAGCTGATCAAGGCCACGATGTCGTTCGAATGGGCTCCCCCGGGGGCCTCACGTCCCATCCGCATCGAAGTGGACCACGGTCCCTTCGCATTCACCTGGGAAGGGTGCTACGCAAAGTGAAGCGCCACCGGACCACCGCCACACCGTCCTTCGAACGTTGTCAGCGCTGCCTATGGACCGAGCTGTCCCACCGGTATGCCGACGAGGCCTGGGGCCGGTTCAAGGGCCGGAATGCTCCCCCGTACCCGGTGGCCCCATGGCCCTGCCCGGAGTTCGTCCGGCCGGTACCGAAGCCCTGGAGCTGGCGCCAGATCGGCCCCGTCGGCTGGTTCGTCCTGTCCTACATCGCGGTCCTGCTGGGGGTCGTGACGGTGGCAAGGTGGCTGACCTCGTGAGCCAGATCCAGGAAACCAGCCAGCAGATCGCTGCCATCAGCCAGTGGATCGATGACGGTAACGCGGGACGCGACCCCGAGGCCATCACCTGGGGCCGGATCGCCAAGGCGTCCGAGGAAGCGGGCGAGACCATCGGGGCTTTCATCGGCGCGACCGGACAGAACCCCCGGAAGGGTGTCACTCACACCCTGGACGACGTTCGGGCCGAGCTGATGGATGTGGCCCTGTCGGCCATCGGTGCCGTGGATCATCTGAACGGTAACGATGGCAGCTCGCTGAGACTGTTTTTCGAGCACGTGGCCAAGGTCCACGCCCGAGCGCTGGGGCCCGAGCAATGAGCGGCGCCAAGCACCCCCGGGGTACCTCGAATCGGAACGACCCGAGCCGAGGTACTCCGGCCCAGCGCCGGGCTCGGAAGCTGTGGTTACTGCATACATTCGGTAACGGTGACTACGCGCTGTGCGCGATCGGGCTGAACGACATCTGCCTTGGTGTCGTTGACTACGACTCGCTCCAGGTGGATCGCTACCCGGTGCCCGGGGCCCTTGGCGGTACGTACGACCGGGGCAATATTCGGCCGGCCTGTGGGCCCTGCAACTCCATTGACGGGAGCCAGCTCCGCGAGGTCCTGAAGCTCGGCGCGGAGGGAGTTGCACGTGTCACCAGTAACACGTAGACTCGGCCTTGCGTCACCACACACGAGAACAAGAACACGAAGCGAGACGCGATGACCACCGCCACTGGATTCACTCTCCACGAGTACCAGACCGAGGCCAAGCAAGCTGTCTACGACGCTTGGGCCTCCGACCTCGGCGCCCGGCCGGCTGTGATTCTGCCCACCGGTACCGGCAAGACCGTGGTGTTCAGCTCCCTCGTCCACGACCTGGCATCCGACGGCCAGCGCGCTGTGATCCTGGTCCACCGGGACGAGCTGGTCCAGCAGACCGCGGCCAAGCTGTCCGCCTTCGAGGGCCTGGCCGTCGGCATCGTCAAGGCCGAGCAAAACGAAGTCACCGCTCAGGTGATCGTGGCCAGCATCCAGACCCTGTTCCGCCAGGACCGCACGGACCAGCTCGTGGCCGCGCTGGACCTCTCGTCCACCACCGTCGTCGTGGACGAACTCCACCACTACACGGCCAAGAGCTACCGGCGCGTGTTGGCCGACCTCGGGGTGTTCGACGACTCGCAGGGATCAGCCACCCCGGCCGTCGGATTCACCGCCACGTTCACCCGGACCGATTCCAAGCACCTGGCGAACGACTGGACCCCGGTCTACGAGAAAACCGTGGCCTGGGCCATCGAGCACGGATACCTGTGTGACCTGGAGGCCATCAGCATCCGGGTGCCCGACCTGGACCTGGACAAGGCCAGCCGCTCCGGTGGCGACTACACCGACACCGGCCTGGGCCAGCAGTTGGTGGACAGCTCCGCGTCCGAGGTGATCCCCGGGGCCTGGATGAAGTACGCGGATGGCAAGCGGACCATCCTGTTCGCGCCCACCGTGGACAGTTGCGAGGACCTGGTGGCCGGCCTGCTGGCAGCCGGGGTCAAGACCGAGGCCGTGTACGGCACCACCCCGCTGGACGAGCGCCGGGCCATCTACGACCGGGTACGCGCCGGCACCACCAAGGTCCTGGCCTCCGTCGGGGTGCTCACCGAGGGCTTCGACATGCCCGAGATCGAATGCGCCATCCTGGCTCGGCCCACCCAGTCCCGGGGGCTCTACCAGCAGATGGTGGGCCGGGTGCTCCGGACGTTCCCGGGCAAGGACAAGGCCGTCTTGCTCGATGTCATCGGAACGTCTGAGTCTCACGACCTGTGCAACGTCACCGACCTGACCAAGACCCACGACGGTCACGTGGCCGACGAGGACAAGACCCCGGCCAACTGCCTGTGTGGCATCGGGATGGGTGGCCTGTGCCTGTGCGAGACCCGTGGCAACTGCACTCGGATGAAGAACCTGGACCTGTGCATGTGCTCGGGTTGCGACTGCCCGACCTCGGGTGACCGGGGCAAGATCTCTCTGGTCAAGGGCAAGTCAGACGTACACGTGGACGTGTTCAAGGGTTCGTCCTCGGTCTGGCTCCAGACCTATGCCGGTACCTGGTTTATCAGCACTCGCGAGCTGCTGGTGGCCATCCTTCCGGTCCGGGGCACCGATCTGTACCAGGCGGCCCGGACCCACGACGCTCGGGTGGCCTCCGGTCCGAACGCGGCCTGGCTGTCGGCCCCCTGCGACATCGAGACCGCGATGAAGGTAGGCCAGCAGTTCGCCACCATGGTGGACCCCCACCTGACGTCCAAAGATTCCAAGTGGCGCCGACGCAAGCCGTCCGAGGGCCAGATCCGGTTCGCCAAGTCGGTTGGCATCCCGGTGGAGGACGGGGTGAAGGCCGGCCCGATCTCCGACGCGCTGAGCCGGTACACGGCCAGCCGGGTGCTCGACTCCACCCCCTGAGAACGTCCCCCGGGTCATCCCGGCCCGGGGGCAAACACAAGAAAACGAACGCACGAAGAAAGAGAGACACGCACATGTCCCAGCTCGGTACGTACACGACACCGGCACGGATGCAAGGCGACTCGTTCCGGGTTGACCACGCTCACGGCCGGCCGCTGCTGGTCCGGGTCCATGAGTACATCGAAGGGTTCACTTCCCAAAGGTTCCCGAAGCCACACGACGTGGTGATCGTGGACCTGGTGGACCTGGCCGGCGCGGACAACACCGGAGCCAACCCCCGGGTCCTGATCGGGGCTCTCTGGGGAGCGGCTGCGGTCGTCGATGGGCTGAAGGACCACGCGGGATCCGGGATCGTTCTCCCGGTCATCCCCGCGGCCCGCAAGTCCAAGTCCGGAAACGACTACACGGTGCTGGACCCGATGGAGGGTGCGGCCCTGGAGTGGGCTACGGCTTGGTACAACCAGAACCCGAACGCACTGGACGAGGCTCGGACTCGCAAAATGGCCGAGGCTCAGGCCGCTCAGGCTGCTCAGGCTGGCCCCGTCCAGCCCCAGGCCCCCGCGGTTCCCCAGCTCCAGGGTTTGGCCGCTCCAGCCGCTCAGGCCGCTCCAGCCGCTCAGGCTCCGGCCGGTGGATTCACGATGCCGGCTCCGGTGGCCCAGGCTCCGGCTCAGGTCCCCGCGGCGCCGGCTCAGCTCCAGGGTGAGACTCCCCCGTTCGCGGCGCCGGCTCCGGCTCCCGTGACGGATGAGCGGGCCCAGGCCGCGCTGGCACTGCTCAGCCAGCCCGCGGGCTAGTCGATCCCCCACACAAGAACAGGGAGAGGAACTCGGGCTCACGGGGGCCCGAGTTCCTCTCCCGGAAGGCAAGGACCACCGTCATGACGCTCGGAACCTTCGTCCCGAACAAGACCGTTCAGACCACCCGGTCTAGGACTCCCAAGACTCAGACCCGGGGTGATGTGGCGCCGGTCGTCCGAGAGTCCTTGCTGACCGTAGTGAACTACGCGGCTAACAACTCGGCCAGGAATCTACAGAAGCGGATCGGTCCCTCGGAGATCGGGGAGCCATGCGCCCGGCAGATCGCCCACAAGCTGGCCGGCACCCAGGAACTCCGGCAGGCCTCCACCGATCCCTGGCCGTCGATTGTCGGGACCGCGGTCCACGACTGGCTCGGCAACGCACTGGAGCGCGCGAACACCGCCATGGGCTTTCGGCGCTGGCACTCCGAGCAAGTGGTCACGGTGGCGCCCAACGTCCTGGCCGGGTGCGGTGCGGGGGCTCACCTGACCGGCTCGTGTGACTGCTACGACTCGTATCTGAAGACCGTTGTGGACTTCAAGGTCCTCGGCAACACCCAGCACGCGGAGTACCTCTCCGGGTATGTGTCGGACAAGTACCGGGTCCAGATCCACTCGTATGGTCTCGGCCTGCTGAACATGGGCTACCCGGTGGAGCACGTGTCCCTCGCCATCTTCGGTCGGGCTAAGCGGCTGGACGACTTGTTCGTCTGGTCCGAGCCGTTCGACCGTTCGATTGCGGACCGTGCCGTGGCCCGGCTGGTCCAGATCCAGACCGTGGTCTCCGGTGGCATCGACCCCTCACTGGTCCCGGCCACCCCGTCCCGTAACGGCTGCTACTTCTGCCCGTGGCGCCCGAGCTGCCCGGAGGCCCGGAAGTGAGAACGATCATCGTCCGGTGGGACACCGACTGTGGCCGATGCGCTGGCGCGCTGGATGCAGGTGACGAAGCCCGCTGGGACCCGGACCTGGAGCTGGTTCACCCCGAGTGCCACTCAGACAACTACGACCCGGAGCCACCACCTCGGGTCTTCGATCTCGACCACTCAGACGCTTACGACGAAGGAAGGCCCGCGATGACCCTCGATCTGAACGAGCTGGCGCGCCGAGCGCTGGCGAACCTGTCTCAGCCAGCCCAGTCACCCGTCTACACACCACCCCCGGTCGGCAACCAGGCCCAGGTGACCGAGGA
>Ga0105035_100041_pt1 | contig 11220 bp, 15 predicted proteins | sample RS_233metaG_FD_91483 | JGI IMG/M metagenome (GOLD analysis project Ga0105035, IMG submission 91483) | Switchgrass associated microbial communities from Austin, Texas, USA, to study host-microbe interactions - RS_233 metaG | ecosystem: Host-associated > Plants > Roots > Rhizosphere | place: USA...
CCGCCGTCTGCGCCCCGCCAAGGGAAAGCCGCCCGGCTGGTGCATCCACGGCCGCCGAGACTGCCCCGCCCTCGTCATCGTTGCCGACACCCAGATCGACATCTTCCACGGCAACGCCGGCGCAGCCATGGACGCCTACTCCGACCTCTCCGACCAGCACGACGCACACACGTGCGTCTTCCTGCTGTGCACCTGCCTCATCACCGACCCGGCCGCCCACCTGCCCACACGGCCCCCGCTGCACGCCCGCATCACCGTAGAGCGCAACCCCGACGGCATCTGCTGATTACACGACCGGACCGGGCCGTCCGCAACCCCCACCGCAAACAGCCCGGCCGCGTCTGCCCCCTTCACGCCGACGTCCCTCTGGCCGCCCGCTCCAGCAACGCCCGGATCACACACCCGACCACAATGCGTCAGAGCGCCACGATGCCGATCATTAGCTCACGCCGAGCCGTCGTTGCCCGACTCCCGCTCCGTACCGTGCTGCCACGGATGCCCCAGGCGCTCACCACGCTTGACCCCAGCCGCCTTCGCCGCTGGATCCTGCGACGCCGGGCACCCCGCCGCCTTCGCGGCCTCCGCCGCCTGAGACAACCCCCAGTACGCCCCTGCGGCGAACACGATCAGCGCGCCCAGCACGCACCGGCCCTTCACGCCACGGCCTCCCCCTCACCCGCACCAGACTCCGGCGCGCTGAACACCGGCGCCTGGTCCGCAACCTCCGGCCAATGCCACGTCCCCGGCAGTTTGCCCGCCGCGTCGTACGGCACGCCGCCCGACGCAAGCGGATGAAAGAACAGCCCAGTCGGGTTCATCACCATCAACCCGACAACGCCGGCTGAACCGACCTCGGTGATCACCGCCGCACGATCAGCAGGCGGGAACGTCTGAGAACCGTCCTCACGCGGGGGAGTGCCATGCGACACATACCGGACCATACGGCCCACACCCAGAGTCTGAGATGTCATTGAGCGATCGTCTCGCTACCCTCAGACACTCCGCTGCCCGGCGCGCCGAACACCAGCGTCAGGCGATGCAAGTGCGTCAGGCAGAACACCGCAAACGACTCCTCGGCCCCCGCCGTGAAGATCACCCGCCGCGCACCCACCAGCGTCCCGAAAGAGCCCGGCAACACCCGAGCCTCTTCCTCGAACCGAGCCACCGTCGACCGCAGCGCCGGATGCACCAGCAACTCATACCCCAAGGGCGATGGGTGAGACTCTGCAGCCCGAAGGAGCGCACGATGGCAGCTCGATATCAGGCACTCGTACATGATCCAAAGGTAGGCCCGCAACCCCCTGATCAGCGGGGTTCCACCCGCGCGCCTCAAAGATCAAAACGACGGCCGTGCCCCAATCGGCACCGCAATACCTCGCGCGCACACATGCTGCTGCTCCGCCCCACGACCAGTGACCACCAGCCAGCCGTAATCCTCCAACACCCAGTACGCTGCCTCCGCCGCCGTCACAGACACCCCAAACCGCTCGGCCGTCAACTTCGGCTCGGCCAACCGCGACCCCGGCGTGTACCCCGGGTGCAACTTGCTGATCTTCTCGATGGTGCCCTGAATGACCTGATCCACCGGCTCGATCTCAATGATCGCCATAGCTCAAAGCTACCGCCCACGCAGCCGTGCTCGACGCGATAGCCGTCGGGGGTCTCGCGGACGATCCCTGGCCAAAGGCGCATCGTGGGGCGGCTATCCCCACGGCTGAAGCCGGGGGTCTGCGCCGCCAACGTTTCTGATCAGCCCCGACGGCGGGCGGCATACTGTGCCGACCACTCAGTGCGGTTGGGGCCGAGAACTGTTTCGGCTAGGCGCTTGAGCTGGAGGTCATCAGGCCCAGCAGGGGCATTGATCAGGTCGATGTCGCGCCGTAGCTGCTCACAAGGGTTGCCGACGCGTCCGGCGTGGCCCCCGTGGAGCTGCTTAGCGTCCTCGCCCGAGGCGATGCCGAACCGATGGTTGGTGAGTTTGCTGTTGAACAGCCATGCGTCGCACGGCTGGCCCTTGTCGAGCAGATACGCCGCGTGGTGGGCAGCCAGTTCGGCGTTCATCAGCCGGTGCTGCATCTCGGCGACACGATTGCGGACGGTCTCCAGGTCGCTGAGATGTCCTTGGTTACGGGGCCGGGTGGATACCCACTGACGGGTGGTGTCCAGGATGTGCCGGTGGATGCCGAGGGCAACGGCGGCCAGGTTGAGCCGTCCGTAGACCACGGAGGACAGCATTGCCACGGCCAAGCCGTCGCCCACCTCTCCGATGACATTGGCATCGGGGACATAAACCCCCCTTAGCCGTAGACCGTCAACGGAGAACCCGTACAGGCCGTTGAGGGGACGATGGACGACTTCGAGGCCCGGGGTGCCCTTCTCCACCAGAAAGGCAGTCAGGCTTTTTGATTCAAGGGGCTCGCCGGTGCGGGCGATGACACAATGAACGTCTCCGATGTCGGCATTGCCCACGAAGTCTTTCTCACCGTCGAGAACATAACCATTTTTCTTGCGGCGGGCGGTCGTCTCCATCGCCAGGATATGACTTCCAGTGGTGGGTTCGGTGGTGGCGATGGTGGGCCAGATCCGGCCCGCGGCGATCTCGGGCAGCCAGGTACGACGCATCTCCGTGCTTCCATACTCGGCGATGGGGGCAGTACCCAGGATGGACGCCTGGAGAATCGCACCAGCGGCGCCGCTGACCCGGGAGACCGCCGCCAACAGAGCAGTCTTGGCGACATGGCCTTCGTCCATGCCGTCCCAGTCCGATCCGATGAGGACACCGAGCCATCCCGTCTCACTGAGTACGCGCCGTACGGCATAGTCGGTGTGCGGACCGCGTTCCTCCAACTGCGCCACGAGCGGGGCAAGGCACTGATCAATGGCGCTCTCGGCCTCATGCTGGAGACGCTGATGATGCTCGGACATGTAAAGACCCGAGAGGAACGCGGTGGGCATGGTCGATTCCCTTCTTGGACGGAGGTCAAAGGCACCTGCGCTGGCTTAGAGCGCTGGTGCGTGAAACAGGCCATCCGGCAAGGCCGGTGCACTCGGCATTGAGGGCTGTCGGACGGATCGGCCACTGAAACCCCGGGCGTTAGATTGCCCGGTGCTCTACGACGTGCTGAGGATAGGACGCCGGAGGAGGTCGCGGAGGGCATCGGCAGCGCCCCGTTCAACGATCTCCATGAGCCGGTCGGCCTCTTCGATGAGGTGCTTCTTTTGGTCGATTACGCATACTGTGGCGATCACGACATCAGTGCCCGGATAGGTGACCGGTTCACCGAAGTAGGAGTTGATTCCGATGGCATCGACCACCGGATTGCCCGAATATAGACGGCTGGCATGCACGTCGTGCAAAGGCAGCCCGAGCTTGCGGGACACGACATGGGGGCACCAGCCGTGGCTGATGTCCATTTCGCGGCCTACGATGGGCAACCCGCTCTCTGGAGGTGGGTTGTGCAGGCCCGCGAAGTGCTGCCGGTCCGTATGGAAGTCGACCATGGCGTAGGGGAAGCCGGTCTCCTCGGCAAGCCGGTCGGCGATCTCGTCGAACGCGGCATCCGGCCCGGCGGACACCCCGTGCCGCATCAGAAGTTCCTCGGTGGCGCGCGGCCGACTGAGGCGAGAGATGGAATTCAGGACGTCAGAATCAAGAGTCATGGGTGTGCGTCCAATACAAGGGGTGCGGTAAGGGCGTGTTCGACGAGAGTGATGAGCACCCAGCCGGCGGAGTAGTCACGGCGGGCATCGCAAGAGATGACAGGAACGTCGGCATCGAGGCTGAGAGCGTGCCGAATCTCGGATTCGGGATAGCGTTCGGCGTCGTCGAATTCGTTGATCGCGACGATGAACGGGAGACGGCGCTTTTCAAAGTGATCGACAGCGGCGAAGCTGGTCCCCAGACGGCGGGTATCGACGAGGATGACAGCGCCGATCGCACCATAGGAGAGCCGGTCCCAGATCGGCAGGAAGCGTGGCTGGCCGGGAGTACCGAAAAGGAAAAGCTCCAGCCCGGAGTCAAACGTGATGCGGCCGAAATCCAAGGCCACAGTGGTAGTGCTCTTGGATTCCACTCCCTCCAGACTATCTGTTGGCACACTGGCCTCGGTCATGCGTTCCTCCGTGGTCAGCGGGGATATCTCGCTGACAGCGCCAATGAAGGTGGTCTTTCCCACCCCGAACCCGCCAGCCACGACAATCTTCCGTGCGGCGGCGCTCACACCGGCCGGATCAGACAACCTACGATTCGGCATGACCCCACTTCTTTTTCAGTCCCATCAAAACGGCTTCCAAAGAGGACTGGTCGTCAGTGAATACGCTCGCTGGGACGAGCAGTGTTTCTGTGTCCAGGAGATCCGAGACGAGAATCTGGACAACCGGAACCGGCTGGCCGAGCGTTCCGGCCAGTTCAGCGATCGAGCGGCGACGCGTAGCACACAGCGCGACGATGTGCTGTGCTTCTGGCAGGAGCTGATCGGATGGTTGCCCGGTCCCCGGTTCGACCACCGTCTCCAGGCGCAGGGCATCGGAATGCCTGGAACGGGTGCGCCCACCGGCGACCGCGTAAGGTCGCACACGCAGACTGTCCACCACACTCCAGGCGTTGCCGTCTGCGGGGGCATCAGGGGATGCTGTCATAGGCGCTGGACGCACGCACGGGCGTCTGCATGTAGTGGGCGAACTGTTTGATCAACTGGTCCATCTCGTGGCCGACGACTCGGGCATCCGCGCTGGGATCAGCTAACACACCAAGAACGGTGTCCACCATTCCCTGCTGGGTCTCAGGACGCGGCGAGAAAGCAGAGCAGTATCCCCGACCCGCGACCATGATGAAGAACAGAATGTCCGGACGTTCGACCATGATCTGTTTGGCAGCCAGGTGTTCTTCCCCGGGGCCCGGAATGGCCTCGGCCAGCGAGGCGAAGCCGCAGAAGGCACCGGCCAAGGTGTCCCCGAGGTCCTTGTCCGTGTCGCTGTTCGACAGCAGGATCAGCCCGTCCTTCGACAACAGCACGGCGTGCGTGACTCTGGGGACCCTTTCGACGAAGCGATCCAGCATCCACCCCATCTGCGCATAGGGCGTCTTCAACTGATGCGGAGGCGTGTCGGGTGTAGGAGCATGGGTCATGGAACGAACTCCTGGATGGGAAGGCCCCAAAATCTGGGACTCTTGTTTCAGTCGTTTGGAAACTGCGCGGGAACGGACGAATCTTCCTTATCAGAGCGCTGCGCGCCCTCGCGGAAGGCACCAGCCAGGCCAGGATTGGCTGTCGTCACAGGGGTGGTGCTGACGACCGCGCCTGGACTCGGGCGGTCGGAGACTGTGCGTTTACGGACGGGGAGCTGCTGGCGTGTGCGGCCCGGATCGCCCGCCTTACTGGGCTCGGGTGCCGGCTGCCGTCGGCGTCGGGGCAGCCCGCTCGGGGTGGACACCGAAGGCAACGGCGCCGATGTAGGAGCCAGGGCCGTCCGCGCCGGAGAGGTAGCCTGTGCGGCCTTCAGCACCGGATCAGGTTCGGCCTGCACGAGCAGGCGCTGAGGAATGACAATCAGCGCCGTGGTTCCCCCAGCCGGGTTCGGCGTGAGGGTCACGTGGATGCTGTGGCGCTTCGCAGTTAGACCGACGACGAGCAGGCCAATACGCCCGTCTTCCAGTTGGGCACTGACATCCACGCGTTCCGGCTCGGCGAGCATCGCGTTCATCCGGTCACGCACGTCGTTGGGCATGGGAAGGGCACGGTCGACGATTTCGATGGCCAACCCGGCAGAGACGAGCTGGGCACGCAGGTACACCGTAGTGGCCGGATCGGAGAAGTTCGCGGCGTTCTCTACGAGTTCGGCCAACAGATGGGTGACGTCCGGAGCAGCATAGCCAGGCAACGCCAGCACTGCGTTATGGGAACTGGTCACGACCCGGGCACGCTCGTACTGCTTGATCTCCTGCACCGCTCCGCGCAGGATGGTCGTGACCGTCACAGGATGGCGCACGGCACTGGCGGACTCGCCACCGAGGATAGCCAGGCTCTCCACCAGACGTTTTAGCCGCACCGCCAGATTGTCGATCCCGAAGATCCTGTTGAGCAGACTGGCTGACTTGATCTCATTCTGAAGCTCCTCCAGCCCGTCCAGAAGACGTGAGACCAGAGCGTGTTCCCGCTTGGCGATGTGACGGAACATTTCGTGGAGCACGGCAAGCTGAGACCTCGCATGAGCGGCGATCACCGTCTCCACCGCCACAACCGTGAACCGCGCGAGCGCGTGTTCGACACGGGCGAAGGGATCGCTGTTCTGCACAGCGGCGGGAGACGGGGGCACCGGCGGCTTATTTCCCCTGCGCAGTTCCTCCGCCGTCCAGCGCACGCGGGTGCCTGCAGACTCCACCGAAGAAGCCAGCCGCTCAGCGGTCAAAACCCTCTCCCGGCACACGGCACCTGCTGCCACGTGGGCCCGCCGCAGACCCACAGCCATGGCAGCCAAAACCCCGCATCCGACGCATATCAGGAGCACACCGGTTGAAGCAGCAAACACCCGCCATGCAACGACAGCTACACAGAAGAACACCGCGAAGATCACCGCAGGCACCGCAGCCACGGCCCGCACCTGTTCGTAGACGAACTGCTCGGCCGGCGGACGACGCTGGCGCCGGTGAGTAGCCAGGCGAACTCGGGACACGCGGTAAGACATGATGTTCCTTGGATGCAGACACGACACGGCACAACGAGCTCAACGAAAAGGAGAGGCAGTCACCGCAGAAGAGCCCGCAGCCCACAGTGACGCTAAACCTCTTCACCCGGCCCCCGCAGCGGCGCGCAGAGCCGTTGCAACCACTGCTGGCCCGACCAGACGGGCGACCAGGCACGGCACAGCAGCTCCACACACAGCTCATATGGTCCCCCGGGCGGCCGGTGTCCTCACTCTTACCATCTCAAGAATCACCCTAAGTGGTCACAGGCAGCCGTGACCCTGTTTTCCGGACAGTGCCAGCACCTGCAACCTAGTCAAATAGCTCTATCAAACGTATTTTTCAGAGCATCTAGGACAAAACGCTCTCGCCATCCCGGACGCAGGCGATGGCCGCACTACCGCGAGCCAACTGCGCCGCCGACACGAGGAACCAGGCATGAGCGCTCGGCCAACCAAGGGATCAAAGCCAGAACGCGAAGCCTCCGCCCGCGTCACCGCCGAGAACGACGAGCACAACCCGCGCCGGCGCCGCTGAAGACAGGCCCTCAGCCGCTCGCCCCGGGGCTCATTGTGGATTCTGGGCTCACCTTGGCTGGACCCCTGTCCTGCTCGTCGGCCGCCACGACGGGCGGGCAGTCCGGGCAGGAGTACAGACCGAGCGTGCCCAGCCAGCGCCACCCCGCGTCCCATAGCGGCTCCCACTGCACGTCCGGGGGCCTTGGGACGGCCGTCTCACACGCGCTACGGGCAATCATCTGTGCGGCCAACGCTCCGGTGCTGCTCACGCGCGGAAGCGTAAGGCAGCCGCAGCCCCCGACACGCACATGTTGAGAGCGAGGTCTAGTGAGGAAACCCGGGTTTTGAGTCTTGATCTGCTGGCCGGAGAACGACGTTGCCGCCACCCTGTCGGTGCACAACCACGGCCACATCGAGTGCGACATCGTTCGGCACACCCTCCAGCGCGCGCCGCAGGTCTCCTACCGTCCGTGCAGTCGGCGCTTCGCCCGGCCGGGAAAGCACGATGCGAGACTTCCCCTGCCGGGCCCCGGACACCAGTCCGCGGGCGTGAAGCTGATCCAAGGCTTTCGTCAGCGTCGGCCGGGACACGCCGAACCGAGCCATCAAATCGGTGCTGCTGGGGAACGGGTCGCCCACCTGCAACCCATCCCGGGCGATGACACCGGCGAGCTGTTCGTGAAGTGATCGGCTGGGCGAGATGCCGTTGCGGATGATGCGCCAGCGTTTCCCTGGGACGGGTTCGGCGACGCCGTCTTCGCAGAGTGCCTTCAGGACACGCAGGGCGACGCCGCGGGAGACCCCGTACTCGGTTGTGATGTCGACGGCAGAGGGGAGTTCCGTCATCGTGGGGTTGTTGTCAACACGAAGCCGGATTTGGTCGGCGATCTTCCGATAGCTACCGCGAGGGCTGGGGATGGCCTGCTGGGACACCAGGGACTCCTTGGATCTCGGCACGCTGAAGGAGAACCAGCGCCCCTCCTTGGCGACGCAGAGCTGCATACGTCCTCGACGCCGCTCTCCAGAGGATCGGTCATTCGTCGGCGCCGAACGGCTGGCGGCGGTAGGCCGACGTCCAATGCTCCACGACCGCGTTCCCCGACAGCCACCGGTCGGTGATGTTGTGCCAGCCGCCGGCATTCTCCGCGGCCGTCCCGAGGATGGACGCCAGGCCACGCATTCATGAGGCGTCTAGCTTGGCCTCTCGCCACGGCGCCGTCAGCACTCCATAGTGCTCCTCGGAAATCAGGTCTTTGACAACGGTCGCCAGGGCCGCGTGGGCGGCCGTTCCGCATGCCCCAGCCTGCGCAGCCTCTCGGATTTCGTCGGGGGACGGGTCCCTCTCGCCGAGGATTTCCACCTTAACGGCACTCCAGTTTCCGGTGTCGGCTGAGATGCGAGTCGCCCGCTCAGCAGCCCGCCAAATCGGCTCCCACGCATCCATGCGTCCGGACCACTCGAAAGCTTCGGCTTCGGCTTCCTGTGCATCCGCCCACTCTTCCGTCATTCGATGGTTCATGAAGTTGCCAGCACGTACGATTTCGTCTGGGGTCAGGTGTGCCGCGCGATCGAGAATCGCGGAGACCTGCTGCTTGTTGGGGCCGTAGAGGTCTGGAATGTGCTTGCTCACGGTCGTTCTCCTCACTTCTCGGTGGTGCGGTGGTGACGGTTGACGTGGTTGTTGATGCTCTCCCGGGCGCCGCGGTAGCCGCAGCCGCGCGGGCACTCCGCCCACAGTTCCTTGTCGACGGCCGCCGAGTACCGCGAGCACCGCGCCGACGATGCCACCGGCAACCGGTGCGCCGAGGAGCACCAGGAGCACCAAGGCGAACGCGGCCGGGCCGTACCATCCGGCGCCCGTGCGCACCCGGGCGCCGGCCTTGCATCCTTCCACGGTCGCGGCTGTGCGACATCCCGTGAGTTCTCCTGAGCCTCACTGAGTCCCTGGCCTGGGAGTACTGCCGGCTCCCCTACGGCCGATAGATGAACGACCGACCGACATCGAACAACTCTACAGCTTGACGCTGTAATTTGGCGACGTCGGAACAAGGAGGATCCCGATGACCGCCACCACGGCATTGCCCATCCATCTCACGAGCAAGATCCGAACCGTCCCTGGCCACATCGGCGCCGTCGGGCCGGCCAGCATCCTTCGCGATGCCTATGCGCAGGACGCGCCGGTCACCCTGTCCGGCAAGTTCGCCGGCGAGCAGGTCTACCTCGGCCACACCCGGCAGACCTACGACGAGGGCGTCACGCTGGAGAGGATCGGCCTCGACCAGGATCTCGGCGAGTCGCCGAAGCACCCCGGCGTGCAGGTCGCCGTCTACCTCATCGACTTCACGCGGCTGGAGAACGCCCCCCGCCTCGCGGAGTTCGTGCGCGGCGTCGAAGCCGAACGCCTGGAGAGCGCCATGCAGGCCGAGCGCCGCGCCCAGGAGGAAGAGGACCGCTACCTGAACCGGCAGGAGGGCTGATCGTGCCTACCATCGTGAACATCAAACTGCGCCACGACAGCACCGAGATGCTGCCGCACGGCGAGGGCTACCTGCCGCGTGACGTCCCCGCCGAATACGAGGACGTGGACCTCGACCAGCTCACACCCCGCGCCCGCACGCTCGCCGAGGCTGTTGCCCAAAGCTCGCTGCGGACGGCCGTCGACATCTGGATGGAGCGCGACAAGCCCATCCGCGAGACCGAGCCGGACTGGCAGCAGTGGTACACCGAGGAGGAGGCGAACCGGCCGGAGCGCCGCCCGTGGCGCGGCTGGTCCGCCTACCCCTCCACTTCGACGATGACGCCCGTGGAGTACCTGGAACAGCAGGCACAGAAGATCCCGCCGCACTGGCATGTGCTCGGCGACCACCCCACCACACTCGTGCCTTCCAAGGAGGCAGGCGCAGCCGATCAGTACCTGACGAGAGACCAGGTGCTCGCATACCTGCGCGACCGCGGCCGACCCATCGCCCCCTCCACCTGGAGCTCCTACACCGCACGTGACCAGGCGCCGGGCGCCGATCGACACGTGGGCCGCACCCCCCAGTGGGCTGTCGCCACGATCGACGCCTACCTCGACGGCACGTGGAAGGTGTGACTGACCGCCTCGCGTTGTCAGGTGACCCCGCTGCCCTCACTGGTTCTGACCGAGAAGGACGGGTCCGTCGGCGTCACTGTGCTCAGCCACGCTTCCTGGGCCTGGCGCCAGGCCCATTCATGCTTGGAGCACAGGAGGCCGGTCGCCACATCAGGCCGAGGTCGTCCCGCACTCGGCGTTGCCCTCCTTCATGAGCAGCAACAGAGGTTACATAAACAGGTGGGAACGTACGTTCTCCTCCAGCATGCGCGCGCTCGCGCGGCGCCGTCCGATCGGACCCGCGCTGTACGTATGACGTTCACCACAGACCGGCTCAACGGCAGGGGAGAACTTCCGTTCCCACCTGATTTAGTGATATGGGTCAGGGCATGAACGCTGCACTGCCCGACCCCTGGACCATCCGCGACGCGTGGCTGTCAGGCACCTGGACCAGGTCAGACGGCTCCCTCGTCACCGGACGCCTGTGGGACGAGGACACCGTCTACCGCTGGCAGCGCTACACCGACCACTGGATCACCGTCCGCACCGACGCCGGCGACCTCTGGCAACCCACCGGCGAGATGATCCGCGACTGGGTCAACAACCTCATCCGCTTCGACACCCACCAACGCCTCGGACCCCGCTCCCGGGCCCGCGCCGTCAGCATCATCCTCAGCTTCTACGAACACTGCGAACAGGCACACGGCCTCGGCCCCTTCCGCCTCCCCAAGCGCTGGAAGATCATCGGCGTCGTAGAGGAGAAACATCCCACGGTCTACCAACCCTGGGTCACAGACGCCCTACGCACCGCAGCCGACCAATTCCAGGGCCTGCCCCGCTCCCGAGGCCGCGGCCCCCACATGGAACACCCCTCACGCCACCGCCTCGCCTGCTACCTCCTGCTCTGCGGCCTGCGCCCCAAGCAAGCCATCCTCCTCGCCCTGGAA
>Ga0105035_100044_pt1 | contig 11083 bp, 9 predicted proteins | sample RS_233metaG_FD_91483 | JGI IMG/M metagenome (GOLD analysis project Ga0105035, IMG submission 91483) | Switchgrass associated microbial communities from Austin, Texas, USA, to study host-microbe interactions - RS_233 metaG | ecosystem: Host-associated > Plants > Roots > Rhizosphere | place: USA...
CCGGTGGCCACCGGACTCCGCACCAAGATCAACACGCTCACGCGCGACATCGAGGCCAACATCCGCCTCAATCCGGTGGCCACCGGACTCCGCACCAAGATCAACACGCTCACGCGCGACATGGAAGCGCCCATCCGACTGCGCCCGCTCGCGGCCGGGTTCCGCGCTCAAGTCCGTACGATCACGCGAAACATGCCGCCGGCAACTGTCCGGGTTCGCTGCGTCAGCATCGGCGGCAACCCCTGTGGTGGCAACCGTCGTGGCATCCGGATCGGCGACAACGACGACGGCGGTATCCGGCGTCTGACCCGCCGCGTCACCAACTTGTCCGATGCCTTCGCCACTCTTGGCGGCATCGTCGGTACCCGATCCGCTGCGCTCGGTGTGGCCATCGTCGCCCTGGTCGCGATTTTGTCGCCGTTGGCCGGCTTGCTTGCAGGCATCCCTGGCCTTGCTGCCGCGGCTGGCGCTGGGTTCTTGCTCTTTCAGCAGAACGCGGATCGGTTGAAGGAGGCGTTCTCGGGCCTCGGCGAAACGCTCAAGAAGCAGCTTGAAAGCGCGCAGGTCAAGCCGTTTGCGGACCAGGCGGCCGATGCGATGGTCGGCATCATCGGTGAGTTCGACAAGTTTTTCGGCAGCGCTGAGGGAGCGCGGCTGATGGCGAACGCGATGAAGACCCTGACAGCCATCTTGGATGGTTTGGGTGCTGCCGTGGCTCCGGTGATGCAGGGATTTTCGGATGTTGTCGCCGCCACGGTGCCGGTCTGGCAGGAGGTGGGCCGCGCAATTGGTGATGCGGGCAAGTCTTTTGGTTCGTGGCTGACGGGATTGGCTGAGTCCGGGCGGGCTGCGGACCTGTTCCGGGTTGGTATTCAAGGGCTGGTCGATGTCTTTGGTCTGCTGGAGTCGATCATGGGTGCAGGCGGGAACCTCTTTGGTCCGATGGCTGCGGGTATCCATGACCTGACCAACGGCTTTTCGAGCATGTTCGATGCCGCTGGCCCTGGGATCCGTGAATTCGGACAGGGTATGGGTGACTTGCTGTCAGCCTTGACCCCTCTTCTGGGGCCTTTGGGGCTTCTGGCAGGAACGATTCTGGGTGCGATCGGTAGTGCTTTTCAGGCTATTGCTCCAGGTTTGGGAAAATTTGTCCAGCAGCTCAGTGAAGTTTTGACGCCGGTTATTGAGAAACTGAGTCCGATTCTGTCCGCCTTGGGTGAAATTATCGGAACAATTCTTTCTGCCGCATTTGAGGCCCTTACGCCACTCCTGGAACCCGTCGGACAACTGCTCGAATCGATCTTGGATGCCGTCGACCCCATGCTGCCAGTCCTGCAAAAACTGGCTGATGAGATCGGTAAAGCGCTGGTCGATGTGGGCAAGGAGCTGGGCCCTGTTTTCCAGGGTCTTGCCGATATCTTCAGTGAGCTGTTCAAGATCGTGGGCCCGCTGGCCGTGCTGCTCTTGCGCCTGGCCGTCAAGATCCTTGTGCCGCTTCTGCGGATTGTCGTCGGAGTGATCAAGGTCGTCGCTGATCTGGTGTCCGGCATTCTCCGCCTGATCGCGGCTGTCGTCCGGGTAGTGGTGCAGTTCCTGCGCTGGCTGAAGAATCTCCCCGTTGTGCGCTCGGCGATCAACGGTGCCAAGTCCGCGGTCAACGGTTTGGTCGGTGTGATCCGGACGCTGGTCGACTGGGCGGGCAGGGCCTGGCAGAAGTTGAAGGATCTCGGCAGTGCCGTGGGCAACTTCGGCAAGGGGTTGCTGAACAAGATCCCCGGCGTGAACCTCGCCTCCGGCGGCATCATCATGGGTCCGACCAAGGCTCTGGTCGGTGAGGCCGGTCCCGAACTCGTCCTCCCCCTGACACGGCCGCAGCGCGCCGCCGAACTGGCCGAGCGTGCTGGGTTGATGAACATTCTCGGCCGTGCCGGCGCTGCCTCGGGCGGGCGGATCGCCCCGCGGGATGTCTCCGTGCACATCCACACCGCGGCGACGTCCACCGACATCATCATTCACCGGATGCAGCGCGCCATGGCTGCTGCCCTGGCGGCATAGGGGGCTGGGCAGGTGGCTTTGTGCGCACTCGGATGTCCTGCCTCGTATTACGCCGTCATCCACTGGAAGTGTGGCGACCAGGTGTTCATGCCGGTGGAGAACATGACGTCGCTGACGTACTCACGCACCTTGAACGACACCGGCAAGGCCACGGTCGTGATCACTAAGGACTCGCTGGACGATGCGTGCTGCGAGAATCTGGGAAACCTTGAACCTTGGCTTCACGAGCTGTCGATCTTCCGGGACACCGATCTTGTGTGGCAAGGGCCGGTCATGACGATCACCGAGACCCGGGCCATCGTCACCGTGGAGGCGTGGGATGTCTCCGCGTGGATCGGCCGTACGGTCAACTTCTCCACCAAAGCGTTCAAGGGCGGGGAGGCTGACGTTTCGTGGATCGCGCGGTACTACATCGACTGGAACCTGTTGACCTCGTCGTATGCGTGCACGCGAACTGTGAACGGCAAGAAGGTCGACCATGCGTGCCTGACACCGTACATTGCCCGCTACGATGTCGGCGCGAAGCCCGCCTACAAGCCGCAGGACCAGACCAAGTACGTCATTGATCTGTTGAACGAGTTGGTCAAGTCGGGCCTGTATTGGACGACTGTGGGGCGGCGCCTGATCCTCAAGGGCAAGCCGGCCCCGGGCGATCTGCCGGTTGCCGAGCTGGCCACAGACGATTTGATGGGCGACTTCTCGATCGTGCGCGACGGGCAGTCGTTCGCGACGCGGGTCGTGGCCACGAACTCGTCCTCGGAAGAGGACCGGCAGACTGTCACTGTCGGCAAGAGCTGCAACAACCCCTACGGCCGCGTCGACTGGCTCGTTTCCTCCACCGATGTGCCCAAGTGTGAATGTGACGAGAAGAACTGCACTAAGCCGGGCACGGGCCGCTGCCGTGGGACGAATCTGTGTGGTCCGTGCAACTACTCGCAAAACCGTCAGTCGTGGTCGTGTGACAACGAAGATCGCGCGGCCTGTAAGAGGTGCATCGCTGACTGTGTGGATGACTGCACGTCGGCGTGCCAGGCCGACCAGCGCGGCGCGCTGGTGGACATGGCGAATGCCGAGTTCAAGGGCCGCTACCCGGTGCCAGTCGGGGTGGCGGTCGACAGCGGAGCAGCGCTGCACCCTGAAGCGCCGGTTTGTTTCTCCCAACTCGTTCCCGGATACCGCATCGACCTGCGGATCGATCGGGCGTGCCGGAAGATTCAGCAGGCGTTCGTGCTGGCCGACGTCACGGTGACCTGGGATGCAGGCGGAGAAAAGGTCGCGGTCGGCATGACTCCGATGGACGCGCCTGGCATCGATGAGGACCAGAAAGCTGCGGGTGTGCGCTCGTTGCGGGCCGCGGGGGAGGAGACAGCCGCTCGGTGGTTCGCCTCAGGCGAGTTGCCTGCGCCGCCTGCGCAGGCAGTGGAACTTGCGCAGCGTGCCGGCGAGGAGAGACCAGCAGCCGCATGGAAGCCTGACAAAACATCACGTGTAGGGAGGAAGCGGCGTGCCTCAGTACAGCCGGTGCGGTTGCCAGACGGAGTGCCCCTGCGTCGTCGTCGGCGGCAAAGGAATCCAGGTCACCGGAACCGGAAACGTCGATGACGTCTACGTCGTCTCCTCCGACGGCACGATCGACTGCGGTCAGGTGATGACCTGCGTCTGCGCCAAGATCGCCGGCAATACGGGTATCCGCTGTAATCCCCAGCAGGGTATCGAGCTGTTCCTGTCGGGCGATAATGGCAACGGCATGCGCTTTGGCCAGGACGGCGGCCTGTATGCCTCCTGCCCGAACTGTCTGGACAACCCCAACAACTGCGTCCGCTCCGTTGACGACCTGGATGCGAAGATCACCGCGAAGCAGTTCCTGTGGGGCACCTATCAGGGCGGACGGCTCGTCGTCCCCTGGGGCACGATGCGCTCGGTCGAAAACGCCCTGGCCATCCAATCGGACATTGATGTGCAGTGGGTGTCCTCACTCAAGGGTGGGGCTGCCGCGATCTTCGCCTATCCGAGATTTTGCTCCGCCCAGTGGACCGCCCACTACACCTACGCCACCGCGAACCCCGGCTACTGCGACTCGATCCAGTACTACCGACTCAACCCCGCGCAGTGGATGAACTTCACCAAGGACGTTCACCACTACTACGACAGCGGTTTCGACAACCGCGAAGCCGACGGCGGTCGACTCCTCTCCCAGATCTACGGCCTGACCCACGGCAAGCTGATCAACGCCCTGTTCCTGATCGCCACCGAGACCTACAACAGCGTTATCGCCAGCATCCGGTACTGGTGCGCGCAGCGCCGCACGATCTTGTTCCACTGGACCCCCCAGCGCCTCTCCCAGGCTGTCGGGGCCGGTATCCCTGCCGGCATCACCTGCTTTCCCGGGGCGCAGAACCCGCAGAGCCCCTGGTCCGGGAACTGGACGCCGACGCTTGCCCAGGAGGCCAAGGCCGCGGGCGCCGATTGGGCGGCTGTATCCATGCAACTGACCGACGAACAGCTTCGTACGTTCCCGGCCGCGGGCCTGAAAACGCTCGGGTTCGATACCTTCCGCCGCGTGGACGCCCACCGCGCGGTCGGCCTCGGGTTCGTCGGCTTGCTGTCGGACGACATGATCTACCAGCGTTATGAGGAGACCCTCAACCCGCTTCCGGGCTTCATCCAACACCCCGACCGGAACTTGTTCGCGCCCTACGACCGCACGACGTGGGGCGCCGGTTCGGCTGGGAGCGGGCAGCTCTTCCCACCGGAGAACCCCACCGGTTTCCGTGACCGCCGCGGCTACTTGCGCTCCGCAGGGCCGCCCACGAACGAGATCAACGGCGTCCACCTGCCCTGCTGGCACTTGCCGGCGAACTTTGGTGACTACAACGCCGCCTCGGAGGTGACCGACTCGATCCCCGCCATGCTCGTGGGTGACATCTCCAACCACGAGTACCTGAGCACCCCGACCGGCTACCGCATCAGTTGGTACGCCGGTTGGGTCAACGCGGATGAGTCCGACTACGCCGAGAACCCCACGGTTGTCGGTAATCCGCCCGGCACCCCGAACAACCCCATCTGCAAGTTCGGCCTGTTCTTCGGAGCGCCTGATGATCGGAACATCAGTGGCGAGAACGCCTACCGCGACAAGGGCCCGAACAAGGCCGCGCAGGGCTACGTCTGCTTCATCCGGGCTACTACGCGCGAGCTAGTCATCGGCATGCGCTCCCCGGATGACGGTGACGCCACGACCGGGTTCAAGCAACTCGCCAATCAGGCGCAGTCCGGCGGCGCGATCCCGGCCAACCAGCTTTGGGCGTTCCGGGTCGATGTCACGCCCGGTACCGCGGGCGGCGATGGCACGATCACCTTCTGGACTGATGGGGGGCCGAACGCAGGCGAATATCAGGTTTCGGTCACCAGCCGGGACGCGGGACGTTTCCGCGGAGGCTACATCTTCCTCGCTAAGGAAGAGTTGGACCAGACCAGGTTCGAGGCGCGGTTCGCCGAGGTCAATATCGACCGTCTGAACGCCCAGGGCCGGCCAATGGGTCGGCCGATGAGTCTGATGCCGGAACACACCTGATGAGCAGGGGCGTGCCGGGCATGGCACAGGTGCGTCCGGCTGCCGCTGGCATGCAGGCGGCCTTCAGGGACATCGCTCGCCGCTCGGAGCGGCATGGCGCACTGGGGGACCTTCAGGTCGTGGTGCTGGATAACCTGCCGTATTGGGTGGTCAAAGACCCGGAAGCCGAGGACGGCGAGGTCTGGTTCGACGCTTTGACCGGCGGGAGGATCGTAGGCCCTCACCACGGGGGCTGAGGTGACTCGCGGTGTGTTCCGTTGCGGTGGAAGGGAGTAGGCCGGCCTGCCGGTGGGCAGTGATTCCTCCGTGGTGGGAACACCAACGCTCGAACCGACAGAGAATTCCAAAGGGTGTGTTCATGGTCGCTGAGGATCGTCGAGCCGGTGGGCTCGTTGTGTTTACCAATGATACCGGTCAGGTATTACTCGTTCTGCCTAGAGAAGAGGAAAGGCAGTATTGGCAGTTGCCAGGTGGCCACGCAGGTAGGAACGAGAGTCCACGACTTGCTGCTATGCGCGAGGTGAAAGAGGAGCTCGGTCTTACCATTAAACTTGGGGGACATCATCTTCTCTTGATGGAGTACGTGTCCGGGCGTCCTGATCTGCCGGAAAACTATCTGTCCGTGTGGAACGGGGGGCTGTTGACACGAAAACCTGAAATCATTCTCTCACCTGACGAACTAAAAATGTGGATGTGGGCCGACCCGCGAGATCTAAGAAAATACACGCTTGATTATCAGCGTGTACGGATAGAAGCATCTCTGGAGGTTTTGATAAACCGGAGAGCTCCTCGGTACTTGGAAGACGGAGAACTCGTGTAAAGAGTTCTCCGGAATGCGTTTCTGGCGCGGTTGGGAAATCACCCAAACCCATATGAATCCGCGGAATCGCGTGGCGCACGGGAGCTTTAGCGCCCGCCGCGGTAGCGGTCGCGCTGATCGTCGAAGGGCCACCCGTCGTAGTCGTACAGGCTCTCTTGGTTGTGCGTGCGTCGTCGTGGCCCCCCCAGTGGGGGATGGGTCGCTTTGAGGACCTTGACCATCACCCGGGCGTCGCGTAGGCGCAGGATGTGGACGGCCATGGCAGCGCTCCAAAGCGCGAGAGGAATGACAAGCCACCAGACGGGCCAGACGATCAGCACGCCGAGGGTGAACAGGATGCATAGGGCATCCACGGTGATGGCCCATGCGTACGTGGCCGGGCTCGGGCGGACGCGGGGTCTGGTCAGGAGGGTGACGGCGAGTACGAGGCAGGCGAATCCGGCGGCTTGCAGAAAGGTCGGCACGACGACGGCCCCCTTCGCCACGCTGCCCGTTATGTAACTTTTCAGTCCTATTAGGTGCATTCTATGTCGATTGGTTCAACAATTGCGGCATGATGCTCCGACGTCTCGCCGCCCTCGTGGCGCTACCCGTCCTCGCCCTGTCACTCGTCGCGGCACCCGCCATGGCAGCCGCCCCAGAGCCCGCTCCCCCTCCCGTCATCCCCGGCTCCCACCACGTGTGGATCTGCACCGACCCGGACATCTCCGTCAACCTCGGCGATCTGCTCAACCTGGAAATCGACTTGGGGCTCTTTCACCACCATTGGAACGGTCTTTACTGCGGCTGGGCCAGGGTCAAGTAATACCTCGCAGCGTCCCCTTGGGCGCCGTCCGCTACGACGCGGATGGCGCCCATCTCATATGAAGAAGGGCTCTTCGGGGCGAGCATCCGTGTCTTTAGTCGATCAGAGGTGTTTAAAGAGGGTGACAGAAGGACCGCATGGTCCTCCCCGGGACGAAGGAAAGGTCTTGAAGAAGATCACCGCTCTTGCGGTTGTGTCCGGCCTTGCCGCCACGGCGCTCCTGAGTGCCCAGGGGACAGCGGTCGCTGACCACGCTGCCCGCACCGGCGACATGGCGCCTCACTCCACGGCACCGGTGACAAGCCTGATCAACGGAGACGTCGCCGTAGGAAACAACCTGACGGTTCCCATCCAGATCGCTGTACCGATCCTCGGCGGCAAGGTTGGCCCCTACCAGGGCGGCAACGAGAACGCCGCCTCGCAGGCTGATGGATCGTTGGGAGAGATCAACAGCGGAGGCGACCAAACCCGGGCCAATCCCCGTCCCTTGACACTGACTGCTCAACAGGTCGGGATCAACCCTCTGGCCGTTCAGTTCACTGTCGACAACCAAGGCCAAGGCGAAGTGAAGGTGCAGACCGGCGATCCGCTACAGCCGGACCTGACCGTTCCCGGTGACACACAGTCGGTCCCCTTCGTTTACAGCCAACCGGGCACATATACGGTGAAGGCGACTGATGCTGACGACCCGAGCCGCCTCGCCACTGCGGAAGTCACGGTAACTGCCCCGGCACGTCCCAGTGAGCCGACAGCCCGGTGACGTTCAGGACCAAGGCCGCCCCTCCAACACGGTCCTGACGCGACATGAAGTGACTGGCCGGCCAGCCCACCGCCTTCGCGAGCGGCGCCGGACACGACGGTCCACAAACCGCATTTCCACAGCCCGATCATTTCCGCGCGGAGAGCTTTCCCTCTCGACGAGATAGACATGGAGAACCCCATGAAGAAGATCATCACTGGCGCCCTGATCGCCGTCGCCGCTTTCGCGAGCGCCACCGGTGTCGCCCAAGCTGCTGATGCCCCACGCAACGGGGACTCGGCTCCTCACTCCACCGATGCCGTCACAGGGCTGCTCAACGGGGATGTTGCTGCTGCGCAGGGCGTCACCGTTCCAGCGCAGGCCGCGGTTCCCGCACTCCTGGGCAAGGTCGGCGCGTACCAGGGCGCAAACGAGAACGCGGCCGAGCAGCAGGACGGCGACCTCCTGCCGATCAACAACGGCTAGGTCACCCTTCCCACCCCAGCCAGCCCACCCCCTGGGCCCTGCTGATGGGCCCATCACATTCCCCCTTGAACAGGAGAATCCCATGAAGGTTCTTAGCGCCGTCCTCGCGGCCGGCTTCGTGGTTGTTGCCGGTGCCGGCATCGCCCAGGCCGCTGACGCGCCGCGCCACGGCGACTCCGCCCCTCACTCCACAGCGCCGGTGACGAGCCTGCTCAACGGTGACGTCCAGATCCTCGACGGCGTCACCGTTCCTGCTCAGGTCGCGATTCCGATCCTCGGCAAGGTCGGCCCGTACCAGGGCGGAAACGAGAACGCGGCCGAGCAGCAGGACGGCGACCTCCTGCCGATCAAGAACGGCTGACATGCTCCGGGCGCGCCGTCCGTGGTCCTCTCGGGTCAGGTAGAACCAGACGGACAGCGTGCCCGGGTTCGGCGCCCCGTACCAGGTGAGACGACTCACTCGCGTTTCTCCCTCAAGTCCGCCCGGTACGGGGACCAACGGCAGCAGCAGCCCGCCGGCTCGCACAAGGCCGGCATGACCCCGGCTGGACGCTGTATGAGGCGTTGCTCGCCTAAATGACCCGTGCTCTATCAGCGCCACGCGGCGCTCAAGCTCGCACGCAGCCTCGCTATCAGGCGCTGAGGCTGCCTGTTGGTTGTCCTGTAGTCGCATCCGTCACCGTGTGGCGTCACCGTGTGTGGTAAATCCGCCACAATCGAGAAGAACACCGCAATACCTAGTAAATGCCGCATGGTGGGTAAAACTGTCGTGTTATGGAGCCCACCATCACCCAAGCGATCATTCTTGCGGGCGGCCGTGCCGACCGCATGCGCCCCTACAGTGACTCCATGCCCAAGGCTCTCATGCCCATCGGGGGCTTGGCCATGATCACTCGACAGCTTGTGCACCTGGAACGCAACGGCATCGTCCACGTGGTGATCTCCTCGCACTACCAGCACCAACAGATCAGCGAGTATGCGGGAGGCGGCGACTACTGCGGGGTGAGCGTGCGTTATGCCGTCGATCCGCACCCGCTCGGGACGGCTGGAGCGGTCCGATTCGCTCATCAGGCCCTGCAAGACCCCGCCAGCCCCTTCCTTGTCGTCAACGGCTCTGTCTCGACCGACATGCCGCTCGCTCCGCTCTTCGAGCGGCACGCGCAGGCCCACGCGAGCGCCACGATGGCCCTGGTCCGCTACACCAGCGAGCGGCCCGTCGCAATGGAGTCCGACGACGGCCGTATCCGGGCGCTGCCGAAGGTAGAGCTCCTGCCGTACTGGATCGACTCCGGCCTGACGGTCTTCCAGCCCTACATGGTCAAGATGCTCCCGGAGGTGGGGGAGATCACGGACGTGTACGAGACGGTTGCCGCGGAGGGGCTCCTGGCCGCTTATTACGCCCCTGACGAGGTGTTCTGGCGCGAGCTGGCCACGATCGGAGATCTGTACGCCTATCCGGATTCGGCCAGCGGTTGAAGAAGGCGCTGGCGCCGCCTGCGCGCGGCGTGTGGAATACTCGGTGCCTAGGCAATCTTTCCACTTGCCGTGGTCACTGGATGCCGAACGAGAGCCCTTCACCACCGTTGGAGGGCTCTCGTCTTGTCAGGATCCGATCGCGGCTGGTGTGCGGTCCAACTCCAGGCGGGAGACTCGACGTCCCAGCTCGATGACGGCCTTGTCCCGGGCGTGCTCGGAGCTGTTGGCCTTTTCCAGGAACATCCGGCCCATGGCGTCCAGGGTCTGAAGCACGTGGGCGGACTCCTGCGCCCAGGCGGCGCGCATGGCGTCCATGTCGGCGACGGCCTGCTGCACGGCGCCGGTGAAGTCCTCGGTGGAGGCCGCCAAAAGCTCTGACAGGGCAGAGACGTCACCGCGCAGTGAGTCCACAGAGGATGCGGTTGCGGCTTGCTCGGCGAAGGTGTCGAAGGTGTCCGCGAAACCGCCGAACTCCCCGGCGATGGAGGTGAGGGCCCGGTCAGCTCGTTCGCCGGTGAGCGCGAGCGCCGCGGCGATTCGTTGTTCGGCGTCCAGCACGGTGCGGCGGGTTTCCTCGCCGGATGCGGCAAGCGCTTCGAGTGTTTGGGACAGCACGCTGGGCAATGCTTGCGTGGTATGCGTGGTCTCGTGGGAGATAGCCTCTAGTGCCAAGCTCTGGGAGGACTGTTGGCTCGCCATCCCTTCAAGAAGGTGGTGCAGTCGTTCCAGGCGTGCGGTGTGCTGCTCGCCGGTGTCGGCGGTGTGCGCGGCGTGCTGCCGCAAAGGGGCGAGGATCTGGTCACGGGCGGCGCCGATCACCATGCCAAGGGCGTTCTCCACGCCGCGGACGTCCGCCCCGGTCTCGTTGACGGCGTCCAAGGCGTTGCGCAGCAGTGACAGAGCCGCTCCAACCCGTTCCCGGGTCTGCATACCGTCGTCGGTAATGGCCTGCGGTAGCTCGCTGATCTGCTCGCGGATGCTGGAGCTGAGCGCGTGATGCTCGGCGGCTGAGGCGGCGAGTTCTTCGATGCCTTCGCGGGTGTTTTCGGCGTGGTCGTGGAGGTTGTCCGGCAGGAGGCTGACCTTGTCCAGCACAGTGCCGGTCAGCGCGTGATGCTCGGCGATTGAGGC
>Ga0105035_100047_pt1 | contig 10868 bp, 9 predicted proteins | sample RS_233metaG_FD_91483 | JGI IMG/M metagenome (GOLD analysis project Ga0105035, IMG submission 91483) | Switchgrass associated microbial communities from Austin, Texas, USA, to study host-microbe interactions - RS_233 metaG | ecosystem: Host-associated > Plants > Roots > Rhizosphere | place: USA...
GCAGATCGCGCGCGATCTGCCGAATGTGGAGATCGTCCCTCACACGCCCGGTGACCGGATGGCGAAGGACGTGTACGCGCGCACCCGGGTGCTGCTCGCCCCGTCGTCCTATGAGTCCTACGGGAGGGTCGCCGTAGAGGCCATGTGCTCCGGAATTCCGGTCGTCGCCCACCCGACCCCGGGGCTCATGGAGTCCCTGGGTGAGGCCGGGATCTTCGCCGACCGTGACGACCTGGACGCGTGGGAAGCGGCGGTGAAGCGCCTGTTTTCCCCGAAGGCGTATCCGGCTGCGTCGAAGGCTGCCGCGGAACGTGCGGCGGAGCTCGATCCGAAGCCGGAGCTTGACCTGTGGTGTGAGGCGATGGAGGGGGTGGCACGTCGTGGATCCCCTCGCTAGCGCCACTGACCTCTCTGACCGTCTTGGCCGGCCGCTCACCGCGACAGAGGAGGCTCGCGCTCAGGCTCTCCTCGCCGATGCGTCGGCGAAGGTCCGTGCGTACACGAAGCAGAACTTCACGCGTACCGATAACGCGACGGTGGTGGTGCGCGCCCAGCAGGGCGAGATCCGACTCCCGCAGCGCCCGGTCATCGACGTAACCGCTGTGGTCGCGATCGGCGCTGGCGGGGCCCCGGATGTGCCGGTGGTGGGCTGGGCATGGGACGGCCTGGACATCATCCGCGTCATCACCGACAGCCCGGTCATCAACCTGCCGGAAGACTGGTACGACGAAGTGGAGGCGTATCCGGGCACCTATCGGGTCACCTACAGCTACGGCGACGCCCAGGTTCCTGACGTGGTGGTCGCCGTCGTTGCGCGGATGGCACTGCGAACCCTGACGGCGCCCACGATGGCGGGCGGGATCACGGGGGAGACGATCGGACCGTACACCTACCGCACGGACGGCTCCGGTGTCGGCACCGCGGTACTGATGGCCGAGGAGGACCGGCAGGAGCTCAAGGACGCCGGGTATCGGCCGCGGGCGGGTATATCGATGGTGAGGTACCGATGAGCGGCCCGCTGAACATCGTGGCGCGTCTCCATGCGTACCCGCCGGATCACAATGCTGGGGCCGAGTGGGCGCTGCACGAGATGCTGCGCGCGCTGGTCCAGCGCGGCCACGAGGTGCGGGTTCTGCTGTCGCGGCCCGCGGCGTCCCGCGAACCGTATGACCTCGACGGTGTGCAGGTGGTCCCGCATGGCGTGGGTGATGAGGAGCGCTTCGCGAAGGCGGTCCGTCAAGCCGACGCCGTAGTCAGCCACTTGGAGAATGTTCCGGGGGCGGCATCTTTGGCCCGCGGCTACGGTGTTCCGCTGATCGTGATGTGCCACAACACGTTCGACCTGACGTGGAAGCCCATGCGGCGCGGGTCGACCGCGCTGGCCGTGGTCAACTCGCAGTGGATGCTGGCGAAGGCCGACGCCGCCTTCAAGGGCAGTGTGCAGCGTCCCGGCCGAATGCTGGTCGTTCGCCCGCCGGTGTGGGCCGCGGAGTACCGGACGCGGCCAGGGGACTGCATCACGCTCGTGAACTGCACCATGTCCAAGGGTGCCGGGGTCTTGGCGGAGCTCGCAGAGCGGATGCCGGAGCGGAAGTTTCTGGCGGTGCGTGGCAGTTACGGCGAGCAGCAGCCGCCGAACCTGGACAACGTGCTGGTGCTGGATCAGATGCCGGGCCGGCAGATGCGTGACGAGGTGTATGCGCGTACCCGGCTGCTGCTGATGCCGTCCGACTACGAGTCGTGGGGCCGAGTCGGGGTGGAGGCGATGGCGTCGGGTATTCCCGTGCTGGCGCATCCCACGGACGGCCTGGTCGAGTCGCTCGGCAGCGCCGGCGTCTTCTGCGACCGCGATGATGCGGATGCTTGGCAGGCGGCGATCGAAAGCCTGGATGCCCGGGACGCGTACCGTGCGGCGTCCCGCAAGGCGAAAGCCCGCTCCAAGCAGTTGGATCCTGCGGCCGATCTGGCCGCGTGGTGTGAGGCGGTGGAGGGGGTGGCGCGTGCGCGAACTGCCGCACGGTGACACCGCCACCATCGTCCGCCCCGGGGCGCCGACACGGGACGGGTACGGCAACTATGTGCCCGGCCCGCCGACCGAGATCCCTGTACCGGGCTGCGGAGTAGCCCCTCGCGACAGTACCGGCTCTGGTGCGAACGAGATCACCGACGCCCGGGACACGGTCATCACCGGGCTCACCCTGTACGCCCCTTACGGCACCGATATCCGTGCCACGGACAAGGTGCGCGTGGGCGGCCAACTGTATGAGGTCGAGGGCCAGCCTGGGAGTTTCCGCTCCCCGTTCACGGCTTCGACGGGGCCGGTTGTCGTCGCGCTTGAACTGGTCACTGGCTAGGGAGGGGCGATGGCGGCACGGTTCAAGATGAAGCGCAAGGGTGTCGGCGAGATGCTGCGGATGCCGGGTATGCAGGCGGAGATGCTGCGCCGCGCCAACGTCATCAAGGGCATCGCACAGGCGACGTCTCCGGTGTACGAGGGCCCGCAGGGCGGACGGTACAAGGCGTCGTGGGAGACGGACAGCACGAACCGCGGCGGCCGTCGCCGTGACAGGGCTGTCGCCTACGTCCGCAACACCTCGCACTATGCGCGGTTCGTCGAGTACGGCACTGAGCGCGTCCCCGCACATCATGTGCTGCTGCGTGCGGCGCAGACGGGCGGGGCGGACTGATGTGGCCCGACGTCGAGGCTGAACTGAACGCCTGGCTGGAAGCGCAACTGGGCGTCGTCCACGTCACGGATCTGCCTGCGGATCTCGACGACCGCCTGCCGTTGAACCAGGTGCAGCGGGTCGGCGGCGACGATGACAGCATCCGCCTCGACCGGGCTCTGGTCGACATCGACAGCTACGGCACGGACCGTGCCGCAGCTTCCCTGCTCGCCCGTCAGACCCGCGACAAGCTCGTGGTTGCGCTGCGCGGCGTACAGACGACGGGCGCCGTTTTCGGGCGCGTGTCGACGATCTCAGCGCCCGCGTGGCGGCCGTATGAGAACCCGAACCTGCGCCGTATGGGCGCCACCTACGAGATCTACTTCCACCCGGTCGTCTCCTGACCGCCTCTTCTGGGCCCGCGCCAGACCCTGTTTCCCTTCCAACCCCGCCGCCGCGCGGGGTTTTCTCATGTCTGGAGACCCAATGGTCAACATCACCCGCGCGGCGGACCTGCTCGAAGTCGGCGCCAATGGCGCCGGATGGACGGCCCCGCTGGGCACGTCTTCGCCGGGCGACCCGGATGTTCAGCCTCTGTCGCCGTGGCTGCCGCTCGGAGCCGTATCCGAGGACGGCCTCACTCAGGGCTTCGACGAGGACAGCCAGAGCTTCACCCCGTGGGGCTACACGGCCCCGATCCGCACCACCATCACGTCCAGCCTGCGCACTTTCTCCCTAACCGTGTGGGAGACGGGCCGCGTCATCGTGCAGTCCCTGCAGTACCGCATCCCGACCGCCGACCTGACCCCGACGTCGGGTCTGACGACGTTCGCGGAGACCGCATCCCCTGTGCCGGACCGGCGCGCGTTCTGGTTCGTCGTCCTCGATGGCGACACGTTCAAGCGCGGGTTCTTCGTCCCCGAGGGCGAGATCACCGAGCGTGCGGATGTCAGCCACAAGCAGGACGAGGTCGCTGGCTTCGAGTGGACGATCACCGCCTACCCGGACGAGTCCGGCAACACCGTGTACCACGCGGACCGTGTCCCGGCGACCGAGGCGTACACCGGGTCCTGAGCTGGTGGGCGGGCCGTAGGCATCCTGTTGGGTGTCACCGTTGGCGCGGGCCCGGCCCGCCCACCTCTAACCATCGCCCGCGCCGTAGAGAGAAGGAGCCCGCGCCGTGGCCACTACGCGCAAGACCACCAGCAGCACAAGCAGGAAGCCCCGTGCCGCGGCGCGTGCCGCGTCCCGCCCGGCCACTACGCGCCGTGCCGCCGAGTCGGACGTCGACGAGGTCGAGGTGTCGGCGTCGGAAGCCCAGGAGATCGAGGTCGACGGCTACGTGACGGCCTCTCTGTGCGGCGAGGATCTCCGGATCATGCCGCCCAGCGCTTGGCGTGCCTCGTGGGCATCGCTCCTCGGCAATGCCCAGGTGGCCGCGTTCGTCGAGCTGACCGTCCACCCTGACGATCTGGACCTGTTCTGGGAGATCGACCCGACGAACCAGGAGTTCGGCGAGTTCATCGACGACGCCACCCGGCAGGCCGGTGAGACCCCGGGAAACTCGCGTGGACCCGCCGTGTCGTCGAGGCGCACGCGGAGGCGGTAGAGGCGGATCTGCTGCGCTACTACCAGGGCGTCGACTTGCTGGACGTGTACCGCGGACGCATGTCGTGGCGGAGACTGCGCGTGCTGATCCAGCATCTGCCGCCGGAGTCGGCGACGTGGACGGCACTGCGGAATGGGCTCTCCCCGGCCGAGTTGGCGGCGCAGGCAGAGAAGGGCGAGCCAGAGAAGGGCCGCTGGTCGCAACTGGAACAGCTCATCGCCGCCAACATTGATGCGACCCGGCGTGTGGAGTGGGTGCTGCTGTGCTCGAACATTGAGCAGAAGTCGAAGCGCCCAGACGCCCCTGAGCCGATGCGCCGACCAGGCGCGGGCCCGCGGAAGAAGACGGCGACGCTGACCGAGCGCAGCGCCAACACCCTGTTCGAGCTGATCCAAGGAGGCGCCGCATAGCGGCGCTGGGAGGAGGCTCCCAGTGCCCGCAATCTCCGTTGGCTCCGTCGAGGTTGATGTTCTTCCCAATGCTCGCGGTGTGCGTCAGCGCATGCAGCAGCAGATGCTGCCGGCCGCGGACGAGGTGGGCGATGAGCTGGGGCGGGTCCTTGGCCGGCACCTGACGGCGCACCTTGCCAGGGCGGTCGTGCAGGGCGTCAACAATGGTGGCCGACAGGCTCAGGCTCCTGCCGCCCGCCAGGGCCAGTCGACAGGCAGCACGTTTGCGCGATCTCTGCGGACGACGCTGGAGGCTGCTCTCAGGAATCTGCCTGAGGTGCGGCTGCATGCCAACTCGACGGATGCGCAGCGGGAGATCTACCAGATCCGTAACCAGATTCGGGCAATCCAGGATGCCCGGATCGGCATCGACATCTCGTCGGCTGACGCGGTCGCGGCGATCAATCAGATTCAGGCCCGGCTGCAGAGGTTGTCGTCTTCGGATGCGGATGTCGCCGTGCGGGTGGACGCGGCGAACGCGGCTACCACGCTGGCGGCGATTCAAGCGCAGGTAGATCGCCTGGATGGTCAGACGGCCCGCGTCGATGTCGACACGAGCTCGGCCGTGTCGTCGTTTGGCGCGTTGGCGACGGCGGCGATCGCGTTCGGCCCGGCGATCATTCCGGCGCTTCCGGTGGTTGCTGCGGGCCTGGGTGCGATCGCGGCGGCTGCGACTGCTGCGGGTGCCGGGCTCGGCTCGATCGCTCTGGTGGCAGCGCCCGCATTCAAGGGCATCGCCAGTGCCCTTCAGGCGCAGAAGGCCGCGCAGGACGCGGCGACGAACGCCACGTTGCGCGGTGGTCAGGCGTCGTCGCAGGGCGCTTCGAGGGCCCTGCAGATGCAGGGTGCCCAGCAGTCGTTGGCGACGGCGCACCGGAATGCGGCTCGGCAGATCCGGCAGGCCGAGCAGGGTGTGTCGGATGCGGTGCGTTCGGCGTCGGAGGCGAACCGGCGCGCGAAGCAGCAGTTGGCGGATGCGGTGCAGCAGGCCGCGGACCGTCAGCGGCAGGCCGCCGAACAGGTGGCGCGCGCCGAGGACTCCCTGGCCGACGCTCAGCGGGATGCGCAGCGTGCTCAGGAGGATTTGAATCAGGCTCGCCGTGACGCGGCGCAGGAACTTGCTGAGCTCACGGACCGTTTGGCGAATGCACAGCTCTCCGAGCGGGATGCAGTGCTGTCGGTGCAGGAGGCTCAGCAGCGTCTCCGGGCAGTGCAGCAGCAGGGAGCCAATGCGTCCCTGATCGAGCAGCAGCGTGCCCGACTGGCCTACGACCAGGCGGTTCAGCGCCTGAAGGAGTCCCGGGCCGAGACGAAGAACCTGACAGCGGAGAAGAAGAACGCGGACAAGGCTGGCGTCGAGGGCTCGGAGACGGTCAGGGATGCGCAGGAGCGGCTGCGGCAGGCCGACGAGGCGGTCACTGACCAGCAGCAGGAGCTTGCGCGGGCACGGTCGGATGCGGCGCGCCAGCAGGTGGAGAGTCAGAGGGCTGTCGCGGAGGCGCAGCGCAACGTCGCCCGTACCCAGGAGGATGGGGCCCGGTCGGTTGCCCGCGCGCAGGAGCAGTTGGCCAATGCGCAGCAGTCGGCTGCGGATTCGATCGCGTCGGCTCAGCGTCAGATTGCCTCCGCGTCGCTTTCGGCGGCCGGGGGCGTGGATCAGGCTGCCATCGCGCAGGCCAAATACCAGCAGGAGTTGGCAAAGCTGACGCCTGCGGCCCGGGACACGTTCGATGCGTTCCTGAACTTGCGGACGGCGTTCTCGGCGTGGTCGAAGGCTCTTCAGCCCGCAGTGATGCCGATTTTCACGCGGGCCCTGGACGGGATGCGGCGTGCACTGCCTGGACTGACGCCGTTCGTGCGGGAGGCTGCGGCGGCGATTGGTGATCTGCAGGATCGTGCGTCGCGGGGCTTCAAGTCGCCTTGGTGGAAGTCGTTCAAGGCGGATCTGTCTGGTTCGGTGAAGCCCGCGATCATCGGCCTGGGTGTGGCGTTCGCCAACGTCTTCAGAGGCATGGCCGGGGTGATCCAGGCATTCCTGCCGCACATGGATTCCATCTCGGACCGCATGCAGACGATCACGCAGCGGTTCGCGACGTGGGGCACGGGCCTGAAGGGCTCCCCCGAGTTCGAGCGGTTCCTGGCGTACTCGTCTGAGCAGGGTCCGATCCTCTCCGCGATGCTCGGCAACCTGGTTCGGGCCTTGTTCGATCTGGGTGTTGCGCTGGCTCCGCTGGGCGGGACGGCGATCTCGTTCATCAACGCGTTGACCGTGGGGATCAGCGCGATCCCGACTCCGGTGCTGACCGTGTTGGGGGTGGCGTTCGCGTCGATCGCCATTGGTGCCAAGCTGGCCGCGATCGCCCTCGGTATCTGGAAGGCGGCGCAGACTGCGGCGACGATCGCAACAGCCGTACTGACGGGGCAGACGCTTGCCCTAAATGCGGCGATGCGCGCAAACCTGATCGGCATCATCGTCACGGCGCTCGCCGCCCTGGTGGTGGCGATCATCTATGCGTGGCAGAACTGGGCGGCCTTCCGTAACGTCGTCCTCGCTGTCTGGAACGCCATCAAGGTGGCGGCGCTGTTCGTGTGGAACAGCGTGCTAAAACCGACGTTCACGGCGATCTGGACGGCGCTGCAGACGGTCGGCCGGTGGGCGATGTGGCTGTGGGAGAAGGCCATCAAGCCTGCTTGGGATGCGATTTCGCTGGCGGCACGCATCCTGCTGACGGCGGTCGTGGTGGCTGCGCTACTTCCAATCATTGCGATCTTCAAGGTGGCGGCTGCGGTCGGAAAGTGGCTGTGGCAGAACGCGCTGGCGCCCGCTTTCCGGGGGATCGCGGCAGTCGCGAAGTGGTTGTACGCCAACATGATCAAGCCGTACTTCGGGCTCATCGTCGCCCAGTTCAAGGTGGCGGCGGCGATCGGGAGATGGCTGTGGGAGAAGGCTCTCGCGCCCGCGTTCCGTGGCATCGCGGCCGTGGCCAAATGGCTGTACGCGAATGGCATCAAGCCTGCATTCCAGGCGGTCGCTGCGGTCGCGAAGTGGCTGTGGAACAAGGGCGTGAAGCCCGTGTTCGACCTCCTGAAGGCAGGCGTGAGGGCTGTCGCCGACTCGTTCAGGACGGCGAAGAACTACATTGGCGAGCAGTGGTCGAAGCTTCGCGACATCGCCCGCAAGCCTGTCCAGTACGTGGTGGACGTGGTGTACAACAACGGCGTCCGCGGGGTTTGGAACAAGGTCGCGGGTGCGTTCGGTGCACCGAAGCTGCCGAAGTACACATTCGCCTCGGGCGGCGTCATGCCCGGATACACCCCGGGTCGTGACGTGCACCGCTTCGTGTCCCCTACCGGCGGTGCGTTGGAACTCAGCGGTGGCGAGGCCATCATGAGGCCTGAGTTCACGCGGGCGGTCGGTTCCGGCTTCGTGAACACGATGAACGCGATCGCCCGCTCCCATGGGTCTCAGGGTGTGAAGTCGGCGCTGGCGCCTGTCTTCGGCGGCAACCCGGCCACATCAACGGACCGTTCGCTCCGCTACTCAGATGGCGGCGTGGTGCAGTCGTTCGCGGACGGCGGCATCTTCGGCTGGATCAGCTCCGCCGCATCTGCGGTAAAGGGCGCCGGATCCGCAGCCTGGAACGGCATCAAGAAGGGCGCCAGTTGGCTCGCCGACACCCTGGAGGCGTCGGCTCGTGCAGGCGTCAAGCATGTCGTCGACCCCCTGCTACGGAGCTTCCCCGGCATGGACACCGGATTCGGCAAGATGATCCGCCGCATCCCGGACCGCATCCTCGACGCCCTGTTCGGCTACAGCAAGAAGGCCGATGACAAGGGCGCCGGTGGGATCGGAGGACCGCGGATCCAGGCGGCGCTGCGCTGGGCGAAGACCCAGAACGGCAAGCCGTATCAGTGGGGCGGCAACGGCAACCCCAGCTGGGACTGCTCCGGTTTCATGTCGGCGATCGAGTCCGTCATCCGCGGGCAGAAGCCTCATCGCCGCTGGTCGACGCACGCATTCTCAGGGCGGACGGCCCCTCCTGGCTGGGTGTATCACGGCAATTCGGCGTTCAAGGTCGGCATCACGAACGCGGGTGTCGGCCACACTGCGGGCACGCTCGGGAAGACCAAGGTGGAGTCGCGCGGCGGTGACGGTGTGATCGTGGGCTCCCGGGCCCGCGGCTACAACTCGTCGCTGTTCAACAGCTGGTACGGCTTCCAGCCTGGCAAGTACGACTCGGGCGGCTACCTTCAGCCGGGCCTCAACCTTGCCTACAACGGGACGGGCAGGCCGGAGCCGGTGTTCACGACGCGGCAGGCGAACGCGCTCACGTCGATGGCATCGCGGGGGGTCTCGGGGCCGATGAGTTTCGAGGGCGACCTCAGGCTCGACTCGGGCGAGTTCCTCGGCCGGGTCCGCGGCGAGGCGACGGCGGTCATGCAAGAGGGGCAGCGGCAGCTCATCGGTGTCCTGAACGCGAGCTGAGAGGGGGTTCCTCGTGGCGATTCCCGGGAACTTCCTCTCAGCCACGACCGAGTCGATCGATCCGAACACGTCGGGCTGGACGCCGAAACTCAACTGCACGATCGTCAAGGGTGTGGGCGGCCGGAACGGCGACGGCTGCCTGGTCGTGAAGAGCGTGGCGGCGGGGGAGATGCAGGCCCGCACCGTCTCCTCCTACCCGATCACCGCCGGGACCGTGTACTACGCGTTCTCGGACACGGCTGGGGTGTCGTCGGAGAGGATCGGGATCCGCTGGCTGAACAGCAGCGGCGTCGAGGTGTCGATCACCTGGTCGGTGCTGACGACGGGCTCGTCGTCCGGCTGGCATCGCGTGTCCGTGGCGGGCGTGGCCCCGGTAGGGGCGACGCAGGCTCAGGTGCTCCTCGGCAGCACCGAGGCCGGCGCGCTGGTGAATCATTTCTGGGAGAACGTCTACCTCGGGTTGCCGATCCGCACGACCGGAAACTTGTTGGACTTCAACACGGAGTCGACGGAGGTCAGTGACGCGGGCTGGACAGCGGTCGTCAACGCGACGGTAAGCCGCCAAGTCCCGGTCCTGAACTGGGCGGTCGACAACTATCTGGCGGGCGGGCACACGCTGGCGATGACGGCGGTGGCCGCCGGTAACGCGTCGGTGCTGGCGGTGGCCCGGCCGGTGGTGACGCCGGGCACCGAGTATCTGGCCTACGCATATCTCAACCCGCCCACGTTGTCGGCCACGGCGTGGATCGAGCTGCGTTACTACGACGCGGCCGGGAACCAGATCGCCGCCCAGAGGTCGACGCTGGCGCAGCCGGGGACGGGCATGTACCGGCAGCGGGCGTCGATGGTGGCCCCGGTGAACGCAGCCACCTGCTCGGTTGCGGCGGGCCTGGACGGGGCGAGTGCCGCTCAGATCCTTCGTCTGGAGTCGGTGGTCGTCGTTGTGGCGCCGAAGGCCCAGGCGGGCAGTGTCGTCCCGTATGCGGACTCGTCGATGGAGCAGGGCATCGCCGGGTGGACGGTTACGACGGGCGTCGCAACGCTCGCCCGCACCACACCATGGGGCGCCAGCTTCTTCGACGGCGCCTACTCGCTCGCGGTGTCGTCGTCCACGGCATCGGTGTCGACGGTGCAGTCGGCGCGGTTCCCGGTGACGGCGGGGGACAACTGGCGGGTGCAGGCGCTGGTGCATCCGGCGGCCGGCTCGTGGTCGAGCGTGCGGGCGAGGGTCCGCTGGTTCGACGCGTCGAATGTGGACCTCGGCGCCAGCACGGGCACTGTGTATACGCTGCCGGGCAGTAGCTGGTACGCGACTCCGTCTGATGCGGTGGCCCCGGCGAACGCGACGCAGGCCGCGATCGAGTTGGTGGCGACCGCCTCGGCGACATCAAGCGTTCTGCATGTCGACTATGTGGCTCTGTGGGAAGTCCTCCCGCAAACCGACGTTGAAGCGTTCAGCGACAGCGGCTATGCGCTGCTGACGCTGCGGGAGCTGCCCCTCGACGGGTACATGGTCAGCGTGTACCGGGTCGGGTCGACCGGCGCCCGCACTCTGGTGCGTGGCGACGGCGGGCTGATCGACCGGCAGGTCATCACATCTGACCTGCTGCTGGTCGAGGACCATGAGGCGCCGTTCGGGGTGCCCGTCTACTACAAGA
>Ga0105035_100048_pt1 | contig 10803 bp, 10 predicted proteins | sample RS_233metaG_FD_91483 | JGI IMG/M metagenome (GOLD analysis project Ga0105035, IMG submission 91483) | Switchgrass associated microbial communities from Austin, Texas, USA, to study host-microbe interactions - RS_233 metaG | ecosystem: Host-associated > Plants > Roots > Rhizosphere | place: USA...
CGGCCGCGGCCGTGCGTGCCGGACGTCTCGCCACCGGAAGCGGACTTGTCGTTCGCCGGGTTGGCATCGTCTTGGGGATCTGTGGGGTCCTGCTGCGGCACCTTCGCCCGGGGCTTCAGCGGCCAACTGCGTGGGGCAAAAGGAATGTCGGCGGGGGTCCCGCCAGTACGGCGGGACCCCTTCGACCACCGGTCGTTGAGCGACACGTCACCGACCACGCGGGCTGTACCCGAAGGTGCCGGTCGCCATGTTGCTCCGACGAGCACGGCCGCCGGTGGAACGACGACGCCGACCGCGCCGCAGGTTCGCGATGTTGCCGCCGCGGCCACGGCTGCCGCCGCTGCGGCTTCCTCCGCCAGAGTTGCGCGCCATGACGATCATGAGACGCCTCCTTCGGCCCCCTTGCCCGGGGTGCCTGAGTTGGTGATCCTCTTCTTCGGCTTGAGCCAGGCCAGCAGCTTGCGCAGCGGGCACCGGCGGTCGGGTTCCTTGGTGTCATGCGTTGGGGTGTCTGGGGTATCGGCGGTCTCGCCCATGACCGGGTGCCTCCGGGTTGGGGGCTGGCCTGGACTCCATGCGCCGGCGGCGCAGGGGGCACCGGCACGTCCAGGAGTTTTCCACGGCGGTGTGAGCGGTGTCGCTTGCCATGAAATCGCCCCAATACGTATCAACGTTACAGATGCCACTAATAGGACACACCGTGGAGGGCTCAAGAGCAACTAACTCGCCGGCGGTAGTACCGCTGTTCGACATGCGCCAGGTACCTTGGCAGAAGCCGTGATCTTCCCTCCTACCAGCGAAGAGGCCCGCATGGTCCCCCGATACGACTCCGGCGCAGACATCGCACGCCGAGCCGGCATCAACAGGATGACCTTCGCCAAGCTCTCCGCGGCACGATGGTGCCCCCAGCCGGACATCCGTATCGGCACCTGGCCGGGCTGGAACCCCTACCGATCCGTCAGGTGGCTGCGCGAGACCGGCCGCATCGACATCCACGGCCGCCCCTCGCGCGCCACCCGCATCGGCCGCCCGGCCAAGGACGAGGAGCCACCAGACTGGTACAACAAGCAGCCTGTGCGGCTGCTGACGGCCACTGAAGCCGCTTTCGTGCTCGGCAAAGAACGCAAGATCATCCGCAGCTTGCGCAACCTGGGCATCGGTCCCGAGCCTGCGGCCTGCATCGGCGATCTGGAGGGCTACACCCTCAACGAGATTCTGCGCGTCGGCCGGTGGAACGGCTGGGTGTACCCCGGCGATGACCGCGAGGTGCGCGAGCGCTTCCGCCGGCTGCGGTACCTCGCCGGTGCCCCGGCTCTGGATGCAGCGGGGGTCGCGCCTGCGGCCTAGTGGCAGGGGTAGACGATCACTGGGTAGGGCTGGCCCGTCCTCAGTGCTTCGATCATGAAGTGCTGACCGGGCTGGCCCTTCACGCTTTTCGTGACGATCTTCCGACCATCGATCCAGAACACGAGGTACTGCGCCCGCCGCGGTCGGATGGGGCCACGGCCCGCATAGACGCCGGTCCCGCACTCAGGGTACCGGGCATAGTTCAGCGGTGAGCCGATGTTCCAGATGACCTTCTCGCCCGCGACGCGCCGCCGGACGCGGATGGACCCCTTCAGGCGTCCAGAATCGGCCGGGGCCAAGGACTTCGCGACGGCCTGAACGCGCTCGGCATGCGCGGTGAAGTGCCGGTCGACCAGACCCCCGCGCCCGCGGAGCATGTGATTCAACGCCGCGGTGTTGATCCGTGTCGCCATCGCGCTTCTCCTTCCTCTTCGAGCACCAGGACCAAGGCAGCACCGGGAACGCCGACGATCACCGGCAGATTGCCGAAGCCAGGAGGCGGCGCCTGCCAGATCGCGTACGTCCATGTGACGAACAGGGACAGGAACCGTATCCACTGCATCACACCTAATCGTCGCACCTGATCAGATTCGTGACGACAGTTCATATACGCCACGTATGCCGCTTCCGTGCGTCATGTCTGGTTTTACGTAGTCTCGTGACTCGTGGACCCGATCACTGCCATCACCGCCATCACTGCACTGGGCGCGACCGCGCGCATCACCCGCCTGATCGGGCGGGACACGATCACGTACCCGATCAGGGATGTGCTGGCCAAGAAGGCGACACCCCAGAGCGACGACGACAAGCCGTCGCCGGTGTGGTCGTGGATCAACGAACTCGTCGGGTGCCCCTGGTGCCTGAGCATCTGGGTCGCCGCTGGCGTGGCGCCCGCCGCGATCGAGTACGGCCACACCCTCGCTTACCAGTGGCCCGCATCCCTGCTCACCCTGTCCTGGCTGACCGGCCTGACCTCCCAGCACCTTGACCCGAGGTGAGGGAGCGATGCCGAAGATGCCCCGCCTGAGTGGCAAGCGGTTCTCCACCACCCACACCCGAGACATCGTGGTCCCCGAGCAGACCACGAACATCCCGCGCACCATCGGCACCGCCACCGTCGCCTCCGCCGCCCTGATCACCCGGGACCGCGTCCGCCCCGTCTCGCAGACGGCCGACTGGCAAAACGACGCATGGGAGCTGTGGGACGCCGTGCCGGAGCTGCGCTTCGGAATCGGGTGGATCGCCAACGCATGCAGCCGGGCCCGCCTGTACGTGGGCTCCATCGACCCCGAGGGCTCCGCCGTCCCCGTCCCGGTCGACGACCAGGACGACGAGCGCTTGTTGCAGCCCTACTACGAGCTGTTCGGCGGTCAGCTCGGGCAGGGCGAGATGCTTCGGCGCCTCGCCACTCACCTGAACCTGGTCGGCGAGACATACATCTGCGGCTACGACGACCCCACCGACCGCGAGCGAGTCTGGCAAGTCGTCAACACCGGCGAAGTCGGCAACGGCACCGGCGACACCATGAACATCACACCACCGGACGAGCCGGAACCCATCGAGATCAGAACCGACGACGCGGCCCTCATCCGCATCTGGCGACCACACCCCCGACGGAACTGGAACGCTGACTCCCCGATCATCTCCCTGCGCGGCGCCTGCAAGGAACTGCTCGATCTGTCCGCGCACATCTCAGCATCCGCGGAGTCCCGCCTTGCCGGCGCCGGGATGCTGTTCCTTCCCGACGAGCTGACTTTCCCTCAGCCCGCGCAGGGCGACGGCATCAACCCCATCCACAGCGACCCGTTCACCGCGGCCCTCATCGAAGCCATGATGACGCCGCTGAAGGACCGCGGAAGCGCGTCCGCGGTCGTGCCGATCGTCGTCCGCGGCCCCGCAGAGGCCGGGAATGGAATCAAGCACTTCAGCTTCTCGACACCTCTGGACGCCGCGGCGGCCGATCTGCGCGACGCGGCCACCAAGCGCATCGCGAGTGGTCTAGACATCCCAGCGGAAATCCTCCTGGGAATCGCCGATGTCAACCACTGGTGCGTGCCCGAGGACACCGAGATCCTGACCCGCTCCGGCTGGAAGACCTACGACCTGCTGATCAAGGGCGAGGAGGTGATGACCCTCAACCACGACACCGGTCAACCGGAATGGCAACCCTGCGAGGAGATCAGCACCTGGGACGTCCTCGCCGAACCGATGATCGAGATGAAAGGCGAAAGGCACCACTCCCTGACCACCCATCACCACCGGTGGCCTGTGCGTTCCCGCCACGGCGTGTCCATGTGGGTCACTTCCGCGGAACTGGCCAAGGCCGAACTCGGTTACCTGTCGATCGCCACCGACACCGAGGACGGCGTGCGAGCCCTGGCGCTCAGCGCTCGCGGGAAGTACACGCCGACGCCGGGCCAGGTCAGCGAGACGTTCTACACCGGCACGATCTGGTGCCCTACCACGCCCAACCGGACATGGTTCGCCCGGCACGGCGGCACCACCTTCTTCACCGGCAACTCGGTGTGGGCGCTCGAAGAGTCGTCCATCAAGATCCACATCGAACCCCTGCTCGCCTTGATCTGCGACGCGCTGACCTACCAGTACCTGCGGCCGTCGCTGGAGGCCCTGGGGGTGCGCAACACCGAGCAGTACGCCCTCTGGTACGACGTCTCGGACCTGGTGCAGCAGTCGAACCGGCCGCAGCAGGCCCTCCAGGCGTACCAGCAGGGCGCCCTCAGCGGCCGGTCCCTGCGCTCGGTGCTCGGCTTCGGCGAGGAAGACGCGCCGACCAAGGAGGAGCTGAACCGGCAGGTTCTTCAAGCCGTCGTCTCCTCGCAGGGCCTTATCGCGCCCCTGCTGCTGCCGCTGCTCGGGATCGACACGCCGGACCTGCGTGAGTACGCCAAGAACCAGGTCGAGTCCTCCGCCGTCGTACCGCCGAAGCAGAAGCAGGGCCACGCGCCCGGCTCTGGTCCGAGCCAGAACCGCTCGTCGAACGCGGGCGGAGCAGCGTCTGGCGAGGGCGGCCAGAAGGCGCCGCAGAAGGGCGGCCCGCCTACGCCCGGCAACGGCACTCAGAACCGGCCGCAGCCCAAGCAGAAGGGTGCTCCCGCTCAGGCCGCGTCGACCGGTCTGGAGAAGGCGGTGGAGATGGCGGTGGTGCGCGCGCTCGACAAGGCCGGCAGGTGGCTGCTGTCCCGTCAGCCGCGGGCGATGCGGGCTCAGTACAAGGAGATCCCGCAGCACGAGATCCATGTCCACCTGGAACCGAACGAGAACCAGACGGACCTGATGCTCGCCGGGGCGTACCGGGATCTGCACCTGGTGCTGCCGGACTGTCCGTGCACGCATGAGCTGGTTGACGTGTACGTGCGGATGCTGATCAAGCAGGGCCGCGCGCACGATCCGGCGCTTCTGCGGTCGCTGATGAGCGAGCAGTCGTGCCCCGAGTGGGTGGACCTCTCGGAAGCGCGAAGTGAAACGGTCATTTCTGGATCGGATCTGTCAAAGGAACTTGTAGGTATCAAAGGTTAAAGTCGCCAGCAAACCGTCCCATGTGAGGCGACTATGACCGTTACGACTGATACCGCACCAAACGCGGCGTCGGAAAGCAGCGATGACGCCATCCCCGGCACCTGGCGCGGCGTCCTGGCACCCCTCGGCCTCTTCGCCTCCAGCCGGGACCGCAGACTCCTGGCCCGACCCGCTGATGGGGTGCCCCGCACCCGCCCCTTCCCCCTGCCGCTGCTGTACCAGGACGCCCTTGCCCCCGGGCACGAAGGCGGCGTGCCGGTCGGCGTGATCGACCGGGCCTGGATCGAAGGCGACCTGCTGATGGGGGAGGGCCGCTTCGACATGGAGGACGAGCGCGCGGCCGACGTCGCCCGCAAAGTCCACCAGCAGTGGCTGCGCTTCGTCAGCGTCGATCTGGACGACGACTCGCACGAGATCGGCTGCATCGGGGAGAACCGAGCCCTGACCGACTGCTCCGCGTACGCGGCCAGTGATGATCCCGAGGAGCTGCCCAGTCACCAGGGCATCGTCTTCACCGACTGGCGGCTGATGGGGGCCACGCTGGTCAGCCAGCCCGCATTCCCCGAAGCCTTCCTCGCCTCCTACACCACCACTGCCGATGTCGTCTCCGAACCGCTGACCGACGCCAGCGCGCTCACTGCCGGCGGAGCAGAGTTCGCGGTCGGCTCCATGCCCTTCGCCGACCGCGGCCGATCCTGGGACGCGGCAGCGGCCCGAAAGAGCATCGCGAAGTGGGCCTCCTCCGACGGCTCCGGCGACAAGGACACGATCAACTGGCCCAAGTACGGCCGCGCCTTCCTGGTCAAGCCGAGCTCCGGCTCACGTATGTCGATTGATAACGTCGGCGCATGCACGACGTTGTCAACGAAGATCACCGATGCTTCCTCTGCCCGAGGGATTTACGGGAACGCAGAAAGTTCCGCTACGACCAAGAAGGCCACTACATATGCGACCCCTGTTACCAACGAAGTCGAAGGGGCGGCTCACTCCCTGACCTCCACTGCCTCGACTGCGGAGAAGTGCTCAAAGTGCGGCGCGCAAGCCGATGCCACACCTGCGCCCCCGTCCACCGCAGGCAAGCAGCCCTCGAACGCCAACGCCTATCGTGGGTCGAAAACTACGACGGGACGATCCAAGAAGACCGGTCCCGTCAATGGAAACGACGCTACGGCGCACGGTACGACGACGTCGTCACGCGACTCCACCAGGAGCAAGACGGCAAATGCGCGATCTGTCAGCGCGACATCACCTTCGAGTACCGGCTTCCGCGCACCGACCCCTCCCGAGCGATGCTCGATCACTGTCACACCAGCGGCTCTCTGCGCGGCCTGCTCTGCCGACCCTGTAACTCAGGAATCGGAATGCTCGGCGACAGTATCGACAACCTTCTCCGAGCCGTCTCCTACCTTGGCCGACACAAGTAGCGGACACGACTTCGGTCAGTACGCTTTCCCCATCGCCGACGTCGTCGACGGGCAGCTCAAGATCGTCTGGGCTGCCGTGGTCGCCGCCGCATCCGTCGTTCAAGGGGGCCGCGGCGGAACGAAGCACCCCACAGCTTCCATCAAGTCCCAGCTCACCGCGCTGTACAACCGTGCCCGCAGGGAGTTCAACGATCCCTCCATCAAGGCGCCCTGGGAGGGGGAGAAGCGTACGGCGGCGGCGCTGGTTCGCTCGCACACCACGGAACTGGCCGTCGGCCAGTTCGCCCCCGAGGGATGGCGCCCACCGGACCCCTGGTTCAATCGGCCTCCCTTCAGCGAGGGCACCCCGTGGACCGTTGCCGGCGATCGGGTCTTCGGGCACCTGGCTCTGTGGAACGTCTGCCACATCGGCATCGACAAGCGGTGCGTGCTCGCCCCGCCGTCGCAGTCCGGCTACGCCTACTACGCCACGCGGCTTCTGGAGACCAAGGGGGCGGTGCGCGAGGTCGGCCTGATCACCATGGACACCGGTCACGCTTCCCTAGAAGCCGGCGTTGCACCGGCGACCGCCCACTACGACAACACCGGTGCTATGGCCGCGGCCGTTGCTATTGGCGAGGACGAGTACGGCATCTGGTGCGCCGGATCGCTGCTGCCCACACTCACCGAGGAGCAGCGCCTGCGTATCTCGCTGGCCGCGCTGTCGGGTGACTGGCGGCAGGTGCGTGGCGGCATGGAGCTGGTGGCCGCACTCGCCGTCAATACCCCGGGCTTCCCGCAGACCCGGGCCCGCTCCGGCGCGGCCGGAGCGCCGTTCTCCGCAGTCGGCTGCGGAGCCGTGGCGCAGGACGCTGACGGGCGCGAGGCCCGCGCGGAGCACGTCTTTGGCCTAGAGCGGCAGCACCGGGCGCAGCTCGCTGCGCATCGCATCGCCCGCTCGCGCATCGCGGCCATGCAGAAGCGGATGAGCGCGCTCTCCGCGCCGACGCCCGCCGAGCAGGCCGCGGCCGACGAGGGCATCCGGGAGGGCGAGCCGAACCCTGACGAGCCGGTTCCCTGGCACATCGAACTGTCAGACTTCCTGATCGCGGCCCTGGAGGACCCGGACATCCGGGAAGCCTGCGAGCCCACCGAGGACGAGGCGTCCTCCTACGCCGCGGTGGCCGAGCAGGAGGAGATGGCCCGGCGCCGACGGCGCGACGGCAACGGTGAGAACTGGATTGAACGAACGACCACGGGCCATCTCCCGACGTTCGTGAGGCGCGTGGCCGATCACCTGATGGCCAAGGGCATGACGGAGTCTCACGCCATCGCGGTGGCCGTCAACGTGATCAAGAAGTGGTGCCGGGGCGGCGCGGGCGGCAACCCAGCGGACGGCCTGAACTGGCCGCGGACGCAGCGAGTGACGGCCAAGACCCGGGCACAGGGCTGTCGAGACCTCGCGCACTGGGAGGCAAAGCGCGCTGAAACCCGGGCCCATGGCTCTGAGGAGACCGAGACTTTGAAGGTCAACGAGGCGGTCAGCCCAACGGAAGCCGCATGAGCGCCTACTACAGCGACGGTCAGGTCACCCTCCTCCTGGGCGACGCACTGGATGTCCTTCGCACTATGGCCGACGGCTCTGTTGACTGCATCGTTACCAGCCCGCCGTACTACGGGCTACGTGACTACGGAATGCCCGGCCAGTACGGGCTGGAGCCGACACCGGCGGCATACGTCGAGACAATGCGTGTCCTCTTCACGGAAGCACACAGGGTTCTCGTCGGTGACGGCACGCTGTGGCTCAACATCGGCGACAGCTACGCGAGCACCACCAAAGGAAGTGGCGGCCGGGGTAAGTCCACCCTCGTTGGAACGCAGGACGCCGGCGCTTACTTCGCGTCGCGCAGAGTCGACCCGGGCCTACCGGAGAAGAACCTAATCGGCATTCCGTGGCGCGTCGCGTTCGCCCTCCAAGACGATGGGTGGATCTTGCGTTCCGAGATCATTTGGGCGAAACGCAATCTGATGCCGGAATCCGTGAAGGACCGGCCGACACGGGCGCACGAGCAGGTCTTTCTCTTCACCAAGCAGCCGCTCTACTGGTACGACGCTGATGCGATCCGCGAGGAATCATCCAGCGCCGCACAGGAAGCCCACAACCAGCGCTACGCCCGCGAGTATGAAGCCCACACCGCCCGCGCGGCGACAACCGGCCAGCCACGCAACGTCAACTCGGTCGGGATTCACTCGCGTCCGGGTAAGGGCGGGAGAAACGCCCGCTCGGTGTGGACGATCAGCCAGACACCGAATGCACAGGCGCACTTCGCCACGTTTCCCGTTGAGCTTCCGATGCGATGCGTCAAGGCTGGCTGTAAGCCCGGAGGTGTCGTTCTCGACCCCTTCTCCGGGTCCGGCACGACTGGCGTGGCGGCCCGGCAGTTCGGCCGGAAGTACCTCGGGATCGACATCAACCCCGTCTACCACGATCTGGCAAAGAAGCGTTTCGCGCAAGGGGTCCTCGACTTTGAATGCGGCCGGGACAACACCGTGACAAGCGGCGGATCCTCGGTGACGCGAGGAGCTGTGGGAGTCACGTGAAATCTTCCTTCGCTGCTGGGTATGCCACGACGCCTAACACTTCCAGTGAGGAACCGTCCCAGACTCCGTCGGTGGCCGAGTACCACGCCGTGTGCCAGGCGTTGGAGCGCACGGAAGAAGACCTGGCCCTCGTCCTCGGTGTGCTTGCCGCCATGTGGCCGTCGTCGCTGACGCCCGTAGCGGGCGGCACGCATCACCGTGTCGTCGTCGACTCGCCGGCCGGAGAGATCGCCTTCACCGTCCGGTCGTCGGCCGCGAAGCGGATGTGGCACATCCCCGAGACCTCCGACCGCGAGCCCGACACCGACGCGGCCCGGATGCGTGATCAGCGGCTGTTGCTGCTCGCCTCCGGCCTGGCGCCGCGTGGCGCCAGGCCGCTTGGCACATCACCCCCCGAACACCTGCGTGTGACCGACCGGAGAAGCGGCGCGGTGCGGCAGGCCACTGAAGGAACAGGAGAACCCAGATGAGCTTCGGATGCTCCTCGTGCGGCGGGCGCCGTACGACAACCCCGCAGGGGCGGACCGTCATTTTCCGTCATTACCGCCCTGACGGGTCCAAGGTGGACTTCTACGTCAAAGAGGACGCTGATCGGTCGGTCTCACAACACGGCGGGTATTGGGAGCAGACAACGCGCTGAGTAGTTGTCCGGTAGCGCTAGAGTGATCACGGAAGGGATTTCCTCCCTTCTTGCCAGGGTGGCGCACCTCCCCCCGTGCGTCTTCCGCTGGTTTCGGTTGCCCCTTCGCGCCGGAAGTGCCCTATCCCCCCAGGGTGCGTCCATCCGTTTCACGGCGCGGAGGGGCTTCTGCGTTCTCCCCCCTCTCCTGATCGTCGAAGTGCGTTAGCGCTTCGGTTGACGTGCAACTTGCGGCGAGTCTCGCCGCCTGTCCCTTTTAATGTGAGATGTAAGTTTTAGGCGAGTTTCCTGTCTGGCGGTTGGGCCGGGGCAGCTCGCCATCAGATCGCGCTCTGACTGGTGTCTGCGCCGGGAGCACACCCAAGGCGATGTCTCGATCAAAGGACACGAAAGTGGAACTTGACGACATCCTCAATGTGCTCGCCACCAGCAGTGATGACGAGCGCATCGAGGCAATCCGCGACGCCGTACACGCGGCAGCAGAACAGGGCGCCGACATGCCCGGCCTGGAGGCCGCGGCCGTCGACCGGTTCCGTGAGCTGAACGAAGCGGCGCAGCAGACCATCCCCAGCGAAGACCAGCTCGCCGCCATCGAAGCCCTCGTGGACGTCGTCGAGCAGATCCGGGCGTACAACGTGGCCTGCGCCTCGCAGGCCGAGGAAGCACGTCAGCGACTGTCCTCGCTCGCCTCCCGCGTCGTGACCGGCGACGACACCGATGACGACGACACCGAAGGCTCGTTCGCTGACACCAACAGCGACGACGAGGACCCCGACAATCCCGACGACGACAGCAGCGACGACAGCGACTCGTCCGACGACGGCTCCTCCGGCCGCAGGCGCAAGCGCCCCTCTCGCAACACCGCCGCCGCCGTCCGGCGCCCCGCCGCCCCCGCTCAGCAGGACCGCAAGCTCCCGCTCCAGTTCCTGCGCTCCAAGACCCCGGCCCCCACCGGTGGCCGGAGCGCGGCCCGCTTCGCCACTGGCGACGACCGAAGCGTGCGCTACACCGTCACCTCCGCCGACGTCCCCGGCATCTCCGCCCGGCAGAAGATCGGGGACATCAACCACCTGGCGACAGTTGTCAACACCCGCATGCAGTCCATGGTGCGCTCCGCCACCTCCGGCCGCGCTGGCATCGCGACCGTCACCCGCCACGTGGCCAGCAAGTTCAGCATCACCCAGGAAATGGACATCGACGGCGCCATCAACGCCGCGGCCAACGAGTTCTCCCTGTCCGGGGGCAACCTCATCGCCGCTGGTGCATGGTGTGCCC
>Ga0105035_100049_pt1 | contig 10797 bp, 17 predicted proteins | sample RS_233metaG_FD_91483 | JGI IMG/M metagenome (GOLD analysis project Ga0105035, IMG submission 91483) | Switchgrass associated microbial communities from Austin, Texas, USA, to study host-microbe interactions - RS_233 metaG | ecosystem: Host-associated > Plants > Roots > Rhizosphere | place: USA...
GCGGCGGCTGGCCCCGAGCGGGCGGCGTCCGGGCTCAGCGCGTTGTCTCCGAACTCGTGGTCCCGGCAGCCCGGCCACCACTTGCGGACGTCGGTCCCGGCCCCCCGAGAGATCCGCGGCAGTTTGATCCCGTAGTCCCGGGTCCTGGAGTACGGGGGTCGTTCCGCGCAGCACTTCGGGTAGCTGGACTGGGTGCCCATGTTGACCACCTGACGGAACCGGCAGTTCCCGCACGTCCGGCCGTCGGCGGCGGCGTCGGGGTGGATGCGGAGCGCGCCGTCCAGGGACTGGGTCAGCGGGTGGAGTCCGAGCGGAATCAGGAGCCGTTGGCGTTGGGTGCGTCGGCGGTCGGCGGAGATCCCCCCGGTGGATGCCGGAGCGACGGGCTCCGGCATCCCCAGGAAGACCAGTTGTTCGTTCACTCCGCGCCGACCGAGATCTTGACCATAGGACGGTCCGCGCCGTCCAGGATCAGGCTTCGCACCCCCTCAGCGTCCGGCTTCGTCCGGGCCAACTGGAACGCCAGCTCCACGGAGAATCCGAGGGCAACCAGCCGGGCCACCAGGAACGCGGCGTCCACCTCGGCGTCCGGCCAGTCGCGGTACCGGCCGTGACGGTCGCCTCTCACGTCGACCTTCAACAGGCCGTCACGGGTCCACGAGTCAAGCTGCCGGTAGGTCGGCGCCGTGACCTCCGGGTTGCGGAAGGCGTATTCCTCGATCTCGGTCTTGCGCATGATCAGTCCTCGGGGGTCTCGTCGGCGACCGCGCCAGCGGCAGTTTCGTCATCCTCCGCCTGAGCGGACGCCGCGTCCAGGTCGTCCCGGGTGTGACCCAGCCAGGCCAGGTCGTGGGCCGGGAATCCGTCCTCCGGCGGGGTGTCGTGGTCCGCGACGTGCCGCGACCGCATGTCCGTCAGCGTTTCGTTCTCGATCAAATCCGGGGCGAAGTCGTGGACCTCGATCAGGTGCTGGCGGAGTTCCTCCAGGTCGTCCATCGGCTGATCCTTATCGGACTCGGCGTCCGGACCCCAGGTGACGCCCTGGCCGTGAAGCTCCGCGGCACGTTCGGCGAGCACGATCCGACGCCACTCCCACCACTCCTCATCGTGCGGCATCATGACCGCACGACCGAGGTCGTGATCCGCGTGATGCATGGACCGGACGTCAGCCACCTCGAACTGATCGATCTCGGCCTGGTCGTGGAGGTGCACGGAGACCATGTGCCGCCGGAGCCGGTCGAGGTCCGTCAGAGCCTGATCCTCGGCCAGCTCCCGGTCATCCTGTTCGAGCTGGGTCGCGTCGACCCCCCGGAACGCCTGCGTGATCACCTCTTTCTCGTCGAAGGGCAGCATCTCCACGCCCTTGCCCTGGTTCCGTTCGGCAATCGCCTTGATGACCAGCTTCTGGACCTTGCGGAGATCCTCCGGGTCCTGAAGCGCGTCGATCCGCTTGATGGCGACCACGGGCACCCGGACCGGTCCGTCGTCCCCGGCGCTGACCTTGACCGTCTTGATGCCGAGGATCACCACGGCAGGGATCAGCGGGCTCCGGCCGGTCTTCATGAACTCCGCAACGGCTTGCGCCACGGCGTCCTCAATCCCCCACGCGTCGCCCTTCGGGCGTTCGCTGGAGAACTCACTGCCACCACTCATGAACATCTACCTTTCGGGTAGGTGATCGAACAGGTCGGGGCCGGGCTGTGGTGCCGCTTTCCGGCCCGTCGGCCTGCCGATCAGCTTCCACGTCCGGGGCACCTTGTCCCGGACGGCTCGATAGCTGCGCTCCCAGCACTCGTCGGAGTCGCAGTCGTACAGCGGGCGTTCCAGGCCCTTGGCGGTCACGGTGCTGATGGCGGGCTTGCCGCACCACGAGCACCGGGCCACAGTCATGCGGCGGCGACCTCCATCTCCAGCCCGGCCGGGCTGTCCGGCACGTCAACGGCGTCGGCTTCCCGGGCCTGCCGGGCGGCGGCCCGCTCAGCCTTCCGGCGCTCGTTACGAAGCTCTTCCCGGCGCTTCGCCCGCTTGGCCGCGTCGCAGCACTGGCGGCATTCCGGCTGGCCGGTCTTCCGGTAGCGGCGGCATCCTCGCGTCGTGCACAACGCGGCCGGTCGGCCCTTGTCGTCGCGGAACACCCCCGCCCACACCCCCGGAAGCTTGCCCGCGGCGCCTTCCCGGGCGCACCACTTCCGCACCGGGCACTGACCGCACAGGGTTTGCGCCAGGTATGTTTCCGGGCTGTCCGCGCTGGCCGGGAAGAACAGCTCCGGCGACGGGGCGTCCGCCCGGTGCTGCCCGCACCGGGCGTGCCGCTTCCAGCCGCCCTCGGCCAGGTCGGCGGGCGCCAGGTCGAGAGGCGGGACCCCGTTCAAGTCAAGCCACGCGGTGATGGTCCGCTCCGCATGGATTCGCGTTTCGGCGGATATAGTCATGCCCGATCGCCTTTCTCGTCTCGTAGCTCTCTGGTCGGTGTTGCGGCTGTGAAGTCGATCGGTGGCCCGCCCGGGTCAGCTCCGCGATGCGGCGTCGCGGAGCCGGGCGGGCCACTTCGCGCCCCCGTCCTTGCGCCACGGCCCAAACACGGCCTTGTGTCGGATGCCGTGCCCGTCGAAGTCGGTCGCGCCGATCTCGTCCAGGTGCCGCGCCCCGTACTTCCAGAGACCCATCTGCCGGAGCCACCAGGCGTCGGCCTGGTTGTGGTCGGTGATCTCCTGCCCGGTGCCGTCGGCGTTGCGCGCCTGGTTCGCCGCGATGACCATCTCGGCCTTGTCGGCGTTCCCCTTGCCGGTGGCGAACATTTTCAGCACGGCGGGGGCGATGAATGCGACCGGGACCCGGAACTCCGCGAGGATCTCCCGGACGATGCCGTGGGCCATGCCGACCCCCAGGGCGGCGTCTGCCGACTTGAACCGGCCGGGCAGCTCCAGGACCATCAGCGCGACCGGCCAGGCCCGGAGCTGATGACGGAAGGCCCGGCCGAGGTCGGGGAGGCGGGCGTCGCCGCGGGATGACGGACCGGTCTTCAGGGTGGCCATGGAGCCGTCCGGGAGACACAGCCCGGTGGCGGTGAGACTGAGGTCCCCGCCCATGATCTCGATCACGCGTCAGCCCTCCGGTCGTAACGAAGGAACCGCGGGCGGCGACTCCACCACAGGAACCGGTCGTAACGGGCCGTTCGGATCCGAAGGCAGGGTGACGAGACCAGGGACCCGTCTCTCTCCAACTTGATCTGGATCATTTGGGCAACCTCCGTACGGGCTCAGTGACCCACCTGCCGAGGGCTACCCCGGCGCCGACGGCGATTCCTGCGGCCAGCAGACCGAGAAACAGGGCGATCATTCTGCGAGCCTTTGTGCATCCGTCTTGGCCTGGTCCAGCTCCGCCGCCCACCCGGCATCGTCCGGTTGCGAGTTGGCGGGGGCAGGCCGCGCGGCCTGGTCCGCGATGGCCGCCTCCAGGGTCTGGAGCGCGTTCGGACGGGAAAGCGCGGAATCGATGACCTCGATCAGTTCATGAGCTTCGCCCGCGGTCAGCTCAGTGATCGACGAGACCGGCTTGCCCATCAGTCCGGAGACGATCCGAAGCCGTTCCGGCCGCTGTTCCCGATCGCCTCTGCCAAGATCCTTGAACTGCATGATCAGCTTCTTTTGCTGACCCTGGCTGACCGGGGCGCCGGGGTCCCGCGGCGCGCTGTACCCGCGCTCGGGGGTAGCCGGGGCGGGACTGGACTCCCGCGGTTCCCGGTCGGCTTCCGCACGCTCCCGGCGGCGTGCCGTGTTGGTGGCGGCCTGGTCCGCTCGGGCTGCGTTCCGGCGCTGTACCCGGGCGGGCATTTCGGTGGCGTCGGCGGCCCGCCCGTCGTCGTCGGCACCCTCGGGGGCTACGCCGGTCACGGATTGCAGGGCGTAACGGCGGACGTAAGTAATCACCGAACCGAGGGCTTGGAGGCCCTTCATGCGACCGCCCGACTCCGCGGAGATGGGCCACTCCGCGCCGATGTAGCCGCCGGTCCGGTGGAGCAGGAAGTACCGGACGACCAGTCCGCGTCCGTCCGTGGACATGCCGGGAAGGCAGGTGAACGACAGGCCCTGTGCGGCCAGAAGGGGCATCACGATCTCGGTCTCGTGGTCCAGGGTGGCGTAGCTGTATTCGTAGTCGTCCTTGTCGGCCTTGGTCTCGACTTCGACGGTCCGGTTACGGTCGATCTTCGGAATCTTGGCCTGGAACGCGGCCAGAGCGACGCACAGGTCAGCCGTGATGTTGACCATGGTGAAGGCTGGCGGCGGCGACGTGCGCGGTTCCTCGTTGCTCGGCATGGTCACTCTTCCTCGGATCGGCGGGCGGCGGCGTACTGGTCGATCCGCCACGTCGGCACGTGGCGGAGAATGGGCTCCAGGAGGTCCATCAGGAAGACCGCGTCGTCCGGGACTTCCCCGCCGTACGGCCGGTGAACAACCCCGAGGTGATCCACGATCACGGTCTCGCCGTCCATGTCAGATAGATACGTGTCGTATTCGTGATCGAGCTGTTCCGCATCGACGGCGTGGGCAAAGTCGGCGGGGTCAACTTCGATCTCGGTGGTGGAGATGCTGATCCCATGGATGGTGACCCGGCGCTCCAGGGTGACCGGCCGGTGTTGGTCGTTCATGATCAGAACCTCTCTCCGGCCGGTACGACCTGGATCCGGTTGCCGAGCGGCGGAACGATCTCGGTCATGACGAGTTCGCGCTGACGGTCGACGATCTCCGCCATGCGCTTGATCGTCAGGAAGTCCTCGAACTCGTCCGGGCCACACTCGACAGGGACCACGGAATAGGTGCCGTCACCCCGGAGGTGAACGCCCACGCCGATGTCAAACCCGGGCACCTCGATCACTTCGCCGGTCTCGGTGGCCCCCCACTCGGCGTACCGGTACGGTGCAAGCTGATACCCGAGATCCCCCCAGATCCCGGACGCCCCGGTCTTGTAGTCGACGATCACGCGGGTCCGGTTGTCTTCGTCCCGGGGGATCCAGTCGTACTCCGACAGGTCGGGGATCAGCATGGTTCCGCCGAGGTCGAGGGTGCCGCAGTAGTAGTGCGTCTCGTTGAAGACCACCAGCTCCACGCAGTCCGGGAACGGCTGGACGTCGAACTGGTCCATGAACTTGATCGCGGCGGTGACGTAGCCCTCCACCCCCTCCGGCACCGGCACCGGGTCTCCGCCGATCGCGTGCTGCGCGATGTGGTGGATCAGCTTGCCTTTCCCGGCGGCGGCGTCTCGTTTCTCGTACCGACCGGCGGAGATCCGCTTCAGCCGGTCGGCGGGGGGTAGCGCGTCCAGCTCCGGCCAGTTGTTCACGGCGAACTCGGCCGTGGCCGTGCCCGCGTAGTTGACGAACGCGGCCTTCGGCAGGCCTTCCCGGACGATGGTGGTCACGCCGGGGATCCGCTCGTACGCGTTGGTCTTGCCGGGCTTCGGCCGGTCCAGGTCGACGTAGTAGCGGCTCTGCCCGGCGGTGCGCTTGCGGGGGTTCACCGGTCACCTCCGGGCAGGAGCGCGGGCAGGTCGTCACCGGCGTACGCCTTGTCCAGGGCGACCGCAGCCAGGTCCCCGAAGCGTTCGCCGGAGGGTAGCTGGATGTGCGCCATGAACTCGTCGTCGAAGGTCGTGATACCGGCCTCCACGGCTTCGATCTTCGCCCGGATGACCAGGTGCAGCGCCCGCCAGCGCTGCCGGATGGCTTGCTCGTAGGCTTCCGCGGCGGCGGCGGCGGTCCGGCGCTGGCGCTTGGCGGGGGTGAGCACGAAGGCGGGGTCTCGGCGGTCCGGCAGGGGGACGGCGAACCGGATCCGGCGGCCCCGCATATCGAACATGATCTCCGCTCGGCCGTCTTGGGTGGCGTACCCGAACGCGCTCGCGCCGTGCTTGGTCAGGATGGTCTCGATGTCCAGGCGGGATTGCCCGGACGATACCGAGGTGGTCTCGGCGTACCGGCTTGCGGCCATGAGGTGAATCCCTTCGGGAGACGAAACGCCCCCGGGTCGGCAGGTAATTACCTGTCCAGAATAACCCGGGGGGCGTGACGGGGATAGGGGGTCAGTGCAGCGGGAATGACCCCGGTCCGAGAGGTACGGGGACGAACTGGCGACCCGGGAAGGCCTGTTCCAGGATCCGGCACAGAGGGTCGCCGGTCGGTGGGCGGTTCTCCGACGCGGGCCAGTCGTCGGCGATCGGCCGCGCCCGGATCCGGTCGGCGAAGGCACGGACCTTGACCGGCCAGTCCGGGTCGAGGTCGGTCGTGTGGAACGGCCCGTCAGAACCGGCGATGGCCTGCCGGACGTCGCATGCTACCGCGGCCAGGTCCCCCGCCTGGCGCCCGCGGAAGCCCTCCGGCTGGACGACGGTGTGGCCGTCCGGGGCGATGCCGAGGGGGATCAGAGTGGTCAGCACGGCCGGTCCGACGATCGTGATCGGACGTGCCCAGTTGCTCAACAGGGTTGCGATCACGGATGCGGTGATGTTCTTCGCGTACCCGTCCGTCGCGGCGGTCTCTCTGACCCACATCGCGACGGGGGTCGATCCGACCTGGACGATCTCCGGGGTGGCGCCGTCCAGGTCGTCGGAGATCATCTTGTCCCAGGGGTGGCTCTCGACCACGAAGGCGTCCCGGTCGTCGGCAGGGATGACAAGGTACCGGCAGTGATCATCACTCATCACAGGATCCCCTCCTTCGGGATCAGTGTCTCAATCTCGCGGACCCGCGCCAGCGCGACCGGCATCGGATGGTTGGCGACTTCGTTCGTTCCGTACGCCGCATCGTCGTCGACACACGACGGGCAGATCATCAGCGCGGGAGAGGCAACCCCGTGGGGGAAGTGCCGGGCACACCACAGGACATCGACGAACCGGACCCCGCCAGGGCACGTCGCCAGAGCGGCCAGCCCGCGGGCCAGGGCGTTGAATACGGCTCCTGCCTCACCACGCTTTCCGCCGAACTGGAGGACGTCGCCGCGGGAAGCCACGGCGTCGGTGGCGTCGGCGGCCCACCTCCGAACGTGCACGTCCCGGGCTTCGGGGTCCAAGCCGTCCAGCCGTGACAGCCACATCGGCACCGCGACCTGAAGCGTCAAGGTCAGGAGGTCGCGTTGGGCCTCTTCTGTCCTGCCCATCGGGCAACCTCCCAGTATGAGTAACATTCATCGATCTCTTCCTGGATCTCGGCCGGGACCCGCGGGTCATGGTCGGCCGCTGTGACGATGGCGGCGTGGTCGTAGGCGATTTGGAGCCGCTCGGCGGTTATCAAGGCCACGTCCAGCGCCAGGGCATGCCGCGCCAGCCAGTCGGCGAAGCGGGCACGCTCGGCGGGGGTCGGTTCTGTCAGCCGACCCACCGCCGGGCGTGGAAGCTGGCGGACCACTTAGCTGTCCAGCAATTCCGCGATCTCGTCCCACCGGGATTCGATCTGGTCGTAGTTCTCCGACAGCCGGGTCAGCATCCGCCGCCGCTCTTCCTGCTCTGCCTCGCGGGCCGACACCAGGTCTTCGTCCCGGATCCCACGGATAGCGTCGGAGATCAGGGCGTCCATCTCCGGCGGGTCGACGGCGTCCAGCTCCCAGCATTCCTCGCCGTACTCTTCGACGTAGCGTGAGGTCCGGCTGTCGCCCAGCTTGGTCGGGTTGGGCGGAGGGTTGAGGTCCAGGATCTGGTCCATGTTCAGGGCGATACGGCGGACCTCCAGCCAGGGGAGACCGTCGTCCGCGGTCTCGTAGGGGAGCCGGTCCTGGTGTCCCAGTGCGCGGAGGTCGTGGGCGAGGAAGGTACTCAGCCGGTCCTCCACGTCGCGGCCCATGTCGAGGCCTGACGGGTCGTGGTCACCGAGATACAGCACGGTGACAGCCTGCCCCTCGTGGACCCACCGGCGGAACCGGCGGGCGGCCATCCACAGCGATGTGGCCGACGCGTAGCCCTTGCACGCGAACGACCCGACGTCGAACCGGGCGGCTACGGGGTCGACGATCGACGACAGGGCATCCTTTTCCACCCACACCTCCACCCGGCGTGGCTGGTCCTCCCACAGGTCGATCCCGTAGCCGCTGGCGACCGCGTGGATCAGGTCGGCGGGGTCGTCGTTGTGGTAGCGGGCGGCGGACCCGCGATGCTGATCCGACAGGTGGTTCCAGTCGATCAGCCCGGACATCCGGGCATCCGTGATGATCCCGCCAAGCCACTTGTAGTTCGGGTCGGCGTTCTTGGTGCCGCGGGGGTCGTCCGCATCGGCCTTGACCCACTTGCCGTTCGGCTCCCGCTTCCACTTCCGGCTGTCCGGGAACAGGTCGCGGGCCACCATGCGGTAGTACAGCGCCCGCATGGTGAGGTCATATCCCGCGCGGGCGTACTCCTCACAGATCCGCTCGGCGTTGATGACGATGGCGGCGTGGGCGGGCTTGGACGCCAGCCGGTCGTATGCGATCTTCGGCATGATCTCTCCTGTGTCGGCAGGGGAGGGCCGCCGCCGGGCGGCCCTCCCGACGGATCAGACCAGAGCCAGGGTCTTGACCGCGACCCGCTCCAACTCCGCGGCCCGGTCCGGGTCGGCCACGACCTGAGCGGCGGCGGTGACCGCGTTCAGGACACCACCGGCGGTCATCTGCCCGCCGCGGATGAACATGTCCAGGACCGAACCGGTCTCGTCCTCGGTGAGCCGGAGCGACTTGGCCACGGCCTTGATGGTGCCGTCCGCGTCGTCCACCGGCTTGCCCGCCTTCGCCTCCAGCTCCGCGACCTTGGCCGCCCAGAACTCGACCGATGCGAACTGGCGGACCGCGTCCGCGACCTTGCTCGTGACCAGACCCAGTTGCCGCTCCCGGGTCTCCGCGGACCAGGAGATCACGCCTTCCTCCAGGCGCTCCCCGATGTGGGTCTTCCGGGCGGCGTCGATGGGCAGGACCAGCCCGTTACGGCAGATCTGAGCCTCAGCCCGCGGGACGACGTAGGTGGCGCTGTCGCCCAGCTCCCCGTTGCCGAACTCGAACCCGGCCCACATGATCGGCTCCTGGCCGGGCTCGATACCCTGGCCCTCCCGCTCGGCAACCTCGCGGGCGTGCTCGATCGTCCAGCCACCCCGGCCACCTACCCGCACGTCCCGGCCCGCGAACGGCGACCGGTAACCGGCGAACAGGGCGGGCGCGGCGATCACCGCGGCCGGAACCAGCACCCGGACCCGCATGCGGTTCTCGGTCAGGTCACAGCCGGAGATCTGGAGATCGTCCCGGGTGAAACCGGCGGCCTTGATTCCCTTCAGGACCGCGTCCAGCACGTCCAGGTTGTCGATGATGGAGAACTTGTCGGAGAGCAGGCCGCGGAACAGACCACCGTTTCCGGCCACGCCGGGGTTGTCGGAGGAGAGCTGGAAGGTCCGGACGGTGAACGCCCGGCCGTCCGGTGCGGCGTAGCTGCCCAGCGACCCCTCCAGGTCGTCGTCCCCGTAGCCGTGAATCCAGCCGTTCACGTTGGCGGCCAGGATGTCCGGCCGACGTTCGGCCAGCTTCCGGGCGTAGCGGGTGTCGATGCCGAGACGCTCGGCGAAGTGACGGAGGGCCACGTCGGACAGGTCGTAGATGCCGTTCATGTCGACGACCTCAGCGGGGGTTACGCCAGTCTCGGTCATCTGCGCTTCGGTCACGGTCAGGGGCTTGGTGTCCCGGATCTCGATCTTTCCGGAGTCGGTCATGTGGAGCTTGGTGGCCGGGACGATCGCGTCGACCTTGTGGGCCTCCTGGTCGCGGAGCATGGTGGCCAGGGTCTGAAGGTCGGTGTTGCGGGCGGTGAGTTCCATGATCGCCTGTTCTCCTTCGGGATGTTACGCGGCGGCGGGTTCGGTCTTGCTGGTCTTGTTGAGGATGCGAACGAAACGCTTCGGGTCGACCTTGAGGACTTCCGCGATGCGTTCCAGATCGGCAGTCGGGCCGTACACGATCTTGACGGGGGTAACGAGGTTGACGTCGCCGTTCAGGCGGCGGGTCATCCACATGTCATTCGGGACCTCCACCCCGGCCTCCTCCAGCTTGCGGCGGAGGGCGGCGCCGGTCAGGCCCTGCTTGGCCATCTCTGCGCGGATCTCGTCGGCGACCTTCTGGGAGCGCTGTCGCGCTTCCGGGTCACGACCTGGCATAGATCTTCACCTCCAATCTGATCTAGGTAGGTGGCCGGGGGAAGCGAGTCGGTGGGCGGGTGCCCGGGTCGCATATCCCCCGGCCGTTCTTACCCTCTCAGCGTAACGCCCGGGGAGTGGCAGCACAACCCCCCGGGCGTTACCAGTTTCAGCGTGTAGGGTGCCGGTCGCGGGCGGCCTCTTCCTCGATCGAGATGTATCCGAGGGCCTTCCGGCGGGCGGCCTCAGCGTCCCGGTCGCCCTTGGCGTACCCGTCCTGGTATGCCGTGGCCGCCACCTCCAGGCGATGCAGCAACGCCGACAGCGCGCCCTCAGCGCTGCCCACGAACTCCACGACCACCCGCGGCGAGCCTTCGCGGTAGCCCTGGCCGGTCGTGTGGCGGACCTTGAAAGCGCCGTCCAGGTCCAGGGCGGCCAGCCGTCGGCGGAGTTCCTCGGCCCGCTGGCTGACGTCGGAGACGCGGGCCAGGCGCCGATTCTCTGCTTCCCGGTCCGCCTTGACTTGGGCTTCGTACCGGCGGCGGACGTTCTCCATGGTGTCCCGGATGTGAGTCGACGGGACCACCCGCTCCCGGCTCTGGGTGTCGGGCGACCCGTCCTCCAGCACCGTGACGACCTTGACGTGTCGGCCCTTCGGGTCTTCC
>Ga0105035_100054_pt1 | contig 10120 bp, 18 predicted proteins | sample RS_233metaG_FD_91483 | JGI IMG/M metagenome (GOLD analysis project Ga0105035, IMG submission 91483) | Switchgrass associated microbial communities from Austin, Texas, USA, to study host-microbe interactions - RS_233 metaG | ecosystem: Host-associated > Plants > Roots > Rhizosphere | place: USA...
CGCAGCGGGGGCAGACGGTCACGGTGGTGTTGCTGCCGCGGCGGTGGGGGACGTCGACCAGGGGCGTGTCCGTGTGGTGGCAGCCCAGTCCGTGGTGCATCAGTCCGCACCAGCCAGGCGGCGTGTCCTTGTTGCTGCCGCAGGGGCAGGCGCTGCGGCGTTCGTCGTTGGTTGGCTGTTGGGTGATCAGGTTTGCCACAGGGGGCTTGCCTCCGGGTGGTGCGCAGGGGTGAGGGCATGCCGCGTCCCCGTGGTGCGTCAGCTACTGATTGTCAGTGGCTGATGACAGAGTGCCGCATATGAGCTTTGAGGAACATGACATTCCGCCCGTTATGATCGGATTCGATACGGAGACAACCGGTCTGGATGTTGTCAAGGACCGGGTGGTCTCTGCTGCGCTGGTGGGGCAGGACAAGCGCGGTGAGGAGGTGTTCCGGGAGGAGTGGCTGATCAACCCCGGCATCCTCATTCCGCGCGAGGCGACCAAGATCCACGGCATCACCAATGACGTGGTGATGGAGGACGGTCAGGACCCGGCGGAGGCGATCGAGCAGATCACGGGCCTGTTGGAGAAGGCGCTGAAGGCCGGGTGCGCGCTGGTGATCCAGAACGCGCCGTATGACCTTGGGATGCTGGACTCGGAGGCGCGCAGGTACTCGGTGGTGCCGCTGGCCGAGCGGCTTCCGGTTATGCCGGTGCTGGATCCGGTGATGTTGGCGAAGGTGGCGAAATTGGAGGGGCGGCACTCGCTCGCGGCGTTGTCGTCCCGGTTCGGGGTGACCAATCCTCGGGCGCATACGGCGTATGCGGATGCCGTGACCGCGCTGGCTGTATTGCGCAAGCTCATGATGATCGATGCACTGGACGAGGAGCCGGCGGCTCTGCACGGGATGCAGGAGGACGAAGCGCGTCGGCGCGCGGAGAGCTGGCAGAGTGAGCTGCGGATGTCCGACCCGTGCGCGCGGGTGGTCTCGGGCTGGCCGCTCTCATCGGGCACTACGCGTGTTGGCTGTGAGTGCCGGGGCTGCGGAAGGACACTGACGGACAGCGATCTGACGCAGCCGTGCGGGGAGTGTCTGGAGCGGTTTGGCGGGGCGGTGCGGGCGGGCCGCCGCGGAGCGTGATGGATCTTGGTGGGAGTGTGAGGGTGTGTTGGTCCTGCTGGCGTGTGGTGGCGCGTTAGGGTGCGGGCACAAGGGTTTTGAGCGGCCCTTCGGCAGAGAGAGGGTGTGTCCACTGACGGGGTGGGCACGCCCTCTTCACGTATTGTGACTGGCGGAAGGCTGTTTCTCGCTGACGCGGGGATGGTCTTCCTTCCACTGGTAGAGGCCGATGCTGCCAGCGCGTCCCGTCCCCGCCGCGTGTGGGGACGGGCTCCACAGCAGTGCCGGAGCACTTCCCGGGCGCCTTTGGGACCGTCGACGCTCCCCGTACGGCCGGGTACCGGTGAGTTGGAGCAGACCTGTGGCCAGAAGTGGAGCGAGGGTCCAGTCGCCGCATACGCTGTCCGGCGGCCTGGCCGCCCGGTGCTGAGGCACCTGCCGATCCGGCAGAAGCCGAGGAGGCGCGGCTGAACGCTGGACGCGGGCCTGAATCGTGGCGTTCGCCACACAGAAGGGGCACGCCGCCCGTGCGGGTGTACGGCGTGAGCGATCAGGACCATGTTCTTGGCCAGATCGACGATCTGATGTCTGACGTTGCCCGCGAGAAGTTGGCGGATCCAGCGCCTTCGTCTTGCCCGCCGGGTGCGACCACAGAACCCCCGAAAACCATGCTATACGGTGGCATGTAGGGTTTATATGCATCATTCTGGCATGTAGCGTGGGTTTTGAGCGGCCTCGCGCACAGCGGCGGCCGGTCGCCTTCATGGGCCGGGCGACCGGCCGCCAGTCCGGAGAAGCACGGGAGGCCACTGTGGCGACGAGTTCGGGGTGCCGACGGCCGCGCAAAGGCGGTCACGGACTGGGGAAGTCGGCGGTGCGCAAGAAGATGGAGGCGGCGCAGACGCGGGCGAAAAAGCTCGGGCAGGCGAAGGTGGTGGTGCGGCGGAAGTCCCGGCCCACCCATGCCCAGCGCCGCGGTCAGGAGAAAGCGGCGGAGCAGCGGCAAGGCGCCCCGTCCGCGTCAGCGAAGCTACTGATGGTATGTCGGCAGCGGGTGAACCGGTCGACGGGCGGCGTGACACGCCAGTCCAAGCCGCTTGGCGCCTCCGCGGACACGCGCTGATCGTCGGCTACAGTCTTTTTCGCGGAGCCTTCAGCATCACAGCGCCGCGAGCAGTCCCGTTGGATATTGCGCAGCACGTGGCCCCTGATCTCCTTGGGCACAAGAGATCAGGGGCCACGTGCTGCGGTTCAGGTGAGGATGACGACTCCGGCCTCATCGCACTTCTTGATTACCTTTTCCGGGTCGAATTCTTCGTCCTCATGCACGTTCTTAATGTGATATGGCAGGCTTCCGACCTTGAGAACTTTGCCACGCGGACAGAGCGTGCACAGCCGGAAGCCGGTGTCCTGGGAGCCACTGCTGTTGACCACAGAGCGCAGGATCTTGCGGGACTCGTCGTCCAGGGGCACGGCGTGCTGTTCCAGCAGCTCCAGCAGGGGAGCGAAAGAACTCTGGTGCTCCCTGCACACGTCGATGGCGCCGCAATAGACGCGCGTAGTGCTGGGGTTCATAGGGTCGTTGAACCGGATCGCGACCATCGCGATATCGGCATCTACCTTTTCTCCGCTGTCCTTCTGATGGCAGTCACAGAGGACGCGTACTTGTACTTCACGGGTCATTGAGCGGCGACCTTTCAGCGCAATCAGATCTGAGGCTATTTTTCTATGGGCACGAGTTCGAGGTAGATGGCGCGAATGACGTCGCGGTCTGCGCCCTCTAGGGCGCCCGTTTCGGTCAGGACGTAGCCGTTCGGGTAGTAAACCCCCTGATTCTGGCGCTCGCCGTAGACACTCCAGTCTCTCCAGCTCTCGGCCCCGCAGGAGGTACACGTAGCGAAAATGCGCCATGCTCCCTTTTCGATGGACTTTTTGCAGTGGTTTCCCCAATCGTGGCCGTAAACGCGGCATTTGAGGAATTGGATCGGCAGCTTCACCGCCTGGTCGTAAATGTCCTGGTGGCGATGTGAAAGCCTTCTGCTGCGAGACGCAGCCACGCAACTACTCCCCCTGCTAGTGCTTTTCTCGTTTCCTCTTTTCGGCTGCATGTTCAAGATGCTTCTCCAGGTCGCCGAACAGCTCCTCAAACTGCCCTTCGGCGGAGGCGTTGAGGATCCGGGCGGCTGCGCCCGTCAGCCGCGCGAAGCCGGAGCCGATGTCGTCGGGGCATAGATCGGCTCGGGCGCGGCCGGTGAAGGTCTCTCCGTTCACAGTGAGGGTGATGGTGATGGTGCCGGTGACGCCGGTGGTGCGGGTGAAGAACTCCAGGCCGGGCGTCTGGCTGTCGTCGCCCATCTGGTCGGGCTCGTTGGGTTCATGCTGGGTCATCGCTGGTAGTCCTCGTCGTCGTACTCGTCGGCGTCGCGCCGGTCTTCGGCATCGCAGGGCGTGTACTGGCTGTAGTGGTTCATGGAGCTCAGTCTTTCGTGTCGCAGATAGTAACGGGCCTCCAACTGCCTGGTTAGCCATGCCCTTTGCTGCGGCGTCTGCCGGTGGGGGGTGGAAAGCGGTGGTGCACAGCCGGGTCAGCGTGCCGGCGGGCGTACGGGCGCTGGTTGCTCTCGTTCAGGGCCTGGAGGGCACGGGTGTAGCGTCCGACCACCCGGTCGGAGACGAACAGGGCCGGGACGTCCTGGGTGGCCTGGTGGTAGTAGTCACTCTCCTCGCCCTGCCGGGTGACGGCGCGGCGGGCGGCCGTGTCGCCGAAGGCGTCCTCTCCGCGCTCGGCGAGGGCCTTGAGGACGTCTGCTGCGGTGAGGTTGCGGGAGGCGTCGGTGCTGCCTCCTCCGGCATCGTTGGCGGCTCCGATGAGCCGGTACGTTTCGCCGCCGCCCAGCAGGGGGCGGCCGTCGGTGGGTCGGCAGCCCCACCGGCACGGCATTTCCTCGGAGGCCCCCCACAATCGGCAGATGGCGGGGCGGTGCTCGTATGCGCCGCACTGGCCCTCGTCGGTCAGGGCTGGACACGTCAGACTCCCGCTCTTGACGAGCTGGATGCCGGAGGGGATGTTGATGCCGGTGCGTTCGCGGATTCTGGAGCGCTCCCGGTAGGACATTTCGATCGGGCCGCAGGACGCCGCGCACAGCCCCTTGCAGCCGACGTCGGGGATCTGCGCGTAGACGGCGTCAAGGGCCGCGTCTTGGTCGGCTCGGCGGGGCATCAGATGTCGACCCCGCGGGCGTGCGTGGATCGACTGAAGGCGGCGCGAGCCTCGTACTCTAGTTTGGCGAGCGATTCCCGGGACAGGCCGGCGGGGGTGAGGAAGGCCACCAGATGGCCTTCCTTGACGAGATGGAGCACAGGGTTCCTTCAAAGCATCGTGTGATCTGTCGCGCACAGGACGTTATCTGGTCAGGGCCATAGCCGGCATCTCCTGGTTGTCGGCGGCTGGTTCGACGGGGGTGTCCCAGATCTCCGGGCGGCCGGTGTCGTCCATGCCGTGGCGGGACAGCCACCGGCGGGCGGTGGCCCGCTCGTTCTCGGTGCTGCCGCGCCTCCAGCGGATCATGACGGCGTCCTCGCGGACGCACTCCCACTCCAGGCGGCGCTGATCGGTCCAGTGCGGGGGCAGCGCGCCGTACAAGGTGATGTAGACGCGCTGCTCACCCTTGATGAGGGAGACCGGGCCCGTGGGCATCTCGGGGCATGCCCTGGGGATCAGGAGGTCGATCACGCGTACCAGGTCTTCCATCGCACTCATTCGTCGGTCTCGTCGCTTCCTGTTCCATCCTCCCCGTATGGCTCGCCGTCGGGGGCCATGCCGTGCGCGAACTCCTCGATCTCGTGGATCTCGGCCTCTTCGAGTGTCCTGCCGTAGCGTGCCTTGAACATCCGGGCGGCATCGGCGGGGCTCGCGTACCCGGCTCCCTGGGAGCACTCTTCGAAGAACTGCATGGCCTTGATGCGGGCTGCGGCCTGCGGGGACTGCTCGGGGGCGTCCACGGTAGGCACCGGGCGGCCGGTGGTGCCGGCACTGTCCTCCCCGGGAGCGTCGCCCTGGTGCTCATCGTCCCGGCTGGTGTGATCGGCCTTGGCGCTCCCGGCCGCGGCATCGCGCTCGGCAGCACGCTTAGTACGACCGATCTCGTAGATGGCTGTGATCTCCTGCGTGGGAGCATTCGCGCGCTGGGCTTCTTCCGGGATGGGAATCACGGCGTCGGCGTTCGGGGCGGATGCGGCACGTACGAGCCGATCAGCAATCGCTTTGGCGTTGGGCGCGGTGACGACCGGCCCGGCCGGGGCGCTGGGACCGCGCTGGGCGGGGATGCGCGGGGCGCCCTGGCCGGTGTCCCGCTGCTGGCGGCCGTCGGGCCGCTGCCGTGCGGCCGGGTGGCGGGGCTGGGCGTCGGCGCGCTGGTTGCCCTGAGCCTTGATGTCCCGCACGTTGGGGACCCTCGGCGAGAACGCGTCTCCGTCCACGATTTCGTCAGCGGTGATCTGGATCACCTGTGAGAGCAGGTACTTCAAGGCTGCTTGTTCGGCGATGACAGGACTCTTGTCGGCCTGGTCGGAGCCCTGGGCGATGAATTCCGCGACTTCGTGGTCACCGGCCGGTCCAACGATCTTGTATCGCATCTTGACAGTGGTGTGGGTGTAGCTGTCGCGGTCGACCTGGTGGTATTCCAGGACGGCGGGAAGCCAGTAGACGCCGTGGCGGGCAGCCACCTGGCGCACGGCGGCCACGACTTCGTCAAGGGTGATGCAGCGGTAGCCCGAGTCCTCGTTGTAGCCGGATCGCGTGATGGAAGGCATCTCTCGGATAGCCGCGGCGAGGGCCTTGTGGATGGGCATTTCAGCCGGTTCTGGAATGGCGGCCGTGGTGGGCTGCAAGACCGTGGGGGTTCGGTGGACTGGCCGAACGCGCGGCCGAAGGCGAGTGCGGGTGCGGGGGTTGTGCTTGGGTGCCGTGGTCACTTGGCTTCCTTTGTGATCTTGAGGTGAGCGAACTCGGCGCGCGCCTGCGTGGTGCGGAAGGCGGGCCCGTGGGTCAGGTTCTGGTCCTCGTCGGCGCGTCAGGGTGCAGGGCTCCGCGCAGGGAGACGGTGTCTTCGCCGGGGACGAAGTGGTCAAGGGGCATGGTCGGCAGGCCGGGTGCTGCCGCGCTGGGAGACGCGGCGGCACCCGGACGGTCAAGGAGTGTCGGTCAGGGAAGCTGGATGACGATGAAGAATTCCGCACCGTCCTCCGTCTCCACGCCGAGGACGCGCTGATGGGGCTGGTCGTCGTCGATGTCGGTCACGGAGATGAAGTCCGGGTCGGTGCGCAGGGCCTGCTTCACCTGCTCGCGGCGGCGGTCGAGTTCGGTTGCTTCCGCGGTGGTGTTGAGATCGGTCGCTTCCACGGTGGTCCTTTCGATGGGTTGGGTGGTGCGGGTGGCGTCGTCGTGTTCGGCGCGCCCGCGGGTGCACGGGTATCCGTGCACCCAGTCTCTGGGTGCTGCGCCCTGGCGGGGCGCAGCACTCGGAGCCGTCTCAGAGCATCGGGCGGTGGGGGTGGCTCACTCGCCGTATCCTTCGCGGACGATGCAGCCCCTGGCGTGGCCGAGGATCTTGCGGGTGCGGCGCCCGCAGTCGCCGCACGGGGCGGCCTGGGATGCCGTGGCCACTGCGGTGACGCAGTCCTGTCGGTGACCCTCGGGCTTGTTGGTGCGGCGCCCGCAGTGCGGGCACGGCACGATCACGGGGGCGCTGACCGCGGCGGAGATGCCGCGGGCTGCGATGTCGGCCGCTTTGCCGACGCCGGAGAGTTTCACCCTGCGGTTCTCGCCGAGCGGGACCAGGTGGATCAGTATGTCCGCGGTGCAGGCGGCGGCCACTGAGCGAGCGCGGGCGGCGCGGGCGGCCTGGAAGCGGGCGGAAGTGGTGGTCACGCGCCGTTTCCCTTCTGGTAGTTGATGCACTCGCGGGCGCTGCGGGCGGTGCGGAAAGCGGCGCTCAGGTCGGTGACATCGCGGCCCCAGGCGCGGCGCTTGCCGGTCGGGCACGGCTCGTAGGGGACGGCCGGGCGGTCGGGGACGCCTGCGGGCTGGGGGCCGCGTACGGGCTCCAGGACGGGAATGATCTGCCAGCTCATGCCGATACCTCCGCGGGTGTGGTCAGGTCGAGGTCGGCGACCAGGCTGTTGAATTCGGCGGCTACGTGGATGGAGCGGCGCATCTCGCGCAACAGGTCATCGCTGGTAAGGGGTCGGGTGCGGCGCGGGTAGCTCTCGGCGGGCCCGAAGACGGCCCGGAAGCGATCGGCGTCGGCGATGCGTGCGCGGGCGCGAAGGAGCAGCCCGGATGCGGTGGGCTTGGTGGAAATGGGCCGGGTGAGCTGAGCGATCCCTACGGGGCCGAGGGCGGTGAAGTAGGGAGTGACCGGCGGTACCGGGCCCTGGAGCTTCACACGGAGCGCGCGGTGGCGGGTGATGCGGTCCCGGCGGAAGCGTTCGACGTGGCCACACATCCGGCACCAGGCGTCGATCACGATGTCCCCGGCTTCCGAGGACTGGACGTTGTGGATCTCGATGATCCGTTCTGCACCGGTGGAGCGGGGGCAGGGGTTCTCGGCCTCGTAGCCGATCAGGACGGGGTGCATGTTGGCGGCTGCGCGGCTGATCAGCGTGAGGCGTCGCTCAAGGGTGATCCCGTGGGCCATACTGGGTTCTCCGGTTTCCGTGCCGGGTGCAGGCCCCTGGGGGGTGCGACGGCTTGGCTTCCGACGACCGGCCGACGCGTCACCTGGGGGCTTGCTTGCTTCGGGTACTGCCAACACCCTATTGCTACCCGGTAGACATTCTCAAGAGAAAGTACCTACGGCATGTCCCCTGACGAAGAATTAACCTTCCTGCTGTATGCGGGGGATGTGGCGCTCGCCGCTGGTCTCCAGTGGCTGCTGCGCACCGAGCAGCCCGAACACGGCGCGCTGTGCCAACCAAACGGGGGTGACCGTCCACCCCCAGGAAATCGGTATTACAACTTCGGCCGCAGGGCGGCGGGGGCGGCACGACGATCGTCTGCGCACGCGTCACCAAGGTCGAACACGGAGGCCCTTGTAGGTGAGCTGACGGCGGATCTCTGAGAATCCGGCGTCGGCGATCTTGCGGGCAAGGCGCCGGTCCTTGAGCATCCCGGCGACGTTGAGGTCTTCGATCACCACCGTGCCGTACTCGTGCCACACGCTGGTGGTGAGCTTGTGCAAGGCGTCAGCGCGCAGGTTGGTGATGCGGTGGTGGAGCCGGTTGCGTTCGCGGTTTGCTTTCTCCCACCGTTTCGACGCCCTGGCGGCGCGAGACGCGGCGGGAGAGGAAACGCAGCCCCCCGGATGGCTTCGTCAACGAGAACCGGCCCCACCCCAGCCGGGGATGAGTATGACATCGGACCGGCCGTCCAGAGGGGTCGCACCGGCGCGTATTGACCTCTACGAGCGGTAGATCGCGATGATCAGGGAACTGAGCAGAGCTGCTATGACAACCGTGGAGATGACTACTTCGGCGATGGTGCACCAGTAGGGGTCGTTGATCAGAGAGCGCCACCGATGCGGCCACAGGCGTAGTGGCCGCCGTCGACCGTCAGCTTTTCGCCGAAGCCGCCGTCGGTCTCGTCGGCGTATAAGGGGGGGAGCTGCCGGACGGCGGCTGCCTTGGTCCTGTGGGTGTTCGAGAGTGACAGTGGTTGCGTCATGGCGTGTCGGTGTTTCTGTGTGGTGCATAAATTGAGACCCGGCGGCAGCCCGCGACAGGGCTCTACGGATGGCCGCCGGGGAGCTATACGGCGTGCTCAGCCAGCCAGGCGAAGATGAACATACCCAGGCGGACTACGGTGCCGACTGCCCACTCCGTGCGGGTGGGCAGTCGGCACCGTTTGCGGCGGTGTCGGATCATTCACCGCCTACCCACGGGCGTCACTGAATCGTCGGGCGGCTGGTCGGCCTGGGACACCGACGTCTTGGCGTGGGTGTCGTGTCCGATGTGCTCGACGCCGGTGACGAGGGCGGCGGACGGCAGGAGCCAGAAGCTGAGCGCCTTGCCGAAGAACCGGGCGCCCGACCACGCGGTGGAGTTGCGCTCGCGCGCGTGCTGAGGCTGGGTCATCGCGTGGTCGTCTCCGTTCCGGCGTGCGACCCCTGCACCGGCCAGGAATACAGGGACCGCACGCCGCGCTGGATGAGGTCATTGATGGCATCGTGCCGCCGACCCGCATCGGTGGAGATGTAGCCGGGCAGATGGACGACGAGGCGTTTGAAGCCCTTGTCGCCGGCGAGGTGCACCAGGTGCTGCCAGCCCGGCCGCTTGGCCGGGTCGTCCTCGCCGAAGGTGTCGGTGATGGTCTCCACGACCCGGAAGCCGCGCGCGGTCGCTAAGGCGCGGCCCGCTTCGGCTGCTTCGGCCTGACGCTGCTCTGTGGGAGCGCAGACGTAGACCACGGCCGTGATCATGCCTTCGGCGCTCACTGGATGCCGCCGAGGGAGATGAAGATTTTCCAGGTGGCTGCGCCCCACTTGTGGGGCGGGAAGCCGTTGTCCGTCCGGCGTTTCAGGAAGGAGTTGGCTGCGCCGGACATGGGACCAGTCGTGGTAGGGGCTGGTCGGGGCGGTGCTTTGGGGATCTGAGCGATGATCACGGGACGCTCCCTTGCGCTTTTGGGGGCAGAGGCCCGTCCCGCACGGGGGGTAAGGGACGAGCCGCTGCACTTCAGCGCTCCGGCGAAGACCACCAGACAAGGGAGGAGGCGGCCTCCGGAGGAGCCACTAACCAGTCAACGCCGTTTCGGGGACTTCCGGATCTGCCACTGAATCTGCCACTCTGTCAGCCAGACGAGGCAGATTGACAAGGGAGCTTTCGTATGCATCCTAAGCCAGGCCGCGCTGTCCTGCGCGGCTTCGGGACTGTTCTTCGCGATGCGCGGGTATCTAGAGCGTGGACGCAGAAACGTGTGGCCGACCTGGTGAACGCGCATTGCGGGGTGTCCTCGGTCA
>Ga0105035_100055_pt1 | contig 10100 bp, 15 predicted proteins | sample RS_233metaG_FD_91483 | JGI IMG/M metagenome (GOLD analysis project Ga0105035, IMG submission 91483) | Switchgrass associated microbial communities from Austin, Texas, USA, to study host-microbe interactions - RS_233 metaG | ecosystem: Host-associated > Plants > Roots > Rhizosphere | place: USA...
CCCCGAGATCGTCCCCCTGCACGTGGCCATGCACCGCGTCATGCGCGACATGCAGCCCATCCCCAAGCACGGCATCAACGAGGACGACGGCTACTACTACAAGACGTTGGACGATGTGGTCCTTGCGCTGCGCGAGGTCTGCATCCGCCACGGCGTGACCATCTACCCCGTGCAGGTCAACAGGAGCAAATACCCCCACGGGCCCATGGCCACCAGCGACGTCCACGTCACGTACAAGATCGTCGGACCGGACGGGAATCACGACACCATCCAATTCGTTGGCGAAGCCCGCGCCGACACCGACAAGGGCACCCCCGCCGCCATGTCGATGTCGTGGAAGTACTGCGTGGTCCAGGTCTTCATGATCCCCACCCAGGAGGACCAGGACGGCGACGCGCGCTCCCTACGGCTACGCAAGAACGCGACCCAGCGCACCAACGGCCGCCCGGCCAACGGCCAGAAGACCGGCAACGACGGGCAAGCCCCGCACCCTTCTGCCGTCATTCCCCACCAGCGCCGCGGCGAATACGACACCGGCACCTCCACGCAGCGCCCCACCCGGCCCCCGGTCGACGCCGCGGCCCAGATCGCCGCCGACTACCTCACCCGGGCCGCCACCTGCACCTACCAGGAGTGCCGCGCCCTGTACACGGAGGCCGAGAAGGGCGGCGCCCCGGCCCCCGTGCTGGCCACCATTCAGGCGCTGGGCGAGAAGAAGAAGGAACAGGAGGAAAAGGCCCTCGCCGGGGCACTAACCATCCCTGACACCTCGACCACGGGAGCCCCGGGCGCGGCCGGGACGTCGGAGTCCTGCACAGCCTTGGCCGCGGACGCGTCCCCGACGGAAGGCGAACGGCAGCCCACCACGCCGGTCGACCAGCCGCAGGCGTCGACCGGCCAGGACCCGGGCGGACCCTACACCGGCAATGTGCAACGGCTCGTGCCGCCCACTCCAGCCCCCGAGCCCAGCCCGGCCGCCGCCGAGTACACCGCCGCCGTCAACGACCTGTGGCAGCGCGCGAAGACCGCCGGATACGAAGGCCCACAGCACGTGGAGCACGAGTTCTTCCAGCGACATGGCCACGTGCTGGAGGACGGAACCGTGCAGGAGATCCGCGACTTCGCGGCGGGGATGCTGCCCCCCGGCCAGGCGCCCGGCCAGGATGAGACCGGCCCCAGCACCGACGAGAGCACCGAGGCAGACTGACCGTGACGATCATGGACCTGCTGATCCCTCATGCCTGCCCGGCGCTGACCACCGGCCCGCATTCGCTGGTCAAGGGACACCAGGGGCCCTACGTCGCACGCAACGGCGCCCTCCCCCCGCACTGGGGGGAGGACCGCCGCGCGACTTTCGAGAGCGCCCGTGACGACGCCGTCATGATCATGCACCGGCGCGGGGCGCCGCAGAAGGACCGCGACAACGCCCGCCTGTGGCTGTCCCGTCACGGACTCGACTACCGGGGCCGCCCCCAGGTGTGGGCCAAGACTTCCAAAAACGTCAACACCCTTACCCTCGCCGGGTAACTTCCTGTACCCGACCCATCACCAAAAGCAAGGAACCCGATGTCCACGCTCCTGTCCAGGGACAACCTCCTGAACTTCATCACCTCCCTCGGACTCTCCCCTGAGCCCTTCGCCGAAGCCGAGCGAAACGAACTCCTCGGCTTCGCCATGGCCATCCTGGAGATCGAAGCCATGGCCGCGCTCGATCCGACCCAACCCCACACCGCCACCTACCAGGGCTTCGGAAACGCCCTCGCCACCATCGCCGCCAGCAGCCCCAACACCAGCGGCGGAACCCTCGCCCTGCGCCTGGCGCAGCACACCATCGCCCGCGTCATCGACCTGACAGGCACGGTCGCCCCCCTGGACGGCGAGCTGCCATACGCCACATCAATCCTGCGCTGCCTCTTCGCCGCCGGCGGTCTGGTCGAGCTGATGACGACGAACGCTGAACCTGCCGAGATCCGCTCCGCCATCCGCGATGTGCAGCAGCACATGACCGCCGCCCGCCGCGGACTCGACGACATCAAGAAGGCCCTGCGAGCCCAGCAGGTGGCCGTCTGATGGGCCGCCGATCCGACCAGGACGCCGCCCTCCAGGCCCTCTACGCTAAGGTGCCCGACGTGGCATGCAAGGGCCGCTGCGCGCCCTCCTGCGGCCCCACCGACTACTCCGGCCGGGAGCTGACCCGCGTACGCACCGCCGGTGGCGACCTGACCTCCACCGAACGCCTGCGCCGCGGCGGCCCCCGCGACTGCCCCGCGCTGGTCGACGGCCGCTGCTCCGTCTACCAGGTCCGCCCCATGGTGTGCCGCCTGTGGGGAGCCTCCGAGTTGATCCCGTGCCGGTGGGGCTGCAAGCCGGTCGACGGCAAGCCGCTTCTGAACGCCCAGGAGAGCTACGAACTGCTGCTGGCGGCCATGCACGCCGGGGGAGGATGCGTCACCAACCACGAGTTCACCCGTTCCCTGGTCACGGCCGTCGTCGAACAGCATGGTGAAAACGCCTTCGGTAACCTGGCCAACCGCTTCATCGCCGTCCACGAGGACGGGGACTACGCGCGCCAGGACTCCGAAGTCCCCGCCACCCTGGCCAGCAATGCCCTCATCGGCCGCTACACGGGCGTTCTCGACGCGTGGATGAGACAGTCCCGCCGGGGCTACAGCCGCGCCGCAGCACCGACGCGGCGCCCACAGGGACCCGCCAGCCCATCTGACGCTCCGTCGGCGTAAGGCAAGGAACGAGCGGCACCATCACGCCTCTTTCCCCACAAGAACCACTGCACCATCACATACCCGTTCTGACTGTTCCGGCCACGACGAGATCCATGAAAGGAAAGACTGTAATCCATGTCCCTTCACAAAGAAGTCCCCGGCGACGACCGGCGCGACTGGGACGACGACGATGAGGAGTACCAGCGATGAGCGAAAAGCCCACCCACGACGAGGACGGCTTCGAGACCCCGGATGACTTCTACTTCCGCAAGACCGGAATCACGGGCTCCGTCACGCTGACTCTGAAACTCGCAAACGGGGAGGAGTACAACGGGTCGGCATCCGCCGACCTCGAAGAAGGCAAGATCGGCCAGGGCCTGGCGATCCTCACCGCTGGAGCCCTGGCGATCCTCACCGCTGGAGCCGGGAACTTCCTCGCAGCCGCCAGCGGCGGCACAGTCGACACGCAGGCCCTGGAGGAGCTGATGGTCGGACTCGGCCTCAAGCCTCCCGAGCGCGGGAGCGGCGATGCGTAACACCGGAGCGATACGCCGCCGAGCAGGAGCTAGCCGCTACTACTCCTGCTCGCGTAAGAAGCGCTACACCACGCTCCAGTCTGCCGAGAACGGCGCCCGCCGATACGAGCAGAATCACCCCGGATGCCTTCCCCGCGAGGCGTACTTATGCCTGTACAGCCGTGGTGGCGTTCATTACCACTACGGCCAGCCGATCGGCAGATCCCACTACCACTTCTACCGCTAGGAATCCCCCATGTCTCCACGCCGCCGAAAAGGCTCCGACCGCTATGAACTCATCCGTGAGTTGGCACTGAAACTTCCCATCGAATTTTTGAAGTGCCGTGCCTACGGGTACGATTGGGGAGACCAGGTAAAGCGGGCCGTCGACAAGAGCACCTGGCGGGTATTCGCCGACTGTCGCTCGTGTGGCGCGGAGAACTGGCGCGACTGGTCCATCTACGGAGAACGGGAGGAAAGCGGCACCCTCTACCCGAAGGGATACGTCCTCGAAGACACAGGAATCCTCGAAACCGCGGACCGCAATATCCTCCGCGCCCTCTACCTCGACCGCCTACCGGTCGGATAGCCGCTCACCAACCCGCCTGAAGGAGCCCGCATATGGCACGCGAAATCCTCGTCTCCTGCGACCCCCACCATGACGAGAAGGGCGAGAAAACGCCCGCCGAAATCGCCCTGTTCGCCATCCGCATCAACGAACCCAACGAAATGGGTAAAGCCCGCGTCATCATCGGCGCACTCGACCTGTGCAGCGACCACCAGCAGTTCGTCGATGAACTGGAGAGGCTGATGGCCAAGTACGGCCAGCCGCTCGACGAGAGGGCCCGCGGACTGCTGCGCGCGGTGGTCAACAACACCGGCGTCCCGGTCGAGACCGGCTACCGGCTGTGCATGAACTGCATGCCTCCCAAGCTGCTGAAAAAGTCCTCCGTGCACACCCACGCCAGCGGCCAGCACGACTGCAAGGAGAAGGATCTCGACATCCGCCGGTGCGACCAGGAAGGCTACATCATCCCGGACTGATGGGTACCGCCGCGCGGCCCCTCCGCCCTGCGCTGGGCATGAGGGGCCGCGGCCGTTCACCGGCGGCCGGTGACCGTAGATCCCAGGGGCGCCGACTGCCACGTCACACCGCCCGAGACCTGAAGGCGCGACTGGGAACACTTCATCATCAGCTTTGCCTTCGCGCCCGGCTGGCCTCGCCGTACGGACGCGGCCTTCTTCTGCCCGGACCTCTGCTGGATCGTCGCCCGCCCTCGCGGCGCCCGGGACATCGACGACGCCCCGAGCCTGCGGGAGCGCCGCTGCGCAGTCTCCATCTTCGAACGCACCGTCGACTTGCCCAGCCCGGTACCGCCCTTGCGCGGCGGACGGCACCCCGCCGTCCTCAACGTCCTGGCCATCTCGCTCCCTCGCGCCGGCCGAAGGACGGCCGGGGCCCGACCCGGGACCCCGGCCGCTGCGGGCCGCTCAGCCACACACCATCAGCATGTCCCACGAAGTTCCGATATGCCAGCATTGCCCTATTCCTTTGGAGTACCCCTCCCCAGCAACACCAGCCCCAAAGGACCCTCAAACGCGAAGACAGGGCGTGCCCACCCGCCAGTGGACACGCCCTGATCCCCCTACCCAGGGCCGCTCAAAACCCTTGCGGCGCACACTAGCCCGCCATCACCAGGTGCCTGACTCGACACTCCGCACCCAAATGATCAAGCCCATCATCCCTGACTACCCCGTATACGGACGCCGTGTTGATCCTCGAAACCGGACCATCACGGTGCGCCATACCACCCACTGTCCGACCCCACGGGTAGGGTCGCGGAGCGCATACGCAAGAACCCCGTCCCCAACTGCTCTGGGGACGGGGCTCCTGCGCGCGGTGGCAGAGTCAGACGGTGCCGAACTCACCGGCGACGGTGGCGGTGACGAACGCAGCGAACGCGGCCCGCGTGAACACCAGGGCCGGGCCTTCGGGGTCCTTGGAGTCCCGGACCGGCGTGAGGCCCGGGAAGTTCGGGGCGATCTCGATGCACCCGTTGCCGCCGTCAGAGTACGACGACTTGTACCAGGCCGCGCCGCTCAGGTCGGGCACGCCTGGGGCTTTTACGGTCATACGAAGTTTTCCTCCATGATCTTCTTGATGGTCTCCCGTGAGTCGTTCACGGGCAGTGCGGCAGCGACGATCAGTTCGAAAGCGTTCTCGAACGCCTTCACATCGTCGGTCCCTTCCACGAAATTGTTCCCCTGGATGTTCTCCTGGCTGATCACTGTGGGCCATGGCTGGGGGAACCTTACGACGTGGAAAGCCCCCACCATCCCGGGATGTGCCGGCGCGTTGCGCGGCATGACCTGGATGGTTGTGTCCGGTAGATCCGTCATATCCAGCAGATGACGGAGCTGTTCTCGCATCACCAGGGGTTGGGCCGCGGAGCGGTAGCTCAAAGCGGACTCGTGGATGACGGCCCACAGCTTGAGCGGTCCGGTCGGTCGGCTGCTGTCCGTAAGGAGGGCCTGGCGCTTCTTACGGACCTCCGCGAGAGCAGCCACGTCGTCCGCCGTGTGCGGCACGGTTCCGGCGATGATCTCGCGGGCATAGGTACCGGTCTGAAGGAGCCCGGGGATGAGGCTCTGAGCGAAAATGTAGGTGGCCTCCGCGTCCTCCTCCAGCCCGATGTAGTCCTTGTAGCTGTCGGCGACGACTCCGTACGTCGTCCACCACCCGGTCTTGTTGGCGTCCCGGGCGAGACCTTCGAGAGCCGCCACCACATCCGATTCGTGCACCCCGTAGAGCGCCAAGAGCGGTTCCACGTCACGGACAGGCAGGTGCGCCTTGGCGTTCTCGATGCGACTCAGCTTACTGGGGTCCCATCCCATCAACTCTGATGCGGAATCACCCGAGATGTGCGCCTCCTTGCGCAGCTTCTGCAACGTGCTGCCGAGCCGACGCCGACGGACGGTGGGAACGACACGAACGGTCGCCATGTGATGCCCTCCAGGTGGGTCAACTGGGGTACGTCTCGGGGTACCTGACCCCCTTTTCGGGGTAGGTGGGTGCGCTTACGGTGCAGTGTGCCCGGCCCGAGGGCTGCAAGTCCACAGCACAACAGTTCTACTCTTGCGAATTTGAATTCCAACCTTGCGGATGATAGGTCCAAGGGTGCATTCTTCCACCACATGACCGCGCGTGGCCGCTCAAGCACATATGACGCGTAGTCAGCACCTCCCGGCACGTCCACTTACGCCCACGGCCGTGGGTGGACCTGCCGTCCTCACACACCCCGCTGAGCAGCAGAGGCGCCGCCATGACCGACGCGCAGGAGCAGCACCGCACCATTCCCGCCCCCGCCAAACCGGCCGATCCCCTTCCCGGCCCCCGAACAGCACCGATCAGCGCCGACGCCGGCACGATGGCCGCCCGGCACGGCGACCCCACCGGGTGGGACGCCGACACGTGTTCCCTCTACATCGAACTCGGTGGTGCTCAGTGACCACCACCGCACCCGACGCTCCCCCCTCCTGCCCACGGTCGGTGGCCGAAGCAGCGCTCAGCTACACCCAGAACCTCGCCCTGCTGCCTCAATCGGTCGCCGTAGGCCGGATGTCGGTACGCACCACCATGTCGTGCTGGGGCATGGACACCTTGAGCGCTGACGTCGAGCTGGTGGCGTCCGAGCTGATGACCAACGCCGTAGACCACACCCGCACGCTCTACGCGACGAAGGACGAGCCGGGGCGGTACCGCCTGACGCTGGAACAGCTCCGGCCCGGTTCGGTGGTGGTATCGGTGATGGACTTCTCACCAAGCCGCCCCAAGATCAAGTCGCCGGGCGAGAACACCGAATCGGGGCGGGGACTTCAGGTGGTCAAGGAGCTAGCAGCCCGATGGGGCGTGACACCCACGCCGACCGGCAAGGTCGTATGGGCCGAGGTCCGCAAGGAGGACACGTGACAGCTCCTCACCCACGCGGCAGGCACCGCCGGGGACCAAGGTCAGACGGAAGGCTGGCGGGCATCGCGTTCCTGGCAGCGGACGTACTCGGAGTGGCCCTGATCGCCGCACAGGCACCGCAGGCCCACGCGGCCATTCCCCCCATAGAACAGCCCGACCACACGCCAGATGACGCTGACCAGGCCACCCCGGACGCCGATCACGACGTCCACCCATCGGCCCCCTGATCGCCGGCGAATCGGGGAGACGTCACAGCCCCCGCTCCGCCGGTACCGCTACGCCCCCGCTCGCGGCCTCTGCCATGTGCAGCCGCTGAAGCGGGACGGCGTAGCCCCGCCCTCCGGTCAAGGGCGGGACCGGCCCGGGAGACGCCCCCGTCGTAACCCGGGCCAACCTGCCGCCCCCGCCCGTGCGGGGGCGGCCCCCAAGTCCCCCCGCCGGACCACCGGCGGGGAACGCCGAGAGAGAGGCAGGACGCCATGAGCGTCGTTCTTGTCCGACCGGCTCCCGAAGAAGTCGCCGAGCGGGCGCGGACCATCCGCGCCGCCTGGCTCGACGACGACGAGATGAACACCGTCCTGGCAGGCTGCGAGAAGTACACCTCCGACTGGGACGACTTCTACGGCGGCCCGCTCGTCAGCAACTACAGCGTCGAGCGCGACGCCGCCCCGCTCCTGAAAAACGCCGTCAAGGTGATGGCGCTCAAGACCGCCGTCTACGAGATCACCGGGGACGAACGGGCCGCCGAGCTGCCCGTGCCGGTGCCCATCGATGTGACCTGCCACGCCCTGTGCGCTCAGATCACGGTCCTCTCCCGCGTCCAGACCCGCACCGGCCACCTGTTCGTGCACTCCACGGTGAACGAGCACGCCAACAACACCCCGTGGCAGGTGGGCGACTACACCCACCAGGCGTACAAGGCCGCGTTCGGCCCGGTGGACGAGCGGTACTGGATCGACGCGGACGAGACCGAGCGGCGCCGATGCTCGCTGGACGCGCGGTACGCGTCCATCGGCATCACCGACCGCGGGATGACCAGCGCCATCGACCACGGCGAGGCGTAGCCACAGGCTCCGGTACTGACGTGACCTCCGGCGGCGGAGCGATCCGGTCCGGCTCCTCCCCGATCTTGTGCGGGTGGACGCACGCCGGAGTCCCGTCAGAGGTGTACCGGAAGCCATCGGCCGGGTTGAACGGCGCCTCGCGGTTCGGCCGGTCGAAGATCACGAACCTGTCCCGCGGGAGCCGCTTCGACGGGCAGATCCCGCACACGGGACGCTCATCACCACTCACGAAAGGACGCTCGGTCATGGTGAGACCCTAGCGGTCCACCACCACGACATGTGGCGCTCGCCTCCACACGGAGACGAGCGCCACACTGCGTTGGTGCGTCAACCCGCCGCCACCGGATACCTTGACCGGCACTCCGCGCACGGCTGGTCAAGCTCATCGTCCCCCAGCGGACGGCCGCAGTCCTTGCAGTCGCACTCCACCCGCGTCCGCCCGTACAGAGGCCACCCGACGCCCACCCGGGCACACGGAGACGACAGCCGCAGCTCCTCCTCCCACGCCTTCGCCTTCACCCGGGCCGCCTCCCACTGCACCTCGTGCAGTTCCGCGGGCTCCAGCTCCGCCAGCTCCTGAAGCTCCAACAGACGCCGCAGCACCTCCAGCGTGGTGACCGTGTCCGAGTACGCCGTGTGCGCCTGTGGATTGTGCACCCCGAACCGCGAGCACAGCGCCGCCAGCCCGTGCCGCCCCGGAACCCCGGCCGCGCGCGCGAGCATCACCGGATCGAGCACGGGAGCGACCTGCCGTCGCTCCGTCAGCGGCACCACCCCGTACCGGCGCGCCTCGGCTTGGAGCAGCGACAGGTCGTACGGAGCGTTCTGCACCACCAGGGCGGCCCCCGAGGCGAGAGCGCGCTGAAGCACGCTGACGATCTCCTCCACGGCCGCGGCCGGGTCAGCGCCCTCCGCAGCCACCTTCTCGTTCGTGATCCCGTGGATCTTGGTGGCCTGACGCGGGATCAAGATCCCGGGGTTGATCAGCCAATCCCGTCGGAAGACCTCACGGCCCTCTGCGTCCTGGCCCACGGCGCTCGCCTGGACGATCCGGTCTCTCTCGACGTCCAGGCCGGTCGTCTCGGTGTCGAATCCGAGGAAAACGGGAGGAATGAGGTATTCCTGATTGCTCATGTGCGGCACTCTGTCACCAAGCACTGACAATCAGGGGCAAACGCACCATGGGACGTGGCGTCCCCTCACCCCCGTGCACCACCCCGGAGGACGCCGTGACCCACCCCGAACGCCGCGGCGACTGCCCGTGCGGCACCACCCCCGACACCCCGCCCGGCTGGTGCGGCCTGATGCACCACGGCATCGGATGCCACCACACCGACACCCCACTGACCGACGTCCCCCAACGCCGCGGCAGCACCGCCACCGTCACCGTTTGCGCCCGCTGCGCCCATCGTGCCCGCTGGTGGCAGACCGATCCCTCCAAGCGGCCCCCCACGCACGAAGGCGGCCCCTTGGGGCGCGTGCTGCTGATGGACGACGGCACCCGCAATCCGATCGGCCGACAGCCCCGTCACATCACCGCCTTTCACCGCTGATAGCCGCAGAAAGCCGGTTCTGGAGCCTCACCGGCCGTGCGCGCGATAGCGTCGTCAAACAACGACCACGGCATGCAAGGAGACAGCACCGATGTGCGACGAACACGACCACCCGTTCATTCCTCCCATGGGCCACCCCGCCTACTGGGACCTGGCCTACGTCTACGCGGAGGTCCACGCTGACGGCCTCATGGACGGCTCCATCGAGGCCATCACAGGCAGCGTGCAGACCATGGGAGCCCACTACGGCAATCCCGGAGTCGCCGACATGTCGGCGA
>Ga0105035_100056_pt1 | contig 10053 bp, 12 predicted proteins | sample RS_233metaG_FD_91483 | JGI IMG/M metagenome (GOLD analysis project Ga0105035, IMG submission 91483) | Switchgrass associated microbial communities from Austin, Texas, USA, to study host-microbe interactions - RS_233 metaG | ecosystem: Host-associated > Plants > Roots > Rhizosphere | place: USA...
CTCACGGCCATTCTTGATGCGATACGCCTTGTCTCGGTTGCAGGCCCGACACATCCGTGTCTGGTACGTCCTACCGTTGCGGATCTTCTTGATCCACATGGTGTTAGCCTCATCGTACGGATGCCCGTGCAGACAATGGGTCTTCTGGTTCCCCCGATTCCGAGGGCCGTGGGCCCGAGCGGCATTCTCGCCCGGCGGGACGGCTTCCAAGTGCCTGGGGTTGGCACACAACCGGTGATGGCAGGTTCGGCCACCAGAGCAGTCCGTGTCCCCGTTGTGGCACGTATGGTCGATCTCATATCCCGGCGGCACGTCACCATGGATCAGCTCGTAGACGAGCTTATGCACAGAGGTGTGACCACCAAAGATCTGGATATTGATCTGCCCATATCCGGTACCCATCGGCTTGCCGGTCCACGGATGACAGGCGTCCTCACCCGCCGACTGGTCGATCCGGCTCCAGAGACGCTTCTGGGCATCCTCCCAGGTGGCCTCGCCGTACTTCCTGATCAGCTCATCGAAGCGTTCAGCTCTCGTCACACGACCAGTGTACTACACCAGAGTGTGTACCATTCAGCTATAAAATCTCGTCCAGTACCTCGGACGTGCGGCAACGCTTCCGGCGATCCTCGTGGGACCGAAGCGACCATAGACACCGCCGCTGACGAGCACCTGCGGGCGCCCGAGGAACATGGAAGCGATCTTGAAGGTGTCCAGAGCGGCCTTGAGGTCCTCCTGCTCGCCTTCGAGGATCTGCGACCACCTGGCGTAGTAGTCGGTCCGGTCGAGTCGGGAGACGCCGCCGCTCAGCTGCACCTGGGGCTGCTCGACGTAGGAGCGGCGCAGGTGCTTGATGGCCTCGATGTAGGTCGCCTGCTCCAGCAGGCCGCCCCACTGGGCGATCGGGAAGACCGTACCGCCCTGGCCGTCGATCGTGTACGTCTGGTGCGGCTGGGAGATGACGTTGAGCCGCCGCAGCCCGGCGCCCATCAGCTGAGCCATCCGGCCCCGGCTCCAGTGCGCCTGGTAGTAGGTCTGGAGGTGCGGCCCGCCGTCGGGCGAGTCGAAGAGGTCGGCGAAGCGCATCCAGACGTTGTCCACGAGCTCGCGGAAGGCCTCCGGCAGCCGGTCGTAGGCGGGATTGGACTCCCCGACCGCCAGGTAGACCGTGTAGGTGTCCGGTGTGGAGCCGATGGTGTAGGACCACGTGCCGGAGTAGTTGCCGATCACGTCGGTGTCGACTCCGGTCAGCGCGATCTCGAAGAGGCCGACGCCGACCCGGGTGGCCGTACGGGTGAAGACCTCGGTGGCGGAGCCGTCCGGGTTGTTGCGCCGGAAGACGAATTCGACATCGCCCGTCGGATCGATCGGGGTGGTGCCGTCACCGCCCACAATGGACAGCCCAACGGTCTGAGAGGTGTTCTTCCCGAAGTACTGGCGGTCGCGCCAGTCTACGAAGTCGGTTGCGACGAGGTCCGTCGGGTCGGCGTTGTAGCCCTCCATGGCGCTCCCGTCAGAGGATCTGGTTGCTCGCGTAGACGCCCATGACGCCGATGGTCTTGATACCGCGCAGCACGATCGAGGTGTTGTAGCTGCCGACGATGACCTTGTTGCCGAGTGTGTGGGCGCCCGCCGTGACGTTCACGATACCGATCATGGTGAACGTCAGGAAGGTGTCCGAGCTCCCGCCGTACTGGACGTCGCCGACGAATCGGATGACGTCGCTGTAGCCGCCGAGGAGGACGTCACCGCCGTCGTAGACGATGCGCCCGGTCACCGACTGGGTGAGCCGGGAGTCGCAGGAGGCCGTCATTGAGCTGACGATGGCCAGCGTGCACGGACGGGGCGTGGTGAAGTTGAGCAGGTTGTAAGTCGCGACGCTGTTCTTGTTCAGGGTCGCGTCGAAGATCGCGCCACCGGCGAACAGCCCGGTCGCGGCTCGCTCGCTCTGCCAGGCGGAGCCGTCCCAGTACTGGAAGCACTTGTGGTCGGTCAGGAAGATCGTACGACCGGCCTGCGAAGAGCCCCAGGCGGGACGAGTGCCCGAAGTGCAGATGTGGACCCCTGGAGCCGCGTCCAGCTTGTTGTAGTTGTCCACGAAGTCCTGAGTGATGAACGGGTCGGTGTCATCCGGCCGCTTCAGGCTCAAACGCGGGCTCAGCGTACTCATAGGGACTCTCCTGGGAACGACGAACGCCTCTCATCCCTTCTGGGGTGAGAGGCGTTCGATCGACAGGAGTCGGCACTTACGCGGCGTCTGGAGGCCCGATGTAGGGCACCGGCCGGTTGTCCGGGTGGTAGTACCTCTTGGCGAGCTCGATCGGCGGGTCGGTGACCACCTGGCTGTCATCGCCCTTGCGGCGGACTGCCCTGAGGAAGCCCATCAGCTCCTCGTCGGTGTGCACCTCGTCCGTGACGATACTCATCTGACTCCGATCCCTCGGGGACATTTTAAAAGGATAGTGGCGGGCCCATCCTGAGTCTCTCACCATACGCCTTCCCAAGGATTCTTGGTAGGACTACACGGCGATCTTCGACAGGACGCGGCCGAACACCTCCTGGCTGATGGCCATCGCGCTGAAGTTCTCTCTGTCGCGATTGCGCAGGTCCTGCGCGATCCGGATCGGGTCGATCTCCTCGTCGAAGCCGATCAGCTTGGGCCCATCCACGATGGAGTCCAGTACGACGTCACGGAGAACCTGGACCCACGTATCGGCGCGCATCTCGGCAGCGAAGCGGACCATGAAGTCTTCAGCCGTCAACCAGCGGTATGCAGCGTTACCGAATCGGTGGCACACGAGCTGAGCCTGCTGGGCGACGAGCGTCCGGACCTCCGGGGTGATCTTCAGTGCCACGCGTTCCTCCTTCTCTCGGGTACCCTCCATTCTTTCATAAGGTTTCTTGGGAATGCAAGAAGGGCGCCCCGGAGGACGCCCTTCTTATGCCGCAGGTTCGTTCGTCAGGACGGGCCGAGCCCCGTCCCCGCGACCACGGTTCCGTCCACGTTGTAGATCGGGTTGATGGTGTTCTTCGGGTCCAGGCCGACACTCGGCACCGCGTCGAAGTTCAGCGGGGCCACCGAGTTCGACCAGTCCGAGAACTCGCTCATGCCCTTCTCGTTGAAGGAGGCCACCCGGAACTCGTACTCCACCGAGGGCACCACCGTCTCGAAGACGATGTCGAGCTGGCCGCCCGGGACGTACCGAGTACCGCCGGTGCTGCTCTGCACCAGGTAGCCATCGACGTCGTCGCTCTCGCCCAGCCCCGGAAGGGTCCACACGACCTTGATCTTGCGATCCTGCGCGACCGCCGTGCCGATGACCGGCGCCGGAGGAGCGTTGACCGGGTCGTGGGTACCCCAGTAGAGCAGGTCACCGTAGGTGTAGGTCACAGTGATGGCATCGCCCTCGGCGACCGTCGCAGAGGCACCGACTCGGCGGATCTCCGCCTTGGTCTTGTCGCCCGAGTTGACCCGGGTGACGGTGTAGTCGGTGTCCTTGACCAGCAGCACGTTGCCGGTGGTCTTGCGGACCACGATCGTGTTGGTGAAGATGCCCTGCGCCGAGGTGATGACCGGCGTGGTGTCATCGATCGTGCCAGCGTCGGTCTTGGTCAGCAGCAGACCGGTCGGGGCGCCGAAGTTCGGCGTCTCGATGGTGCCGGAGGTGACCCAGGAGAAGGTGTCAGTCGGCACGGCGGCGGCGAAGCCCAGTACGCCACCGGTGTCCTGGATGTTGCCCGGGACGCCCGAGGCCGGAGCCCGGTAAGCCAGGGCGGACATGTTGCCCGCGAATCCCTGGGTGGTATCCCGGGTACCGGCCACCAGCGTGGCGACCGGCGCGTAGGTCGCGCTGGTGCCGTCAGTGCCGTCGGTGGCGAGCGTTCCGGCCGAGCCAGGCTGGTTGGGGCGAGCCGTGGTGCTGCCGCCCGCACCCATCTCCTGGGTGTCCTTGACACTCGCCGAAGTGGCCTGGCTGCCGATGGGGACTGGCCCGGTGTTGCCAACGACCCCGCTGGTGTCGGTGTTTGCGCCTGGAGGAGTCGTCATCCCCTGGCCTCCCTACTTCCTTTTCTCGTAGCGTCGTACGATTACTGCTTCTCGCGCTTGATCTTGCGCGCCAGCATCGAGTGTCTGGGGATGAGAATTCCCTTACGTCCCCGTCCGTCCTTCTCCAGCTCCAGGACGCGCCACTGCTCGGCCTCGTCCACCGTGTCGAGGTAGGCCATGACCTCCGGAGCATTGTGCTCGTTCGGGTCGAACGGCTTGGAGAGGTCGCTCTCGACCTTGGGGGTCGCAGCGTCCTTCTTGCCAGCGGCCTCCTTCTCTGCGGCTGGTGGGGAGGCCTTCTTGGGCTCCTCGGCCTCCTTCTCGGAAGCCTTCCTCGCGACGTCGGTCTTGGGCTCGACCACGGTCGGCTCGGGCAGTTCGCGGTCCTCGATTCTTGGCGCAGGCACAGGCTGAGGCCCCTCACCGCCGGGCAGGACGCCCGTCGACTGGAGGGCGGCCACCTGGTTACGCCAAGCCGCCATCGCGTCGTTGAACGGCGCGTGCTGCGCAGCCTCGGGGTGGTAAGCGCCGAAGTCCTCGGCCTGGTCCTTCTCCTGCTGCTTGCTCACTTCTGCTCCCGCTCCCGCGCCCCGAGCGTCGCCCGAGTCCAGCGCGTGATGTGCTTCTCGCCGTCGAAGTCGTCCGTCGGGATGTACTCCCCTGCCATCGAGACGTGCCGGGGGCACAGCGGAGGAGTTTCCTTCAGCTCCTGCTCGCGAATGGCCACCGACTCCCCGCAGGCCTTGCCCGGCTGGATACTCGGGCCCACGCAGGGCGTGCCGAGGAGGTCCTTGTTGTCCGTACGGGTGATCGATGCCGCGATCTGCTGCTCAGCCTGCTCACGCTGCCTCTGGGCGACGACCATCTGCGCCTGGAACGACTGGGCGACGATCTCGCTCAGCGTGTCCTCCTCCATCGCGAAGGTTCCGTGGAGGATCCCCTTGACGACGGCGGGCAGGGTCATGGCCTCCTCGGAGATGTAGTGGACATCGCCACCACCAGGGTCCCCTGCCGCCTGGAACTCCAGGTAGGTCTTGGGGTCCCTTGGGTCCGGGGTGAGCACGACGACCCCCCGCTTCAGGTTCCGCAGGGCGACGAGCTGAGCGACCGGCATGATGATCACCTTTCAGAGAATGAGTTCTTCACCCATTCCTCGGCGATCGAGAGGCTGTTGACAGGCTAGACAGCGAAAACCCGGCGACCGTGTGGTGGTCGCCGGGTTTTCTCTCTCTACCCAAGAGATTGGCCGCCTACGAGTCAATCGCAGGTCTGGTGGAGGGTGAAGTCCCCCAGGAGCCGAGATCAGTATCGCAGGCGATGACCCATGAGCACAACACAGCGCTTGGGAAGGTCAGGCGGTCTTGGAGAAGAAGACTCCATCCAAAGACACCCATGCTGGGGTGTATCCGCCGCTCACAGCCGTGATTCTGTCGAAGGTGATCAGTCCAGACGTTGAGATAGTCAGTCGTACCAAGCAAGTCCCGGCGCCGAGCTCCGAAGCGACGATGGTGCTGAGGAGGTACGGCGGGGCGGCCGGAGCCGGGAGGGTTCCCACCTGCTGAGGGCTTCCAGAGAAGTCGCTGCCGTCGGACTTCTTGATGGCGCCCCTCAGCTCCACCCGGTCGTCGATGACGCGATACTGCGGCCGAGCCTGGTTTGAACTGGTGTACCAGGCGACCCCACTGGCCAGCGTGAGGTTCGTCCAGGGACCGGGAGTGATATTCGGAGCGAAGATCGTTCCATTGCTGGAGACCCGAGCGAGCACGGCTCCGGCTGAATGCTGCTTCCAACGCTGGAGGTCGGCGGTCTGGGAGGCGTCGTATCCGGACACCTCCGCCGCGACAGTGCTCGGGAACGCGGCATCCACCCGGAGCTGTCCATAGGTGTCCAGCCCGAAGGTCCGCTTGCCGCTGAAGAACACCGTCTTGACGAACGCCGCGTTGTCCCGGGTGCCCGCAGGGATGACCACCGATTCGGAGACCCCATTCGGGTTCGTCAGGTTGATCACGTTGCCGCCGGTCTTGACCATGTAGTTCGGCTGGGCAGTCTGGACGCCAGCCAGGCGCGCCTCATGATCAGTGAGCACATCCGTGATCGCGTTGTGGTCTGTGGTGTGCCCGCTATCACCTACATCGTGATGGCTCGGAATCGTCGGCATCTACCCCTCCTCGTCCACCTCTTCGGTGGAGCCGGTCGATGACGGGCAGGATCGGTCAAGAACAGGGCGCATCTGGAGGATCCGCGTTGCTCATCCGTCCAGCACAACTGGTCAGCGACAATCGAGGCCTGGCCACACGGCCAGGACCACAGAGAAACGAAGGGGGTGACACACATGGTCCGATGGAGGAAGAGCTCCTACAGCCAGCAGCAGGAGGGTCTCTGCGTTGAGACGGCTGCCCTGGAGGCGGGAGCGGTCGGTATCCGCGACAGCAAGAACCCCGACGCCGGACACCTGACGGTTTCGAAGGCGATGTTCGGCGCCTTGCTCACCCAGGTCAAGAGCGGCTCGCTCGACCTGTAGCCCGTACGAAAGCAGGGCCCCGTCTCCGAGATGGAGACGGGGCCCTGCCCTTGAAGCAGATGGGTTACGGCGTCTTGGTGATCGTCGCAACACCACGCGGGTTGAGGATGGCCATAGAGACCATCTCGTCGAAGACCCAGCCCTTCCAGAAGGCGGCCACGTTGTGGTTCTCCTCCACGTCCAGCGAGTACAGGACGGGGAAGACGCCGAGGAAGTTCGGCTCCGGGGTGAGGAAGACCTTCTTCTGCGGGACCGCGATGGACCGCTGAATCTGGAACTCACCGAAGGAGGTGATCTGCTGGCCTGCGACGACCCGGTCCTTGAAGGCCCAGCCCGTCTGGTTGATGTCCCACCGGTACATGTCCCGGAAGTCCATCGGGTTGATGAGGATCCGGGCGCTCTGGAGCTCGTGCATGTCGGTCATCGAGACGGCCGAGTACAGCGAGCCCGGGGTGAGGTAGCCCGAGGCCTCCGTGACGTCGTGGTTCGGAGTGACCACGTGGTCCGGGCGGGTCGAGTAGTCCGTCAGAGCCGCCTGGAGCAGCACGAGCAGCCGAGCGTCCTCCTGCTTGAGGATCGCCTGCTTGGTCTCGTCCTGAACCTGCTCGACCGCGTTGATACGCAGGTAGAACAGGTCCTCCTTGCGGATGGCGGGCTGGCTCGCGATGCGGAAGAACCGCACCGGAACGCGCTTGCCCTCGAAGGGGGTCACGCGCACTTCGCCCTCGGTGCCCGACATCAGGTACGCCTGGCCCAGGTCATCCCACACGTCGTACTCGACGGGGGTACCCGGCGTGACCGGGTCCTCCATCAGGATGTTGCGGGTGATGCCCTGGTAGCGCAGCTTGAGCTGAATCGGGCCGACCATGCCGACACCGAGCCGCTTGATGCCGCTGACCTCGTCCTTGAGGATGAGGGCCAGCTTCTGGACCTTGGCGTCGTGGGTGAGGGTCTGACCCTTGGCCTGACGCGCGGTCAGCTCGGTGACGTAGTCGTCCGACTTGCGCGCGACGCGGGGCCGCAGGCCTCCGCCCAAGGCGGGAGCGAGACTGGTCATCAGCGCAGGCCCCCAATCGTGATCTTCGTCGGGCTGTTGACCTTGAGCAGACGCGCCACCGGAGCGGTGGTCGCGTTCGCCGTACCGGCCGGGACGAGCTTGCCCCGGTTCGCGCCGGTGGTCTGAGCATGCAGAAGCAGCTCGGCACCGGCGGTGTCGGTGTAGGTCAGGGCCGTGTCGAACGCTGGGGCGAGCACCTCGGCTTCGGCGTCGGCTGCGAGCACCCAGACGGCGAAGGTGTTGATGCCAGCGTCCAGCGGCTCATCGATGCCGTCGCCGCCGACGTACAGCCCCGCGAAGCCGTAGGGCACGTTGGCGGTGGCGCCGACCAGGGTGACGGTGTCGCCGACGCCCTTGGTCATGACCATGCCCGGCCAAATCGGCGTCGCCCGGTCCCACGCGGGGTCCAGGAACACCGACTTCGGCGTCATCTGAGTCCAGCCGTACGTGGGGCGGAAGGTCCGCTTGATGTAGCTGGAGTTCAGTCGAGTCCTGAGCATGTCCCTCCAATCAGACTCTTAGTGATTCGAGCCGATCGGACGGCTCCCTTCACCGTTTCCCAGTGCTTCCAGGGGCTTTTTGACAGCAATGCCAGAGCCCCGGTGCTCCCTTGCGGAAGTACCGGGGCTCTGTCTGGCGGAGCGGCTATGCGTATGGACTTGTGGTGGCGGTGCTGCTGATCCCTGTCACGGTGCCGCCCTCGAAGAGAGTGGCGAACGCCGATGGCCGGATGTTGAAGAACTCCTGATCGGTGAGGATCACGACATCGCCCGCCTGAAACGGCCCACGACCGCCAAGGATGATGTTCGAGAGACCTGTCTTGATGGTCACCTTGAAGGCCATCGGTCAGTCCATGAACAGGTCGGAGGCGTCGTCGAGATCGAAGCTCGACGCACTGGCGGTGGTCGCCATCGCGGGCGAGGCACCGACCAGGCTCGGGGTACGACGCTCGGCCTGAGCGGTCCGGGGCACCGGGCCACCCTGCGGGCGACGACCCGCCTGGCGCCTGGTCGCCGTCTTGACCACGGTGTCCAGCGTGGCGATCTCGTGCTCGATCATCGCGTTGGTCAGGCTCGCCGTACGCTCGATCTCGGCCGCCACGACCAGCTCATCGACGTTGCCGTCCAGCAGGCCCGCGTTCTTGCGCAGCCGGGCGAGCCGGATGGAGGCCATGGTGCGCTGCGAGCTCGCCGCCGCACCCTCCTGAGCGAACGGACCGGTGAGCGGGAACGCGGTGCCCTCGGGGCTACCGGCACCCGCCATCGGGTCGCCGACCCGGACGTCGGTCTCGATCTTGGTCTGGTCCAGCGGGACGTGGGTCTCGGTGCCCGCGACTGGAGCGGTGACGTCGGTCAGCTCGTTGAACGGACCGGTCGGCAGCGACGCACCCGGGGTGAGCGGGGTGTCGACCTGCTCCGCCGGGACACCCTCGACCGAACCCGGGGTGAGGCCCGGGTTGCGCGGGTCGTCGTATGCCTCGGGGGCCTCGGCCTGCTGCGTGGTCTCGGTCGGGCCGCCAGAGGCGGGGTCCGGGACCGGCTGCGCCGGGTTCATGATGTCCGCGATCTTCTTGGCCCCGGTGGACTTGATCGCCTCGAACTCCGAGTTGACCCCGGCCAGAGTGGCGAGGTAGTGGAGCTGCTGCCCCGCGACCTTCAGCATTTCGGCCTGAACCGCGATCTGCTGCTCCAGAGCGGCAAGCCGAGTGATGGACTCCTCCGCCGCCGCCGTCTTCGGCTGCTTGCTCATGTTCTCTCCCTCATGACCGCGCCTGACTGCGCGGCGCGAGTTGTCCTTCCGCCCCTTCTGAGGCTCGTCCTCTTCCTCTACAGCATCCTGCTCGGCATCGTCATCGCCAGGACCCTCGTCCGGGCCCTCAGCGTCGTCAGGAAGGCCGTCTCCGTCGTCGTCCTGCTCGGAGTCGTCCGGCTTCCCATCAGCGTCCACGTCCGGCTCAGCGTCGTCCGGGATGCCATCCTGGTCGACGTCCTGCTCCTGGTCGTCCGGCACGGCGTCCGCGTCCGCGTCGTCGGCGACCTCCTGGGGCACCTCACCGCCGAGCTCACCGACGTCGTTCGGGCTGAGCATGGTGGCCTGCCCGCAGTTCGGACAGACATCGCCGTCCAGGAGGCCCTGCTGCTCTGCTGGCATCGACGGGTCGTTGTTGGTCATGGGCTCCTGGGTGTCGGCCGAGAAGCCGCACGCCGGGCAGAACAGATCCGCGATCTGATCTCCAGGGGTGCCGGGCATGCCCTCCATGGCGCCCGCACCCTCCTGGCCCTCGATCCCCTCGACAGGCTCACCGTTCGGGCCGACCATGCCCTGATCGAACTGGTCGCCCTTGAGGTCCATCTGCCGGGCCACCGAGGTATCTGGGTCGGTGAACATCGCGGGCGGCTGGACGAAGTGGCAGACCTCGCAGCGGTC
>Ga0105035_100057_pt1 | contig 9825 bp, 11 predicted proteins | sample RS_233metaG_FD_91483 | JGI IMG/M metagenome (GOLD analysis project Ga0105035, IMG submission 91483) | Switchgrass associated microbial communities from Austin, Texas, USA, to study host-microbe interactions - RS_233 metaG | ecosystem: Host-associated > Plants > Roots > Rhizosphere | place: USA...
GCCCTGCGCAGGGCAGCCCGGCTGTTTTCGGGGTGTGGCACGTTCTGTGTGCGTTCACCCGGGCGGTTTACGCGGGGACTACGGCGGCTGGCTTGTGCCGCAGAGTCTTCCGGGGCGGGTGCTTGCGTGGTTTGAGCCCATGCGAGGGATCAGTCGTAGCATGCCGTTTCTGGTTGGTTTTCTACGTGATTGGATCATGCGACTTTCGGGGTCGAGTTGACCTGCTGCCGCTGCCAGAAAAACCCAAACTCTGGCATCTTGCATAGTAGAGTTTTGTATTATACAGTGGCTGTCGCGGCCAGGGGCCGCACGTGCCCCATGTAAACACCGGGCGTAGGCAGCGCCGTCCTTCGCAGCCACCGGACCGTGGTGGTGGGCGGGCGGTCCGTTCGAGTCGGGCCAGGGCGCAGGGACACGCCGGCCGGCGGATGTCCCCCAACTCCGGCAGGAAAGGGATCACATGGTCACGACGGATGTCGCGATGCGCCGCAGTTTGCGCGAAGAACAGCGCACGCGGCCGGTGGCGGCCGAGTTGACCGTCGAGGACGGCGCCGCGGTGCTGCGGCTGTTGGATCGCAACAACCGCGTCAGCGCCGACCGCTACCAGGTCACGCTTCCAGGGGCCTGCGACTACATCAGCGGGCCCGTGCTCACGCGTGCGGGTGAGTTCATCGCGGCGGCGGGGTTTCGGCTGGACGGCGGCTGGGACGAGGAACACTGGCAGGAGGGGTTGACGCGGACGGTGCTGGATGTCACGCCGGATTACCTGGCCTACATCGAGCGCAAATTCGGGAAGCCGTCGCTCGGAGGGTTGCCCGCGGGCATAATCGCGCACCGCACGGGCCGCGCATCCTGGCAGCTCCACTGTGGGGGTCACCGGTTTGACCTGTGTTTCACAGCGAAGCTGAGTGGCCCGGAATGGACGCTGTCTTGCGGCGGAAGGGCGGCCACTGAGCACGATGGCCCGCAGGAAGCCGTGACCGCGGCCGTGGGGCGCATCCGGCTGTCTGATGGTCAAGGGGCGTCAGGCCCTCGTCCCTGACCGGGGGTCTGGCTGGCTGCGGCGGATGACGTGGCCCTTGACTTGCCCCCTCACTACAAGATCACGATGAGAGAGAGGTTCCCGCACGTGGGAAAGACGACGGTGACAGAGGGGTATCCCGGTGAGGTGGAGGCCCTGCACCATCTCCTCGGGGACGTACGCATGATCGCCAAGAGCGGGACCATGGCTGCCCTGCGTAGGGCGCTGGCGGCGTTTGATGATGCCGAGCGTGCCGCGCGGGCTGCGCTGCCGTGGCAGCCGAACGTGGGTTTGGTGTATGGGCTGGTGGGCCCGAACGGGGAGCCGGATCGGTTCGCGCGAGTCATTGACCCAGGATTGTGGCGCAAGCGGCTGGAGTACAACGACGCCAGCCCTGTGTACGTTCGCTCCAGTCTGCGGCACGAAGATGATGAGACGGGCCGAAGTCGACCGTTGAAGTTGTCTGAGGCTGGGCGACTGGTCGTGGTGACGCACAGGTGTCAAGACATGGACCAGAGTGCACAGGTGGAGGCCCTGCGTGCGTTGGTGCTGCCGCAGATCCCGGGATCGGGGGCGGCGTTGGCGTCGATGTTGGACAGTGTCCAAGGTGCCGCGGAGCACGCTGGGCTGGTGCTCACCGTGTCGCCGGCCCGTCATTTGAAGGAGTTGCCCGGGGAGAGCTACGAGTGAGCCCCCGGTAGGGCCGGAAGGCGCCGGGCGCAGGGTTCCTCGGCGTTTGTGCGGTGCCGCTGGGCACGGGTGAGGGCTCGGGCGGCGCCCTGTGCCGTTGGCGGGTCAGACCCCCGCGCGGGGGCCTGACCCAAGGGTTGGCGCAGACGATCTCGGGGCGTCGCGGGTGGTGGCTTTCACCTGGATTGTGGGGGGTACCGGAGGGGATGTAGGGGGTTTTCGTGGGTAGGTTGTAGCCCCTTCTCCCCTGATTGTCGCCGGCAGGTAGATCGGTGATCGCCCACGTCAGGTCTAGCCCGTATGACCTGTGGCTTCCCCGGTTTGGTCTACCTACGGTAGACCCGCGGCAGACCATACAAAACAGACATAAAGAACGCCTTGTCGGGATAGCTGTATCGAGCAACAAACAGCACTACGGCAGGCCACACAAGAACGGAGTCAACCTCATGAAAAAACTGAGGCAACCTGCCTTGATCGAGACCAATGCCACAACAGGTGACGTGCGCCTATGCCTACGCGGTCAGAACCTGGTGGGCACCAATAACTGGGTGATGCTCGACGGCTACACCGGTACTCCCCGCCCTGAGGAGCAGCCGCTGACAACGGGCCAGTGGGAACTTCTGAGCCGCGCTTGTGCTGAGCGTGGCGGGTTCAAGCCTGCGGAGGTCCGCGGACCAGGGGTCAACGCGCGTGAGTCGGCAGCGATGGCGCTGGCACATCACGGCTACGCGACGATGTATCGGGCGCTGATCAAGGGCTCGTGTGTGGCCTGGGCGATCGTACCTACTCAGGCCGGCCGCGAGGCGCTACACAACCACTTAACGGCCTTCGAGAGCGGTTCCCGTGATGCCGACTCACCCACGACCGTCGCCTTGGTCTCGGGCGCTGTGGGCGACCCGGTGCGTGGCCGCGAACCTGCCGACCCGGACTGTCCGTGACAGATGATTCGCCCGTACGCCACGGGCTGCGTTTATGCGGCTGCCCCCTCCTTCCTGGGAGGGGGCAGCCCCGTACCATCCCCGTACCATCGCCAGTACGGATCAGCACCCCCGCGTTACCACGAACGCACCCGAGGCTGAGGACCGACCATCGGTCACAGGTCGGGAAGCTCACCTACCTCTCTCTGTGTACTTCACTGGGACTCAGCGACTTCGTGTCGCACGCGGAACAAGTCTTAGTAGATCCAGAGGTTACACCGGGAACACTGCCACTTCTTGCGATCCGGGTCTTCCCTCATGGTCCATGGCCCCACAATGGTATCTGTGCGATTGCACATGGGGCAGGTGACCTTTTTCCCAGCGAGTAATGCCTTCACGAGTTCGGCGAATAATTTCATCGTCTTTCTCCAAGGAAACCCGGCCTTTTAGTTATCAAGGGTTTGAGGCAGATAGTCACTAATCTTTTCAGGTCGTCTCATTGATGAGATGTCATCAACGGGGCTTCGCTGTTGTCGATCAGAGGCTAACGGGGTGACCACCCCCGGCGCTCAAGTTCGCGGCGAAGAACAAGGTTTTTTTCCGTGCGCCTCCTCCAGCGCCTTCCGCAGCTCCGTGACCTCCTGGCGGTGCTGGTTCTTCAGCCGGGCGACCTCGGCCGTCAGCGCGGCCACGATGTTGTTGCTGCTGTCGCCCTCGGCGACCACCGGCCTCGGGGCCGGGCGGTGGGTTCGCCGCTGGTGCTCAATTCGCGCCCGCAGATCCGCGTTCTTGTAGAGGAAGTTCTGCGAGACACCGGCCTCCCTCTGGACTGCCTGGAAGGTCACCGGCTCGCGCGCTGGGTGTGGTGTCAACGCCGGGCCCCCACCGCGGTGTCGTACCGGTTGGCCTTCATCGTGGCTGTTGTGCGTGTGGCTCGTGGGTGCGTGTACGGGCTGGTCCTCGTTGATGGTTTGCATCTGTGAAGGTCTGGGGCGTTCGCGTGCGTGGCGCACGGTTTGAAAGCGTTCGCGAGTGGCCGTGTCGGTGTTGCGTTCGTGCGCGGGTGTTGCGTTCGCTGCCGAATTCATTCGTTCGTTACTTAGATAAACTAACGAACGTTGTGTTTCGCATGACTCTGGCGAGGCCGCACGGTTTCGTTGAACGTGTGACGAACGTTTTCCTCGCCTGACGTGGCGCGTGCGTGCTGTGTGTGGGTGTGGCGCGAGGGGAGCAGTGGTCATTCGTTCGCGAACGGTTCGCGAACGAATTTGTTTTTAGCAGGTCAGAGGCTTGGCGAACGGTTCGCTGCGCGGCGAATCGTTCGCTGAGTGCATGGGCCATCTCATGTGAGTGATCTTGGTTGGAAACGTTCGCGAACGAATGCAGCAGCTTCGCATTAGGTTGAAAGTTTGACGAACGAATGCCGAGTCAAGGGTTGAAATCGTTCGCGAACGAATGCCGAGGGCGCAATCGATCTTGACGGAATCGGCGGCCAGGAAGTCGGAACCGTTCGTTCCGCTTCTCGTCTGGGGTGTGCACCCTCGCCCTCCGGGCATCGCGAAGACGCTTTGCAAGAGCAAATCCGTGCGCGAACAAGGTCCCCGGTCGGCACCCCTCGGCTCATCACCAGCCTCCGCGCACGCGTGCGCATCCAGCCACGGATTCCGCCGAACGACTCACGAGCATGAACCGCTTCGCCGGGGCCACCGGTGCTGCGCTGTTCCCGTCTCGATGCGCCGTTCTCCGCCTGGGGTGTCGAATAAAACCAAGAACTCTGGCATGCCACATGGTAGAGTTATTTATGTTATCGCAAATCGGGAAGGAGCCCCGGCATGTTAACGGCCGCGACCGAACACGAAAATCCACGCTGGACCCCAAAGCCCTCTGGCGAGCGGGCCTACAAAAACAGGCTGTTGGTCGTGGTTAACGCCCCGACCGTTCGACACAGGAACGTCAGGTGGGCCGTATACGAGATCACCGACGGGCAGAACCAGGAAAAGAACCTCCTTACCGTGGGCGTAACCCCCACGCAGGCGACGAAACCAGCGGACGGTGGACGGTGACCCAGCAACGAGCGAGGTATGCCCGAGACCGGCTGCTGCTCGGGCTCGACGGCCGGCTGCACACGGTGCAGGAAACGGTCTGGTGCGCAGTGGACGGCCAGGAGGTGGAGACGGTGATCACCACCACGGGCGAGAAACACCCGGTGGAGGGGCTGACTCCGCTGGAAGGTATGCACACGGGGGACCTGGTTGGTGTCACCGTCGCGCCGGGGTGGCGAATCTGCCTGCTCGGTCATGAGCGCCTGATCGACGCTGGTGTGGGGCTGGACTATGTCCGGGCCACGCACAGGCCGGATCGCACGAAGGCGGCGCAGGAGGCCGAATCCGCGGCGCTGTGGGCTGCGGCACGGTTCTCCCATGCCACAGGCGAGCTGACCGTGGACCTGTGGCGGGTAGTGGTCCGTGAAGCGGCCGAAGCCATCGCGGGCTGGCTCACCGCCGATCGGGGGCAGACGAGCTACCCTGAGCCCGCACCGGAGGGTTTTTTTGGGTCCGGGCACCAGTCGTTGAAGGAATGCAGCCCTGAGGGCTATCGGGCGCTGGTGAACGGGGCCCGGTGCTGGCAGGAAGACGGCCCGGGGCGGGCTGAGCGGGCGGTCTTGGAGGCCGCTGTCTACTTCTCCGTGGTGCTGGGCGCCGGGGACGCCGCCCAGTGGGTCACGGCAGCGCGGTACTTGACGGGGACCTACGTACACGTGCTGCCGTAAGCGGGCGGTGTTCGTCGTGCGGGTTGTCGAGCGCTGACCGGCTCGTTTTCTGAGCCAGGCGGGTGTGGTTGGGCTGGGGACCAGGTCATACAGGCGGGTCCGGTGACAGGTGTTGCTGCCTGTCACCGGACCCGCTGTCGTTGTTCACCGCTATTCGCGCGGTTCGGGGGCTTTGGTGCGTGGGCCCCTGTCGGCGGGGGCGGTGATGATGTGTTCGGCATCTTCTCCCTCCGCCAGAGTCTCTGCTCGTCTGCGCAGGGTTGGGTAGGAGACCTGGCAGCGTGGGTCCTTTGCCCATTGCGCGAGGGTTTTGGTCGTGTCGAAAGCGGTGAGGTTGCGGCTGGTTGGCCGGCCGGCCCTGGCGGTGTTGGTTGTGGCCTTCTTCTGCTGCTGTGCGGCGGGGCTGGTTTGTCCGAGGAAGCGGGTGGTGGTCAGGGCTTTTTTCACCTCGGCGGCGGCGCGTGCCTTGTCCGCGGGTTTGAGCGGTAGGGACTGGATGAGGTTTTGTGCCTGCTCGTGGAGCATGGAGCGCCATAGTGTGCGGCCCTGGACGGGGTTGCGCGATAGCAGCGCGGCGACCTCTGGCCACCGGCCGTACAAGGTCATGAAGTTGTCGCGGCTGTGGAGGTTGGTGTGTGGTGGGGCGATCTGTTTGACGATGAGCTGGATGTGGTGGAGGTAGGCGGTGGCGGTGCGGGCGGCGGCGGCGAGGTCTGCCCGCTGGTCGGGGTTGGTGAGGTACTGGCCGGTGGCCAAGGCCACGGGTTGGCTGGGGATGTGGGAGATCACGGTTGCGTGTTGGTTGGTGTGTTGCACGCAGGACGCTTCGACCATCAGATGCTCGTAGTCGGCGAGCAGCCGGTGGTTGAGAAGGTGGGCGAGGTGCTGGGAGGCGCCGCAGTGCACCGGTTGGCCGCCTTCGTCGCCGGCCGGGTCGAGCACGGCCTGAGCGACTTTCCAGGGCACGATCAGGCCACGGTGGTCCGTGGGGGTGTAGGGGGCCCATCGGTCGTTTTTGGCCGTGCGCCACATGCTCATCGGGTCGTCCGCGGCGAGTTGCTGCCAGGAATCGGTCATGCGGTCGCCGTCGTGCCAGGCGACGCGATCGATCTTGCCGTCGTGGTCGGCGTGCAGGTGGATGCGGCGCGCGGGCCAGGTCAGCACGTCCAGGCGCCCGGTAGGTTCCCGGGAGATCATGGGTGCTTCAGGGGTGGGCCGTTCCCAGACCGGGGCGTCGCCGGTTCGGCGTGGCTGCGGCGGCAGGTTCAGGAGGAGGGTGTCTTTCAGGGTGTGCCCGCGCACGTTGGTGTGTGTCAGTTGTGCGATGTGGCCGGGTTGCGCGCCGTAGATTTTGCCGCGTCTTTCCGCGGGGTCGCCTGGGGCGGCTCGTTTGATGCCCGCAACATCGTATGCGGTCAGGATCAGCAGGTTCCGGGCGGCTTCGGCTGTTTGCCATGCGGGGAAGTCGCCTTCTTCGGCTTGTAGGACGTGGTTGGACCATTCCCCGCCGTCGCCGCCGAGGTAGGCCGGGTGCAGGACTTGGGCGCCTCGCGGGTATTGGGTCAGGGCGCCGCATTGGAAGGCTGGGTGGTCGGGGTGGAGCAGGTCCAGTCGGTGTTCCCACTGGTGTAGGTAGGTGGTGATGCGGGCGGTGTCCAGGGTGGTCGCCTGCCAGGCGGCGGTCCATTCCTCGTAGGTGGTCGGGCCCGCCGCGGCGTCGTAGGCGGCGGCGAGGATGCGCAGTAGGACCGGTCCTTCCTGGGCGTGGCCGGGCAGCACTAGGCGGTGCGCGCGTACCAGGGCCTCCGTCAGACCGACGTGACGAAAGGTTGTGTTGTCCAGGTCGTGCACTGGAATCCACGGCTGGGTGGTCAGGAGGTAGGAGGGGGGCATGGGATTTTGGCTCTCCGGGGTGCGCAGTGGCCCGCTCGCGGGGAGGACGCAGAGCGGGCCATGTGGGTGTGTTGGTGGGGTGGCGTCGACTGCCGGCTCTCTGCAACGGATCAGGTGCGTTCGACGGTGGCGGTGTAGGCGTTGGTCACCGCCTGCCAGTTGCTGGTGGTCTTCCAGCCGTCCTGCTGCATCAGCGCCTCGGCCTCTTTGATGCCCTCGGTGATGTCGCCCGTCGTGGCGTTGACGTGGGTGACGGCGTAAAACGGCGTCGGCTTGCTGGTGTCGGTCGTCCAGTCGCTGTCGTTGTCGGGGTTTGCCCCGACCAACTGATCTTGGCTGATGGTGATGTCCATGTTGGCCTGGTCCAGAGCCGACGGGATATTGACGAGCCAGGCCGTGAAGTGCATGCGCGACATCGGTATTTTCCTCAGTAGATGGGTGCGGGGGACCAGGATCCCAATCTTTTAGAATTCCCGCAAGTATTTACAGAAATTCTTAAACTTGATGGGTAGGGGAGGCCGTAGTCACGGCTACGGAAACATCGGGTGGTCGCTCACCTGCGCTCCCCCCGGATGGGCTTTAAGCTTGACGTTTATCCTCTGGGTCAGCCCGACTTCGGTCATGCGCGGCCAGGTATGGGCACGTACCTTCGATGCGTGCCGGTAGGCGTCGCGCCGTCAACTCCCTCAAAGGCGTCTCCTCCCGACGCCTGCGGCAGGAGTTCACCGGCCGCGTGAACCGGGCGATCATGCACGGCCGGTTCTGGTCCGGCTCCTACTTCGCCGGATCCTGCGGTGGTGCACCGCTGGCAATGGTCAAGGACTACATCGAGAACCAGGTGCGACACGACTGAGCGCGGGCCGCTTCTGGAGCATTCCGGAGCGAGGGGCACCGCTGCGCGGCGCCGGTCTCAGGATCGGATTCCCTCCGAAGAAGAGGGGATGGCACGTGGACACCCTCGCGGTTGGCCCCCTCTCCTGCATTGCTGGTCGGCCGCAGGATCGTTTGGGACCGTATGGCACCTCATTCTCAATAATTCACCCAACTCTGGCATGTTGTAGGGCAGAGTTTGTTTGTTGTCGACCCTGTCGTACGATGAGGGGTGGGGTCGGGTGTTGCTTGCGCGCAGGTGCGACGGGAAATTGCGTGTCCGCTGGCCAGTGACCGGACCCTATAACTCTGGACTGTATGGTGTCAGCGTTTGGTCATAAATGGCGGTTTGATTTTCTATCAAAGGATCCGATTTTTCATGGCCACAAGAACCCGTGTGAATGTTTATATCTCTCAAAGGGTTTGGGACGAGGCGCGTGCGAAGGCCGCGGAAGAAGGTGCTGTCTTCGCCGACGACCTGGCTGATCTCATCGGCTTCTACGCTGACCATGACATCGACGTCGACCCCAGGGCGGACCCGATCGCGGACGAGACCCGTATGGGGCATGCGATCCATGTCGTTTCCCAGGACTGGCGGGAAGCCACTCGGCGGGCCGAGCGCGAGCACAATGTCTCGGGTTCCGTACTGACGGAGTGCCTGCTCAAGCGCTACGCCCAAGGCGACCTGAGGCTGGAACGCACCGTCGTGGTGGTCGAAATGCCGGGGGCGCCTCACAGGCGCAGCGAAAAGGAGCCTGCCTTTCGTGGGCTGGGCGGCGCCAACCTCAAGGTGGCGCAAGCCCTGGTAGAGCAAGCGGGCCAAACCGCCAAGGATCTTGCGGGGGCCACGGGGTACACAGTGCAGGCTGTCGGGGTTGCCCTCGGCTACCTGCAACAAAACGGTCTCGCCACCTTCGGCGACCGCACTGCGGAGGGCCGCAGGTGGGAGTTGACCCCAAAGGCATTCCAGGAGGATTCCGGGGAGGTCGAGGTACGCCCCGTGCGGGCGGCCCCGAGTAGGCAGATGCTCCTCAAGGTGGCCCGAGCTCTCGAAGAGAATCCGAACCAAACCATCAAAGAAATCGCGGAGTCGGCCGGGTGCTCCCATAGCTCTGCGAGCCAGGTGACTCAATACATGTCCGCACACGGCTTGGCCGCGCGCACGGGCAACACCTGGGCACGTACCTCCAAGGACATCGCAGGAGAGCCCCTCTTCAGGTTGCGCGGCGCCAAACTCAAAGTGTTCAACGCCCTCGAAGAGAGACCGAACCAAACCACCGAAGATCTTCGGGAGTCCACCTCCCACAGCCCTGACGCTGTCGCCAAAGCGGTGAGGTATCTGTCCGAACGTGGTCTCGCTGTCCGCACCGGGAAAACGTGGGCGCTGACGTTAAAGACTCTCAAAGCGCTTGGTGAAACCACAGATGAGGAGCAGTCATGATGCTCGACCGTTAGCGCTACCGCACGTGTTGTAGGTGTGGAACCAGGTGTAAGGGATGCCGGGCAGGCGTTTGCCGCCTGTGCCGCTCACGCGGGGCGGTCGGCTGCCCCGCGGCGGCCGCCGCGGGGCAGCCGGCTCGGCCGGGGCCTCGCGCTTGGGACGTAAAGCCGCATCTGAGGTCGCCGAAGGGGCTGCGGAGGGCTTCTTCGCACGCCTGTACCAC
>Ga0105035_100058_pt1 | contig 9803 bp, 9 predicted proteins | sample RS_233metaG_FD_91483 | JGI IMG/M metagenome (GOLD analysis project Ga0105035, IMG submission 91483) | Switchgrass associated microbial communities from Austin, Texas, USA, to study host-microbe interactions - RS_233 metaG | ecosystem: Host-associated > Plants > Roots > Rhizosphere | place: USA...
CACCAGGGACTCCTCTTTCTCGATGAAGAAGTACGGGCCGCGATAGTCCACGTTGTCCGTGGTGATCGAGTACTCGGTGCCGTCCTGGAGAGTGCGGGTGAAGACGATCCCGGCTGCGGAGACCTGAAGGGTGTACGAGCCCCACACGTCCGCGGCGACCGCTGGGGTGTCCCGGACCGCGAGGTTCGTGAATGTGCCGTCGGCCTGCCACACGCCAAGGCCGATCTGACCGGTCAACCGCTGCCACGCCCGGTACATCCGCCGCGGCTGCGCCGGCAACCCCGCCGGATTCAGATCCGGATCATCCGGCCACAAGTACGGGTCAGCGTCCGTGTCGGCCCCAAACAGGATCGCCATCTTCGGCGTGTTGGCGTCCGGTAGGGCGCCCATCGCCTTGCAGTCCCAGGTCAGCGTGTACGCCGCCGGGTCCGTCATGGGGCACTCCCAGCCGCACAGCACCGCCGGACTGGAAACACCTCCGCCCCACCCGGGCGGCAAGACGAGGCCCTGTTCGTCGGCCTGGCAGTAGCCGCGGACATCACTGCCGGCGACCTGTCGCTGATCCGTCGCAAACGTCAGCTGCCCGACGGCGACGTGACGCTGCTCCCACGGATCCGACCCGGTGCGGTACCCGTACGGGGCGCCAGTGGTGACTGGGCCGCGGTAGTACACCGGGTCCAGGCTGTAGCCACCGCGGATGCCGAGCTGCTCCACGCGCTGCCGGTGGACGTGCCGCGTGACGCCCCACATCAGGACGTTGATCTCAGCGTCCTTGTACGCAGTGAACACGGTGTCGGAGTAGAAGTGCGGCAGCAGCATCCACTCGATCCCAGCAGCGGTGACCGCGTCCACCGCGTAGGGAAGGGTGGTCTCCCCCCACCGTTCGGGCGTGGCCGGCGCCAAGACCGCGGTCATTCCAGAGTTGAGGACCGTGGTGGCGTTCGCGATGTCCCGGACGGCGATCATCGCCCAGTCCTGGGCGCACTCCTGGAGCACGCCGCGCATGGCAGCTACCACGTTCTGCGGCTCCGTCGCCCGGATCCCTGCGTCGGCGGGGACATGGCAGTGCAGCATGGCCACGCCCTTGCCGCCGAGGCGTTGCAGGAACGTCGGCAGCAGCCAGTTGTAGTAGCGCTGGGCACCCCAGCCGTACCAGCCGCCGACCTTGTCCCACGCCGCCTTGTTGCGCTGGGTGCGCGGCAGGTCCTGGTCGGGCCAGCCGGGGAACGGATCATCGACGTTGCCGGCGTAGTTGAGCGTGGAGGTGAACGCATCGGACAGGATCTGGCGGACGTCCTGGGTGATGTAGACCGAGCTGCGTGCGGTGTGGAGGAGTCCGTTGTCGTACTCGACCAGGGCGCCGACGTCGTCCGCGGTGCAGGAGACGTTGACGCCCAGGATGTCCATGCTGTGCGCGATGCAGTACTCGAGTCCCTGCGGGCTGTTGTACGGGTTGTGCAGCCCGGCGAGGGTGTCCGCGCCGACCACGCCGGGCGCGGCGGGGAGGGAATCGATAGTGCGCATGCACACAGCCGGCTGCGGCCCCTCCCCGCCCGGCGTGTAGATCCCCTGATCGGATCCGAACCGGGTGGCGTTCCCGGCGTCCCGGCTGATCTTGACCTGCACTTTGCCGGTGGCTTCGTCATACACCAGCCCCGGACCGGCCACATCACGCACCAGCGCAGCCTCGTCGATGCCGAGCAGCCACGGATCGATCCCGGGCGAGCCGGAGCCCTCCTTCGTCAACGGCGGCTTGACCTCGAGCTCGCACGAGCACGTCCCACCGCAGCCACACCGACCGGCCATCAGACCGTCGCCTCCTCACCGTCCGGGCCGCCCACACGCCGGGCACCCGTTGCCTGATCCGTCCACACCTGCCGGCCGTCCGGTCCGTACTCCACCGTCCACCGGCGCCCGCCCAGGTCGAGCACCATCCGACTGGCGAGACCGCCCGCAGCCGCGGCGGCCCGGCCCAGGCGCCGCTGCGTGGCAATCGCCGCCCGCATCGGGCGCTGCGCCGCACGCTGTCCAGGAAGCGGCATCACGCGCCCCCCGGGTCGTCGCTCACGGAGAACAGAGGCACCAGCGAGATCGCGACCTGTTCCCCGCCACCGGTACCGCTGCCGCCGGCCCAGGTGACCTCGACGTCGGACAGCCGGAACGCCTGACTGATCCCCATGCAGAACCCGTTGGTGACCACGTCGATCCGCTCACCGGCCACCAGTTGCTCGATGCTCACCGGCGCCGACGCGGCCAACTGCGCCCCGGTTGGCACGGTGATGGAGGTCGGGGCCGGGTACCGGCCGCCGATAGCCTGCTGTGCCACCTCGCGGAGATCGTCTTCGTCGGCGTTCTCCGCCGTCGAAGACACCAGCCAGTCCAGCCGCCCGTACGGAGTGCCGACCTGCCCGGTGCCGACAGTCAGGCCGGGGCTGATGTTCTGCTCCTGCTGCGTCGTCGCCCACCCATACGTTGCCGCGGCGGAGCCGTCCCGGATGACCTGCACGTCACCGGCGACGTCCTCCAGGAACAGCCGGGTCTGCGGCCGGTCCGCCTCAGTGGCCGGCGCCCGCAGCAGAATGGACCGGCCGACCGTGGTGTACTCCAGGCCCCGAGGGACCAGCTCGTCATCGAAGATCGTGGATAGGTAGGCATTCCAGACGGACTTGTTGTCGCTGCCGTCTTTCTCGAACTTCGTGTCGCGTGCGGTGTCGCGGCGGACGATGTAGTTGAGGACGCCGCACCAGTCCGGGGGCTGGCTCAGCGGCGAAGTGCCGATGTTCTTTTTCAGCAGGTCGTGGGCGATCCACTGAACCGGCCCTGCGTGGCGGCCCTCGGCGTCCGGCTCTGCGGTGATGTAGCGCAGCTGCACGGTGTTCACCAGCCGGTCCAGCCAGGCGAGCACGTCCCGCGCGTCGATCACCACAGTGGCCCGAGCTTCGGTGACCCGTACGATCGGCCCCTGCCACACCAGATCGCTGTCACGGTAGATGCTCAGCTCATGCACCCACGGCTCGATCTGCCCGAGCTGGGCGCAGCAGTCCTCGGCGCCTTCCTTGGCGATGGTGATGGATGCCTCCGACACGTCGCTGACCGTCCGCGCCCACGACACCGTGGTCAGCGCGGCAACCGCCGGGCTCGTGAACGGCCGGCCGCCGCCGCGCCAGTGGATCACAGCCTGGTACTCCTGCGCGCACCCCAACTCAGCCACGTCCACTCACCCCGCATCCGATCGGGGCACCATCAGCAGCCGGGCCCGCGCGTTGTCGGCCGTGGTCTCCTCAAGGGAGAGCAACTCGATGCACAACCCCGTGGCGCAGGCGAACACCGGCCACTGGAAATGTCGGCCCTGGGGCCCGTACAGCGTCGGCGCGCTCGCTGCCGTACCGCCCGCCCCTTGCGGGCACTGCACCGTGGCGCGCTGCGTGCGCCCGTCCACACGCAGCACCGACCGGGCTGGCAGGTACGGGACCTGGATCGCCGCACACGCCCGGCACGGATCGGTGGTGGCCGCGCAATCACCGGACGGGTCGGTCCAGAACCTCACCACCAGCCGCCGCATCGGCTTGCTGCCGGTGACGACCTCCAGGACAGGAACCGTCTCCAACCACTGCGGCTGATCTACAGGCCGCAACCCGATCACGGACTGGAGGAACTGGTCACGGCCAGACGGATAGCAGGCGTCGACTGGGATCGGCGGCCGGGGCGGCAGCGGCGGCGCCGGGCAGTCCGGGTCCTCCAGGCACGGCGTCGGCTCGATGCACCGCTCGTAGACCTGGTCCGGGTCCACGCTGATGCTGACGCCGTCGGCGAGGTTGACCCAGCCAGTCAGGGTGTCCAGTGGCTCCCGGTAGATCCACGGCACGCCTGCGGCCAGGCTGAAGGTGACGGTGGCGATGACGTGCCCTGTGGGCAGGTATTGCGTGTCGGAGACCTGCGGCCCGTCCAGCAGGCCGACACCGTACAGGTGCCGAAGCTCCCGGTTGCCGTCGACGGGGCAGCAGGAGAACACGCACATCTCATCTCCGCCGCACGTGTCGCACGCCGGGCCGCCGAGTGCTGCCGCTAGCCACTCCAGCCCGTACGACAGGGCGCACTCGCCGGTGGTGAGCAGCAGGACGGTGTAGGCGATCTCCCGGTGGGAGCGGCGCGCGACGCCGAGCGCGGCGCCATCCCCGACAAGCTGTACAGGTTCCCGGCCGAGTGGGGAGGAGTTGAACCCGGCCACGGACATGCCCAGCACGCCGAGCACCCCGGACGACTCCGGAACTCCCGGATCCCACCACGGCGCATGGTCGGTGACCGGGTCAGAGTAGGCGAGGTCCCCGAGGGCGGCAGGCAGGTCCGGGCATGGATCGCAGGTCACCGGCACCCCTCGGGCGACGGCGTAGGCCGCAGCACGAGCGGAGTTCACGATCTCCACGCCAGCGAGTTCGAGGTAGTCCACGAGCACTGGCTACACCCCCGCCGCGCGGGCGATCTGCCCTTGGAGATGCTGCGCGAGCACCATTGGATCCGTGAGCCGGGAGGCGATGTGCCAGTGATTTGTCACCTGCGTGCCGCCACCAGCGCCGCGGCGTGCGAGGAGGTCGGCAAGGCCCGATTCCCGGGCGAGCTGGACCGCGCGGTCAGGCCGGGTGAGAGGGATGATGACCTCGGGGCCGGCCTCGCCAACACCGACGATTCGGGGCCCCCGGACGATCCCACCGTCAGCGAACCAGTCAGCCGGGTTCAGGCTGATGTCCGGTTTGATCGCATCAACGATGCGGTCTTTGATGTTGCCGAGCGCGCTCTTGATCCGACCCCACAGTCCGCTGAAGAACCCGACGATGGTGTTCAGGCCGGCCCTGACCGCCCCCGAGGCACTCGACAGGGCACTGCGGAAGATCCCGGCGAGTCGGCTGCCTATGTTGGAAAGCGGGCCGGAGATCCGCCCCCACAGACCGGTGAAGAAGTTGACGATGCGGCTGATGCCGGAGGAGACCGCGGACGCCGTCCGAGCGAGCATGCTCACGAACTGGGCTGGGAGCCGGCTGACCAGGCTGGACACGATACTGGTGACACGGCCGACCATGCCGGAGAAGAAGCCGGTGATCCGGCCGACCGCGGCACCGACCTGAGCCGCTGCCCTCACCATGGCACCCCACAGGCGGTTGATCCAGCCGATCACCGTCCCGGTCGCCCGGGAGATGGCGAAGAACTGCACGACGATCGCGATCAGGGGCGCGAGGAGCTGGATCACGGGGGTGATCAGGCGCAGGACCCAGGCGACCAGTTGCCCGAGGAGGCCGACGATCGGCGTGAGTACCGGTGCCAGCTGCACGACCACGTTGAGGATGGGACTGAACGCGAGCACGAGCTGCACCAGCGCCGGGACGAGCGCGGCCACGATCGGCCCGAGGGCCTGAATGACGGGCATCAGGGCTTGGCCGACCGCGGCGACCAGGGACAGCACCGGTGGCAGGAGCTGGGAGATGACGGGCTGAAGCGCGGCGAACACCGGCACCAGGGCACTCACGAGGACCTGGGCGAGCTGGGAGACGATCGGCAGGATCTGCTGGAGCGCTTGGCCGAGGATGCCGCTCAGCAGCTGCCCGACGGGCTGGATCGCGGCGACGAGCTGCCCGAACGCCGCCGCGAGCTGAGGCAAAATCGGGCCGAGGGAACTGGAGAGTGCTGTGATCAGCGGGGCGAGGATCGCTCCGATGGCGGACAGCGCGGTGCCCAGCACGGTCGAGAAGGTTTGTGCGAGCTGGGTGATCAGCGGCAGCAGGGGCTGGATGGCTGCCCGGACGGTGCCGAGGATCTGGGTGAGCGCGCCGACTCCGCCACCGCCTCCGGCGGCGAGTGCGCCGAAGACGTCACCGAAGAGGCCGCCGATCTGGCTGATCAGGGCGCCGAGCTGACGGAAGGCGGTGAGTGCTCCCTGTACCCAGGCGACGGCCTGCCCGGACTGGGCCGCGCTGGTCAAGAACGTGCCCAGGCTGGTGACGAGCCCTGTGATCGCGTTGGACGCCTGCTGACCGAAGGCGTTCGCGATAGCGCCGCCCATCTGGATGAACCCAGACACGACGGGGCCGAGGGCTTGGGCAACTCCTCTGAGGGAGGCCGACACGGAGGCCATGACGCCTTGGAGGCCGCTGATGGAACCCTGAGTACGCACTGCTTGGAGCGCGGCAGCAGCGAGTGAGCCCCACCCGGCAGCGATGGCAGTCATCTGGCCACGAAGTGGGCCGCCGAGCGCCTGGGCAGTCTTGGTGATCTCACCCTCAAGCTGACCGAAGAAGGCCCCCTGAATACTCGCCTTGAGCTGGTCGAACGCGGGCTTGAGAGATCGGACTTCTTGCGCGGCGGCACGTGCCGCTGGGCTGAGGCCTTCCAACGACTTCTGGAACTTCTCGGCGCTCCCGCTGAGCGCCGCACTGAAGGCATCTCCCACGCCGGACAGCGCGATCCCGAGCACACCGGCGCCTGCGGCGGCCCCGATCAGGGCGGCCGGGAGGGCAGCCAGGATGCCCACGGTGGGTGCGAGCGATGCGGTGAACGCCGCGATGCCCGCCGCGGCAGACAGAGCGGCAGTACCGATGGCCGCGAACCGCAGAGAACTGACGAGCATGCTGCCGGCACTGCTGGCGATGGACACCAGCGACGACAGCGAGCGGGTGAACGCGCGGCTGTCCGCATCGACCGGGACCCGGATGGCGCTCACCCGGCGGCGCAGTGCGGTGTCCAGCCCGGACAGATCCGGTTCGACGCGTACCTGCACCGCGGGCAGACCACGCAACGACCGTTGTAACAGGGCGCGGAAGCGGCGTACGTCCGGCGTGACGGGCACTTGAACGCCGCCGAGGCCGCGCAGGTCCCGAGCCAGCTGGGCCCGGAAGTTGCGGACGTCGGGAGTGATGCGCACCTGGGCCGCCAGGCCGCGGAGCTGGCGCCGTAGCTCCGTCTGGAAACGCCTCAGGTCGGGGGTGATACGGACGCTGGCCCGCACAGTGCGCAGTGCTCTTTGCAGGTCCCGACTGATCTGGCGGCCGACGCTCGCCCCGGTCCTGCCGACCGCACGCTGCACCGCATCGTCGAGGGCTTGGCCGGCATCACGGCCGGCGCGGGCGAGTTCGGCCCGCAGCTGGGCGGCGTAGGCGGCTGTGTCCGAGGTGATCTGAACGGAGGTACGGCCGACCTGCGGCACGGCGACCACCTCCCGGGACACGAGCGCTCATCCCGGTACGGATGTACGGGGATGGGGGCCCGGCCCACGGCAGCCAGTCGGCGTCAGTGCGCAGCGTACGGGCGCATACGCGCTGCTCTACCAGGAGTCGGCGTCCGTGGCGAGCTGCGCCGCCTGCGCTTGAATCTCCGCATCCGAGAAGCCGGCCGGGGCCGCCCGGCGGGTACGCCGCAGCTCCGGTGGCGGATCGAAGATGTCTCGCTGTAACCGGTGGAGATCCTTCTCCTCCTGCACGTGCTCCAGTAGCCACGCCCACACCGCGGAGACGATCCGGTGCGCGGAGGCGGTGTCGACGTCCAGGCCGCGGCGGACGCACCACGCCGACCAGTCCCGCCACCGTTCCACCGCGAGCGTGCACAGCCGGCCGGCGGCCCACCACTCCACCCCGTATAGCTCTGGTGCCACGCCGAGGGCGATCCGCCAGCACGCGTGGTGTGTCATGGCGTCGTACGGGTCACGGATCCGGCGGGTGATGTTCTCGCGCTCTTCCGGGCCCAGCAGGCCCGGCATGATCTGGGGCCACTGGCCGGCCGCGGCCGTCGCCGCCAACTCGTGGCCGGAGGCGGGCACTAGGAGCGTGTACGGGCGACCGTCCACGGTGATCGGCAGCGGCCCCGTCCCGGCGGGGCCGAACCTCACTGCCCGGCCGCGGCCCGCCGGGGCGCCGCGGTCTTCTTCTGGGGCCTCTTGGCCGTGGCCTTCGTGGTGGCTCGGCGCTGCTCCCGGTTGGCCTCGGTGAGTCCCATCTCCTGCTGATAGGCGGCGAATTCCGGTTCGTAGTGCTTGACCAGCTTCGGCAGCAGATCCTGGAACAGCTCGCTGATGCTGACCGGGTTCTGAGCGGAGCGCGCCTTGAGCGCGAGGTCGTCCGCGTCGGCCTCGTCGAACGCGTGAAGGAGCGCGTTGCGTAGCTCCGCCAGGACGGCCGCGCCGTCCTCCGACTGCGCCACCTGCTCCACGTATCCGAGCTGGAGCTGGACGGCGCTGGGCTCGAAGCCGTGCGCCTGGTATTGGGAGCCGTCGCTCACCTCTACGGTGACCCGCGGCAGCCGCGCGGGGTCGAAGGCTTGTGCGGACTTGAGAACGAATTCAGTGGTCATGGCGGCGCCCCTCTGCGCGTGGTGGTGGTCGCGGGCAGAGTAGGGGCTAATACCGCACGGTGCGGTCGATGTGGCCGACCACCTCGGCGAGCGCATCGGCGAGGAACGGCTGCGCTCGAGACCCGCGGACTTCCCGCGCGAACACCCGGCCTACTCCCGCCTGCTCCCACGACAGCACCCGGGCCCGCACCGGCCGAATCGGCCGGTGCGACGGCCCGTAGATCCCGGTGCCTTGGTGCACGTAGGCCGCGTACTCCAGATCGGAATACACCTCACCCACCGCCTCACCGCCGCGCTGGGAGACCCGCGAGCGGATTGACGCGCGCAGTGTCCCGTCGTCGACGGGGCACCGGCGCCGCGCTGCGTTCGCTACGTCCGAGGTGACCTCGCCGACGATGCCGGCGACCAACTCGACGATCGCGGCGTCGTTGAGGTCGACGTCGACTCGTACGCTCACCGGTGCCGCACCTCCCGTTCAGCGCCCGCCCGGATCCGCGCAACTTCCACGCAGGCCCGCGCGACCACTGCAACGCCGGCCACCAGCCATCCACCGATCAGCACCCACACGAACGCGTTCGTTCCCGCCACCTCAGGCCTCCACCGTGATCTGCATCGTCACCCCGGCACATCCGCCACGCGGCCCTGTCGGCGTCACCGGCCCCGGCATCACCTGCACCCCCGACGTTCGATCATTCAGCACGTCACAGCAGGCCACCGCCTGCCGGAGCAGGCGCATATCCAGCACCAGGCCCCAGGCGTCCGCTTCGCGCTGCTCACATGTCGGGGCCGACTGGTCGTCTGCGGCGACGACTGCCACGCACCGTGCTACGCCGAGCTCGATCACGGTCTGCATACGCCAGGCCAGGCACCGGGTCTGCCGCTGCCGGCTGGGCACCGCTTCCTGCCGCACGACACGTACCCATGCCTGGCCGTGTCCGCCGTCGCAGTCGCACGAGCAGAAATCCTGCGCGGGTGGCCCGTCGCCCCACACGAGGCAGCAGGCGCACGCCGGTCGGCCCCCGTCGGCGAGCGATGCGCACAGGCAAGCCGTCAGCCCGGACAGGATCGGTCCGAGACTGGGGTCGGCATCCGCGGGCAACAGCGAAGGCGTAGCGCTCATCTGGCAGCTCCTGGCCGGTAGCGGGTTGCGGGCGGAGCGGGCGGTCGGTCAAGCGAGAACACCGCGCCGAATTGGCGCACCTGCTGGGGGTTGACCAGTTGTACCCAGGACCATGCCTGCGGGAAGTGCGCCTGTAGGGTCTGCGGCCAGTCGCCGGGTGGGGTGATCTGGTACGTCACTCCATCCCGGGTCACCGTTTTCGTGCCCGTGGGTAATGCGCATCCGCCCGGCGCAGCCGAGCACAGCTTGGCAATCTCGCAGGCGAGCTCGGCGACCGAGCGGCGACCGGCGGCCGGCACTTCCAGCCCACGCAGGTAGGTGACGGACAGCGTGCCGGGCCCGTCCGGACGGG
>Ga0105035_100059_pt1 | contig 9707 bp, 23 predicted proteins | sample RS_233metaG_FD_91483 | JGI IMG/M metagenome (GOLD analysis project Ga0105035, IMG submission 91483) | Switchgrass associated microbial communities from Austin, Texas, USA, to study host-microbe interactions - RS_233 metaG | ecosystem: Host-associated > Plants > Roots > Rhizosphere | place: USA...
GAACACGAGAAACGAGAACCTCATGAAGCTCATATTCGGTAGAGAGCCTGCTCTCTACATCGGCGTGGTCTCCGCCGCACTGTCCCTCGTCGTATCCCTCGGGGTCGGCCTGTCCGCCGAGGCTGCGGGCGCGTGGGTGGCGGTCATCACCGCCGTGTTCGGTGTCGTCACCGCCGTTGCCACCCGGCCGATCGCCCCCGCCGCGTTCACCACCCTCGTCACCGTGACCGCGGACCTGCTCGCCGCGTACCACTACGACGTGTCCGCCAACACCATCGCCGCCGTCAACACCGCCGTCCTCGCCGTACTCACCCTGCTCACCCGCGGCCAGGTGACCCCGGCGCCGGCGAAGCCTCCCGCCGCGCGGCCGACGACGGACGTTCTCTGAGTGGAGTTAGACCGTGCCTGAAGAGCCGTCCAACGGCGAACTCGGGCGGCTCATCGGCTCACTCCAGAACCGTCTCGACTCCCGCTTCGGAGAACTCAACGCACGCCTCGACAAAGTCGTGTCGCTGGACGTCTACACAATCCAGAGCACCTACGTCGACCAGCGCCTCGCCCAACTCCAAGGCGACATCCAACGAGTCTCCGACCGCTACGACCAACTCGAAGACACCTTCGAGCAATATCAGCGCGACGAGGCCAAGAGGCGCGAGGACGAACGCCAGAAGCGCCTCTACCAGGCGATCATCCCCATCTTCACCTGCCTCGTAGCGACCGTCGTTGCTGTCTGGGCGGTGGTAGCCAAATGAGCGCCGCACGCAGAAGACCACGCCGCCTCCGCCTGCCGCGCGCCGAGTGGCTCATCGCCGCGACGGGGATCCTCTTCCTTGCCTTCTTGGCGTGGCTTGCCGTGCAGGTCGTAAGCCAGTCCCAGCACTTGCGCTCCCAAGGCCAGGACCTGCTGGACGAGCGCGCCTACAGCCGGGCCCTCGCCCAGCAAGTCGAAGACCTCGGCGGCACACCCGTCCCAGGCTCGTCCGGAAGCCCCGGACAGCCGGGGGAACGAGGCGAGAAGGGCGACAAGGGTGACAAGGGGGAGCCGGGAAAGCCAGCGCCCACCATCACCCCGTCGTCCGGCGCCTCGGGAGCCTCAGGGGCGCCAGGGCGACCCGGTGCCGACTCCACAGTGCCCGGCCCGAGCGGATCTCCCGGCGCGGACTCGACCGTACCCGGACCGTCGGGCGAGCCCGGCAGGGACGGCGTCGACGGCCGCGACGGAACCGACGGAGTCGACGGCGAGGATGGAAAGCCGCCGGCCAGTTGGACGTGGACCGACCGGTTCGGCGACACCTACACCTGCCGCCCTGTCGCCGACTTCGACCCGGAAAACCCGCGGTACGAGTGCCCACGCGACGAGCAGCAGCCCGACGAACCGGGTAACGGCAACGGCGGCCTGCTGTCCGCGGGCCTCGACCCCAGCCGCCGCCAGTACATGTAGGAGACCTTGTGCCTGAGCCGATCCCGCGTTCGCCGCGCCGCGACGACACCGCCGCCGACACCCGCAGCCTCGAACAGCTCGGCCGCATCGACCCGCAGCCCGTGCCGGCGCCCAGCATCAGCCCATTCCTCGAACCAGACCTGCCACCCGCCGACGAGCCCGACTGACCACCCGCCAGCCGACTCGCCGGAGGGAGGTGAACCCATGCTGTCGCTCGTCCTCGACGTGTACGTCAGCCTCGCCGTGTGCCTGGGCCTCTGACCCGTCACGACAACGCCCCCGCCGCCGCCCCGTGAAGGGGCGGCGGCGGGGGCGGCTCTGTTGTGCGGCTAGAGTTCGGGGAGGTCCCCGCCTGTTAACGGCAGGCGGGGACCGCTCACTGTTTGGCGACTCCGACCTGGGCTGCAGGTTCGGCGCGCGGGCTGTCGGCTCCCTGCTGGGGATAGCAGGGCGTGTAGCCGCCAGGCACGTGTACCCACAGGATCTCGTGGTTGCCGCCCATGGACGGCTGACCCTTGTTCGCGATCTCCTCGCTGCAGTGCCTGCACACCGGGGGCTTCGCTTGCCAGCCCGTCACAGTTCGCCTCGCGTGCGGAGTTCGTCCAGGTACTCGTCGGCCAGGAGGTGGCAGATGTCCTCGTGCTCCTTCGGCCCGGTCTGCGCGTAACGCCGCGCGTCCCGGCTGGTTCGGGTGAGGGCGGCTTTCAGGAGCGGGGTGGGAGTCGACTCGTGCGGGCGCTCCGGGCGGAGGGTTTCGCTGACGCTCATGGTGCGACCTCCTCGGCGGTCATGGTCTCGAAGTGCCACCAGCGACCCTCGGACCACTGCATGACCTTCGCGGTGTCCGCGCCGGACCGGAGGGCCATGCGCACGTGCTCGAATGCCTTGGCCTCGCTGGTGTGGTCGACCTCGGCCAGCTGGATTCCGTTCTGGGTGAGGGTCACGCGCCACGGCTTACGGGGCTTCGTCGCCATCGTCAGCTCTCCTTTCCGGGCTCGCCGTGGGCGTGGGCGAGCAGCCGGGCCAACGTCCACGCGGGGTCACTGGAGGTTCGCGCGGCAGCCGTGAGGGTGTCGCGCAGGGCGTGGGCCTCGGAGTCGTTCATCTCGATAGTGGTGGTGCCGTCCTTCTCGACGGTGACCATTCGCATGCTCAACTCTCCTTGTTCGTGTGGTGCTTGCGGATGTGGTTGGTGACGCTGGCGGGGGTCAAGCGTCCAGCGCTTCGGCGCGCTGCGCCAGCTTGGCCAGGGCGTCTTTCGTGTCGGCAACGGTTCCCGCGAACCCGCCACCCTTCCCATAGGCGATCGGTATCTGACCGGCCCGATGGGGAATCAGGATGGATCCGACGAACGCCTCTTCGGTCGGCTCGCTGCCCTTGAAAAGCCACAGGTAGCAGCTGCCGAGACTGTCACTTCCGGTGGCGATGACGTGTCCGGGCGGGGTGGTGTCGTCGGTGCCGTGCCAGGTGATGGTGGCGTCGGCGACGCGGAATCGAGCGGGCATCTCAGTCCTCCTTGTGGGGTTTGGCCTGATGCTTGCGGACGCTGGTGGGGGCGCCGACGTAGCCGCAGCCACGCGGACACCGCTCCCAGCCTCCCTCGGACACGGCCGCCTCGGTCACCGACTTGTCCGGCCCGAACCCGTGCTCGGCGAGCAGCCGGGGCACGGACGCCTCGTAGCGGACCGCCATCAACGCGGCCTCCGCCACCTTGTCGTGACCCTGGGCGAAGAACTTGCCCAGCCCGACCTCACGGCCGCAGCCACACCAGCAGAAACCGTTCGGGAGAAGACGCTCGCTCACTTCCCCTCCAGCAGCGCGCCGATCGCGGCCACCACGTCGGAGACGGCCTGGTTGTAGGCCTCGTCCTCCGGCGTGCCGGTGTCGTCGTGCAGGTACTCGCCGCGCGCCGCCTCGATCGCCTCGGCGAGGAACTCGGCGCGGACAGCAGTGCGGAAGTCGGCCAGCAGCTCGGCGGCACGGTCAGAGGACACGCGGCGGTCGATGGCAGCGGCCAGATCAGCGAAGGCTCGTGTGCTGCTGACAGGGGCGGTGGTCTCGTTCTCGGTGTTCGTCATGAATCCAAGGTAGCAAGTCAAGGCTGGTAGTCAAGGGTGAATTCCAAGACTTGAGGGGATGGGGTGAGGTGCCGGTTTGCCCTGTTTGAGAATCGAACGAATGAATCACGTTCCATAACTCCACTTATGGAACGTGAGATTGATAGCCTGTCAGTACCGCCCGACACCGACAGACAGGACCCCCATGGCCCGAGCCATCCACGCCCAAGCCGCCGAGAACTACGGGCGCAAGCTCCGCCAGACCGATGAGGGCCGCGCCCTCCTCGCCAGCTACCGCAACATGATCGAAGACCGATCCGGCATCGACTACACCAACGCCATCGGCCAGCCCTACGGCGGCTGGACCGACGGGCAGGTAGCCGCCTACGCGCGAGTCCACTACCTCATCGCCACCGGCAAGGTCACCAAACTGACCATCCCCGTAGAGTCGTCACCAGGGCGCGACGCCGACAGGGAGGGCAACCAGCGGAGGCTCAACGAAGGCCTGCCGGACGAGTTCGCTGCCGAGGTCTACGAGGGCAACAGCCACGACGGCGACGCCCTGCTGACCTGGCCCCAGGACAGCGTGATGCCGTGGAGGGATGGCTACGGCAACGAGTCCGAACGCCCCCTCTGCGCATGGACCAACTCGGCACCCCTGGAGATCGGATACACCGACGCCTCCCGAACCCTGCTCCATCTCGGCGAAGGCGGGGTCGTCGCACGGTGGCCCTACGGCTCCGACGACATCTGGCTCCTGTTCTACGACTCCATCCAGGACCTCGTTGACGCCGCAGACCCGGCAGGTGTCGTCAGCGCGGCGGTCGAGAGGTTCAGGACGGCATGAACGACGAACTCGACGTCATTCACGAGGCGGAGCTCGTCGAAGACCCGACGTTGAACCTTCCCGTGCCCGTTGACGTCAACGACACCCTCACCGTCGAAGCCGCCGAGGACCTCGCCAACAGCGGACGCGCCAACACCCGGCAGACGTACCAGGACCAGTGGACCGCCTTCGCCCGCTGGTGCGCCGCCAACGGCCGTAACCCCGGCACCCCCACTACACCGAAGAACCTCACCTCATACATCTCACATCTACGCCGAAAGGGCTCCCCGCCTGGAACGCTCCGCCTGGCCATCGCCGCCGTCCGCCACATGAACGCCCGCGCCGGCTACGAGGACACCCCTGACTCGGCGCCCGCACTGAAGATCTACCAGGACCACCGCTACGCCTGGGCCGCCACCGGAAAGGCACAGAAGTCTTCCGCGCCCGTCGACCTCCAACGCCTGCGCCAGATGCTTGCCGCCTGCCCGGAGGACACCCTCGCGGGGCAGCGGAACCGCGTCCTGCTGCTGCTCGGCTACTACATCCGCGCCCGCGCCTCCGAACTGGGTGCCCTGCGCATCGGCGACCTGGAGTTCGTCGCCGCCGAGCTGGTCGTCGTCCGCAAGCGGGTCAGCAAGAACGACAAGGACAGTGACGGGCGCGAGTATGAGGTCGACGACACAACCTGCCTTGCCGCACTCCGCTCGTGGCTCGGCTCGCTCGCCGAGCGAGGTCAGGCGGCCCCGCATCTTCCGCTCCTCCGCAATGTCGACACATGGGGGAACCTCGGCCCGCTGAACGCCAGCGGCCAGGGCCTGACTCGGCAGGCAGTGAACAACCTGGTGAAGTCCATCGCCGCGATCGCTGAAGTGGACGTTGCTGACGCGGTCACCGCGCATGGTCTACGTGCCGGTGTCCCCACCGACCTGGGGGCGGCCGGCTACACCGCGGGCGAGATCAAGGAGATCACCGGAGACTGGGCCAGCACGGAGATGGTGGAGAAGTACCGCAAGGTCGGCCTGCGCCGCGCCGGGAAACGCACCGACGACGGCACGCGGGCCCGAGCGTTGAGCATGCTGCGTGTGCAGCCAGAGCCCGCAGATCCCACTGAGTAGTGCCACACTGATGCCAGGCCCCGCCGGTCTCCCCCGTCCGGCGGGGCTTCGTCATCCGTCGAGGAACCCCAGTTCCGAGTCCGGCCGGCAGTGCGGGCACGCATTCACCCCTTCGGTGAGTGCCCGCAGCGCGGTGCTCCTGTCGACGCCCTTGGACCGTTTGCCTGCCATGTGGCAGTCGCCTGCGTGTACGTAGACGGGTGGGACGTCGCGGCCGAGGCCGACTTCGAGGAGCCAGTCTGGTGCGGGTGGTCGGGCGTCGATGCCGCGTTGTTGTTCCTGTTCCCGCCGTTCGGCTGCCGTGATGGCCCGCCGGACCTGGTCGAGGTTGAGCTGGAGCCAGGTCTCTAGAGTGCGGAGGCGCGATAGGTCGGGCGGGAGGTCGTTCACATGTTCGATTCTAGGGTCTAGGGTGGCGGCATGCGATCCGAGCTTGAGACGCTCGCCCACCTCGGCATCAACCCCGACATCCTGGAGTCGGGCCCTGACGACTTGGTGCGGGCGCCCGGGTGGCGGGCCCGCGTCTACCCGGACTCGCCCGACCGGAAGGCGTGCTCGGCGTGTGGCGTGCCGGCGATGGCGACGCGCCTCGTGCCGCTGCCCGACCTGGGTCCGCGGTGGATCGACTACTGCCGCGACCACATGATCGCCGGATGGCGGTACCGGAACGGTACCGTCGAGCCGTGAACCCGGAGCGCTACCACCTCACCCTCACGTCGGCCGGCCGCCCGGTCGCGCAGGGCTGGTGGGGGAGTGGGTCGGCAGTGGCGTCGCGGACGCCCGGGTCACCCTCGTCGACGAGGAGACCGGCACCGTGTTGACGACGTGGCCGCAGGACAACTGACCCTTGCGTCTGGCACTCTGGACTCGCTGGGCGTTGACGACGCGGGCGCTGGATCTCATCGAGGGTCGGCCCGCCGAGGCGCCCAGTACTTGTTTGTCCACGCGACGTTGACGGTGCGGCCGGACGAGGCGTGATCCCTGGCATGCTTCCCGCATGATCCCTGAGGAAGAGCCTGTCGTAGCAGAAGAAGACGACCCGTTCGAGGACGTTGAGGCCGACTTCGCCGAACCAGGACCGGCTGGCACCTATGTGCTGTCGACGCGACGCCCCGGCGTTGTCGGTGGCCCGTCGTAAGCTGATCGGTATCCGACAGGCATCGAGACCAGTCGGGTTTGCTGTGGATTGCTGGAGCCCATCCCGAGCGTGGAACCCCGGGGTGGGCCGCATCCCCTGGAGGGTTAGTGGACCGAGGTGCCGCGCAGGCAGCCGCCGAATGGTGGGTCGACCGCGTCCGCTCGGTTCAGCCGGAGACGGACGGGCTTCATCCCGGCCTGTCGCGGGAGCAGGCGTTCAACGCGACAGCGCAGATCGCGCTACGCGGTGCCCTGATTGATGCCGCACCTGCCATCGACGAGCACACGGCGCAGGCGTTCGCGAGGGAACTTGCTGACGCCATTGCGGCATCAGAGCACGAGACGGTGCGGCTTGCCGTCGACTACAGCCCAGACCGCATCCTCGCCCAGTCGGCTGAGGCGGCAGGCGTTCACCGTGCGCGCTTCCCCGGGAAGACGACGATGCGAGTGCGCGCCGACCACATCATCGCCAAGGCGGGATACAAGGCGCCGTGGCGCCTCGTCTGGGCGGCTCCCGGCTGGGAGCACCCGCCATGCGGCGTGCAGGACTGGCCCGAGGATTCAGAGGGCCCAGTCGGACCGGAGTGTGGGCTGCTGCGCTGGCACGACGGCGACCACGACTGGGCTTAGCTGCCCGCTGCCGCGTGCCTGACGGCCTTCTTAAGCCCCATCTCGACGGTGTGCCGGTCGATCCCTGCCTCGGCCGCGTACTGGGTGACGGCGGCGTGTACGGCGGTTGCGGTGGGCACGGTGAGCTGCCCGGCTTGGAGTTCCGTCCAGGCGGCGCGTTCGAGGGCTATCAGGGTGTCGGGGAAATCTGTCGCAGTCACGGCGGGATCCTACGTGGCGACGTCGTGCACCTCGGGTGCAGGTGGCCGCTCGGGCAGCTCGGCGCCAGGACGGCCGACGTACCACTCCATGTAGCGACGGAGCTCGGCTGATCGATCCGTTTCGGCGCGCCCTGTTGCTGCTTCGAAGTCGCGCCAGAGGTCTTCGTCGATGCCGCGTAGTCCGCGTACTGGGTGCTTGTGCATGTTGGCCATGGGGGAATCCTCGCAGGGTGGTTGACCACCCGTCAAGGGTATGCCATATTGGAGACATGGAGGTGGTCAACCACCTCGGAGCAGCGGAAACCCGCTACACCCACCCACTCCAAAGGAGGGCCCCATGGCCACCACCTCCACCACCATCCAGCCCGGCACGATCATCCGCTGCCCCCGCTACATCAGCGGCCGGTCGGTCGGCACCCGCCGCGCCGTCGTACTCGGCCTGTTCAGCAACGACCCCTCCCGCGGCTACGCCGTCTGGTACTACACCGCGGGTGCTGCCGGAAGTGACACGGTCGGCCTCGCCTACCCCCACGAGGTGGCCGGTGTCGTCGGCGACCTCAACGTCCTGTCGGAGCGCACTTTGCGCTCTCTGGACCGCGGGGCGCGGAACTGGCGGGACGCCCACACCGTGCGCAGCGAGGCCAGCCTGCTGCACAGGCGCATGCGCTGCGCGCGGCAGGGCCGCTGACCACCAGCCGCCGGGCCCCTCACCGGGTCCGGCGGCATCCCGAACTACGGAGGACTCAATGGGAGACAAGCGCATAGTCGGCGGTCGCATCACTCTGACCCCCAAAGGGGACGGAACATACGACCTCACACGATCGACCCTGACGGACCCCCTTGACGGGGCCACAGAGGAAGAGCGGCGCTTCTTCACCGAACAGAGCGACTACGACAGCCTCTCCAGGCTCGAACTGATGCGGCGCCTCCGGCGCGCAGAATGGGACGCCGCCCACTACAAGGGCGAAGCGGAGCAGCTCCAGCGTCAGGCACGCGAGATGCCCCCACTGCACAAGGTCAAGGAACTGCATGGGCGCATGCAACGCGTCCTCGCCCTCCTGGAGGTGCCACGCCGCCAGGTCATCCCACGATCCGAACTGGTCGACGCCGTTTACGCGCCGCTCTCCGAAGTCAGGAACACCAAGGGAGGTGCTGCATGACCACTCACACGATCACGTTCGGGAAGGTCGGAGACGCCTACCCGGTTCCGCCGCTCACTCTGTTCGGGGAGATGGGCTCCGAAGACTTTCAGCGGGCGGTCGCTCGGCACGCCATACCTCACCTTCGGCCCGCGCTCGCTGCTCTCGGGCGGCCGGAGCTCGCCGACTGCTACTTCCACCACGACGAAGCGCGAACCAGCGGGTGCTTCGTCTGGATCGACATCCTCGGCGGGGAAGGTGCGCGGTTCTGTGGCGTCACGATCGACGAGGGTGCCGGATGACCGCCCTGGGCGGCGCTAAGCCGCGGTGGTGACGTCCCTGCGTTCGACCTCCAGCAGCTCAGCAACCAGCTGCCGGTACTGCTCCCTCTGCGCGTCGTCGAGTCGCGCGTCCCGGTGGGCGAACAGCGCGCGGATCGCCGCGTTCAGCTCGGCAGCCGAACGCGCGCGACCAGACGGCGGGGGGGTGGGGGGCATGCCCCGATCTTAGGGCCCGGGTCTGACAGCGGGCTATGGCTTCGGCGGCTCCTGCACGAACGTCCCGAGCCCGACCTCGGCGCGCACCAGACCCTCCGCCTTCAGGTGAGCGAGCACCTTCTGCGCGGTCGACGCGGCAACCTCGAACTCGGTGCTGATGTCCACGACCGAGGGAACCTTCGAGCCGGCCGGGTAGGTGCCGTCTTCGATGCGGGCCTGGATGATGGCCGCGATCTGCCTCCAGATCGGCCTGGTTCGGTCAAGATCAACGCTCACACGGTTGACGCTAGATATCCCCAGTACACCGCGCGACCGCAGTACAGTGCGGTCTACCGAGGTATACCGTGAAATTGCACGCAGGACCCCGGCGACCGCGCGAACGGCCCCGGGGCGTGGCCGACGAACGGAGCGTCGACGTGGACGAGGGTAGACAGCCGCCAGCCGAGGACGGAACCCATCGACGTGCGATAGCCGCCGGCACGGAGCTGGCCCCGCCGCAGGAGGCATACGGCGCCTATGCCGGCCACGCCACCATCTGCACGTGGTGCCGCGACATCGACCGGGACCGGTGCAGCGTCGGCGACGCGCTGTGGAGCACCTACCTGGAGCTCAGTGACGCGGCGTACCAGCAGCTGAGGCGTACCTAACCGCAGGCCAGGACATCA
>Ga0105035_100060_pt1 | contig 9682 bp, 10 predicted proteins | sample RS_233metaG_FD_91483 | JGI IMG/M metagenome (GOLD analysis project Ga0105035, IMG submission 91483) | Switchgrass associated microbial communities from Austin, Texas, USA, to study host-microbe interactions - RS_233 metaG | ecosystem: Host-associated > Plants > Roots > Rhizosphere | place: USA...
CATCAACCCCGCAGAAACCTCACCCGTCTGACCAACCCGCCCCACCCAACGACCACGGCACCCCGACCACCGGGAAAAAGGAACCCACCCACCATGACCACGCACGCTCAGACCTCCACCCACGAGTCCGACACCGCGCACCTGCGTGCCGGACGGCGCATCACCTTCGAGGAAGCCGCGCTCCACCTCTCTGGAGTCGCGGTCCTCCTGCGCCAGCTCGCCTACGCGCTGGAGACCCCGGACACCGCGGTCGAGACAGCCGATGAGATCGACGCCCTGCGCCGCACCGCCACCGAAATCTCCGGCCGCTCCGACACTCTCATGCATCTGGCCGCGATCGTGGAAGGGGAAGTGAAGGTCGCCGCCGTCTTCCCCAACAACGGCGACCCTTGGGGCGCCGCCGCCCGCTCCACCGACCGGCAGGACTACGGCGGCCCGGCCGTCATCCCCACTGTCCGTCAGCTCCTATGGCTCGCCACGGTCGCCTCCCAGACCGAACACGACCAGGAGCACGGCGTACGCGGCCCGCTGCCGTCCACCGCCGAGGCGGCCCTCACGACGTACCCGCAGGCCATGAACGGGATCAACCACGCCATGTGGGAGTCGAAAGCGGCACAAGCTCGCCGGCGAAGCGAGCGCAACGCCGAAGTCTTCCGGGAAGTCCTGCGCATCACATGCCAGCGGTGCGCCGCGGGCGACGGTGAGCACTGCCGTACCAGCACCGGCCGCATCAGCGAGAAGTTCCACAAGCAGCGCCAGGCCGAGGCGGAAGCGAACGTGGACGCACGCCTGAACTACCTCGGGGACACCCCCATGGCCGTCAACGATGCCGAATGACCCGCCCAGCAGCCGGTAGCCGCCCAGTACAAGAGGAAAAGACCGTGACCGCCCTACAGACATGCGTCTTGTACGCCGCCGAGATCCGCCCGGCGCAGAAGGCCTGGCCCGTGCGCATCCTGGACACCCGGCACTGGCGGTCGTACTCGGCCCAAGGACTGGACGGCTTCCAATGGCAGCTCAACGAACCTGAAAGCCGGATGGTCTACCGGGACACCGCAGGCATGGCATGCCTGTACGGTGTACTGGTCGAATACCGGCGACTCGGAGCCGGACCTGCAAGCACTGCTCGACCACCCGTGGGACCCGCTGCCCGAAGACCTCGATGCCGCCAGCCAGGAACTCACCCACCGCGCGCACATCATCTCGGGCCCTCATACGAAGAGGGCCCACGGATCCTGGCTGTGCCTGCGGCCGATCCCGGCCGAACGGATCCTGTGCCCGTTGTCGGACTACGACTACGAACAGCTCCAGAAAGACCGCAAGCGGGACGTAGAGCTGTGTCTGGCCCGTTGGGAAGAGACCAACCGGAGATTGACTGCCCTGGGCTTTGACCCGGTGAAGTGCGACGCCAGCGGGCACACCGCCCCACTGCTGTGGGAACAGATCACCGCCCTGCTTGACCGCGCCGAGAAGTGAGCAACGATCGCTGACCCCCTGCACTCCGCGCCGCCCGTGCTGGAAGAAGGAGGCCCGTGCCTGCCCTGCTCGTCGATCACCAGACGGGCGGAATGGCGGGGCAGGAGTACGGGCCGACAGTGCCCGGCCGAGGAGTATCAGCGCCGGCGGGCGGCATGCTGTTCCGACCACTCAGTGCGGTTGGGGCCGAGCACTGTTTCGGCCAGGCGCTTGAGCTGGAGGTCATCAGGGCCAGCAGGGGCATTGATCAGGTCGATGTCGCGCCGTAGCTGCTCGCATGGGTTGCCGATGCGCCCGGCGTGGCCCCCGTGGAGTTGCTTAGCGTCCTCGGCGGAGTTGATGCCGAATCGGTGGTTGGTGAGTTTGCTGTTGAACAGCCATGCGTCGCACCGCTGGCGCTTGTCGAGCAGGTATGCGGCGTGGAGGGCAGCCAGTTCGGCGTTCATCAGCCGGTGCTGCATTTCGGCGACACGGTTGCGGACGGTCTCCAGGTCGCTGAGATGGCCTTGGTACCGGGGCCGGGTGGATACCCACTGACGGGTGATGTCCACAATGTGCCGGTGGATGCCGAGGGCGACTGCGGCCAGGTTGAGACGCCCGTAGACGACGGAGGACATGAGGGCGACGGCCAAGCCGTCGCCCACCTCGCCGATGACGTTGGTATCGGGGACATGAACCCCCCTCAGCCGCAGGCCGTCAGCGGAGAATCCGTACAGACCGTTGAGGGGGCGATGGATGACTTCGAGGCCCGGGGCGCCTTTCTCCACCAGAAACGCGGTCAGGCTTTTCGACCCATGAGGCTTGCCGGTGCGTGCGATGACACAGTGAACGTCTCCGATGTCGGCATTGCCTACGAAGTCCTTATCACCGTCGAGAACATAACCATTTCCCTTGCGGCGGGCGGTCGTCTCCATCGCCAGGATATGGCTGCCGGTGGTGGGTTCGGTGGTGGCGATGGTGGGCCAGATCCGGCCTGCGGCGATCTCGGGCAGCCAGGTGCGACGCATCTCCTCACTTCCATACTCGGCGATGGGCGCAGCACCCAGGATGGACGCCTGGAGAATCGCACCAGCGGCTCCGCTGACCCGGGAGACTGACGCCAACCGAGAAGTCTTGGCGACATGGCCTTCGTCCATGCCGCCCCAGTCAGATCCAATGAGGACACCGAGCCATCCCGTCTCACTGAGTATGCGCCGTACGTCATGGTCGGTGTGCGGGCCGCGGGCCTCCAACTGCGCCACGAGCGGGGCAAGACGCTGATCAATGGTGCTCTCGGCCTCATGCTGGAGACGCTGATGATCCTCGGACATGTAAGGAGCCGAGAGGAACGCGGTGGGCATGGTCGATTCCCTTCCTGGGCGGAGGTCAAAGGGATCTGCGCTGGCTTGGAGCGCTGTGCGTGAAACAGGCCATCCGGCACAAGGCCGGTGCACTCGGCATTGAGGTCTGTCGGACGGATCGGCCACTATCCCGGGCATTGGTTTGCCCGGTGCTCTACGGCATACTGAGGACGGGACGCCGGAGGAGGTCGCGGATGGCATCGGCAGCGCCCCGTTCAACGATCTCCATAAGCCGGTCGGACTCTTCGATGCGATGCTTCTTTTGGTCGATCACGCATACTGTGGCAATGACGACCTCAGTGCCCGGATAGGTGACCGGTTCACCGTAGTAGGAATTGATGCCGATGGCATCAACCACTGGATTGCCCGAGTACAGACGGCTGGCATGCACGTCGTGCAAAGGCAGCCCGAGCTTGCGGTTCACGACGTGGGGACACCAGCCGTGGCTGATGTCCATTTCGCGGCCCACGATGGGCAACCCGCTCTCCCGAGGTGGGTTGTGCAAGCCCGCGAAGCGCTGCCGGTCCAGATGGAAGTCAACCATGGCGTAGGGGAAGCCGGTCTCCTCGGCAAGCCGGTCGGCGATCTCGTCGAACGCGGCATCCGGCTCGGCGGATACCCCGTGCCGCATCAGAAGTTCCTCGGTGGCGCGCGGCCGACTGAGGCGAGAGATGGCCTTGAGGACGTCAGGATCAAGAGTCATGGGTGTACGTCCAATACGAGGGGTGTAGTAAGGGCGTGTTCGACGAGAGTGATGAGCACCCAGCCGGCCGAGTAGTCACGGCGGGCATCACAAGAGATGACAGGTACGTCAGCATCGAGGCTGAGCGCGTGCCGGATCTCGGATTCTGAGTAGCGTTCGGCGTCGTCGAATTCGTTGATGGCGACGACGAACGGGAGACGGCGCTTTTCAAAGTGATCGACAGCGGCGAAGCTGGTCCCCAGGCGGCGGGTATCGACGAGGATGACAGCGCCGATCGCACCATAGGAGAGCCGGTCCCAGATCGGCAGGAAGCGCGGCTGGCCGGGAGTACCGAAGAGAAAAAGCTCCAGCCCGGAGTCGAATGTGATGCGGCCGAAATCCAGGGCCACGGTGGTGGTGTTCTTGGATTCCACTCCTTCCAGGCTGTCTGTCGGCACACTGGCCTCGGTCATGCGTTCCTCCGTGGTCAGCGGGGTTATCTCGCTGACAGCGCCGATGAAAGTGGTCTTTCCCACCCCGAATCCGCCAGCCACGACAATCTTCCGCGCGGCGGCGCTCACACCGGCCGGATCAGACGACCTACGATTCGGCATGACCCCACTTCTTTTTCAGTCCCACCAAGACGGCTTCCAATGAGGCCCGGTCTTCAGTAAATACGCTGGCTGGGATCAGCAGCGTTTCTGTGTCCAGGAGATCCGAGACGAGAATCTGGACAACCGGAACCGGCTGGCCTAGCGTTCCGGCCAGTTCAGCAATCGAGCGGCGACGCGTGGCACACAGCGCGATGATGTGCTGCGCTTCCGGCAGGAGCTGATCGGGTGGCTGCCCGGTCCCCGGTTCGAGCACCGTCTCTAGGCGCAGGGCATCGGAATGCCTGGAGCGGGTGCGCCCGCCGGCGACCGCGTACGGCCGCACGCGCAGATTGTCAACCACACTCCAGGCGTTGCCGTCTGCGGGGGCATCAGGGGATGCTGTCATAGGTGCTGGACGCACGCACGGGCGTCTGCATGTAGTGGGCGAACTGTTTGATCAACTGGTCCATCTCGTAGCCGACGACTTGGGCGTCCGCGCGGGGATCAGACAACACACCAAGAACGGTGTCCACCATTCCCTGCTGGGTCTCGGGATGCGGCGAGAAAGCAGAGCAGTATCCTCGACCCGCGACCATGATGAAGAACAGAACGTCCGGGCGTTCGACCATGATCTGTTTGGCGGCCAGGTGTTCTTCCTCGGGGCCCGGAATGGCCTCGGCCAGCGAGGCGAAGCCGCAGAAGGCACCGGCCAAGGTGTCCCCGAGGTCCTTGCTCGTGTGGCTATTCGACAGCAGGATCAGCCCGTCCTTCGACAGCAGCACGGCGTGCGTGACTCTGGGGACCTTTTCGACGAAGCGATCCAGCATCCACCCCATCTGCGCATAGGGCGTCTCCAACTGATGCGGAGGCGTGTCGGGTGTAGGAGCATGGGTCATGGAACGAACTCCTGGGATGGGACGGCCCCGAAACTTGGGGCTCTTGTTTCAGTCGTTTGCGGGAACGGACGGATCTTCCTTATCAGAGCGCTGTGCGCCCTCACGGAAGGCACCAGCAAGGCCAGGATTGGTCGTCGTCACAGGGGTGGTACTGACGACCGCGCCTGGACTCCGGCGTTCGGGGATTGTGCGTTTGCGGACGGGGAGTTGCTGGCGTGAGCGCCCCGGATCGCCTGCCCTACTGGGCTCGGGTGCCGACTGCCGTTGGCGTCGGGGAAGCCCGCCAGGTGTGGACACCGACGGCGACGGCACCGATGTAGGAGCCAGGGCCGCACGCCCCGGAGAGGCAGTCTGTGCGGCCTTCAGCACCGGATCAGGTTCGGCCTGCACGAGCAGGCGCTGGGGAATGACGATCAGCGCCGTGGTTCCCCCAGCCGGGTTCGGCGTGAGGGTCACGCGGATGCTGTGGCGCTTTGCAGTCAGACCAACGACGAGCAGGCCAATACGCCCGTCTTCCAGTTGGGCACTGACATCCACGCGTTCAGGCTCCGCGATCATCGCGTTCATCCGGTCACGCACGTCGTTGGGCATGGGAAGGGCACGGTCCACAACCTCGATAGCCAACCCGGCAGAGACGAGCTGGGCACGCAGGTACACCGTAGTAGCCGGATCGGAGAAGTTCGCGGCGTTCTCGACAAGTTCAGCCAATAGGTGGGTGACGTCCGGAGCAACATAGCCAGGCAAGGCCAGCACGGCATTGTGGGAACTGGTCACGACCCGGGCACGCTCGTACTGCTTGATCTCCTGCACCGCTCCGCGCAGGATGTTCGTGACCGTCACAGGATGGCGCACGGCGCTGGCGGACTCGCCACCGAGGATAGCCAGGCTCTCCACCAGACGCTTTAGCCGCACCGCCAGATTGTCGATCCCGAAGATCCTGTTGAGCAAACTGGCTGACTTGATGTCATTCTGAAGCTCCTCCAGCCCGTCCAGAAGGCGTGAGACCAGAGTGTGTTCTCGCTTGGCGATGTGACGGAACATCTCATGGAGCACAGCGAGCTGAGACCGCTCATGAGCGGCGATCACCCTCTCCACCGCCACAATCGTGAACCGCGCGAGCGCGTGGTCAACACGGGAGAAGGGATCGCTGTCCTGCACAGCGGCGGGGGACAGGGGCACCGGCGGCTTATTCCCGCTGCGCAGTTCCTCCGCCGTCCAGCGCACGCAGGTGCCCGCGGACCCCACCGCAGAAACCAGCCGCTCAGCGGTCAAAACCCTCTCCCGGCACACGGCGCCTGCCGTCACGTGAGCCCGCCACAGACCCACACCCATGGCAGCCAAAACCCCGCATCCCACGCATATCAGAAGCACACCGGGTGGAGCAGCAAACACCCGCCATGCAACGACAGCTACACAGAAGAACACCGCGAAGATCACCGCAGGCACCGCCGCCACGGCCCGCACCTGTTCGTAGATGAACTGCTCGGCCGGTGGACGACGCTGGCGCCGGTGAGTAACCAGGCGATCTCGGGACACACGGTAAGACATGATGTTCCTTGGAGGAAGACACAACACGGCACAACGATCTGTACGAAAAGGGGAGGAATCCACCGCAGAAGAGCCCGCAGCCCACAGTGACGCGGAACCTCCTCACCCGGCCCCCGCAGCGGCGCGCCAAGCCGTTGCAACCGCTGTCCGCCCGACCACACGGGCGACCAGGCACGACACAGCGGCTCCACGCACAGCTCATATGGTCCCCCGGAACGGCTGGTGTCCTCACTCTTACCATCTCAAGAATCACCCTAAGTGGTCACAGGCAGCCGTGACCAAACTTTCCGGACAGCGCCAACACCTGCAACCTAGTCAGATAGCTCTATCAAACGTATTTTTCAGGGCATCTGAGAAAATCGCCTTCGTCATCCGGGACGATCCGCGAGATGGCCGAGCCACCATGAACCAACAGCGCCGAAACGAGGGACTGTTCATGAGCGCTCGGCCGCCACGACAGACGGGCAGGCCGGGCAGGAGTACAGGCCGAGGGTGCCCAGCCAGCGCCACCCCGCGTCCCACAGCGGCTCCCACTGCACATCCGGGGGCCTCGGGACAGCCGCCTCGCACGTGCTACAGATGATCATCTCTGCGGTCAACGCTCCGGTGCTGCTCACGCGTGGAAGCGTAAGGCAGCCTCACCCCCCGGGGACGGAACCTTCCGGGGAGACGGCCGGTGCGACCGCCAGGGCGGATTGGGGAAAGAAGCGGCGGGTAGCCAGGGCGACGTAGACCAGGCAGATGAGGACGGGCACCTCGATGAGGGGGCCGACAACTCCCGCGAGGGCCTGGCCGGAGGTGGCGCCGAAGGTGGCGATGGCCACCGCGATGGCCAGCTCGAAGTTGTTGCCCGCCGCGGTGAACGCCAGCGTCGTGGCTTTCGGGTAGTCGAGTCCGACCGCGCGCCCAACGGCCATAGACCCAGCCCACATCACGGCGAAGTACACCAGCAGCGGCAGCGCGATCCGTACGACGTCGAGTGGCTGGGATGTGATGGCGTCGCCCTGGAGGGCGAACAGCACCACGATCGTGAACAGGAGCCCGTATAGGGCGAACGGGCCGACGCGGGGGATCAGCGTCGTCTCGTACCAGGTGCGGCCCCTGGCTTTTTCGCCCAGGCGGCGGGTAAGGAACCCGGCCAGCAGCGGGATGCCGAGGAAGACCAGGACCGAGCGGGCGATCTCCCACACCGAAATGTTCAGCCCGGTCTGCTCCAGGCCGAGCCAGCCGGGCAGGACGGAGAGGTAGAACCATCCGAGCAGGCTGAACGCGATCACCTGGAACACCGAGTTCAGCGCGACCAGCACGGCGGCGGCCTCCCGGCTTCCGCCTCGACGCCGCCCTCCAGAGGACCGGTCATTCGTCGGCGCCGAACGGCTGGCGGCGGTAGGCCGACGTCCAATGCTCCACGACCGCGTTCCCCGACAGCCACCGGTCGGTGATGTTGCGCCAGCCGCCGGCGTTCTCCGCGGCCGTCCCGAGGATGTACGCCAGGCCGTCCGCGAGTTCGGGCTGAACCGGTCCGGTGATCCACTTGAGCAGAAGATCCCGGGCGGTCCCCAGTGCTGCTGGGTCGGTACGCGTGGGGGCGATGTTCTCGCCGAGCCACAGGATCTCGTTGCGCAGCAGGCTCGCTTCCCACGAGCCTGGCCGCCCGGCCGTGAACACGGCGGTTGTGGCGCCATCGGCGATCAGAGTGGCTGCGGTCTTGTTCAACGCGACCAGGAGCGTGGCAACGCCCTTCTCGCCGGCCGCTGTGAGCGCGTTGGACAGCCTTTCGGAGTCCTTGACGTCCATGGCGCCCACTGGGCGCAGCGGGCCGCGCTGGGTCTCCAGGTCCTCGTAGGGCAGTTCGCCGAGGTCGCTTCTCGGGTAGGTCGTGTAGGTGCCGTTCGGGCCGTTGCGTAGCCAGCCCTCCCCCTCGCGGTCGGCGACCCGGTACGGCGGTGCGGTGTCTTGGGTGGTCATGGCCTTGCATCCTTCCACGCTCGCGGCGGCCGACGAGCTTGACGGGCCAATGCCACTGACCGGCGCCGTCCGGCGCTCAGTACTCGCGCAGATCGCGCACTACGGCTGAGCCACCCCAGCCTCAATCACTACGGCGGCCGGTCGCCAGATCAGGCCGGGGGCGTCCCGCACTCGGCCTCGCCCTCATCCATGAGCCAGCACCCCAGCAATAGACTACATAAACAGGTGGGAACGGACGTTCCCCTCCCAGGATGCGCGCGCCCGCGCGGTGCCGCCCCGTCTCGGACCCGCGCTGTACGTATGACGTTCACCACAGACCAGCTCAACGACAGGGAAAACTTCCGTTCCCACCTGATTTAGTGGTATGGGTCATGCATGAACGCTGCGCTGCCAGACCCCTGGACCATCCGCGACGCGTGGCTGTCAGGCACCTGGACCAAGCCAGACGGCTCCCTCGTCACCGGACGCCTGTGGGACGAGGACACCGTCTACCGCTGGCAGCGCTACACCGACCACTGGATCGCCGTCCGCACCGACGCCGGCGACCTATGGCAACCCACCGGCGAGACGATCCGCGACTGGGTCAACAACCTCATCCGCTTCGACACCCGCCAACGCCTCGGACCCCGCTCCCGCGCCCGCGCCGTCAGCATCATCCTCAGCTTCTACGAGCACTGCGAACAAGCACACGGCCTCGGCCCCTTCCGCCTCCCCAAGCGCTGGAAGATCATCGGCGTCGTAGAGGAGAAGCATCCCACGGTCTACCAACCCTGGGTCACAGACGCCCTACGCACCGCAGCCGACCAGTTCCAGGGCCTACCCCGCTCCCGAGGCCGCGGCCCCCACATGGAACACCCCTCACGCCACCGCCTCGCCTGCTACCTCCTGCTCTGCGGCCTGCGCCCCAAGCAAGCCATCCTCCTCGCCCTGGAAAACCTCCAACCAGACGACACCAGCAAGGTGCTCCGTGCCAAAATCCCCCTCAAACACCACGCCGACGACAGCGCCACCCACAAAGGCACCCTGCCCTGGCCCCTGTGGCGCGTCATCGAAGACTTCCTCACCATCCGACGCCACCAGCTCCCCGACACCGGCCCCCACTTCGGACCCATCCTCACCACCCGCAGCGGCGCCCCCTACAAACGGGAGAACTTCCGCGAACTGCTCCGCCCGGTCGTC
>Ga0105035_100061_pt1 | contig 9543 bp, 21 predicted proteins | sample RS_233metaG_FD_91483 | JGI IMG/M metagenome (GOLD analysis project Ga0105035, IMG submission 91483) | Switchgrass associated microbial communities from Austin, Texas, USA, to study host-microbe interactions - RS_233 metaG | ecosystem: Host-associated > Plants > Roots > Rhizosphere | place: USA...
GAACACGAGAAACGAGAACCTCATGAAGCTCATATTCGGTAGAGAGCCTGCTCTCTACATCGGCGTGGTCTCCGCCGCACTGTCCCTCGTCGTATCCCTCGGGGTCGGCCTGTCCGCCGAGGCCGCGGGCGCGTGGGTGGCGGCCATCACCGCCGTGTTCGGTGTCGTCACCGCCGTCGCCACCAGGCCGATCGCCCCCGCAGCGTTCACCACCCTCGTCACCGTGACCGCGGACCTGCTCGCCGCCTACCACTACGACGTGTCCGCCAACACCATCGCCGCCGTCAACACCGCCGTCCTCGCCGTACTCACCCTGCTCACCCGCGGCCAGGTCACACCGGCGCCGGCGAAGAATCCCGCCGCGCGGCCGACGACGGACGTCCTCTGATCGGATCTGCACGTGCCCGATGAGCCGACCAACGCGGAACTCGGGCGGCTCATCACCGCACTCCAAGGCGAGATGCACCGCCGCCTCGACACCCTCAACACGCGGCTGACCGAGTTCGTCCCGCAGAACGTGTACGGCGTGCAAACCCAGTACTTCTCCGAGCGGCTGGCCCACATGCAGGCAGACGTCCAGAAGGCCACCGACGCCAACGAGGCACTGGAGAACGCGTTCGAGCAGTACCAGCGCGACGAACGCGACCGCCGCGAACGAGACCGCCAAACGCGCCTCTACCAGGCGATCATCCCGATCGTGTTCGGCGTCCTCACCCTGGCAGTCGCAGTGTGGGCGGTGGTCGCGAAATGAGTGAACGCCGCAAGCGCCGCACCCTCCGCCTCCCCCGCGCCGAATGGCTAATCGGCGTAACCGGCTTGGTCATCGTCGTCTTCCTGTGCGCGCTCGCGATCGCCGTAGTACGCCTCTCGAACGACCTGCACACCGCCAACGAAGCCCGCGACGCCCTCGCCCTGCAAGTACAGCAACTCGGGGAGAAGCCCGTCGCGGGCCCGCCCGGCAGCCGCGGCGAACCCGGCAAGAGCATCGTCGGACCCAGCGGGCCGCCCGGACCATCGGGACCGGTCGGCGAACCCGGACCCACAGGGCCGCCTGGCTCCACCGGATCCCCCGGCGAGGACGGCAGCGACGGTGAGCCCGGCGGCTCAGGAGAGCCAGGCGCCGTGGGTGCGAGCGGTCCGGCAGGACCCGCCGGACCGCCTGGGCCGCAAGGTGAACCGGGGCCAGCCGGACCGCAGGGTGAGCCCGGGAGCGACGGCTCCGACGGGCAGACCTGCCCTGACGGCTACTCGCTCCAAGCCCCCAGTTGGGACCCGGACGCGCTCGTGTGCCGCAAGGACGGGGCACCCCAACCCGAGGAGCCCGGCAACGGCAACGGCGGCCTGCTGTCCGCAGGCCTCGACCCGCAACGCCGTCAGTACACGTAGGAGCCCGCCATGCCTGAGCCGATCCCGCGCTCGCCGCGCCGCGACGACACCGCCGCCGACACCCGCTCGCTGGAGGCCCTCGGCCGTATCGACCCGCAGCCGGTGCCGGCGCCCAGCATCAGCCCGTTCCTCGAACCCGACCTGCCACCCGCCGACGAGCCCGACTGACCACCCGCCAGCCGACTCGCCGGAGGGAGGTGAACCCATGCTGTCCGTCGTCCTCGACGTCGTCGTCAGCCTCGCCGTGTGCCTGGGCCTCTGACCCGACACGACAACGCCCCCGCCGCTGCCCCTTCACGGGGTGGCGGCGGGGGCGGCTTCGTTGTGCGGCTAGAGTTCGGGGAGGTCCCCGCCTGTTAACGGCAGGCGGGGACCGCTCACTGCTCGGCGGCCTTCTGCTGCTCGTTCCATTCGACGCGCAGGTTCCGCAGTTCGTCGCAGATGCCGTCGTACACGGACTTGGCCCGGATATACGTCTTCTTCGCGTCAGCCGCATCCGCTTCCAGGCGGCGCCGCTTCTCCTCGTACTCCTCGCGGGTCACGACTGAACGTCCTCGGCGTGCATGGTCTCGAAGTGCCACCAGCGGCCCTCGGACCACTGCATGACCTTCGCAGTGTCGGCGCCAGCGCGGAGGGCGGTCCGCACGTGCTCGAACGCCTTGGCCTCGCTGGTGTGGTCGATCTCGGCGAGCTGGATCCCGCCCTGGGTGAGGATCACGCGCCACGGCTTACGGGGCTTCGTCTGCATGGTCATGCCTCCTGTCGCTTGTTGCGGCGGTCGGCTGCTTCCTGGGCTGCCTTGCGGGTGAACCGCATGTCGTAGCTGAGGGCGGTGGCGGTGTCGTCAACGACGAAGCAGCGCGGTCCCAACTCCCGGACGATGAAGCGCGTCGGGTCGTTCTGCATGCTCAACTCTCCTTGTGCGTGTGGTGCTTGCGGATGTGGTTGGTGACGCTGGCGGGGGCTCAGCGCTTGTCGAGCCACTTACGGACGCTCATACGGTCGACGCCCGCGACTCGCGAGAACCCGGCCTCACTCAGCTTGCCCTCTGCGACGACGGTCCGGGCGGCCTGCTGGAGGGCAGCCGATGCGGCGGAGGCGACTGCGCGAGCGTCGGAGCGCTGCTTGCCGTAGTCGGCGAGGACGTCCTCGACGGGCTCGGTCATGAGGCGGTAGGCGGCGGAGAGGGCGGCGTCACGCTCAGCCTGGTCGTCCGGGTCGGGGTAGCGCTCATCGATCTCGTTGGCCTCATCGAGGAGTTCGGTGAGTTCGTCCTCGCTGAGTCCGTGGTCGTCGCCGAGCCACGCTTCGAGTTCGAAGAGCTGCATGGTGGTCCCTCCCTGGAGCGCCCCTCGCTCCATCTGTAGACCACACTACACACACCCTGTAGTCCTGTCTACAGGACTAGCGCATAACGTCCTATGGCTTATGCGCTACCGCAGGTCTTCGAGTTGGGTCTAACCCCGGATAACCTTCCTTATCAGCGGTAAGATTGGGAGATGACCGAGCCCGCAGAGGAGCCGATCGAAGGCGAACTCGTAGAGGTGGACCGCCCTCCGGCGCTCACCATCCACACCCCGTCAAGCACCGTCCACACCCAACGGGATCACGAGCTCGACGACGACACCCGACAAGCCATCGAAGACTCCATCCCCGACAACACCCGCCGCGCCTACGGACGGCAGTGGGAGACCTTCACCAAGTGGTGCGCCGGAGAAGGCAGAGTCCCGTTGCCCGCGACGGCCAAGACGCTCGCACGGTACGTCCACCACCTCACCATCACGCCGTCCACGCGCACGGACCGCACACCGGCACCCTCCAGCATCGAGCAGGCAATCGCCGTCATCCGAGCCGCACACAAAACAGCCGGACATCGCGATCAGCCCGAGACCGCCGCCGCCCTCCGGGTCCTCAAGGGCTACAAGAAGGCACGCTCCGAGTCAGGCACCCGGAAGCGCAAGGCGCCCGCCATCAACCTCGCCAAGCTCCAGCTCCTCATCGCCGACTGCGACCCGACGACACTTGCGGGCCTGCGCGACCGCGTCATCTTCATCCTCGGCTTCACCATGATGGCCCGCCGCTCCGAACTCGCTGGCCTCTTTCTGGAAGACGTCCTGGAAGACGAAGAAGGCGACCTCACGATCCTCATCCGCTCATCCAAGACCGATCAAGAGGGCGACGGAGCCGAAGTCATCGTGCCCCGCGGCGTCCACAACGAGACCGACCCGGTTCGCGTCGTCCGTACCTACAAGGAAGCTCTCGCCGAGCGCGGGATCACCTCCGGCCGACTGTTGCGCGCCGTCAACCAATGGGACCAGATCACCCACGACACGATGTCCGGGGACGCCATCAACGAGATGGTGCAGCGGAGAGCCGCACGCGTCCTCCCTGACGACGGCCTCACCTACACCGCACACGGCTTCCGTGCAGGGGGCGCCGGAGAGGCGTACAAGAACAAGGCGCCGCTCTCCGCCATCCGCAATCAGGGACGGTGGGCCGAGGGATCTCCACAAGTTCTGGAGTACATCCGCGTCGTCGACGCTCGCGAGGAGAACCCGATGAGGGGGATCGGCCTGTGACCATGACTGCAGCCGAGGCGCTGGCAGAAGTGCGGCGACGTGACGTCATCGAGCGGGAATGGCTGGGCGCTACGACCGAGGGGCGCCCGTCCTTCGCCGATGCGGAGCTCCTCGACCGACAGGGCATCCCGTCCTGCCACGTCTGGAGAGTTCCGGAGGGAGAGGCGCCGCCTCATCTGTCCGCCACGCAGGCACTCCGTCGGTGGCAGGCAGGGGCCTGCGCCATGTGCAGCGCATCCCCTGAACGTCTGCTGGTCGACCACTGTCATCGGTCCGGTTTCGTGCGCGGCCTGCTGTGCACCAGCTGCAATACGGCTGAAGGCCTCGGCAGTTCCCCGGCGTTCGCCGCCTATAAGGCGCGCCCGCCCGCAGTGATGCTGGGAGTCGAGGAGCAGTACGGCTCCGTCTGGGACGGTCACGGTGTCGCCAACGACCGCAACGCCGACGAGCGCAACGCTGCCCACGTCGACGCAGCCGAAGCCCTCTTCGGCGGGATCGCCGACCGATTCCGGCTCACACCCAAGGAGGCGTAGTGAGCAACGAGTCACCCGAGGAGCGTCCGAAGGATTGGATGGAGATCTGGTACGAGACCGGCGAGATCACCTGGCAGAAGCCGCTGTCACCGGAGGCGAACGAGCGCATCCGGAACCTGTTCGACGATCTGCTGCGCGAGCAGGGTGAGGGCACGGATACCGACTCCCGCTAGCCAGCTCCGTGTCACACTGGCCGCAGCGCCCGTCTCGCATCCCCCGTCGAGGCGGGCGCTGTCATGTCAGCTGCTGGTGCGCAGCAGACGAGCGCGCCGGCGCCGAGGAGTGCGACGAGGATGAGGTCGACGGGGTCGAACCGTCGGGCGAGCGTCATGATGCCGCCGATGGTGAGTGCGGTGAGGAGCAGGGCGGCGAGCAGCCAGATGAGTTTCACGGTCCCCCGGGGTCTGCGGTGAGGGCGACAAAGTAGCAGCGTGCGGGACCGCTGGCCTGCTCGTAGGCTGATGCTGCTCGGGGCTGTCGCGGAGGTACACCTATGCCCCGAACCATCTGGTCAGGAGCCATCAGCTTTGGTCTCGTGACGGTGCCGTGCAACGTCCAGTCCGCTACCGAAGATCACTCGATCCGTTTCCACCAGTACCACCTGGAGGATATGGCTCGGGTGCGGGTGCGGAAGTACTGCGAGGTGGAGGATCGCGAAGTCGCAAACGCCGAGATCGGCAAGGGCTACGAGTGGGTGAAGGGTACGAAGACCCGGCCTGAGCAGATCATCCCCATCTCTGACGAGGAACTGCGGGAGCTGCCACTGCCGACCGCCAAGGCGATCGAGATCGAAGCGTTCGTGCCCCTAGACAGCATCGACCCGATCCGCATCGGAGAGGGCTACTACTTGGCGCCTGCTGGGCAGGTGGCTGCGAAGCCGTACAAGCTCCTGGTGCAGGCGCTCGGCAGATCATCGAAGGTGGCCGTCGCGAAGTACGCCTGGTCCGGGCGTGAGCGGCTGGGCCTGCTGCGGGTCCGGGACGACGTGATCGTTTTGCATGCGATGCGGTGGCCAGATGAGCTCCGCGACCCTGCTGAGCTCGTGCCCGACCCGGTGGAGCTGTCTGACGAGGAGATCGATGGGGCGCTGGCGCTGATGGACAGCATGTCCCGCGAGGATCTCGACGATCCCGAGTTCCGCGACACCTATACGGAGGCGGTCGCGCAGATCATCGAGGCGAAGCGGGAGGACAAGCCGCTACCGGAGGTGCCGGAGCTGGAGGCGAAGCCGGGCCACCTGGTGGATCTGATGGCCGCCCTAAACGAGTCGGTGGCCAAGGCCAAGGCAAGCCGCGGCGAGGACGCCGACGTGCGCGAGATGCCGAAGAAGAAGGCAGCCAAGAAGACGGCGAAGAAGCAGCCGGCCAAGAAGTCTGCGGCGAAGAAGACGGCCCGCAAGCCGAACAGCGCCTAGCCCTCCAGGAACCCCAGCTCGTTGTCGGGTCGGCAGTGGGGGCAGGCGTCGACGCCTTCGGTGAGCGCCCGCATTGCGGTGGCCCGGTCGACGCCGCGGCTGCGCTTGCCTGCCATGTGGCAGTCGCCGGCGTGCACGTAAACGGGTGGCACGTCGCGGCCGAGCCCGACTTCGAGGAGCCAGTCTGGTGCGGCTGGTCGGGCGTCGGCGCCGCGCTGTCGTTCGGCTTCGCGCCGCTCCTCGTCGGCGATCCACCGCCGTGTGCGTTCCAGGTCGCTGAGTTGTACGCGTTCCAGGAAGCGGAGCTGGGTGAGCCTCGATGGCGCCTGGTCGTTCACGTGTTCGATTCTAGGGTCTATCGTGACCGCATGCGATCTGAGCTGGACACGCTCGCCCACCTCGGTGTCGATCCCGACAGCCTGGAGCCGGGCCCTGACGACCTCGTCCGGGCGCCCGGGTGGCGGGCCCGCGTCTACCCGGACTCGCCCGACCGGAGGCCGTGCTCGGCGTGTGGTGTGCCGGCGATGTCGACGCGCCTCGTGCCGCTGCCGGGGCTGGGTCCGCGGTGGATCGACTACTGCCGCGACCACATGATCGCCGGATTGCGGTACCGGGCGGGTAGCGTCGAGGCGTGAACCCGGAGCGATTCCACCTCACCCTCACGTCGGCCGGCCGCGCGGTCGCGCAGGGCTGGTGGGGGAGCGAGACCGTGGCCCGAGCGAAGTTCACGGAGTGGGTCGGCCGCCCGGTCGCGGACGCCCGCGTCACCCTCGTCGACGAGGAGACCGGCGAGACGTTGACGACGTGGCCGGGTGAGGCGTGAGCGTCTGCCATCCTGGCCGCATGAACGAACGCCTCTCCGCGGCACTGGCCGCCATTCAGCGCGTCGAGGAAGTGCTCGACGCCCATACCAACAGCGAGTGGGCGCAGCTTCAGGAGACGCAGGAGATCCGGGACGCGATCGCCGACATCGACACGGTGTCTGGCGCCTGGGATCCGACGATTGGCGGCGAAGCGACCGTCGGCACCTACGTGCTGTCGACGCGACGCCCCGGCGTTGTCGGTGGCCCGGCCTAGAATTGGGCTCCCGGCAGTTGTCTTTCGATCAAGTCGGGTTTGCTGTGAGTTGCTGGCGCCGGGCCTGAGCGTGGAACCCCAGGCCCGGCCGCACCACCGGAGGGGCCGTGGACGATCTGGTGCAGTTCCTGCGGGAGCGGCTCGACGAGGACGAGGCGATGGCGCTGGAAGCCCCGCCGGGCCCGTGGCATATCGGTAACGCGGTCGACCCGACACAGCCCTGTCACGTACACACGTTCCCCGGCGTCCACATGGTGGCAGACGGCCTCAACTGGCTCGTCGCCGAACACATCGCCCGCCACAACCCTGCCCGCGTCCTGGCCGAGGTCGAAGCCAGGCGGCAGGTGTTGTGCGACCTGGAACAGGCCGAGTTCACCCTGAGCGTGGCCGGACCGGGTACGCCGCCGCACGATCTGATGACGGGTGCGGTGAACCTCCTGCGTCGGACCGTGCGCCTGCTCGCCGTGCCCTACGGCGACCATCCGGCGTTCAAACCCGAGTGGCGCACTTAGCCCCCGCGTGCCGCACAACCCGCTTGACGCCCATCTCGACGTCGACCCGCGCGATCCCCGTCTCGGCCGCGTACTCCCTCACGGCGGCGTGTACGGCTGCCGCGGTGGGGATGGTGAGCTGCCCGGCCTGCAACTCCTCCCAGGCCGCGGATTCGAGGGCTATCAGGGCGTCGGGGAAATCGGTCGCAGTCACGGCGGGGATCCTGCGTGGCCGGATCCAACCTTCTCAACCTTGCATCACGTGCTGCATAGTTGCGGTGTGGCAGACGAAAGGCCGCCCGACCTCTGGACCATCGACGACGTCGCCGCCTACCTCGGCATCCAACCGAGCAGCGCACGCGGCGCCCTCTCACGCATGGGTGTGCGAGCCCACAGCTTCCGCCCCCACCCCCAGAGCCACCGGGCACAAGCCCTCTACGACCCCGAGCAGGTCCGGGCCGCGCACGCCGAAAGGCCCGGACAAGGAGCCCGCACCGACAGGAGAGACACATGAACGTCAGCAACGTCAGCCGTCCCGAACGGCCACACGAGACAACACCCACCCCCATCCTCAAGGGCGCTCTCGCCCGCGCGAGCCGGGACGCGCAGCGTTACGCACAGACCGGGCCGAAGGAGCATGAGGACATCTGCCACCTGCTGGCCGATGAGTACCTGGACGAACTCCGGGAGCGGGGTGAACTGTGACGAGCTGGCAGCCGAAGCCCCCGGCATGCAGGCACTGCGGAAGGGAAATCGCGAACAAGGGCACGCCCTCCATGGGCGGCAACCACGAGATCCTCTGGATGCACGTGCCGGGCGGCACCGCCTGTAACCCACAACAGGGAGCCGACAGCCCGCGCGCCGAACCCGCAGAGCAGGCGGGCGAGATCAGAGCCGCACGCGACCAGTTGTTCCACTGCCTGCAGGGTGCTGGCCTGCCCAATCCTGAAGCTGGAGAACTCGCGGACGCCATCCTCGCGGACCACGCGCATGAGCTGGCCGAGGAGATCCGCGGAGAGCGTGACGGCATGAATATCCCTGGCAGTCCGGCGACCCCTGACGTCATCGACGGCATGAGCTACGCGGCCAGCGTCATCGATTCGCAGCGCCGCGACATCGATTCGCAGCGCCGCGACGGCGTTCGCCCGGGCGGAGAGTCCAGCATGTAGCCACCCAGCAGGGCGCCGCCCGAAGCCCCGCCACCGCGCGGGGCTTCGTCACGCGGCGGTGGTGACGTCCCCGCGTTCGACCTCCAGCAGCTCGGCAACCAGCTGCCGGTACTGCTCCCTCTGCGCGTCGTCGAGTCGCGCGTCCCGATGCGCGAACAGCGCGCGGATCGCCGCGTTCAGCTCGGCAGCCGAACGCGCGCGACCAGACGGCGGAGGCGTGGGGGGCATGCCCTCGATCTTAGGGCCCGGGTCTGACAGCGGGCTACGGCTTCGGCGGCTCCTGCACGAACGTCCCCAGCCCAACCTCAGCCCGCACCAGACCCTCCGCCTTCAGGTGAGCGAGCACCTTCTGCGCGGTCGACGCGGCAACCTCGAACTCGGTGGAGATGTCCACGACCGAGGGAACCTTCGACCCTGCCGGGTAGGTGCCGTCTTCGATGCGGGCCTGGATGATGGCCGCGATCTGCCTCCAGATCGGCCGGGTCCGGTCAAGATCAACGCTCACGCGGTTGACGCTAGATATCCCCAGTACACCGCGCGACCGCAGTACAGTGCGGTCTACTGCGGTATACCGTGAAATTGCACGCAAGACCCCGGCGACCGCGCGAACGGCCCCGGGGCGTGGCCGACGAACGGAGCGTCGACGTGGACGAGGGTAGACAGCCGCCACCCGAGGACGGAACCCGGCGGCGCCCGATAGCCGCCGGCACACGGCTCAGCCCGGTCCAGGAGGCCTACGGTGCCGCTGCCGCGCACTCCCTCGACTGCACCTGGTGCCGCGACATCGACCGGGACCGGTGCAGCGTCGGCGACGCGCTGTGGAGCACCTACCTGGAGCTCAGTGACGCGGCGTACCAGCAGCTGAGGCGTACCTAACCGCAGGCCAGGACATCA
>Ga0105035_100063_pt1 | contig 9443 bp, 19 predicted proteins | sample RS_233metaG_FD_91483 | JGI IMG/M metagenome (GOLD analysis project Ga0105035, IMG submission 91483) | Switchgrass associated microbial communities from Austin, Texas, USA, to study host-microbe interactions - RS_233 metaG | ecosystem: Host-associated > Plants > Roots > Rhizosphere | place: USA...
GTACAACACCGCCTGGCACGCCGTCGAAGGCGCCGCCGGCCAGCCCCTCGACCTCGACGCCATCGAAACCCGCGCCAACGCCGCCACCCCCGGACCGTGGTTCGTTCACGACGACTGGCCGGGCCGCGTGTTCGCCGAGTCGGAGTTCAACGCCCACATCGCCCGGGTGGCCGGCTCGAACCCGGAGTCGAACGAGCAGTTCATCGCCCACGCCCGGGCCGACGTGCCCGCGCTGCTCGCCGAGGTCCGCCGACTGCGTGCCGAACTCGCCGCCGTGCGCAGCGAGACCATGCGCGAGGCCGCCGACATCGTCCTCAAGACGATCGCGCCCGCTGACTGGGACGCCGACTCCATCGCCTGCTGGAACACCGCGCTCAACATCGCCGAGCACGAGCTGCGCCAGCGCGTTGCCCCGCCGTCCGCCGCGAGCCCCACCGCCATCGCCGACGCGGACAACCCGACCCAGCTGCGGTGGGGTCTGGACGACGTCATGTGGGGCGACGACGACAGCGTGACCATCCTGATGTCCGGACCCGACCGGGAGCCGTACTGGCTGGAGCTCGACCCGGAGCGGGCGGCCGGGCTGCGGCAGAACCTTGCCGGGCCCGACGGGGGGCCGCGCCGCGCGCTCACCGCGAGCGAGTACAACACCGCCTGGCACGCCGTCGAAGGCGCCGCCGGAGAGGAAGGCGCGGACCCCGGCACAGTCCTGCACGCCGTCCTCGACAGGCTCGGGATCGCATGGCAGGACGCCGCCTACCCGCCCGCCGCCGCCCGTCCGTCTGCCTGATCCGCCAGCCTGAGAAAGGACCCGCCATGACCACCACACCCGCCCGTCCGCTCCTGCTGATCGACGTCGACGGCCCGCTCAACCCCTACGCCGCGCCCCCGCACCGGCGCCCCGAGGGCTACCAGACCCACCGCATGCGGCCGACCGGCTGGGAGCAGCCGTGGCAGAAGCCGCTGAGGGTGTGGCTGAACCCCGCGCACGGCCCCGCGTTGCAGGCGCTGCCGTTCGACCTCGTGTGGTGCACCACGTGGGCCGAGGAGGCCAACGAGTGGATCGCCCCGCACATCGGCCTGTCGCCGCTGCCCGTCGTCCCCTGGGACACCGCCAACGCCCCGGGCCCGCGCCACGCCCAGCCCGGCGGCACGTTCTGGAAGACCCAGCACGTCGTGAAGTGGGCGCAGGGCCGGCCGTTCGCGTGGGTCGACGACGACATCGACGACATCGACCGCGAGTTCGTTGCCGAGCATCACGACGGCCCGGCGCTCCTGCACTTCGTGAGCCCGCGCCTCGGGTTGCTCGACGCCGACTTCCAGGCGCTGGCCGAGTGGGCCGCCGCCCCTGCCCCGTGATCGCGCGTGGTGAATACGCGCGGGCCGCACCCGGACCGTACACCCACCACCCGGAAGGACCCGCCGTGACCGGCCTCAACCACCTCGGCGCCGACGAAGCCGCCGCGCTTCGCAACACCGCCGCACGCCTCGCCGAGATCGACAACCTGCGTGACACCAGCTCGCTCCGCGAAGTCCTCCTCGACCTGAGCTACACCCTCGCCAGCCTCGCCGGACCGGTCGGCGCACTCACCGACGAGTGGATCGCCGAACGCAACGGCGTGGACGTCCCGGACGCCGACGAGCTGCCCGACACCGACTCGCTGGTGGCTATCGCTGCCGCCGTCCGGCACCTCGCCGACAACACCTGACCCATCCCACCCCTGGCTGCCTGTTCGCGGGCAGCCGGCCCATCCGAAGGACAACCCTGTGACCGACCAGACCAAGACCAACCGCCCGTCCGCCGGGGCCGGTAACCACATCGGCCGCTCGTTCCCCGGCATGGCCAACGACATCGAAGCCGCCTGCCCCTGCCCGAAGGCCCCGTGCGGCCTCGTCATCCAGGACGAGATCACCGAGGCGTGCCGCCAGCATCACTGGTCGGCGGCGAAGACGATGCGGCAGTCGCACCCGGAGAGCGAGTGCCCCGGCTCATCTGTTGCGGCGCTCGCCACCGACCAGGCCGCTCCCGTCGAGCCCGCCCCGATCCCCGACCCGCCGACCGCGCTCCGACTCCGGGTCCTGCGCGAGATCATCGGCCGGATCAGCGGCACCAGCACGGGCGACAGCGCGACTGACGAGGCCGGCGCCGCGACGGTCCTCGCCGTGCTGCGGGACCTCCTCGCCGAGGTGGAGCGGGATGACGCCGCCGTGCTGCCCACGCCCACCGACCGGGCCGAGTGGGACGCCCTGTGCCGCGAGACCGACCGGCTGCGGAAGGCGGGGGCCGAGCTGCAGGACCGCGCCGAGCGCATCGACGCCGAGGTGAAGCGGCTCACCGCCGACCGGTCCGTCGTGCTGCGGGAGGCCGCCGTCTTCGCGGCAGGCCCGCAGCTCGGTATCCACCCCGACCTCGATGCGGTGCGCCTGGAGATCGCCGAAGGGCTGCGTCGTATGGCTGCCGAGGCCGGGCCCGCCGACACGGTGGGGCAGGAGGACGAGGCGCGGCTGGCCCGCATCCGCGAGTGGGTCACGAGCGACGTCGTCACCGCCCTCACAGAATTCGGCAACGGCTACCGGGAGGCACAGCGCGACATCCGCGACCTCATCGACGGACGACCAGCGGCAGCCGAGCAGCCCGTGACGATGCACGCTATCCCGCTGCCCGGCTCCAACGGCATCAGCGCCTGCTGCGGGCGCCCGCCCTGCGAGTTCGTCGGCGAGCGCGTCACCCGCGACCCCGCACTCGTCACTTGTTCCGGACACGAGCAGCCCGCCGCCGGGGCGCAGCAGCCGAAGGAGGCCTAGCCGTGGCCGAGCCCTACGTCTTCACCACCCGCATCACCGTCAACCTCCTCCACGAGAGCGCCGCACCCGACGCCCACGTCTTCGAGATCACCGTCGAATACCGAGGCAACCGCCGATGGGCGATCCTCCGCCACGGCCAGTGTCTCGGCGCAGACGGCACCTGGGACTACGAACTGCGCCCCTCCGAACGCGAGGACGAGTGGATCGCCTCTCACCGCTTCGACCTCGACACCGCCCTGCGACTCGCGAAGGAGGCGGCGCCGGGCGTAACGGTGAACGGGCTCGCGGCCGCCGACGCGCTCGCACGGTCCGCAGCAAGGGAGTCGTCGTGATCGCCGAGGCTGTCGACACCGCCGTCACCGTCGGCTGGGCACTCGCCGCATGGATCGTCCTCGTCTCGCTCGCCGCCGCCCTCGCCCTTCACGCGGTCCTCGCGGTCGCGTGGTGGGCGGGCAGGGCCGCATGGCGGGCGTGCGCGTGGCTGTACGGCCGTCTCCGGGCCTCAACTCCCCTCAGGGCAGCCCGCGGGAGCCCCAGACCCCCCAGAGGCCCGCACAGGGCCGCACACGCCCCGCGCCGTCCTGGGCGCGCACCGACCACCACCGAATTGAGGAAGCAGCATGACCGACCAACCGCCGACCACCACCAACCGCCTTGCCGAACAACGGTCCATCGCCCTCGACTACCTGGAATCCCTCTCCGGCCAGAAGATCACCGAGACAGACCGGCTACGGCTTCTCCTCATCCTTGACGACGGCCGCCACGACGGGCCGCTCTGCGGCAAGACCCAGTCCAGCGACGGCCACACCTACCAGCCCTGCGCCCGGCCCGCAGGTCACATCGAGGCGTACTGCCGCAACGCCACCCGCACCGCGTACTTCATCGCCGCGCCCAGCCCCGTCGTACCGCTGCCGGACGGAGGCGAGCAGCAGTGACCGACAAGCCGTACCGCGTACTCGTCACCGGAAGCCGCGCCGGAGGCCGGCATGCCTAAGCGCCGAACCATGGATGACGCGCGCGCGTTCTTCACCGGCCGCGCCGACCAGTGCTGGCACCTCCCGCTCGGCATCGGCGGCCCTCACGGCACTGGCTACGACAGGCTTTCCGTGTCGGGGCAGAAGTGGTTCGCCCACCGCCTCGCCTACACGCTCCTCGTTGGCCCCATCCCCGAGGGCTACGACGTGGACCACCAATGCCACAACCGCGACGCCGACTGCCCCGGCGGCGGTACCTGCCCTCATCGCAAGTGCGTCAACCCGGCACACCTGGAAGCCGTACCGCCCGCCGAGAACAAGAGGCGCGGCAAGAGCGGTCCGGCTGAGAACGCGCGCAAGACGCGCTGCCCGCAGGGGCACGAGTACGTCGTAAGCGCGCGGGGGCGACGCTACTGCCCTCCGTGCCGGCTGCGGAACCGTGTCGCGACGGGCGAAACCAGCGGCAACGGCCACTGGCGCGACCGATCCCACTGCCCGCAAGGCCACGCCTACGACGAGGCGAACACCTACGTCGAACGGAAGCCCGACGGCACGCCCAAGTCCCGCATGTGCCGGGCCTGCATGAGAGAACGCGCCCGCCAGCGACGAGCAAGGAAGGCCAACGGATGAGCCACAAGCCGTACCGGATTTTGATCACTGGCAGCAGGGATTGGGGTGACGTCGACCTGATCCGCCACCAGCTCACCCGCGTCTGGCTCACCGTCCAAGGCCCGCTCGTCGTAATCCACGGAGACTGCCCAACCGGTGCCGACTGGATGGCCTCCGACTGGGTCGCCAACATGCTCGAAGCCGACATGGGCGACGTCCGCGAAGAAGCCCACCCGGCCGACTGGGACCACTGCACCGACACCTGCCCCCAGGGCCATCGCAAGGTGAAGCGGCGCGGGGACGCCGCCCACCCCGGCGTCTGCGCCGACTACTGCCCAGCCGCGGGGCCCCGCCGCAACCGCGAGTTGATCCGCCGCGGCGCGGACGTCTGCCTCGCGTTCATCCGCCACGGCAGCCGAGGCGCCAGCCACACCGCCCGGCTTGCCGAGGAGGCCGGGATACCGACGAGGCGGTGGACCGCATGACCGCCGATCAGCGCGCCCTCGACCGTGACCCCGACCGGGACGACGACTGGCTCGACGAAATCCCCGACGGACCCGCCTACCCAGACCTCCGCGGCCAAGGCCTCACCGCAATCCAACTCCACACAATCGCCGACGTGACCGTGCACGGAGACCTCCTGTGAGAGCCGTCATCGCCATCGCCGGCCTGCTGTTCGCCGCCGCCCTGTTCCGCCACCTCGCCCAACTCGCACGCAAGGAACACCGATGACCGACCGCATCCCGCTGGACCACCTCACCAGCGACGACCTCGACGCCCTGTACGCGACGCTGGAGTTCACCGAAGCCGCCCTCTCCCGTATGCGCGACCGGCTGGAGGTCACCCACGTCCGTGTCCGCAGAGTCGCCGACCAGATCGCCCTCGACAGCCCATGGGGCCGATCCACCGCCGGCCGTATCCGCGCTGCCCTCGACGAGCCCGCGGCCGGCCCCGCCGCACCCGGCAGCATCCTCGACCCCGACTGGCTCCACCAGCAGTACACGTCGGCCATCCGCGACACCCCCGCCCGCTACCCCGACGACATCGCCACCGCCATCCTCCGCGTCCGCGACCGGCACCTCGACCAACTCCGCGGGCGACTCGCCCTCGCCGACGCCGAACTCCAGCAGTGGGCCGCAGCCGAGAGCGCTGATGCTGCCGCCGGCTCCTACGCCATGCGCGCCGAAACCGCCGAGCAGCAGCGCGACCAGAACGCCGACGCCCTCCGCCGCGCCCACGACACCATCCGCCAGCAGCACACCACCCTCACCCGCATCCGCAACATCGACCCCACCCCGCCACAAGTCGACCCCGACAGCGAAACCGGACGCGCGTACACGACCGGCTGGCAGGCCGCACTCGACCGCGTCACCACCGAACTCGTTGACACCCCGAGGGAGCAGCCGTGACCGCCCCGCGCCCGACCGGCGTCCGCGTCCACCTCAGCCCGTGGTGCGCCGCGATCCTCCGCCGTTGCTACCCCGGGCAGATCCCGGCCGCCGTCCTTGAACGAGCCCTGCGCATGCTCGCCACCGCCGACGGCCACCTCACACCCGACGGACGCATCAAAACCGGCCCCGGCGAACGGACCCCCGGGAGGCGACCATGACCGACACCTGGACCGAGCCCTGCGACACCGCCCAACCCGAGACCACCCCACCGGCCGGCTCCCGCTGCGGCTGGCTCGACCTGCTCAAGCAGATACCCGACGCCGACCTCGGCCGCATCGAAGACATCCACATCAGCCTGGAAGGAGTGCTGTGAGATCCCTGACCGCGCGGCAGCGGGAAGTACTCGCCATGGCCGCCAACGGCAACACCAACACGGAGATCGCCGCCTGGCGTGGCGTTAGCCCCCACTCCGTCGCCGAGATCCTCACCGCCGCCTACCGCCGGCTCGGCGCCAGCGACCGCGCCCAAGCAGTCGCCATCGCGTTGGCCGTCGGCGAACTCGGCGTCCACCAGATCCATATCCCCGACCAGCAACGAGAGGCAGCAGCATGACCGACCAGCCCCGCTACCCCTACGACGACGGCGATGTGACCGTCCTCGGACCCGAGATCTTCGCCAGCAGCGACGGCAAGGTCGTCAGTTGGAGGGGCGAGAACTTCGTGCCCCAGAACCGGCTCCGCCTCGCCCACCAGGCCCGCCGCGCCAAGGAACACCAACTCGACGACATCCGCCGCGCCCTCTGCGACATCGGGTTCATGGACGACGACGACCCGTACTCGCACGCCGACCTCGCCGACGTCATCCGGCAGAACGGGGAAGCAGAGGCAGCGACCGAAGCGACCGACCAGCCGCAGGAGCAGCCGTGACCGACCGCATCGACCAGCTATCCGACCGCGCCCGCTGGTTCCTCAACAACTTCGACGAGGTCGACCTCGCCGACATCTGCGCCAGCCATGAAACCTCCAACCAGCAGCGGGAGGAGACCCTCGCCAAGGTCCGCGACCTCCGCGACGACCTCCGCGGCATCACCGGCGCACGCTGGATCGCGGACGCCCTCGACACCATCCTCGACCAGCCGGCCGCCGACAGCGGGCCCAGCGTCGCCGAATGCGCCGCTGTTGATCGAAACTGGGACGTCGAGAAGGCGGGCGAATAGTGACGGCCCCGCTATCCCGCCGGGGCTCTGCGTTCCAGCCCATGCCGGACCGTATCCGGCACCCATCCGATACGGTGAGGTACGACAAGGGAGCAGCCCGGAGGGCAGCATGAGTGACCAGCCGTGGACCATCGAACGGATCAGCGATGCGCTAGGCAACCCGACGCTTGCCCAGCGTTTCCTCGGTGAGATCAACCGGGCGCCGGCACACCAACTGCTGCACGTCTTTGCCAAGTGGCAGGGCATCGCCGAGAGCACCCTCGATGCCGTCCAGCGTGGCCGAGAGATCGCAGCAGCCGAAGCCCGCGGGGAAGAGCCGCCCGGCGAATGGATCGACGTCACCGATCGTGTTCTTGCAGACGCTGCACGCATTCGAGCCCGCGGAGCTGCCTGACCCTGCCAGGATGAGGGCCGTGTACCGGCTTCTCTGTGACGCGACCCTCACGGCCATCTGGGACTCACTCCCCGACGACGCCAGCGAACAACTCACCCTCGCCCTCGCAGACGCCTGCCACGACCCCATTGTTGCCACGGAACCGATGGGCATCGACGACGGCATCCACCGGCAGATCATCCGGCCCCTCGTCGCCGCAATCATCGCCGTCAACGAAGAACGGCAGACCGTGCGGATCTATCAAATCCAGCACCGACCGTAGACGCCAGCACCCACGCCGAAGCCCCCGGTCCGCTCTTGGCGGCCGGGGGCTTTCTGCTGCCCGCACACCGGGCGTACCGTGCCACCACCACCCGCGGAGGGTAGCGGCCCGGGGCACACACTGCACCGGGCCGTCTGCCGGGGCTACGGCGCGAAGACGTGGTACTGCGCCAGGCAGATCAGAGAACCGTTGTACGCCGCCAGCGACGCCTCATACGCCCTCTGCTGACCCGCCATGACCGCGCCCCACACCAGGCCACCCGCCACGACCAGCAGACCGACCAGGACCGCGCCCGTCACGGCGACGTAGACGCCGGCCGCGACCGCCAGCAGGGCCGCCCACAGCTTCACATCCACCTCATCCGGCGGCGCGTACCGGCCGCGGTGCGGAGACTCCGCCGGGAGCTGCTCCCAATACCCGCGTAGCTGCTGCACATTGACCGAGCTGCACATCGGGCACTGCATATCCCAACCCCCCAAGGCTCAGCGGCAGTTGACGACCGAAGCATCGACGGGCGAGGCGACTCCAGCAAGCGGCAGGCGGGGGATGTGGCGGGGGTCACCGCAGGGACGTGACGCCTTGCCTCACCCGTCCCATGAGCAAGGCGCCAGCCATCGGACGGCTACGCACAGTAGACAGCCGTCGATCAGTGCTCGTGCTCGCGATCAAGCAATGATTCCTCGCGCGCGAAACACGGCGAGGCGGCAGGAGCCGCCCTCTTCGAGGGAGTCGATATTCCAGCCAGCCATCTTCCAGTAACCCTCTTTAGTAAGACCCCCCAGTTTTGAGCCCCCGGATCGTCCGGCCTCTCAATCCTCCGGCCTCTCAAATTCCTGACCTCGGAGCAAGCTGCTTGAGCAGGGACAACAAGCCCTCCGGGGTGTCACTAGCCGCAGTCGTCATGACCCACCTGCCGCGGTCACCCTTCGCCCGCGTCTGAGTCACCAAGCCGGCAGCTCGGAGTTCCTTCAACGCCTCACGGATGGCGTGCTCGCCCTCTCCCTTGCCGCCAGCGGCCTTGTGCAGCTTGGCCAGCTTCTCCGTCGTCATGTCGTTGTCGTCCGGGTACGAGAGGAGGGTCAGGAGCAGCCCCTTCGCCTTGAGGCTCAGCGTGTGATTACGGGCGACGTGGTCGTTGCTGATGGGTGTCCAGCCAGTCTTCGGCCTGGAGCGGTGGATCCTCAACTGGCCACCACCTGGTGGCGACATGGCGGCGTCATCGGTATGGTCATGCGTGTTGCTCGGCTTTCTGGGATGGACGGACGGCCGGACTGGTGGCAGCGGGGGTGGTGCCCCGCTCTATGCGAGAACGGCCGGACGGAATGAGCCCCGTCCGGCCGTTTCTTTTTGCTCACGATTCTAGTGGCGGATGTGACCGAAGTGGCCTAATCCGCCAGGGAATTCACGAGTTGATAGCGCCCATCCCTGCCGCCCTATTCGCCTCTCGCGCTGTTCGCGCCGCACCCCGAAGTCGGAGGGCGAACGCGATCAACTCGTCCGCCAGCTCGTCCGTCATGTCCGGCGTCAGGTGCGCATCGTCCCGCGAACCGTCACCCACAATGACATGCGCGGCACGCAGGCGAGGGTCGCTGGAGCCGGGGTCCGAGTTCAGGCGGCCATACCAGTCGAACAAGGCCGTGTCCTCGTCGAGCAGTGTCGCGACCTGCGCACCGAACATGGGCCCGCAGTGCTCAATGTCCTCCACGTCGTACCGCCAGTCATCGACATGATCACGGGTGCACCAGTCAGCGCAAGGAATTGCGATCGTCTGCACGCGGCCCGGCCGGCCCAC